>Ga0157372_10002742_pt1 | contig 19035 bp, 17 predicted proteins | sample C55metaG_FD_115307 | JGI IMG/M metagenome (GOLD analysis project Ga0157372, IMG submission 115307) | Corn rhizosphere microbial communities from Kellogg Biological Station, Michigan, USA - C5-5 metaG | ecosystem: Host-associated > Plants > Roots > Rhizosphere > Soil | place: USA: Michigan... | reverse complement strand
CGGCCGGCCGCTGGAACTGGACTTCATCCCCGACGCCGAGGGCGAGGGCGGCTACGCCCGGCCCCTGACCGAGGAGGAGAACGAGAAGGTCCGCGAAGCGCTCGCCGAAGCGGCCGCGAAAATGGACGTGATCATCACCACCGCCCAGATCCCCGGCCGCGCCGCGCCGGTGCTGATCACCGAGGCGGCCGTTCGCTCGATGGCGCCGGGCTCGGTGATCATCGACCTCGCCGCCGACTCGGGCGGCAACGCCGAGCCCTCGAAGCCGGGCGAGACGGTGGTCGTCGACGGGGTCAAAGTGATCGGCCCCGCCAACCTCGTCAGCGACATGGCCGCCGACGCCTCCCAGCTCTACGCCAAGAACCTCGAGAACCTGATCGGCCTCCTGGTCGACGAGGAGGGGCAGCTGAAGATCGACTTCGAGGACGACATCGTCGACGCCGCCTGCATCGCCCACGAAGGGCAGATCCGCGGAGAGAGGACGGCCAAGTAGCCCATGAGCCTGATGACCGAGATCACGATCTTCGTCCTCGCCGTCTTCGTCGGCTTCGAGGTGATCTCGAAGGTGCCGACGACCCTGCACACGCCGTTGATGTCGCAGACCAACGCGATCCACGGCATCGTCATGCTCGGCGGCCTGATCGTCGTCGGCTTCGCCAACGACGGCATCGAGTACGTGATCGGGACGATCGCGATCGCCTTCGGCACGATCAACATCGTCGGCGGCTTCATGGTCACCGACCGGATGCTCGGCATGTTCTCGCGAAAGCCGAAACCGAAGGCCGAGGGCGAGAAGAAATGATCGAGGCCGTCTTCAAGCCGGGCGGCGACGCGGCGACCGCCCTCTACATCGTCGCCTTCTCGCTGTTCATCATCGGGATCAAACAGGGCACCCACCCGACCACCGCCAAACGCGGCAACCTGATCGCCGCCGCCGGCATGGCGGTCGCCGTGGTCACCACCCTGCTGCTCGACGGCATGGGCAACTGGGGCCTGATCGTCCTCGGCCTCGGGATCGGCACCGCGGTCGGCGTGATCGCATCGATCCGGGTGCAGATGACCGAGATGCCGCAGATGGTCGCCCTTTACAACGGCGTCGGCGGTGGCGCCGTCGCCCTGATCGCCTGGTCGGAGATCCGCCACGGGATCTCGCTCGGCGAGGACTTTTCGCTCGACACCCTGATCCCGATCATCTTCGCCGGCGTGATCGGCTCGGTCTCCTTCTGGGGCTCGAACATCGCCTTCGCCAAGCTCCAGGACCTGATCCCGACGCGGCCGCTGGCCGTGCCGGGCCAGCAGGTGATCAACGCGATCCTGGTGATCTCGATCGTGACGATCTGCGTCGTCCTCGCCGTCGACCACGAATCCCCGTCGCAGGGTCTCTTCGTCCTCCTGCTCGTCCTTGCGGCGATCCTCGGCAACCTCGTCGTGCTGCCGATCGGCGGTGCCGACATGCCGGTCGTGATCTCGCTGCTGAACGCCTTCACCGGCCTCTCCGCCGCCGCCGCCGGCTTCGCCCTCGACAACGTCGCCCTGATCGTCGCGGGCACCCTCGTCGGCTCTTCGGGAACGATCCTCACCATGGAGATGGCGACGGCGATGAACCGCTCGGTCGCCAACATCCTCTTCTCCGGCTTCGGCGGCGCGCCCGCGGGCGGCGCCGCGAGTGGGGGAGAGGAACGTCCGCACATCTCGATCGGGGCGCAGGACGCGGCGATCAAGCTCGCCTACGCCGACTCGGTCGTGATCGTGCCAGGCTACGGCCTCGCTGTCGCCCAGGCCCAGCACGCGATCAAGGAGGTCGCCGACGAGCTCGAGAAGCGCGGCGTCACCGTCAACTACGCGATCCACCCGGTTGCCGGCCGCATGCCGGGCCACATGAACGTCCTCCTCGCCGAGGCCGACGTGCCCTACGAGCAGCTGCGGGAGATGGAGGACATCAACCCGGAGATGCCGCGCACCAGCGTGGCGGTGGTCGTCGGCGCCAACGACGTCACCAACCCGGCGGCGAAGAACGACCCCGACTCGCCGATCGCCGGGATGCCGATCATCGAGGTCACCGAGGCCCAAGAGGTGATCGTGATCAAGCGCTCCCTCAGCCCCGGCTTCGCCGGCATCGACAACGATCTCTTCTACGAACCGAACACCTCGATGCTCTTCGCCGACGCCAAACAGGCCGCGGCCGACATCGCCTCCGAGATCGGCAATCTCTAGAAGTTTTCCGGTTGCCGCTTCGTTTGAGAACTGAATAGGTTCTCGACGATGGCGCGCTCAAACCAATCCAGTTACTCCATCCTGCTCGTTCTGATCCTGGTCGCCTTGGCGGCTTGGCCGGCAAGCGCCGGAGCGTTGGTTGCTCCGACGACGGGTGGAGGGAAGGTCGGCTACCTCCCCCTCAACCCAGGCGCGAGCCCGCCGAGCGGCGGTGCCTCTGCGGTGCCCGCGACCGTGCCGACCGGCTCGCCTCCGCTCGAATACCACGGCGGCCCGGTGATGCACTCGCACGAAGCGATCGCGATCTTCTGGGCGGCGAGCGGCTACGAATTCCCGGCGGGCTACGCAGAAGCGATCGAAACGTACCTCGAAGACGTCGCCGCCGACAGCGGCAAATCGACCAACGTCTACTCGGTCAGCGCCCAGTACACCGACGAAACCGGGCGCGCGGCCTACGACGACACCTACGGCGGCTCGCTGGTCGACACCGATTCCTACGGCACCACCTGCCCCGAATACGAAGGTTTCTTCGGTGCCGAATTCACCGCCTGCATCACTGACGAAAGGATGCAGGACGAGGTGACCTCGGTGGTCGAAGCCGAAGGCCTGCCCCACGGGCTCGGCACCGAGTACTACATGGTCCTGCCGCCCGAAGTGGGCAGTTGCTTCGAAGGATTCGGCGGTTTCGAATGCTTCGACGAAGTGTTCTGCGCCTACCACAACTTCGTCGAAGGGCCGGAACTGGTCTACGCGAACATCAGCTACTCGCCTGAAGACCCGATCGGCTGCGGGGTGGGCGAGTACCCGAACGGGCAGGCCAACGGCAACCCCGACGACACCCTGAGCAGCCTCAGCCACGAGGCGAACGAGTCGATCACCGATCCGACGCTCGAAGCCTGGTTCGACGAAGAAGGGCTCGAGAACGGGGACGAGTGCCGCAACACCCCCTTCGAAGAAGACTACGGTCCCGCTCTGGGCGGTTCGTCGGGTGCCCTCTTCAACGAGGAAATCGGTGGCGACCACTATTACCTGCAGCAGGAGTGGAGCAACGACATCGACGATTGCGCCCAGCGGGTCGGTCCGGCGAATCCGGTGATCTCGGGGCCGGCCTCGGCAGCACCGGGTCAAACGGTCGCTTTCAACGGCTTCGCCTCGATCCCGGGCGACGGGGGCATCGAAGCCTTCGAATGGGAATTCGGCGACGGCTCCGGAGACGAAGGCGCCGCAGTGACGCATGCCTATTCCGCTCCCGGCACCTACACGGTGACGCTGACGGTCTATGACGACGCCGAATTCGCCTTCTCGAAAACGCGCCAGATCTCGGTCAAGACGCCGGAAGAACCGCCTTCGGGCGGGGGGTCCGGCGGTGGCTCTGGAGGCGCGTCGGGCTCCGGAGGTTCGTCGGGCTCCGGCAATGGCGGAGGCTCGGGGTCCACGGCCGGTCAGGCGGTTGCCGCCGCGAAGGCCAAGGTGAAGAACGGGAAGGCGGCGGTGAAGCTGAGCTGTCACGGCGGCGGCCCATGCTCGGGCACCATCCGTCTGCTCGACAACGGCGTGATCGGTCACCTGGCCTTCCATCTCGCGGCAGGGGCGACGAAGGTGTTCAAGGTGCACCTGACCTCAGCCGCGCTCGCTCTGCTGGCGAAAAAGGGCGGTGGCTTGAAGGTCACCCTCTCCGGCAGCGGTGTAAAGCACCGGTCGCTGACGCTGATTCCGAGCTAGTCACCGATCCGCCGCTAAGCCGGGCGGCAATCGGCACACCAGACACACACGTGTAGGCATTTGCTCCCTAGCGTCGGGCCATGGGCTCGGAGCGGGGTCAGGGGACGGTCGAATGGGTCGGGACGTTGCTGGTCGTCTCGCTGGCGATGCTGGGGCTGGTGGCGGCAGGGGTGCGGGTGCCGGGTGCCTCGCCGGCGCGGGCGGTCGCCGACCGGATCCTCTGTGCCGCCTCGCTTGCGGACGGATGCGGCGACGAGCCGGCGCTGATCGCCGCATACGGGACCGAAGTCGGGCAGCTGGTCCGCAGGCACATGCCGGTGCTCACCTTCGAGAACGGGTCGCGGGCGGTGCCGGTCGACTTCCGTGGTTGCCGCCGCAGCGAATGCGGCGACAGCTCGGGGGCGGGGGCGATCTACCGGACCGACGACGGGCTGCCGGTGACGTCGTTCGTCCACGTGATCGACTGCCGTCCCGCGGCGGCGGAAGAGACCGAAGCCGCCGGCGCCGACTGCTCCGGCGAGCGGGGCGGCAACCTCTACATCCAGTACTGGACCTACTACGCCGACTCGGCCACGTTGCGCGGTGTCCCGATAGCCGGTGCCAAGGGCTACCACCACGACGACTGGGAGGGAGTTCAGCTCCGCTTCGAGCCGGACGGGCACGTAAGCGAGCGCGCCTCCTCCCACAACGGCTACAACGCCGACCTCAGCATCGACAACTGGGGGTCGGACGCCGACATCGTCCCGCTCAAGGACGCCGCCGAATTCCTCGGCGGTCGGCCCGAGAACGGCTGGGGCCCCGAGACCCACCTCCTACGCGTATCCGGCGGCAGCCACGCCGGTCACACCGTCGACTTCTCCGATCTCGCCGACATCGCCCACTACACCCCCGGCCGCCGCGTCCACCTGATCCCGCTCGAGGACGTCGCCGCCACCAGCACCGCCCGCTTCGCGATCTCCCCGCCCTGGCTGAAGGACGTCTGGTTCGACCCCGAGGCGGAAGGGACGGGTTGATGGGCAAGAGGCGCTGGCGTCACTACGAGACGAGTGCCGGTCGCCGACCGGTGAAGGAGTTCCTCGAAACGTTGAGTGAGAAGGATGCGGCAGCGGTGGCTGTCGCAATGGAGGGGATCCAAGAGGAAGGGCTCAAAGTAGCCCGGCACCTCCGGGGGAAGATCTATGAGGTTCGAACTGACGGAACCAGAGTCATTTACCGCATCTTGTTTGCACCACAGGGAAGGCGAAGTCAGATTTTGCTCACCCTCGCAAGCTTCGAGAAGAAGACGCAGAAGACGCCGCCGCAGATGATTCGACTGGCTCAGCGACGTTTACGAAATTGGGAGCAAATGGGCGTCGAGCGGAGGAAGGCTTAAATCCATCTAGACGTGGATAATCTCTTAGATGGTATCTTGTTTTAGATATATAAATCAGAATGGGGGTGCAAGATGGCTCAGGAGCCCGATGCTCTGGATGAACTCATTGCCGAACGGACTGCTCGTAATCCAGACTTTCCGAAACTGCTTGAGGCCGCCAGGCGCAGACGAGCCTTGTTGAAGGAACTCAGCCACCTGCGCGCGAGAGATGGGCGCTCACAGACGGCGGTTGCTGCTGAGATGGAGACCTCGCAATCTTCCGTGGCCCGCCTTGAGAATTCCGCGGGCGACGCTCGCGTTTCGACCATCGACCGGTACGCCGAAGCACTGGGATTTCGGGTCCAGTGGCACTTGCTTCCGCTGGAGGGTTCTGAGGAGGAGCCGCCGCTGGTCGTTCACTGAGTGGGACAGCAATACAGAGAATTCACTCGTTCGTAAGGGAACGCTCGATAGTGTCTGTGCATCGCCACCGATGTGTCCTCAGTGTCGAAGGCAGCGATCGCGGAAGCGCTGAAAGAGGCGCGGGAGCGGACCCTGGCTCTGGTCGAGCCGCTTGACGACGAGCAGCTGAACCGGGTCTGGTCGCCGATCCTCAGCCCGCTGGCGTGGGACCTCGGTCACATCGCCAACTTCGAGGAGCTGTGGCTGGTGCAGACGATCGGGGGGCGGGAGCCGCTGCACGGCGAGCTCGGCCGCTTCTACGACGCGATCGAGAACCCGCGCAAGATCCGCGGCGAGCTGCCGATCCTGCGTGACGAGGACTTGCGCGCCTACATGGCGGACGTCCGCACTCGCACTCTTGACGTACTGGAGGGCGTGGAGATCGGACCCGACGTCGAGGACCCGCTGCTGCGGGACGGGTTCGTCTACGAGATGCTGCTCGCCCACGAGCTGCAGCACAACGAGACGATGCTGCAGCTGCTGCAGCTGGTCGACGGCTATGAGCTGCCCGCCGAGGTCTCCCGAGAACGCGATTCTTCCCGCATTGCGGGAACAAGTGCGTCTTCGACGGGGGAGACGGTTGCGATCGACGCGGGTGAGTACGAGATCGGCGCCGAGCCTCGCGGCTTCGCCTACGACAACGAGCGACCGCGCCACTCGGTCGCACTGGCCGCCTTCGAGATCGATCGAACCCCTGTCAGCAACGGTGCGTACGTCTCCTACATGGAAGCGACGGGCGCCGAGCCGCCGCTGTACTGGGAGCGCGACCGGGACGGAGCCTGGGTCGACGCGAGCCACGGCAGCCGCACTCCGATCGACCCGTCCCATCCCGTGATCCACGTCTCCTGGCAGCAAGCCGACGGCTTCGCCCGCTGGGCCGGCAAACGGCTGCCGACCGAGTTCGAGTGGGAGGCGGCGCGCGACCGGCTCGACGCCTTCGGCCACGGCTGGGAATGGACCTCCTCGGACTTCCTCGCCTACCCGGGCTTCGAGGCCTTCCCCTATCGCGAGTACTCCGAGGTCTTCTTCGGCGACGAGTACAAGGTGCTGCGCGGTGGCTCCTGGGCGACGCACCCGCGCGTCGCCCGCCCGACCTTCCGCAACTGGGACCTGCCGCAGCGAAACCAGATCTTCGCCGGCCTGCGCTGTGCGAGGGACGCATGATCGCGATCGACGTCCACCTCGATGCCGATGCCGCGGCGAAGATGGCGGGGGACGTCCGCGAGGGCCTCTGCGCCTATCCGAAGGAGGTCGCGCCGAAATACTTCTACGACGAGCGCGGCTCGCTGCTGTTCGAGCAGATCATGGAGCTGCCCGAGTACTACCCGACCCGGGCCGAGCGGGAGATCCTCACGACGCGCTCCGCCGAGATCCACATCACCGCCGGCTGTCCCGAAACGCTGATCGAGCTCGGCTCCGGCTCGGCGGCGAAGACCCGCCACCTGCTGAGCGCGATGCGCGCCTGCGACAGCCTCGACACCTACGTGCCGGTCGACATCTCCGAGGAGATCACCGAACGGACCGCGGCCGAACTCGTCGACGAGTACCCGGGGCTGAACGTGCACGGCCTCGTCTGCGACTTCGAGCAGCACCTGGAGCGGGTCCCGCACGGCTCCGGGGCGCGGATGATCGCCTTCCTCGGCGGCACGATCGGCAACCTCTACCCGCGCGAGCGCCACGCCTTCCTCGAGCGGATCCGGGCGCTGCTCGACCCTGACGACCACCTCCTGCTCGGCACCGACCTGATCAAGGATCCGGCCCGCCTTGAGGCCGCCTACAACGACGAGGCCGGCGTCACCGCCGAGTTCAACAAGAACGTCCTCGCGGTCCTCAACAACCAGCTCGGCGCCGACTTCGACCTCGACGCCTTCGAGCACGTCGCCCGCTACGACGAGGAGGCGGAGCGGATGGACATCCGCCTGCGCTCGCTCGCCGACCAGGACGTGCGGCTCGACGGTCTGGACCTGGAGATCCGGTTCGCCGAGGAGGAGGAGATGCGGACCGAGATCTCGACCAAGTTCACGCGGGAACGGATCGCCGCTGCCTACGACGGCGCCGGCCTGGAGCTGCGCGGCTGGTTTACCGACGCCGCCGGCGACTACGCGCTCAGCCTCGCCCGCCCCGGCTAGACCGCCGGTACCTGCTGGGTGATGCAGTGGACGTTGCCGCCGCCGAGGAGGATCTCCCGCGCCGGCACCCCGACCACCTCGCGCTCGGGGAAGACGCGCTGCAGGATCGCCGCCGCCTCCTCGTCGTGGCGCGGGTCGAGCAGAGGGCAGACGATGCGCGAGTTGCCGAGGTAGAAGTTGACGTAGGAGGCGGCCAGGCGATCGCCCGCCCGGCGCGGGATCGTGCCCTCGGCGGCGTCGACCCCCTCCGCCTCCTCGGCCGAGATCTCCAGTGGCCCCGGCGAGGGCAGCAGCACCACCTCCAGCGGGCGCCCGCCCGCGTCGGTCGCTGCCTCCAGCCGTTCCCGCGCGTCGCGCGAGATCCGGTGCTGCGGGTCCTCTTCGTCGTCGGTCCAGGTCAACAGCACCGTCCCCGGCCGCGCGAAGCAGGCGAGGTTGTCGACGTGCCCGTCGGTCTCATCTTCGAAGACGCCGGCCCCGAGCCAGATCACCTTCTCGGCGCCGAGGTGGTCGAGCAGCACCCGCTCGATCTGCTCGCGCGAGAGCTCCGGGTTGCGGTTCGGGTTGAGCAGGCACTCTTCGGTCGTCAGCACGGTGCCCTCGCCGTCGACGTGGATCGCGCCGCCCTCGAGCACGATCGGCGCCCGGTAGCGGTCGTCCCCTTCGATCTCCAGCACCTTCGCCGCGACCCGGTCGTCGCGTTCCCAGGAGGAGTAGAGGCCGCCATCGGTCCCGCCCCAGGCGTTGAACCTCCAGTCGACGCCGCGCCGCCCGCCGTCTCCGTCGACGACGAACGTCGGACCGGTGTCCCGCAGCCAGGCGTCGTCGGTCGATACCTCGACCACCCGCACTTCGGGCGGCAGCAGCGCCCGGCAGTTCTTGAACTGCGTGTCAGACACCGCCATCGTTACCGGCTCGGAGGCGCCGATCGCCGTTGCCACCGCCGCAAAGGCCTCCTGCGCCGGCTTCGCCCCCAGGCGCCAGTTGTCGGTGCGCTCCGGCCAGGCCATCCAGCAGCCGCTGTGGGGCTCGAACTCCCCGGGCATGCGGAAGCCGTCTGCGGCGGGGGTGGTCTTGAGAGTTGCGCTCACCGCCCTCTATCTTGAACACCCGTGGAGGAGATCCGCCTGATCCGAGCCCCAGAGCCACCGGAGTCGCTCGCGCGCACGCGTCCGTCGAGCCGGCAACCGTTCCGGATCGGCGCCGTCCAGCATCGCTGGCACGCCGATCCCGAGGAGCACGAAGCGGCGCTGGCAGAGGGAATCCGCATCGCGGCGGGGGAGGGAGCGACGCTGGTCTGCCTGCAGGAGCTGACCCTGAGCCGCTACTTCGCCGTCGATCCCGCCGGCCCGGAGGCGGCCGGCGCCGAACCCGAGGAGCTTCCCGGCGGGCGGACCTTTGCTTTCGCTGTGCGGATGGCAGAGGAGACCGGCGCCCACGTCCACGCTTCCCTCTACGAGCGCGCCGACGGCGACGACGGCCTCGGCTTCAACACCGCGATCGTCGTCTCTCCCGACGGCGAACTCGTTGCCCGCACCCGCAAGCTCCACATCCCGGTCACCGCCGGCTACCACGAGGACCGCTACTTCCGCCCGGGTCCCGGCGACTCCGAGGCCTTCCCCCTCGTCGGCCTCGGTGAGGTCCAGCTCGGCCTGCCCACCTGCTGGGACCAGTGGTTCCCCGAGGTCGCCCGCGCCTACAGCCTCGAGGGCGCCGACGTGCTCATCTACCCGACCGCGATCGGCTCCGAGCCCGACCACCCCGAGTTCGACACCCAACCCCTCTGGCAGCACGTGATCGTCGGCAACGGCATCGCCAACGGTGTCTTCATGGTCGCCGTCAACCGCATCGGCTCCGAGCCGCCCCTCACCTTCTACGGCTCCTCTTTCGTCAGCGACCCCTACGGCCGCATTTTGGCCCAGGCCCCAAGAGACGAACCCGCGGTACTAGTCGCCGACCTCGACCTAGACCAACGCCGAGACTGGCTAGAGCTCTTCCCCTTCCTCACCACCCGCCGCCCCGACACTTACGCCCGGCTGGCAGAAGAAGCTACGAAGCTTCAGACCGAGTAGGGGCGGGGAAGGGGGTCCGGTCATCCCCTGAGTGAATTTGTCGCGCCCCTTCGGGGCATGCTCCCCGAACATGCTGCCCTCCTATGGAGGGCAAGAGACAGATTGCGTATCGCGCTTCGCGAACATTCCCTCAGGGGATGACCGGACCCCTCCCACACGCAGTTCGGGATGGCCCAGGGTTGAGCAGCTGTTTTAAGAAAGCTGCCGGCCCTTGGTCGTCTGTGCAGTTTCTGTGGCTGGGGGAGCCCCAAACCCAGATAGCTCAGCTGGGAGAAAGCGCCTCGATCGCCTCGGCCAGCTTGTCCGGCGTGACGATCAGGGTGAGGATGGGGAGGGTGATGCCGCCGGCGACGAAGGCGGCGAGGCGGTCTTTCATCTGCTCGGGGGTGCCGAAGATGAACATGTCCTCGATCAGTTCCCAGGGGGCGGCCGCGGCGGCGGCTTGGCGGTCGCCGGCTTCCCAGGCCTGGACCATCGGCTCGATCTGCTCGCCGTAGCCGAGCCAGCGGTAGAAGTTGGCGTAGACCGGGACGGTGATGTAGGAGGAGAACATGAAGCGGGCCAGCGGCTCGACCTGCTCGCGCTCGCCGGGGATGCAGAAGAAGCGGCAGAGCAGCTCGAAGCCCTCCGGCGCTCCCGCCAGCTGGGCCGTCACTTTGGGCAGCCCTGCCAGGGGCAGGAAGTTCGTGAAGGCGCCGTCGGTCCGTTCGACCGCCAGCTCCAGCATCTTCCCCCGCAGCGCCGCCAGCACGATCGGCACCCGGTGCGCCGGCTTCTGTTCGAGCTTGAAGCCGGACCCGGTCCGCTCGCCCTGCAGCGCCACGTCGAGGAAGTCGAGCGTCTCGCGCACCTTGCTCAGCGGCCGCTCGAAGGGGATCCCGTTCCAGCCTTCGACGATCCGGTCCGAGGAGGAGCCGATCCCCAGCACGAAACGCCCCTCGGAGGCATCGGCAAGCGCCGCCGCCTGCTGGGCCAGCAGCGCCGGGCCGCGCTGGAAGACGCCGACGATCCCGGTCCCCAGCCGCGCCCGCTCGGTCCAGGCCGCGCTCAGCGCCAGCGGCGTGAAGCCGTCCGGCCCGGCGGTCTCACCGGTCCAGAGGTCGGTGTAGCCGGCCGCCTCGGCGCGCTTGGTCAGCCCCTCGTGGTCAGCGAGCGTCAGTCCCGGCAGCGGCAGAGTCAGGCCCCAGCGATCCATCAAGCGGGACCCTATCGCCCTCCTGCTCGTGCCTCACCTCGAAGCGCCGGTCCGCGGGCCACTGGCGGAAGAAGGAGTCGGCGTCCTGAGCGCTGAGCGGGCGGGTGAAGAGGAACCCCTGGCCGTTGTCGCAATCCTTGTCGCGGATCAGCGAGAGGTCCTGCGGCCGCTCGATCCCCTCCGCCGTCGTCTCGATCTCCAGCGCTTTGCCGAGCTGGAGGAGGGTGTGGAGGAGGATCTCTCCCTCGCCGCCTTCGCCGAGCTGGGAGACGAACGAGCGGTCGATCTTCAGCACGTCGACCGGGAACTGGCGCAGGTGGCCGAGCGAGGAGTAGCCGGTGCCGAAGTCGTCGACCGCGATCCGCACCCCGAGCCGCTTCAGTTCCCGCAGCCGCCGCGCGGTCTCCTCGGCGTCGCTCATCAGCGTCGTCTCGGTGATCTCGATCGTCAGCGACTCCGGCGCCAGGCCGCTCTCGCCCAGCGCCTCCATCACGTGCTCGATCAGGTCGTCGGTGTCGAGCTGCAGCGCCGAGACGTTGACCGAGAGTTCCAGCGGCCGCCCCTCCTCCTGCCAACCCGCCGCCTGCGCGCAGGCTTCCCTCAGCACCCAGGCGCCGACGTCGACGATCATCCTCGTCTCCTCCAGCAGCGGGATGAACTCCTCCGGCTGGGCGACGCCGCGTCCGGGCCGCCGCCAGCGGATCAGCGCCTCGACCCCGGTCGGCGTCATCGTCTGCAGGTCGAAGGTCGGCTGGTAGACGAGGAAGAACTCCTCGTTGTCGAGCGCCACCTGCAGATCCATCTCCAGCTCCAGCCGCGACTGGACCTCGTCCTCCATCCCGGACTCGAAGACGAGGTAGCGGCTCTTGCCGCTCCACTTCGCCCGGTACATCGCGATGTCGGCGTCGCGCAGCAGCTCTTCGGCCGAGGGGCGGACGCCGGTGGCAATGCCGATGCTGGCCTTCGCGTGGACCAGGGCCTCGCCCTCGTCGCCCAGCACAAAGGGCTCCTTGAAGGCTTCCAGCAGCCGCTCGGCGATCAGCTCGGGCCCGGCCGCGAGCGAGAGCCCCTCGGTGATGACGACGAACTCGTCACCGCCCATCCGCCCGAGCGCGTCGGTCTCGCGGATCACCCCCTCGAGTCGTTCGGCGACGGCGCAGAGCAGCTCGTCGCCTGTGCTGTGCCCGAACGAGTCGTTGATCGCCTTGAAGTTGTCGAGGTCGACGAAGAGCGCCGCCACCGGCTCCTGGTTGTGGCGGGCGCGCCGCAGGGTCTGCTCCATCCGGTCGAGGATCAGGGTCCGGTTCGGCAGGCCGGTGAGGGCGTCGTGGGTGGCGAGGAAGACGAGTTCCTTCTCCCGGCTGGTCAGTTCCTCGTGGGCCCGCTGACGCTCGTCCTCGAAGGACTGGCACATCCGCACCAGGGTCACGTCGAGACTGCGCTGGACCATCCGACGCGCCTCGGCCAGGGTCTCCTCGGCGAGGCCGAGGTCGGCGGCGCTCTCGTCCAGGACCTCGAGGGCGCTGTCGCGCCAGCGCAGGCAGCGTTTCGTCACCTCGTTCAGCGCCGCCTCGCGCTGGGAGGCGAGCTGGGCGAAGATCCGCCACGACTCCTGCCCGACCTCCCGTGCGACCGCTTCGCCCTCGCCGGCCATCCAGCGGGCGACGGCTACGGTGGAGACCGTGCCGACGTCCTCGAAGCTGTCTTCGACGACCTTGTCCAGGGTGCGGCTGGATTCCCCCGAGCGCCGCATCATCCGCGCGACGACGTCATCCGTCCGTGCGCTCAGCTCCTGCCCCAGCCGCGAAAGCTCGGTAGCCCCCATGAGTGGCCGAATCGGCTCGCCATATGGGCGGCTTGAGCGGAGCCCGCGTATGTACATGAAATTCGATTCGGGCAAACGTCCAGCACCCGACTTCGGTTAGCCTGCGGCGCACATGGGGTCCACTTCTCAGGAGGCCGGAGCCGGCGCCAAGCCGGATCGCAACCTCGCTCTCGAGCTCGTCCGCGTCACCGAGGCCGCCGCGCTTGCCTCGGCGCGCTGGGTCGGTCGCGGCGACAAGATCGCCGCCGACCAGGCCGCTGTCGACGCGATGCGCCACGTCCTCGACTCGGTCTCGATGGACGGCGTCGTCGTCATCGGCGAGGGCGAGAAGGACGAGGCGCCGATGCTCTACAACGGCGAGAAGATCGGCGACGGCTCGCCGCCGGTCGTCGACATCGCCGTCGACCCGCTCGAGGGCACCCGCCTCTGCGCCCTGGGGATGCCGAGCGCGATCGCGGTGATCGCCCTCGCCGAGCGGGGGTCGATGTTCGACCCCGGGCCCTGCGTCTACATGGAAAAGATGGCGGGCGGGGAAGAGATCGCCGACCTGCTCGATCTCGACCGGCCGCTGCCCGAGACCCTGAAGCTGATCGCCGAGCGCAAGGGCGAGTCGATCGGCGACGTGATCGTCGTCATGCTCGACCGCCCCCGGCACGAGGAGGCGATGAAGGAAGTCCGCGATGCGGGCGCCCGCATCCGCCTGATCACCGACGGCGACGTCTCCGCCGCGCTGCTGGCGGTGAGCGAACGATCGCCGGTCGACCTGCTCTGGGGGATCGGCGGCACCCCGGAGGGCGTGATCTCGGCCGCCGCCCTGAAGTCGATGGGCGGGCAGCTGATCGGCCGCCTCTGGCCGCGCAACGACGAGGAGCGCTCGGAAGCGGTGAACGCCGGCTACGACCTCGACCGCGTCCTCACCGCCAACGACCTCTGCTCCGGCGAGGACGTCTTCTTCTCGGCCACCGGCGTCACCGACGGCGACGTCCTGCAGGGCGTCCGCTACCGCGGCCCCGGCGCCACCACCGAGTCGCTGGTGATGCGCTCGCGCTCGGGCACGGTGCGCCGCGTCCATGCGCGCCACGATCGCTCGAAGCTGCGCGCGGTCACCGGCGAGCGCTACGGCTGATCGCTTTTCGCTCCCGCGGGTAGCGTGGGAGTGTGATCGCCGTCGCCGGATCGACCGGCTACATCGGAGGCCTGCTCTGCCACCGCCTCTGCGAAGAGGGCCGCGCGGTGCGGGCGCTGGCGCGCCATCCCGAGCGCGCCGACGATCTACGAGAGGCCGGTTGCGAGGTCGTCCGCGCCGACGTGCTCGAGCCCGAGACGCTCGGCCCGGCCCTGGAGGGAGCCGACGTCGCCTACTACCTGGTCCACTCGATGGGTCGCGGCTCCGACGGCGACTTCGCCGAGCGCGACCACCAGGCCGCCGAGAACTTCGCCGACGCCGCGGCCACCGCCGGCGTCAGGCGGATCGTCTACCTCGGCGGCCTGGGGGAGGGGTCGAAGCACCTCGACAGCCGCCACGCGACGGCGGAGACGCTGCGCGAAGGCTCGGTCCCGGTCACCTACTTCCGTGCCGCGGCGGTGATCGGCGCCGGCAGCGAGTCCTTCCGCACCGTCTTCTACCTGGTGCGCCGTCTGCCGGTGATGGTCACCCCGCGCTGGGTTCGCACCCGCACCCAGCCGATCGCCGCCGACGACGTGGTCGCCTACCTCGCGGCCGCCTCCGACCTCGATCTCGCCGCCGACCGCGAGATCCAGATCGGCGGCCCCGACGTCACCACCTACGGTGGCATGATCGACGAGCTGGCGCGGGCGCTCGGCCGCCGCGCGCCCCTGCGGATCACGGTGCCCGCCCTCACCCCACGCCTCTCCTCGCTCTGGATCGGGCTCGTCACCCCCGTCGACGCGGGAGTGGCGCGACCGTTGATCGAGGGCCTCTCGACCGAGACCGTGGTCGGCGACCGCTCCGGGATGGCGCTGTTCCCGAACGTGGACAGGGTGCCGCTGCAGCAGGCCCTGCGCGACGCCGTCGCCGGCCTCGAAAGGGACTAGGCGCCGTCAGCCGCCGCCCGCGCCTCGTCTTCGCCGACGAAGGGGACGAGCAGCTCGTAGGTGAGGTCGGGAAGGAGGCTGGGCAGCCCGGCGGCGCGGCCGAGCACGATCTGCTCGTAGATGCGGGCGAGGATCGCCCCCACCGCGAGCGTGTTCGCCTGGGCGAGCTCGGGCTCGGGGCCGTCCTCGCCCATGCCCTCCTCGAGCAGGGCGATCGCACGCGCGAACTCGGCTCGGAAGGTAGACCGGAAGGCGGGGCCGACCGTGCTCAGCTCGACCAGCGTGAAGCGCGCGACGTCGGGGTCGGCGGCGAACCAGTCGAGGGTCGCGGAAAGCGCCTCGCGCATCCGCCCCGGCCATGGGCCCTCGGCGATGTAGGCCTCGCGAATTCGTTCCTCGAGGTCGTCGATCAGGAGCTTGTGCGCCGCCAGCATGCAGTCGAGTTTGTCGTCGAAGAGTTCGTAGAAGCTCTCGCGGCCGACCCCGGCCTCGCCGAGGATGTCGGCGACCGTCATCGACTCGTAGCCCTTGGCGACGGTCACCCGCACCACGGCGGCCAGCAGCCGCTCCCGCTGCGAGCGCTCGACCAGCTCGCGCGGCAAGCCATGCCGGCCGCGCGGAAGTCGCCACTTGCGCAGGTCCTCGGGCTGGTTGTCAGTCACTGGGAGCGGCACCGCCGACCGAGACCTCCTTGGCAATAAGTGACTGCCTGAGTGCCTCCTCGTGGCCGCCGTAGGGGCTGACCGCCAGGTAGACGATCTCCGGCAACAGCTCCGGCAGGCGATCGGCCTTGCCGGTGGCGATCTGGTTGAGGATCAGGACCTGGGCTTGGCCGAATGCCACGCGGGGGTCGGTGTGGGCCTTCGCCGGCTCGCCTGCCCTCGACCAGAGACCCTCGAGCGCAGGGATCGTCGCCTTGCGGTAGCACTCGATCACCCTCGGCTCGACCGCGATCGCGTCACCGGTCAGCAGTTGCGCCAGCCCCGGCCGCGCCGCCAGCGCCTGGAGCACCGCGGCCGCCGCCTTGCGGACCGCGTCCGGCGGCGCCTCCTCGGGCGAGTGGGCCGAGGCGGCCATCTCCTCGAGCTGCTCGATGCCGTACTCGATCGCGGCGTCGAAGCAGGCTCGCTTGTCGTCGAAGTGCTTGTAGAAGGTGGTGCGGGAGATATGGGCCCGGGAGACGATGTCGGTAATCGTCGTCCCTGCGTAAGTCTTCTCGGCGCAGCTGTCGATCATCGCGTCAAGGATCCGCCGCCGCTGCGACTGCTCGCCGATGTCGGCAGGAACAGTCGGCCGCAAGACGCTGACCGGCTTCTCAGAACTCTGCTGTTTTTGCATCGATTCCGATTGTCCCACCCTGTCCGGCGCCCCTGGACTCGGGGTCCAACCGGATCGTGATTCCCCGCACAAAAGGATACGACAGTTTTTATTAACCGGTAGATGAAGCCTGTCGCCGCGCCTCGCTGTCTGCGTCTTCTTCGCAGCCGCAGGGGGGGCGTGAGCTCTCATATGAAGGCAGTTCACCCGTGTCGTGGAGCTCGAAACGGAGCGAGTTGATCACCGCGCCGATCATCAGCGCCAGGCTGAGGACGTAGAACCAGAGCAGCGCGATGAGGATGAAGCCGAGGGTTGAGCCGAACCGCGAGAGACTGGACACGTTGGAGAGATAGATGGGAAACAGCCAGTTCGCCAAGCCGGCGGCCAGCGTCACGAAAAGGGCCCCCGGCCAGACCGCGCGCCAGGGCATGTGGCCTTTGGGGACGGCCCAGAAGATCACCGCGCAGATCCCGAAGGTGATCAGCAGTGCGGCGGCGAGCAGCAGGATCGTGTCGAGGGCCTTGATGTCGGAGAGCCCGAAGGGAAGGCGGTCGGTGCTGGAGACGACGGTGCTCTCGAGGGTGAGGACGAAGATGCTGGCGGCGATGAAGAGGAGGACGACGACCAGCATCGCGAAGGAGAACCGCTTCTGCTCGACCCAGCCGCGGCACTCGACGTGGTAGATGCGGCAGAAGGCGGTGTCCATCGCCCCCCAGAAGGAGGCGCCGATCCAGAGCGAGCCGAGGAAGGCGGCGATCCCGATCGTCGTCGAGTTGTCCTGGATGCGGTTGAGGACGTCAGTGAGCGTGTGCTGCTCGGTATGGGGGAAGAGCCGCTGCAGGTCGGCGAGCACGCTGCTCTCGACGCCTTCGATTTTCAGCACCTGGCCGAAGACGAAGAGCACGAGCAGGGCGAAGGGGAAGACGGCCAGCATCAGGTTGTAGGCGACCATCGCCGAGAGGCCGGTGACGTTCTCGCGGTAGGCGCGGTTCCAGAAGGCGTTGAGCCACGGTTTCGGATGGCGCAAATTGCGGGGCATTTGACTTGACTTCACAAACTGAAGCGACTACTATGCGAACAGGCGTTTGTGACGCCTGCCCACCAGGGCACAATGACGATGTAGACGCTACTTCGCGGACCGCCTCTTGGGTCCGCTTTTTGTCGGTGCAGAGCGCGACTTTCGGGCCGCGGCGGCATTTCATCGGTCAGGACTAAACATCGAGCGCAAGGGAACGAGTAAGAACGGATGCTGGTAGCAGAGCTTCAGGAACTGGACGAGGTCAAAAACCTTATTAACCGCGGGCAGCAGCTCGGCGTGCTGACCTTCGGCGACATCGCTTCCGCGGTCTCCGAGGTCGATCTCGACGAGTCTGACGTCGAGGATCTCTACGGCCACCTCGAGAAGTCGGGGATCGAGCTTGTAGAGGACATGGACCCGGCGCAGAAAGCCGCCGCCGAAGCGCTCCCCGCGGACACCGGCAAAAAAGGTCGCCGGCGCCAGAAACAGGCGCTCGACCTGAAACCGGACATGACCACCGACTCCTTGCAGCTGTTCCTCAAGGACATCGGCAAAGTCCGGCTGCTGACCGCCGCGGAGGAGGTCGAACTCGCGAAACGGATCGAGCGCGGCGACCTCGACGCGAAGCAGAAAATGGTCGAGTCGAACCTCCGCCTGGTCGTCTCGATCGCGAAAAATTATCGGAACCAGGGCCTGCCCTTCCTCGACTTGATCCAGGAGGGGACGCTGGGCCTCGTCCGTGCGGCGGAGAAGTTCGACTACCGCAAGGGGTTCAAGTTCTCCACCTACGCGACCTGGTGGATCCGGCAGGCGATCGCCCGTGCGCTGGCCGACAAGGCGCGGACGATCCGCATCCCGGTCCACGTCGTCGAGAAGCTGAACAAGATCGGCCGCGCCGAGCGCAAGCTGGTCACCGAGCTGGGCCGCGAGCCCACCCCGGAGGAGATCGCCGAGGTGACGGGGATCGATCCCGAGGAGGTCGACTCGATCAAGCGCTCCGCCCAGGCCCCGGTCTCGCTGGAGAAGCCGGTCGGCGACGAGGAGGAGTCGGAGTTCGGCCAGTTCATCGCCGACGAGAAGGCCGAGTCCCCGTTCGACCGGGCGGCGGACCTGCTGACCAAAGAGGCCCTCAAAGAGGCCCTCGAGAACCTCTCCTACCGCGAGCGCCGCGTGCTCGAGCTCCGCTACGGGCTCGGCGGCGAGCACCCGCGGACCCTGGACGAGGTCGGCCGCACCTTCAACGTCACCCGCGAGCGGATCCGCCAGATCGAGAACCAGAGCCTGAAAAAGCTCCAGTCCCTCGGCGAGGCGCAGAAACTCCGCGAGGTCGCTTAAGCAGTACTCCCAGGTGGTGGGGAGGGGGTGTGTATCCCCTTCCCTCCCTGGGTTCCTCGCCTTTAAGTCCCCGTCTCTCGCTGAGCGGTCTGTGCGAGGAACAGGACGCCGGTCGGTCAGGGGACACACACCCCCTCCCAGCGACGTGAGCCCTGGCACACGAGCTAGGGCGGGCAGCTTTTTTAAAGCAGCTGCTCGACCCTGAGCCGTCCTGAACTGCGTGTCGGGAGGGGTCCGGTCATCCCCTGAGGGAATGTCCGCGAAGCGCGCGATATGCAATCTCATGTCATGCCCGCCATAGGCGGGCAGCATCTCGGGGGAGAAAGCCCCGATAGGGGCG
>Ga0157372_10002741_pt1 | contig 19038 bp, 16 predicted proteins | sample C55metaG_FD_115307 | JGI IMG/M metagenome (GOLD analysis project Ga0157372, IMG submission 115307) | Corn rhizosphere microbial communities from Kellogg Biological Station, Michigan, USA - C5-5 metaG | ecosystem: Host-associated > Plants > Roots > Rhizosphere > Soil | place: USA: Michigan... | reverse complement strand
CTCGGGCCGGATCGCCGACCGGCGCTGGAAGCTCGCCTACTGGAAGTCGATGAAGGGCTACTACTGCGGCATCGACCAGCATCCGCCGGCCGGCACCAGCCCCTACCTGAAGCTGTTCGCGCACGAGTTCTGCCTCGAGGGCAGCTACTACCGCGCCGGTGACGCGGTGAACTTCGCGATCGGTCAAGGGGACACACTGGTCACGCCGCTGCAGCTGGCGCGGGCGTACGCCGCGCTGTCCAACGGTGGGACCCTCTACGAACCCCGCATCGCCAAGGCGATCGTCAGCCCGAGCGGCAAGGTCGTGAGGCGGATCCGGCCGAAGGTGCAGGGCCACGTGTCCGACCCGGCCCACGCCATCTCCTACGTCACCGACGCGCTGCTGGGCACCGCCAGGACCGGCACCCTGGCCTGGAAGATGCTCGGCTTCCCCCTCGACCGGATCCACATCCGCTCCAAGACGGGGTCCGCCGAGGTGTACGGCAAGCAGTCGACGTCGTGGGTCGCGTCGTACGACGACAACTACGTGGTCCTGATGATGGTGACCCAGGGCGGCACCGGATCCGGCACGTCCGGCCCGTTCGTCCGCAAGATCTGGGAGTCCCTGTACGGCGTGCACGGCTCGACCGTGGACACCAAGGACGCGCTCATCCCCGGCATCGTCGCCCCGGACACGCTCCCGTCCTTCCAGCCGGACGGCTCGATCCTGCCGCCCAGACCGCGCAAACCGGGACGGGGCCGACCATGAACGGACGCCTGCGCAACCCCGGGGTCGACCGGGTCCTGATGCTGGCCGTGCTCTGCCTGCTGGTGCTCGGCACGCTCCTGGTCTGGTCGGCCACGTCCCACCGCGACGACCTCACCGCGGGGGACCCCACGGCGTACCTGCGCAAGCAGCTGGTGAACGTCTGCATCGGGCTCGTGCTGATGGTGGTCGTGATGGCCACCGATCACCGCTGGGTCCGGATCGTCGCACCGGTGGTCTACCTCGCCTCGGTCGGCGGGCTCGTGCTCGTGCTGACGATGGGCACCACGGTCAACGGCTCGCGGTCGTGGATCGACGTGGCCGGGATGTCGATCCAGCCGTCGGAGTTCGCCAAGCTCGCGGTGGTGATCGGGATGGCGCTGCTCGTGGCCGAGCGGAAGGAGGGACGCCGTACCGGAGTGGGCTCGGCGGAGGTGGTCGGAATGCTCGTGATCGCCGGCGTGCCGGCCGCACTGATCATGCTCCAGCCCGACCTCGGCACCCTGCTCGTCCTGTCGGCGACCGTCTTCGGTGTGCTCGCCGTCGCGGGTGCCCCGCGGCGCTGGCTGGCGTTCCTGCTGGCCGGGGGGCTGGTCGGCGGCGTGGCGGTGTTCGCCGGTCACCTGCTCAAGCCGTACCAGATCGACCGCTTCCTGGCGTTCACCAACCCCGACCTCGACCCGCGCGGTGCCGGGTACAACACCGAGCAGGCCCGGATCGCCGTCGGCAACGGCGGCCTCTTCGGGCAGGGCCTGTTCCACGGGTCGCAGACGCGGGCCGGCTTCGTGCCCGAGCAGCACACGGACTTCATCTTCACCGTGGCGGGGGAGGAGCTGGGCCTGGTGGGTGCCGCCGTCCTGATCGCGCTGCTCGGCATCGTCATCTGGCGCGCCCTGGCGATCTCCGCACTGTCCACCGATCTCTTCGGTCGCGTCGCGGCGGCGGGCATCGCCTGCTGGTTCGGCTTCCAGGCGTTCCAGAACATCGGCATGTGCCTGGGCATCATGCCCGTGACCGGCGTCCCCCTGCCGTTCGTGTCGTACGGCGGCTCGTCGATGTTCGCGGGGATGCTGGCCATCGGGCTGCTGCAGAACATCCACCTGCGCGCGACGGCCTCCCTCCCCACGCGCTACGCCCGCCCGATCTCTCAAGTAACGCGGGGTTATCACCGCACCAGAGCCGGCCTGACACCGCAGAGGTGACCGCAACACCGCGGAAGTCGGACCGAGGGCCGCTATAACTGGCGAGTGAGCACCCACCAGCTCGTGGTCGCGGACGCGTCCCTGCGCGACCGCCCCGGGCGTTGGCAGATCGGCATCGACGACGGTCGGGTCGCCGCGGTCACCCAGGCGCCGCTGACCGGCCGGGACGAGATCGACGCCGCCGGTGGCTTGGTCACCGAGAGCTTCGTCGACGGTCACCTGCATCTGGACAAGGTGGGCACGCTCGATCGGGTCGGCGACGCCGCGCTCACGGCGTACACCGGTGAGGGCATGGCCTCCGCTCGGCACGCGATCGAGCTCGCGTCCGCGGTCAAGGCCGAGTACGACCGCTCGTGGATCGAGCCGAACGCCCGCTGGGCGGTCCTGCAGGCCGTGCGGTACGGCGTGCGCCACGTGCTGGCGTTCGCCGACGTCGACACCTCGGCGCGTCTGGAGGGCGTCATCCCGCTGCTGACGCTGCGCGACGAGTTCCGCGGCGTCGTCGACCTGCAGGTCGTGGCGTTCCCCCAGGACGGCCTGCTGCGCGATCCCGGCGCCGAGACCCTGGTCCAGGAGGCCGTCGACCTCGGCGCGGACGTCGTGGGTGGCATCCCGTGGATCGAGCGCACCGACGCCGAGGCGCGCGAGCACGTGCACCGGATGTGCGCGCTCGCCGCCTCCCAGGACCGCCGGGTCGCGATGCTCGTCGACGACACCGGCGACCCGAGCCTCCGGACGACCGAGATGCTGGCGGAGGCGATGGTGCAGTTCGGACTGCTCGGGCGCGGCGTTGCCAACCATGCGCGTGCCGTCGGGCTGTACGCCCGCCCCGAGCTGGAGCGTCTGGCGGGCCTGGCGAGGCGGGCCGGCCTCGGCTTCGTCAGCGACCCGCACACCGGTCCGCTGCACCTGCCCGTGCGCGAGCTGACCGCGATGGGGGTTCCGGTCGCACTCGGGCAGGACGACATCGAGGACGCGTTCTACCCGTTCGGCAGGCACAACATGCTCGAGGTCGCGTTCCTCGCCGCCCACGCCCTGGAGGCCGTCGACACCGCCGGCCTCGACCTGGTCTACGACGCGGTGACGACCACGGCCGCGACGGTCCTTGGCGTGGCCGGGCACCGCCTCGAGGAGGGCGGCAACGCCGACCTCGTGGTCCACCACCAGCCGACCCTGCGCTCGGTGCTCGCCCACCACGACCCGCCGGCGTACGTCGTGGCCTCCGGCCGCCTGGTCGCCACGTCGACGTCGTCGACGCAGCTCCACCTCCCCTCCTGGCGCCGCCCCGGCGCCGGCTCGGCGTCGGCCACGCCGCGATCCTCGGCGATTCATCGGTTGTCTCGGGCAACCGATAGGATCGCGGGCGATGACCACAGCTGAGCAGTTCCCGTCGGCTCCCTCGGAGTCGGGGGAGTACACCCACCGGCAGATCCTCACCATCATCACCGGCCTGATGATGGGCATGTTCCTGGGCGCCCTCGACCAGACGATCGTCTCCACCGCCATCCGCACCATCTCCGACGACCTCCACGGTCTCTCGGTGCAGGCGTGGGTCACCACGGCGTACCTGATCACCTCGACGATCGCGACGCCGATCTACGGCAGGCTGGGCGACCTCTACGGCCGCAAGAAGCTGTTCATGTTCGCGATCTCGGTGTTCATCGCCGGATCGGCGCTGTGCTCGTTCGCGACGTCGATGTACATGCTCGCGGCGTTCCGGGCGGTGCAGGGCATCGGTGCCGGCGGGCTGTTCACCCTGGTGCTGGCGATCATCGGCGACATCGTCTCGCCGCGTGAGCGCGCTCGCTACACCGGCTACTTCATGGCGACCTTCGGTACGTCGAGCGTGCTCGGCCCGGTGCTCGGCGGCTTCTTCGCGTCGCACGCGGTGATCCTCGGCGTGACCGGCTGGCGCTGGGTCTTCCTGGTCAACGTGCCGATCGGGATCGCGGCGCTCTTCGTGGTCTATCGCACGCTGCACGTCCACCATCACCGTCGCGAGGCCCGCATCGACTGGTGGGGGGCGGTCACCCTCGTGGTCGCGCTCGTGCCGCTGCTGACCGTCGCCGAGCAGGGGCGCCAGTGGGGGTGGGACTCCGGTCGCGCGATGGCCTGCTACGTGATCGGCGTGATCGGGCTCGGCTCGTTCTATGCCGTCGAGCGGAGGATGGGCGAGGCGGCGATGATCCCGCTGCGGATGTTCCGGGTCCGTCCGGTCGCCGTCGGCATCGCGGCCAACGTGGTCACCGGCATGGCGTTGTTCGGAGGCATCTTCGTGCTCCCGCTGTACATGCAGATCGTGCACGGCGCCAGCCCCATGAGGTCGGGCTTCCTGATGCTGCCGATGGTGGTCGGGATGATGAGCGCCTCGATCGTCTCGGGCCAGGTCATCTCGCGCACGGGCCGGATCCGGGCGTTCCCGATCGTCGGTTCGGCCATGGCCGCGGCCGCCCTGCTCGCGCTCTCGGGGATCGGCGCGGACACCGCGCTGCCGGTCGTGATGGCGCTGATGCTGTTGCTCGGCTACGGGCTGGGCAACTGCATGCAGCCGCTGCTGCTGATCCTGCAGTCGGCCGTGCCGCCGCGCGACATCGGCGTCGCCACCTCCTCGGCGACGTTCTTCCGGCAGATCGGAGGCACCATCGGCGTCGCGATCTTCCTGTCGATCCTGTTCGGCCAGGTCGGCGGCCACATCGGGCACGCGCTGGAGACCGAGTCGAAGACAGCCGCGTTCCAGCAGGCGGTCCAGCACCCGGTCACCCCGCTCGACCACCAGTTCGCGCAGTCGGTGCAGAGCCGGGGCCACGCGCCGTTCCTCGGCCAGGTGACCGACGACTCGTCGTTCATCCAGAAGCTCTCGCCCGCGCTCGCGCACCCGTTCAAGGTCGGGTTCGCCGAGTCGATGGACACCGTCTTCCTCTTCGCCGGGCTCGTCGGGATCCTCGCGTTCCTGGTCCTGCTGCTGATGCCGAAGGTCGAGCTGCGCGCCACCTCCGCCAGCGCGGCGGTCCGCTCCGAGGCGGCTCCGACGGCTCCGGTGACCGAGCAGATCTGAGCGCTCACCGTCCCGCGGAGCACGTCTGCGCCACGGTTCGGTGCGGGCGAGCCGTTCCCACTCCGGCCGGGCGATGCCACGATGTGCGGGTGGCACCACGCGAGCTGGTGCGCGACGCCGTGGAGCGGGTCGTCCTCTCGGGGCACGTGGGCAAGTCCGGAGCCGGACTGGAACGGGTCCGGCTCGCTGACGGGCGGACCCTGGTCGTCAAGCGGATCGAGCCGCGGACGGACTTCACGGTCGAGGTCACCGGCGGCATGCCGGGACGCGAGTACCTGCTGTGGCGTTCCGGCGTCCTCGAACGGTTGCCGGCGGGTGTCGAGCACGCCATGGTGGACGCCTGGGTCGAGGACGGCACCACCGTGCTGGTGATGCGTGACCTCGGCGATGCCGTGCTCACGTGGGACGACCGCCTGTCCGCCGAGAAGGCTGCCTGGGTGATGGCGAGGACCGCCGGCCTCCATCGGGCGTTCCTGGGCGAGGCGCCGGCGGACGTCGTCCCGCTCGGCCGGGCGCTGGCCCTCTTCGCCCCGGCGACCGCCGCTCGATGGGCCGACGAGGGCATCGAGCTGATGCGGCTGGTGCTGCGGGGTTGGGCGCTCTTCGTCGAGGAGGCGTCGGCCGACGTCGCGGGGGCCGTGATGACGCTGCTCGACGACGTCACGCCGCTGCGCCGCGAGCTGGAGGCCGGGCCGGTCACGATGACCCACGGCGATCTCGCGACCGTCAACATGGCGATCCATGGCGACGCGCTGGTCCTCATCGACTGGGCCATGCCCACGGCCGCTCCGGGCTCGCTGGACGTCGCCCGGTTCATCGCCGGGTGCGCGTCCGTCGTGGACGGGAGTCGCGAGAGCCTGATCGCGGCGTACCGGGACGCGGCCGGCCCGGCGTACGACGAGCGCTCGATGCGGCTGTCCCTGCTGGCAGGCCTGATGTGGCTCGGCTGGAACAAGGCGCTCGACGCCGTCGAGCATCCCGATCCGCAGATCCGCGCACGTGAGAGGGCCGACCTCGACTGGTGGGTCGACCGCGCACGCGACGCACTGGAGACAGGAGTCCTGTGATGGACCTGAACACGCTGTACCACCGCACCGTCGAGGCCTGGGCCGACCGCGTGAACGCGGTGGGTCCCGACCAGTGGGACCGGCCCACGCCGTGTCGCGACTGGACGGTCGGCGACCTCACCAACCACGTCGTCGGCGAGGACCTGTGGACCGCGCCACTGGTGAACGGCAGCACGATCGCCGACGTGGGCGACCGCTTCGACGGCGACCTGGTCGGCGACGACCCGGTGCGCGCGGCCCTCGACGCGGCCATGGAGGCGACCACGGTGGTCGCGCAACGGCTCCCCGAGGGCGGCACGGTCCAGCTCTCGTACGGCGAGGAGCAGCTCACCGAGTACGTCTACCAGCTGGCCACCGACCACCTCGTCCACGCCTGGGACCTGGCGGTCGCCACCGGTGGCGACACCCGACTCGACCCGCACCTGGTGACCGAGGTCGCGGCCTGGTTCGCTCCGCGCGAGGAGCTGTACCGCGGGGCCGGCGCGATCGGTCCGCGCGGCGTCTCGCACGGCGGTGCCCAGGGCGACCTGCTCGCGGCCTTCGGACGCGACGCCGGATGGGGTCCCACCCATGCGGCACTGGCTCGCTTCTCGGCGGCCTTCGGCAGCGGTGACGTCGACGCGATCATGGCGCTGATGACCGACGACTGCGTCTTCGAGGCCACCGGGCCGGCGCCGGACGGCGTACGCCACGAGGGTGCGGACGCCGTGCGGGCGGTCTGGGTGGAGGTGTTCGGCCAGACCCGCGACGCCGCGTTCACCGAGGAGGAGTCGTACGCCGGCGGTGACCGCGGCGTGCTGCGCTGGCGGTTCGACTGGACCGGTGACGACGGTGCTCCCGGACACGTCCGGGGAGCCGACGTGCTCCGGTTCCGGGACGGCAAGGTCTGCGAGAAGCTCTCCTACGTGAAGGGCTGACCGAGGGGTCGTCGACACGGCTGAACCCGGATGGTCTGTGTTTGGATGGTCGGCATGAGCAGCTCGGACTCGACCGACGACCCCACGGACATCCCCGACCAGCCGGAGCGAGCCTCCGAGCTCGACCCCGTGATCGCCGAGGCCGTCGACGGGGTCACCAACCGTTTCGGCGCCGAGGGCCTCGAGCAGATGATCGAGTACGCCGAGGCGTCGCTCGCCGAGGCCCGCGCCGCCCTCGAGGAGCTCGCCAAGTCCGTCGAGTAGTGGTCGGCCGGGCGTTCCCGAGCGGCCCCACGGATGCCGGAACGAGGCGCCCCGCGGCGTACGCTGGGGCGTTCGTCCACGAAGTGAGGTCTGCCCGCGTGTCCACGAGCGTCTTCCCGCGGCTCGAGCCACGGCTGCCGTCGGTGTCCAAGCCGATCCAGTACGTCGGTGGCGAGCTGAACTCCACCGTCAAGGACTGGGACTCGGTCGACGTCCGATGGGCGCTGATGTACCCCGACGCCTACGAGGTGGGTCTGCCCAACCAGGGTGTCGCCATCCTCTACGAGGTCCTCAACGAGCGCGACTGGATCCTCGCCGAGCGGTCCTACGCCGTGTGGCCCGACATGGAGCGGGTGATGCGCGCCGGTGACGAGCAGGGCGCGATCCCGCAGTTCACCGTCGACGCCCACCGGCCGGTGCGCGACTTCGACCTGTTCGGCATCAGCTTCTCCACCGAGCTCGGGTACACGAACCTGCTCAACGCTCTCGACCTCGGCGACATCCCGATGCACGCGGTCGACCGCGGCGACGACGACCCGGTCGTGATCGCCGGAGGTCATGCGGCGTTCAACCCGGAGCCGATCGCGGACTTCCTGGACGCCGCCGTGCTCGGCGACGGCGAGGAGGTCGTGCTGGCGATCTCCGAGGTCGTCCGGGAGTGGAAGGGCGAGGGCAGCCCAGGTGGGCGCGACGAGCTCCTGCGACGGCTCGCGGTCTCGGAGAACGTCTACGTGCCGAAGTTCTACGACGTCACGTACGCCGCCGACGGCGGCATCGAGGCGGTCGTGCCCAACCGGCCCGGCATCCCGTTCCGGGTCCGCAAGCACACGCTGATGGATCTCGACCAGTGGCCGTATCCCGCCCGGCCGCTGGTCCCGCTCGCCGAGACCGTGCACGAGCGGTTCAGCGTCGAGATCTTCAGGGGCTGCACCCGCGGCTGCCGCTTCTGCCAGGCCGGGATGATCACCCGCCCGGTGCGCGAGCGCTCGATCGAGACGATCGGCTCGATGGTCGAGAACGGCATCCGGAGGTCCGGCTTCGAGGAGGTCGGGCTGCTCTCGCTGTCCAGCGCCGACCACACCGAGATCGCCGAGGTGGCGCACGGGCTGGCCGACCGGTACGAGGGCACCAACGTCTCCCTGTCCCTGCCCTCGACGCGGGTCGACGCCTTCAACATCACGCTGGCCAACGAGTTCTCCCGCAACGGCCGTCGTTCCGGGCTGACCTTCGCCCCGGAGGGCGGCAGCGAGCGGATGCGGAAGGTGATCAACAAGGCCGTCACCGAGGACGACCTGATCCGCACGGTGGCCACGGCGTACTCCAACGGCTGGCGGCAGGTGAAGCTCTACTTCATGTGCGGCCTCCCGACCGAGACCGACGACGATGTGCTCGGCATCGCCGACCTGGCCACCAAGGTGATCGCGAAGGGCCGTGAGGTGACCGGCCGGAACGACATCCGGTGCACGGTCTCGATCGGTGGCTTCGTGCCGAAGCCGCACACGCCGTTCCAGTGGGCGGCCCAGCTCGACCACGAGACCACCGACCAGCGACTGAAGCAGCTGCGCGACGTGGTGCGGGCCGACAAGCGGTACGGCCGTGCCATCGGCTTCCGCTACCACGACGGCAAGCCCGGCATCGTCGAGGGACTGCTCTCCCGCGGCGACCGTCGCGTCGGCCGGATCATCGAGGAGGTCTGGCGCGACGGGGGCCGCTTCGACGGCTGGAGCGAGCACTTCTCCTACGACCGCTGGGTCGCAGCCGCGGACCGGGCGCTGGCCGGCACCGGGGTCGACCTCGACTGGTACACCATCCGCGAGCGCGACTACGACGAGGTCCTGCCCTGGGACCACCTCGACTCCGGACTCGACAAGGACTGGCTCTGGTCCGACTGGGAGGACGCCCTCGCCGTCGCCGCGGACCCTGACGCCGTACCCGACGTCGAGGACTGCCGATGGACCCCCTGCTACGACTGTGGCGTCTGCCCGGAGATGGACACCGAGATCCAGATCGGACCGACGGGCCGCCAGCTGCTGCCGCTCTCCGTGGTCTGACGTCCCACGCGGTCGGCCTGCCATGCTGGGACATGGCCGCGTCCCGTAGTGCCCGGGTCTATGCGGACTTCCTCCTGCCCCACCTGACCCGCGACCTGCATCTGGTCGACGTGGGGTGCGGCTCGGGCGAACTCTCGTTGGAGCTGGCGGCGGAGGTCGGTCGGCTGACCGGGATCGACGAGGACACCGCCGAGATCGCGAGCGCGCGCGCGGCGGCCGCCGCGTCGTCCGTCGGCAACGCCGACTTCGAGGTCGGCGACGCCTACGCGCTCGGGTTGCCGGACGACGGTGTGGATGCCGTGCTCGGTCACTCCGTCCTCGAGGCCCTCGACCGACCGGGCGACGCGCTCGACGAGATGCGGCGCGTGCTCAGGCCCGGCGGCATCGTGGCCGTGGCCTCGGTCGAGTACGGCGGGCTCGTTCTGGCCGGCCCGGACGCACCGCTGCTCCGGCGCTTCTACGAGATCCGCGAACGGTTGTGGCTCGCCGAGGGCGCCGACCCCTACCTGGGTCGGGAGCTGCGCGGCCTGCTCATCGGCCACGGATTCACGCGGGTGCGGGCGTCGACGACGTACGTCTGCTACGGGGACGAGGCAGCGGTACGCGAGTTCGGGCTCGGGCGAGCCGACGACTGCGTCGACGACTGGTACGTCGAGTCGGCCCAGCGCCACGGCCTGGCGACCCCGCATGACCTCGAGCGCATGCGGCACGCCTGGCTGACCTGGGCGGATTCGCCCTCGTCGTACGCCGCCTTCGCCTGGTGCCGCGCCCTCGGCTGGACCGCCTGACCGTCCGGGGCGGAGCCCTCAGCACTGGCCCTTCGGGCGGAGGACGAGCTCGGTCCACACGGCCCGGTGGTCGCTCGAGGTCGACGCCAGCACCCGGGTGCTGTCGCGGGCCGGAGCGAAGTGGTTGTCGTAGAGGATGTAGTCGATCCGGCTGCGTGGGTCGGCCTCGGGCACGGTGAGGCCCCTGCCTCTCCCGCCGTACTCCTGCGCGTCGAGGAGGTACTGACGCAGGATCCGCACCGGTAGGTCTCCGGGACGTGAGTTCAGGTCACCGGACAGGATCGTGGGGTGCGGTGAGCTCGCGATCACGCGACCGATGGCCTCGGCCTGGCGCACCCGCTGTGCGGCGCCGCGTCCGCCTTGGCTGAGGTGGACCGAGTAGAACGTCACCGTCCGGTCGCCCACGCGCAACGTCGCCTCGAGCAACCCGCGCGGCTCCGAGTGCGGCCGTCGCGGCAGCCGGGTGTTGTGCGTCTCCCGGATCGGGTAGCGGCTCAGGATCGCGTTGCCGAAGCGCCCCCCCTCGTACCCGAAGAGGTTGGGGCCGTAGACCGCCCGCAGCCCCGTCACCCGGCCGAGGTACGCCGCCTCGTCGGTGTCGCCGCTGCGGATCGTCCCACTGTCCACCTCGTTCAGGCTGACGACATCGGGGTGTGCGGCCCTGATCTCCGCGGCGATCCGGGCCAGGCCGGTCCCGCCGTACCGACTGACCCCGGCATGGATGTTGAACTGCATCACCCGGACGATCTGGGGAGGGCGGATCGGGCACCCCGGATCGCGATGGATCTTCACCGGCTGGAGCGGGTCGCGCAACGGGTGGTGCTTCCGGCGGTGCGGGGGATGCCCGCTCGGCGCGCTCGACGTCGGGGCTGTGACGACGGTGGGCGACGTCCCGGCGTTGCCGTACGGCGTGCCTCCGGGCGAGCCGAGCACCCAGACCGCGACCGCGAACACCGCCACCAGCCCGAGCACCACGGCACCGGCGACCCAGGCGGCGCGCCACGAGAGGTCGAGGCGGGGCTCGCCCTGCGGAGGCTGGTCGTCCGGCACGCGACAACTGTGCCCGACGACCGTTCATCCCCCGGGGGATGCCCCGGCCCGCGCGTCAGCGCAGCTGGTCCTCGAGGTACGCCGGGCGCCCGACGTACGCGCCGACGGCCATCAGCGGCAGCACCAGCGCGACCAGCAGCCACAACGGGGTCGTCCAGCCGCCGGTGGAGTCGTAGATCGTGCCGACCAGGAACGGCCCGAGTGCCGCCATGAGATAGCCCAACGACTGGGTGAAGCCCGACAGCGCCGCGGTGCCGTCGGGGGTGCGGGCGCGAAGGCCGATCAGCGTCAGCACGACCGGGAAGACGCAGCACCCGATGCCGACCAGCACGGCCGCGGGGATCGCCAGCGAGTGCGCGTCGACCAGGAGCAGCGCGTACCCGACCAGGTAGCTGGCGAGGACCGCGAGGATCAGGCCCACCTGGTTCTCGAGCCGGGCGCAGAGGGCGGGGAGCCACAGCGACAGCGGGATGCTCACGCCGGCCACGATGCCGACCAGCAGCCCGGCCTGCTCGGCCCCGTAGCCGTGGTCGCGCCACAGCTGGGCGAACCAGCCGAAGATGGAGTAGGCCTGGAGCGACTGCAGCCCGAACAGCAGCGCCATCGCCCAGCCGAGCCGGGTGCGGGCCACGGCGCCGAACGAGATGCTGCGCGAGTCGCGCTCCAGGTGGCGGTCGTGGGTGGCGAGCGCGAGCCACGGGACGAGGGCGAGCAGGGCGGTCAGCGACCAGACACCGAGGCCACCGCGCCAGCCGCCCGACGTGTGGGCCACCGGGACCGTCAGCAGGAACGCCGAGGTCAGCCCGACGGCCAGGGCCGTGGTGTAGACACCGGTCGCCCAGCCGACCCGGTGCGGGAAGTGCAGCTTCACCAGCGACGGGATCAGCACGTTGGCCGTGGCCATGCCGGCGAGCGCCAACGCGGAGAGAGCCAGGAACGCGACGTCATCGTGGACCGCGGCCCGGCCCGCGAGCCCGACGACGACCGCCGCCAGGGACGCCGCCGCGCTGCGGTGCAGGCCCACCAGCCGGGCGAACGTCGGAGCGAGCGCGCCGAAGACCGCGAACGCGAGCACGGGGAGGGAGGTGAGGAGGCCGGCCTCGGGGCCCGACAACGCCAGTCCGTCGCGAACCTCCTCGAGCACCGGTCCGACGCTGACCGCGGCGGGACGCAGGTTGAACGAGAGGAGCACCAGTCCGACGACGACCAGAGCGGTACGACGAGCGGCGGACACCGCCGGATCCTCGCACCCGGTCCTGGCCGTGGTCACATCGCCGCGCACCGCCGGAGAGGTGTCCGCGGGCTCCGGCAGGATGGTCACGTGGGTGAGGTGGCGCGGCACATCGACGACGCGGAGCGCCGCGCCCGGCTCGGCGTACGCCACGCGCTCGCCGTCCCGGTGGCCGACACGCTCGCGGCGGCTCGCGCCCTGACGTGTCTGCACGCGACCGAGCCGGCCTCGGTCCACCTCGCCGCCTGGGCGCGGGCCGGCGTCACCCGTGACGACATCGACGACGCCCTCTACGTCCAGCGCTCGGTCGTCAAGCAGCTCGCGATGCGACGGACCGTGTTCGCCTTCCCCCGTGAGCTGCTCCCGGCGGTCTGGGGGAGTGCCAGCGCGCGGGTCGCCGGGCAACAGGTCCGCCGGATGGCCAAGGAGATGCAGACCACCGGGGTCGCGACGGACGGCGAGGCGTGGGCCGCGGAGCACCTCGCGCTCGTCCACCGCTTGATCGCGGACGACGGGCCGCTGACCACCGCCGAGGTGCGGGCCGCCCTCCCGGCGCTCGACGCCCGGGTCACCCGAGGACGCGGGCAGTACCAGGCCGACGTCGCGGTCGCCGCGTCCGTGATCGTGACCCTGGCCGCCTCCGGGGCGATCGTCCGAGGCGCGAACGACGGTGGCTGGAAGGTCTCCCGTCCACGCTGGACGGCGACCGAGCAGTGGCTGGAGGACGTGCCCGAGCCGCTCCCCGAGGCCGACGGGTACGCCGTCCTGGTGGGGGCCTGGCTGCGGGCGTTCGGACCCGGCACCGAGGCCGATCTGGTCTGGTGGCTGGGCGCCACCAAGGCGGCGGTGCGGCGGGCCCTGGCCGACGTCGGCGCCGTCCCCGTGTCGCTCGATGGCGAGGCCACCGGATGGCTGCTGCCCGACGACCTCGATCCGGTCGCCGATCCCGGCCCTTGGGCGGCGCTGTTGCCCTCGCTCGACCCGACCACGATGGGCTGGAAGGAACGCGCGTTCCACCTCGGTGCCCACAGCGAGAAGGTCTTCGACCGCAACGGCAACGGCGGGCCGACCGCATGGTGGAACGGCCGCATCGTCGGTGTCTGGTGCCAGCGCGAGGACGGCACCGTCGACGTCGTGCTCGCCGAGGAGGTCCCGCGCGCAGCCCGCCGGGCCCTCGACGCCAGGGCCTCGGAGCTCACCGCCTGGCTCGACGGCGACGTCGTGCGGTCGATCTACCTGTCCCCGCTCGCCCGCGAGCACCTCGCCTCCGAGGCCCGAGCGTCCCACTAGCCTGAGCCGGTGCGAGAGCAGCCCGAGCAGCAGGCGCCGCCGGTCCAGCGGCTTCGCGTCCGCTACGCCAAGCGCGGCCGGCTCCGCTTCACCAGTCACCGCGACTTCAGCCGCGCGTTCGAGCGCGCGCTCGTGCGGGCGCGCATCCCGATGGCGTACTCCTCGGGCTTCAACCCCCATCCCCGCATCTCGTACGCCGGAGCCTCGCCGACCGGTGCCGCGAGCGAGGCGGAGTACCTCGAGATCGGGCTCGCCGAGACCGTCGACCCGGCTCGACTCGCCGACGACCTCGACCAGGCCCTGCCCGAGGGGCTCGACGTGCTCGAGGTCACGGAGGCCGCTCCCGGCAGCCTGGCCGACCGCCTGGAGGCGAGCCGGTGGCAGATCGACCTGGCGTTGCCTCCGGCCACGGTCACGGCGGCGGCCGAGGCCTTCCTGGCCCGCTCGTCGGTGACCGTCGAGCGGATGACGAAGAAGGGGTTGCGCTCCTTCGACACCCGCGCTGCCGTGCTCGCCCTGCAGGTCACGGCGTACGACGCGGGATCGCGGCTCACCGTCGTGCTCCGGCACGCGGTGCCCGCCGTGCGGCCGGACGACGTCCTCACCGGATTGCGCCAGGTGGGCGGCCTCGAGGACGCGGGAGCGCCCCTGGTGACGCGGCTCGCACAGGGTCCGTTCGACGAGGCGACCGGCACGATCGGCGATCCGCTATCCGGTTGACAGTGCGGGGATCGGTGGTCCGGTGTGCGATACTCGAGGTGATCGGAAGTGCGGCTTGCCGTTGCGACCGATCCGACGACGTTCTCGCCGGTCCACCTTCCGAAGGCGGTCCGGCACGCTGAGTCCAGGTCGTCACCCGACCGCGACGCGGCCGGCTGCATCGGTGACAGCGAGGCAGCCGCACAGGCCCGGCGACCGCGGTCGGTGATGACTCCCGGACGACTGTGACGCACCTGCGGAGGGTGTCGCCGCCATACGAAGGCTTTGCGCCGTCGGCCCTGACCACGCGGGTCGCCGGCGTCGGACACGTCCGGGGCTGCACCCAGCGTCCGGACCGAGGAGCGACATGCTCGACGATCACGCGGACGGCTCCGCGAACCCCGAGACCAGCGACACCACCGACACCACGGAGACCGGGGGCGAACCAGCGGCCCCGGTCGCCAAGAAGGCGGCCCGGAAGCGGACCACCAAGAAGGCCGCCACGCCGGCCGAGGACACCGCCGGAGAAGCGGCCGGCGACCAGCCCGAGACCGAGGGCTCGGGCGAGAAGCCGAAGAAGAGGACGGCGCGCAAGAAGGCCACCGCGGCGAAGGCGGCGTCCTCCGAGGGGACGACCGACGACGCGCGCGACGCGACAGCCGCGACGGACCGGCCGGCGAAGAAGACGACCCGCACGAGGGCCGCCAAGAAGGCCGGGTCCTCCGCGGCCACCGACGCTCCGGCGGACGTGACCGGCGACCGGGGCGGCGACACCGGCCCGTCGTCGATCGCCCCCGTCTTCCAGGCGCCGGACACCAAGGCCGCCCCCGCACGACGTACGGCGAAGAAGGCCCGCCCGGACGCCGGCTCCGACCGGGCTGACGAGCGCCCGGCCCCCGACACCGGCCCCGACACCGGCCCCGACACCGGTGACGACGCCGGTGACGACACCGGCGAGGGACCCGCGCGGCGCAAGCGTCGCCGGGGCGGCCGCCGGCGCCGCAAGCCCGGCAGCGGCGAGGGCGGCGCCGATGAGCCGTCCGACCAGCCCGAGGGCGACGCCGAGGACCAGGCGTCCGGCGAGTCCGCCGGCGAGCCCACCGACGCCGAGTCCACCTCGTCCCGCCGTCGCCGCCGTCGCCGTCGTGCCGGTGAGGACGGCGCAGACGCCAACGACGACCCGGCGAACACGGTCACCAAGGTCCGCAGCGGCCGCAGCGCCGCCGACGAGATCACCGCGGTCAGCGGCTCCACCAGGCTCGAGGCCAAGAAGCAGCGCCGACGCGAGGGCCGCGAGGCCGGCCGGCGCCGCGCGCCGATCGTGAGCGAGGCGGAGTTCCTGGCCCGCCGCGAGTCGGTCAACCGGGTCATGGTGATCCGCCAGCGCGACGACGTGACCCAGATCGGCGTGATCGAGGACAACGTCCTCGTCGAGCACTACGTCGCCCGCGAGTCCCAGACATCGCTGATCGGGAACGTGTATCTCGGCCGGGTCCAGAACGTCCTGCCCTCCATGGAGGCGGCGTTCATCGACATCGGGAAGGGACGCAACGCCGTCCTGTACGCCGGTGAGGTGAACTGGTCGGCGCTCGGCCACAAGGAGGGCCAGCCGCGCAAGATCGAGTCGGTCCTCTCCTCGGGCCAGACCGTGCTCGTGCAGGTCACCAAGGACCCGATCGGTCACAAGGGCGCGCGGCTGACCAGCCAGATCAGCCTGGCCGGCCGGTTCCTCGTCTACGTCCCGGACGGCACCACCAGCGGGATCTCCCGCAAGCTGCCCGACACCGAGCGCAACCGGCTGAAGACGCTGCTCAAGGAGATCGTCCCCGAGCAGGCCGGCGTCATCGTCCGGACCGCCGCCGAGGGTGCCTCCGAGGAGGAGCTCACCCGCGACGTCGAGCGGCTCACGGCCCGCTGGGACGACATCGAGAAGAAGGCGGCGAGCAAGAGCGCCGGAGCGTCGCTCCTCTACGGCGAGCCCGACCTGACCCTGAAGGTCGTCCGCGACCTGTTCACCGAGGACTTCACGAAGCTGGTGATCGAGGGCGACGAGGCCTGGGAGACCGTCCAGGGGTACGTCGTGCACGTCGCGCCGGACCTCGAGGACCGGCTCGAGCGCTACGTGCCGAAGAAGGACCAGGACGTCTTCGCGGCGTACCGCATCGACGAGCAGATCAAGAAGGGGCTCGACCGCAAGGTCTGGCTGCCGTCCGGCGGCTCGCTGGTGATCGACCGCACCGAGGCGATGACCGTCGTCGACGTGAACACCGGCAAGTTCACCGGCTCGGGCGGCAACCTCGAGGAGACCGTCACCAAGAACAACCTCGAGGCCGCCGAGGAGATCGTCCGGCAGCTCCGGCTGCGCGACATCGGCGGCATCATCGTCGTCGACTTCATCGACATGGTGCTGGAGTCCAACCGCGACCTCGTGCTGCGCCGTCTGGTCGAGTGCCTCGGCCGCGACCGCACGCGGCACCAGGTCGCCGAGGTGACGTCGCTGGGTCTGGTCCAGATGACGCGGAAGCGCATCGGGACCGGCCTGCTGGAGTCGTTCTCCCACGACTGCCCGCACTGCCACGGCCGCGGCGTGATCATCGAGGACGCGCCGGTCGAGCCGAAGAAGGGCGAGGACGAGCCCCGGCGCGCCCGCCGCAACCGCAGCCGTGGCCGGACCCAGGAGACCTCGGCGCCCGAGCCGCCCAAACCGCCCTCGCCCAAGGACCTGGCCGCCATGGCCCGGCACCACGAGGAGCACCCCGAGGACCGGCCCGAGGATCTCGACGACCTCACCGACGACCTCACCGACGACATCACCGAGGACGGGGCCGAGGATCTCGAGGACCTCACCGAGGACCTGACCGGGGACCGGGCGGAGGACCAGGCGCCCGACGACGTCGAGCCGCTCGACGACGGCGCCGAGACCTCCCAGGTCGAGGTCGCGGCCGAGACCGCCGAGGACGATGTCCAGGTCGAGGTCTCGGTCGAGGTCGCCTCAGCGTCCGCGCCCGAGCCGGCCGCCGAGCCCGAGCCGGTGACACCCGCGGAGCCGGAGAGGCCACGGGTCGTCACCCGCACCCGGCGCCGGTCCGCGAGCCGCCCGGCCGGACCGCCGACGTCGGCCCCCGCCGACTCCGGCGGGCCCGCGGCGGGTGCGGACGGAACGCCGGAGCAGCCGGCCGACGAGACGCCTGCCCTGCACGTCCCGGTCAAGCGGAAGGGCGCGCGGAAGCGCTGACACCCGGGTCAGGGACGTCGGTAGGGCTTCTGGTGGATCAGCTTCACGTGGTGGTTGCGGCACCCCGTCGTCGGGTGCACGACGTACTGCGAGGCCGTCGCGTTCGGCACGTAGACCCGGAAGCCGTCGACGTGGTGGCGGTGGCACACCTTGCGGGGGAAGTTCAGGGCGGTGACCTCGTCGAGCGAGCTGCGCAGGCGCTGCCCGGGCTCGAGGACGTACGTCGCGACCTTGCCAGGGAGTCGCACCGCGGGTGCTCCGATCTGGGTGCCGTTGCCGTCGCCGACGTACGAGACCCCGCCGTAGCCGCCGGTGTGGCAGGCATGGCCGGAGGTGTTGCGCAGGACGATCCAGCCGTAGGAGTGCCCCGCGCCGGCGTCGCTGTGGTGGTACGAGGCCGTCAGGTCGACGTTGGTGCAGGCCGGAGTGGTGGCGGCGGCGACGGGCGCCGGGCCGAGGAGTCCTGCGGCGGCGAGGACGAGGGCGCCGGCGGTCGCCGGCAGGCGGGTGGCTGTGTTCATGTCGTTCATGTCGTGATCCCTGTGATGTCGTGACCCTGCGGGTCGGCTGTCGATCTGGCGGCACCGGTGCTGGTGGGACGTCCCGTCCGGTACGCCGGTTGCGCCCGGCAACCGCTTTCTCGTTTTGCGGTAGCCGTGGCGCACGCCGTACCATGGATCCTCGGTGCCCGCTCGTCCGACGAGCGGCGTGCCCTCTGTCCGGCCGTTCGCCGGGCCCCGCCGGGGCCGACGATCTCGGGCCGGGAGACCCAGAGCCTGTTTCGGACCTATGAAGGAGACCGCGGTGTACGCGATCGTGCGCGCTGGCAGCCGGCAGCAGAAGGTTGCCGTGGGCGACGTCATCGAGATCGACAGGACCGATGTGGCCGTCGGCGAGACCCTCACCCTGCCGGTCGTGATGACGGTCGACGGCGAGAAGGTCACCGCGACCGGTCTCGACAAGGCCGGCGTGACCGTCGAGGTCCTCGGCGCCACCGCGGGCCCGAAGATCGTGATCCAGAAGTACAAGAACAAGACCGGGTACAAGAAGCGTCAGGGCCACCGGCAGAAGTACACCCAGGTCAAGGTCACCGACATCTCGGCCTGACCGGCCTCCCGCTCTCGCGAGCCTCCAGACAAGGACAGATCCATGGCACACAAGAAGGGTGCGGCCTCGACCAAGAACGGTCGGGACTCCAACTCCCAGCGCCTCGGCGTCAAGCGCTACGGCGGCCAGCTCGTCAACGCCGGCGAGATCATCGTCCGGCAGCGCGGCACCCACTTCCACCCCGGCGACGGCGTCGGTCGCGGTGGTGACGACACCCTGTTCGCGCTCGTCCACGGCAACGTGCAGTTCGGCACCAGGCGTGGTCGTCGCGTCGTCAACATCGTCCCGACCGGCGAGTAACGCCCGCACCGACCACTGACCGAAGGGCGTCCCCGTT
>Ga0157372_10002740_pt1 | contig 19039 bp, 14 predicted proteins | sample C55metaG_FD_115307 | JGI IMG/M metagenome (GOLD analysis project Ga0157372, IMG submission 115307) | Corn rhizosphere microbial communities from Kellogg Biological Station, Michigan, USA - C5-5 metaG | ecosystem: Host-associated > Plants > Roots > Rhizosphere > Soil | place: USA: Michigan... | reverse complement strand
TCTGGTCGTGGCTGGCGCGGTCTGGGGTGGAAACCAGCTCGGTATCGGTCGGACGCAGAACACCGGCGCTACCACGTCGGACGGCAAACCGGTCATCACCGACGCCAACTACAAGCAGCTCGCCAAGGAGTACACCGTCACCACGGTGGACACCAACTGCGTGAAGCTCGTGAAGTCGGCAGGTGGAGAAACCACGACCGTGGCGAACACCGCCGCGGTGAAGTACGTGGTGGGAGCACTCCTGGGCACGCCGCCCCGGGCAACGAGCGATTCGCTCAGCACCCCGCTCAGCGGCGCGAACCGCACCAGTCTGCTTCGGCAGGTGAAGGTGAAGGTCTGCCAGGACCCGCTTCTCGGAGTAACCGTCGCGAACATGTACTCGCGGCTGACCATCGGAAACTTCAACTTGGTGCAGTACAACCCGTGGCTCGCGCCTTACGTGGGCGACGTGTCTGAACTCAACACCAAGGCAGCGGGCTTCATGCCGCTGTTGAACGTCTCCAATCCAACCGCCGATCAGGCCAAGGATGCGGTCAACAAGGGCCAGAAATACCAGGCTCTTGCCGAGAAGCTCGACACCTTGCTGGGCAGAGGCACCAACGCGGGCACCAAGTCCCTTGCAGCCAAGCTCAGCTACGACCTCGTGGCTGGCGGCCAAGAGGTTAACGGTGTCCCACCGGTGCAGATCAGTTCGATCGTCGATCGCCTGCCGGCGCTCGTCATCGAGGTGACAGCGAAGGGCGCATGCGCTCCTCTCGCTGAGTACGGATTCAACCTGACGGACACCCGTCCGGAGATCTTCCCGAATCCGACCTGCGCCAAGCCGGGCAAGTCGACTCACAAGTCGACCGCGCGCCCATCCTCCAGCACCCCACCATCGGTGTGCAGCCACTGCGGAGGTACTACCTCACACCCGCCGTCGAGTCCGCCTGCGTCGCACACGTGCTGCATCACGACCACGAGCGGAGCGCAGGACAAGCCGACGGCTGGATCAACAACCGACGGTAGCGGCCCCGAGACCACAGGTCCCGGTACCCAACCGACGAGCGGTATCCCAACGCCCGCAGGGTCGTCGGACCCCAACCATGGCTCCGACGTCAACACGCCGGTGCCAACGCCCATTCTTCACTGAGTGAGCCAGTGCAGCCAGCGCATCGTCAGTCTTCCTGATCCAAGGAGACGCCCAGCTGGTAAGCACGATCTCGGTGGTCCGTGGGTTCGCGTTCTTCGCGATTCACCATTCTATGGTGAAGGGTACGGCTTCGGCTGTCCAACCCACGACCCACTGGGTCGACTACTTCTGAAACAAACTGTTTTGGGTTCTCCCTTTTGGGATTGAGCTAAAACAGCAGCAAATAAGGGTAATGCCTCGTGCATGCAAGCGTTACGCGCGTGGTGGAACGAACGGTTCTAGAAAGGTAGTTGGCCTCCAGCCGACTAATCTCTCTTGACTTTCGTTCCACCCCGCATTACCCCCCACAGCTAAAAGGGAAAAGAGCAGCCCAAGTTCGAATTCATTTCGAACCTGGCGCGTTGATAACCGAAGGTTATATGCTGAGCCAAAGGCGAAGCTATATAAAAACCGTAGGTTTGTCTCAAATGAAGCTATGTACTTTGTAACGATCTGACTTATTGGCTACTTATTAATCGGTTGCCCAGCCAGCAACGCCCCTTAAAAATTCGGGCAAACGCGCTTATGCTAAAATAAACTTTAGCATAATATTGACATAAAATGACACTTGTGCTAAAGTATATCTGAAACTGTGGAGGACAGGGAAGTTGCACGTAGTCTACAACTACCAGTGCAGTTTTTGACCTTTAACAATTCGGGCAAACGCTTTACACAAGATTTAGTAATTAATGTAATTGATTTTAGGAGGAGTGAAATGAAACTTTCACGCTTATTTAACAGTCTTCCTAAGCGTCTTGCAGCTGGTGCCCTGGTGGCCCTGGCTGTAGCGCTGCCAGTAGCCGCTTCGGCTGCTGACATGGTGAAGATAGAAGCCCAGACAGAAGTGGCCAACGCCAGCGTTGCCAGCTCTAACTGGGGCTCATCCACGACTGCTAGTTACAACGAAGTTGTAGCCGTGCAGGTCATTTACGATAATGATGAAGTTGCTGGTTCGGGTAAAACCGCCAACAACCTTCGCGTCAAAATCAACATTCCCAATACGCCTGGTGTGAATCAGACTATTAACACTACCACTGCCAGTGATAACAGCAATACCGTTAACGGTAGCGCTAAAGTAACTTTGAATCGAGCTGACGCTTACTTGCAATACATTCCGGGTACCGCTACCTGGAAGCACGCAGTCAGCGCCAATGGTCCTTTGACTACTACTCAGAAAGTTTCTGATGCTGTAGTCACCAGCGCCAATGGTTTAGTTCTGGAAAATGAAAATCCTTGCCAGGCCGGCTCTATTGTCGTCCAGGCTCGGGTAATGACCCCCGGTGTTAAGATCACCAAGCAAGTAGAAAAGCTTGGCGAAAGCGACAAGTGGTCTACTAACAACACTGCCAATCCTGGCGACACGTTGAAGTACCTGCTTACCTACACTAACACCGGTAACACTACGCAGACCCATGTCATCATTCGTGACGTACTGCCGGCAGGCTTGACCCTCGTACCTGGTACAACCTACCTGTACGATTCCAGCAACATCAATGGCGTAAAAGTCATGGATACCATCGCCCAAGGTGGCGTTGATACCGGTAGCTTTACACCGAATGCCGGTTCGGAAATCGAATTCCAAGCTAAAGTTGCCAGTGCCGATCAACTAGCCTGTGGCAACAACAGCTTGACCAACATGGCTGTGGCCCAACCCCAAGGTATGCAGCAGTACTACAATACTGCCACTACCGTTGTGAGTAAGACATGTACGCCGAACCAGCCGACCTTTAAGTGTGACGCATTCCACGTTACAACTGCCGACAACCGCACGGTTAAGGTTGACACCTTCAAGTTCACTGCTAGCGATAACAGCAAGCTGGACAGCGTGGTCCTGAACTGGGGCGACAATAACACTGTCACCACCAACAACCTTGTTGGTCAGCAACACCAATACGGCAAAGATGGTTCATACACCATCAGCCTGTCTAGCTTCAAAGTTGGCGGTAAGACCGTTGACGTCAGTGGTAACTGTGTCCAGACCGTAAACTTTACGACTCCTGGCACGCCGACCCCTCCGTCGACTCCTAACCAGCCGACCCAGTTAGCTAACACAGGTGCCGGCAGCGTCTTCGGCATTTTCGCCGGCGCTACTGTCCTCGCTGCGTTTGCCCACCGTTTGTTCCTGAGCCGTCGTTTGGCTCGTCAGTAATCTGCTTACGCGGAAAACTGTGGATAAGCTACTAGCCACAAATGCAAAAATGTGCTATGCTGACCAGTAGTTTAGATGAGCACTGACTGACCGCTCTAAGGACAAACTCCTGAAAATCCCCTCTGTTATTACGGAGGGGATTTTTTAATGTAGTCAGACCAAAAAGATTGACAAACGTCAAGGCTAAATGGTACATTGCCAGGTAGCATTACAAAAACATCAGCTGAAACTAGGAGTGTCCGTATCATGCGATTTGCGCGTCACCTGTATACTACAAAAACAAAAATATATTTAGCCGCTGGCGTGCTGTTGTTGACCTTGAGCGCCGGTCTGCTAGGAGTAAATTCTTCGAAAGTCCATGCCCAAGATTGCGATAACAACGCTATCATTCACTGTGGTTTCCAGAGCGCCAGCCAGTTTATTCAGGATGTGCAGAACAACAGTGATGATCTTGGCCATCACGACTTGCATAATTTATATGCCAACTACGGCCTGGTGCCAGCCGACTACACGCGGTTTGTATCGTCTGCTCGTTTAGGCACAGCCTACAAAGATGGCCGGGTGGTGGTTGATGGCCAAACGGTAGCCACCAATAGTTCAAGTATCGGACGTTTGGCGTCCTTCCAAGGCAGCGGCTACTTCACCAAGGCTATTTACGGTGTTGGCACCTACTACGGCAACACCAACCAACAGGCATTTCACTCAGACAGTATTCCTGTGATGGTGATGTTTAACAATCGCGGTGTTATGCAGTTTGCGGTTTTAACATCTTGTGGCAACCCATTGACCGGTACACCGGTAACCCCAGCCTACAGTTGCAATGCTATCCATAAAACACCGGTGCCCAACACTCCCAATACCTATAGTTTTACGGCTTCAGGCTCAGCGAGCGGCAATGCTAGTATTACTCACTATACTTATAATTTTGGTGACGGTTCAGCCCCTGTAGTTACAGATAACGGCGCAACAGCTGTCGTGCATACTTACACTAAGCCTGGTAATTACAAAGCTACGGTCACTATTACGGTCAGCCTGCCGGGTAATCAAACGGTAACTGCTACCTCATTACCTTGCTCGACGCCCGTAAGCGTAGTAGCGCCGTTCTATAGCTGCGTGCAGCTCACTGGAGCGTTTATTGATAAGAATAAGTTTAGCTATAGCTTCAATGCGACGGCTAGTTATGGTAATGGTGCTACCTTCAAAAGCGCGGATTTCAATTTTGGTGATAAACAGGTAGTTAACGGCGTTACCCCAGTTGGTACGACAGTATCCACTACGCATACCTATGGCAGTGCCGGGAACTATACCATTACTGCCACGCTGCATTTTAATGCTAATGGAGTTGCCAAGAACGTTACTTGTACGGCGTCGGTAACACCGACTCAGCCGCCAACTCCGGAGTGTAAGCCGGGCGTGCCGGAAGGCAGCGCGCTGTGTACGCCTTGTCAATACAACTCTCAGCTGCCCTCTAATTCTTCGCAATGTGTGGCACCAACTACGAGCTTACCAAATACCGGTGCCGGCGATGTCATCGCTATTTTTGGCGCTGTCGTCGTAGCTGGCTTCCTAATTTTCCGGCAATTCGTGTACCGCAAGCACCGTATGGCTGCTGACAGTACCACGGCCATGAACTTGGGGCACCATATGGTCGCGGCAGCTCAAAAAGAAGACCAGTCCAGCGAAATGATTCAGCACCTGACGCATGCCGACGATGTCGTACACCGCCCCCACCCCAATGCAGCCGGCAATCTGCACCATCCTAACTATCGCCGCTCAAACCGTTTTCGCCCCGGTCTCGACGATAAATAAAGATTAAACTGCTGAGAAATACCCGGCGGTTTGCTGGGTATTTTCATTTCTTCTCTGTTATGGTACAATTTTTCGGGCTTGGCAACTGGAAAAATATGACTAGTTCCATGTTGTTTTGGCCCTCTTATGCTTCGCATAGGATCCGCGTACTCAGAGAAAGATTTTATGTAAACACAAAATCATTTCTCTTCCGTCGCGGCCCCTCACGCTACGCGTGCGGACCCAAATCCTCGGAAAGAATTTTTATGCGAGCACAAAAATATCTTTCCTGCGGTTTGGCCCCTTCGTCTATCGGTTAGGACATCAGGTTTTCATCCTGGCAAGAGGAGTTCGACTCTCCTAGGGGTCACCATATTGGGATTTTCCAGATTTCCAATTCTGAATAGCTCATTTACCCCTGGTATTTGGGCTATTTTTTGAGTTCCACCAACTAAATCTGCGTAGCTGGGCACTTGTTGAAAATAATACTGAAAAAGGCGGCTTTACGTAGGGGATTACTGAGATGGAGATGCTTTTGGTTGTAAAGGTATAATCTCGATGAAATAGTATTGTAAAATATACTAAGAATGGTATAATATGCTCATGACTGCTGTTGAACCGTCTGCTGAAGGCTTGCTCCATGATGCCGTCTATCAGCTGGCGGATAGAATCCCGACAACAGATTGGGACTATGATCCGCCTATTCCTTATAGCATCGGTAGCCTCGCTTGTTGCATAGCCGCCATAGAATCACCAGAAGCGGCCGTTGGCTTCACCGAGAAACAGCTAGCTAGAAACGGCATAGAGGGTGAAGATGAGTTTAAAGCCTGGCGTATGCTTGGCACCATGCAAGTGCCCGCGGCCATTGAGAGAGCACAACAAATAGCCGGAGTCGAAGTCCATGACGGTAAGCACAGTTTGCGGCCTGAGCTTAGATCAGACCTCATAGCCTTATATAACCTTACTGACCTCGTTAAGCTAGGGGTTACTGAGCTGGCTCCCTTGGTACATGAATACTTACCGGGCTTACCGTCCGAGGGCGAAAACCTTAAATATCGGGCACGTGTAGCCGAACTGTTATATAAAGCTGGTGACGCAACGGCTGTAGACCTTGCCGTAGAGACCGCAAAACAGGTTAAGGAGCAAATCTTGGGTGCTATAGATCCTACTGCCGAATCCGAGCCGGAAGACGGTGATATTGTCCAGCAAATCACGAAGGCCATAGCCCAAGGGTTATCCCGTCACCTAAACGAAACCGAACAAAGCTATGCCAAGGTGGACCTTGCCTTATGGGGTATCGTTGAGCATGCCCTAAAGCAGAAGCCTGCACGAGTGGCGGATGCCGAAAGAGCCCGCGCCGAAATGTTGGGGGTGCGGTACGGAGCCTATGTTGATGCCATATTTTGTAAGACTGGTAACGACCCAGACGGCAAGCACCGCGAAAATATAGCCTTGGCGCTGACGGTACACGCAGACGAGTTAGGAAATGAGGCCTTAAAAATTCTTGATCCACTCGTAGCGATAGGCGATGCCGAAGCAGGAGAGCTATATATTGGTACGTTTCTCAATGAAGAGAATCGTCCGCCACTTGAAGACATTCCTCGTCACTCCCTGGCTGCCCTAGCAAGAGCGGGCAATACTGAAGCTAAATCGTTATTACTACAAATTGCACATACCTCAGACGATCCCCTTCTTTACGTCTATGCGCTTGAAGAGGCCGGCATGAAAGACGAAAGCCTAGCCTTGGCACGACAATTGTATGCTCTGTCACCGTCCAGGGACACCGCGCTAACGATATTAAACCAGGAGTTTTCAATTCCGATTTGGCGAGAGATGGTGCAGTATCCCTTAAACCCGCGGTACTTTACAAAAGAGGACTTGTACTTACGCACTAAAGATGTAATCCGGCTGGGGCGTTTTGTAACCGGTCGTAGTGACTTAGCAGAAGAATAAGGCAATAACTACATGAGAAAGGTTTCAATGTTCTATTCAACAAAGGGGAGTAATTTATGAGCCAATCATAGCCCTAACGGGGCGGAGTGTATACTGAGAGTACTGATTACATCGTTCCAACGAACGACTTCCGCCACTATTGAGTTAAAAAGCGGGTGCGGAAGGGTCACCAAGTAAAAAGCTCAGCCCTCAGGTTGGGCTTTTTACTTGGCTATCTGTGGCAAGAGCTTAGAATGCTGCCATCATGTGGAGCAGATGTGATGTCACACGGTGACCTTCACCCCGGAAATGTATTAGTCGAAGCTGGTCGCCTGATTGGTGTGCTTGATGGTGGTGGATTCGCGGCAGCTGATCCGGCGCTTGATCTAGTGGCTGCCTGGCACTTACTGGACGAAGCGCGGCGTGGGATACTGCGGCGCGAGCTTGACTGTTCTGAGGTTGAATGGGCACGGGGTATGGCCTGGGCATTTGAGCAAGCGATGGGTCTTGTTTGGTACTATGCGGAATCGAATCCTCCACTAAGTCGTATAGGTATCAGGACGCTAGAGCGTATCCTTGCTGTCGGCTGACCCTAATTAAACTCAGTAGATTGCCAGAGATCCTTGCTGCTACCATTCGTAAGCACTTCCTTTTCGTAGATATAGCGATAAAGTGTAAGAGGGTCAACACCCCAGTCAAGCTCATATCGCAGTAAGCCGGCAACAGCCTTGGTGTTGCCGTTAGTTGCCCAGATAGCTACGCCGCTGCCATTATAAATCACCATATTGCCATCGGACTGGAAGGCTAAACGCGTGCCGACATTATACGTACCGGTACTCCATACTGCTGGAGCCGTTGAAGTTGTACCGCTATAAACGACTAAGTTGCCGTCGGTTTGCCATACCAGACGATGAGAGCCACCGGCTTCCTGCATGCACCACCCGCCAGGTGCATAAGGGACAGTAGTGCTCCAGTGGCCATTGGTTGGGCCGGTATGATTGAAGCAATTTTGTTGCGTCACAGCGGAGGCCATTGGCGTACACCCAACCAGGAGCAGCAATGCAAATAAAGCTACCATTTTGTGGAAATGACGGATTATAACGTTTTTTAAGGTCTTCACGGGTACTTCCTCCAACTTTAAAAGTAGATACTTTATCATTAAAACAATACCGATAATTTTAGTCAATTTTGAGTCGGCTTGATACAGCCTTGACGAGCGTTCGACAACGGCGTTGGCTCCAGAGAGTTCCGCTCAAATACTGTAGAGCTCACCAACACGTGTACTGATAAATCCAGCTAAAATTGGTTTTATTTTTGCCCCGAGGCCAAGTGTTATGATGTCAGTATGAAAGTATCTATCGCAGATATTACCGCTAAAATGGTTAGAGCATTAAAGGCTAAAGGTTATATAGATGCTGACATCCCATTTCTTATTGAGATGTACCTGGGTGGCGAACTGCGCGGCCACGCCAGCCACGGCCTGGCCAGCTTTCCAGGTTTTATAAAACAAGATTATTCTGGCCTTGAACAGCCTAAGGTTATCAAAGAAACTCAGGCATTCTTTATGCTGGACGCCAAAGGTAACCCCGGCGCGATTGTCGGCAAGCGCGCAGCCGACGAAGCCATAAAGCGTGCTAAACAAGAAGTTGTCGGCCTCGCAATGATTAAAGATATGGATGCCTGGTTACGGCCAGGTGCCATTGCGCAGTATATCGCTGATCAGGGATTTGTAGCCATTGTATCCAATAATGCCAGTGCAGCTATTGCGCCGCCGGGCGGCTTCGATCCGGTGGCCGGCACTAACCCTATTGCCTATGGCTTGCCCACCAAAGACGGTTCGTTGGTGGTTGATATGGCAACCGCTAAGTGCGCCTGGGGTAACGTGCGGTCGGCTAATAAATACGGCACTGATCTGCCGGCAGACTCTTTTTACGATAATGAGGGAAATGTGACCCTTGACCCTGCAAAGGCCTGGTCGGTGATGCCCTTTGGGGATTACAAAGGTTTTGCGTTGGCACTGCTGATTGAGATAATGTGTGGAGGGCTTAATGGCATGGATATGCTGGTTGAAAATACTGCCAAAAATAAATTCGGGCAAAGGACACCCCGGCGTGGTGCGTTTATATTGGTAATTGGCCCAGCACAGACGGTCGGACTGGATGCCTTTAAACAGGCCACTGCCGATTATGTCGCAAAAATTAAAGCTACTCGTCCGCGCCAGGGTGAGCGTATTCGTATACCCGGCGACGAGTCTGCTACGGTGCAGTCGACCAAGCTAAAGGAAGGCTCAATTGAAATATCGGATGAGCTGTGGGCAGAGCTGCAGGATTTATGAATTTTGCCTGACCTTGTTGCTTAGGCTGCAAGGGTATACGATGTGGGCATGTTAAAAGTTGGTGAAGCTACCATTCAGACGATCTTCGAGTTGGACGCTGGTAAGGTCATTGCTGATATTATGCTGAAAGCCACGCCGGAGGCGATCAAAGCTATATCGTGGCTGGCACCACAATATGCCGATGCCACTGGCAGATTAAAAGCTGTTAATCAGTCGTTTCTGGTGAAAATAGGCGGCAAGAATATTCTTATTGATACTTGCGTGGGAAATAGGCGGGAAAGACCTGGCTTCCCGGAATGGGAGAATCTCGATACGCCGTATCTGAATAATCTGAAGCAGCTCATAGATCCTGCCGAGGTGGATTTTGTGATCTGCACGCATCTGCACTTTGACCACATCGGCTGGAATGCTCAGTGGCAAGACGACAAATGGGCGCCATTATTCCCCAATGCGAAGTATGTAATTGATAGGCAGGAGTATGATTATTGGGCAAACAATCCCCAAAAGGAAATGATAGACGATCTAAACGCCATTGAAGAGTCTATTGAGCCACTTCGTGCTGATGGCCTGCTTCATTTAGTAGATGAGAATCAAGAAATTTTGCCTGGCGTACGGTTGATTGCGACGCCCGGACATACGCCTCATCATGATGCCATCCTGCTGGAATCTGGGGGAGAATCGGCTCTGTTTGTCGGGGATGTATTTCATCATCCTTGCCAGATTGCTCACCCGGAGTGGGAAAGTTTTGATACCGATACACCAAAAGCTATTGAAATCCGAAATATACTTCTTAATACCTATGCGGACACCCCAACCATAATCATTGGTGCGCACTTTGCAGAGCCGGCCTGGGGTAGGGTGGTTAAGACTGGTAAAGGATATGAACTTGGTGGGGTTTAGTTGCGGGCTATCCTTGCTGGTAGCCATTCATGCCAGGATACTATTGAACCATTAAGTCGGGTACTATACTAACTCTTGCCTACAACTAATTGGGCGCCTCCATCACAGGGCAGTAGAACCCCGGTGGTATAGGTATTATTCATTAAGAAGGTGATGGCGTCAGCTATGTCATCTGGGGTGCCGATGCGTCCTACCGGAAGTGTCTTGGCCATCCCCTCAAATACGGTAGTGCGCGTATCGGTGGGCAGCCAATCCCACCAGTCCGTATTAACGGTACCCGGGAGAACAGCATTGACCCGCAACGGCGCTAGCTCAACCGCTAATACCGGCACTAATGAAGCAATAGCACCATTGATGGCTGCTAATAAAGCGGTGCCGGGCATGGACGTACGTGCAGTTATGGCTGAAACAAAGGTAATGGAGCCGCCGGGTTGCAGTATGCTTGCCGCTACTTGGGCCGCCAGTAGGTGGGGCTGTAGCTTACCTTTAATGCCGGCATCGAGTGTTGCAGTGGTAATATCAGTCAATGGCATAACCCCACCGTGATTGGCGGCTGCAATGACCACATGCTGGGCTGATCCAATCTTCTTAAAGACGTCAGCGCCAGTGCCCGACTATCGCCAGCATCGGCTATGTAGCCTTCAGCTGAATCACCGAGTATTGATTTGGCTTGATCTAAACGCTCAGAATCGCGACCAATAATAACCACCTCTTTGCTCTCGTTTATGGCGCGCTGGGCTACGGCTAAGCCTATGCCAGATGTGCCGCCAATAATTACTATTTTTTCTGTCTCCGTCATAGAGCCCTCCTATTCTTTAATTCGATTTTAGTATATTACGATACACTGTGTATTGTAAATAGATTTTATGCTAGAATAGCGACATGCCTGAAATAAATAGCAGAGAAGCGGGCCGGCCCCGCGATAAACAGAGTCACCAAAAAATTTTGCGAACAGCTATTCAATTAGTGAAACGAGACGGCTACAATAATGTCACCATTAAAAGTATTGCTGCGGAAGCTAAGGTGGGGCGCCAAACCATTTATCGATGGTGGAATACCAAAGCCGACATTATGCTTGAAGCAATTTTGGAAACATTGCGCTCTGACCCCATTGACACTAGCTCGGTCGAAGCATTCTTTATCGGTACATTTATACTGGCCCGTGGCACTATAGGCGAAATAGTGGTCGGGCTAATGGCTGACGCTCAAGGTGATCCAGATTTATTAGCACAAGTAAAAACGCAGCTTATCGACCAACGACGTCTAGTATTAATGCGAATCCTTGATTACCAGGCCAAACAGGCAAATAGTGTGTATACAGCTCCGGTGGACACAATTGTTGATATGCTTTTCGGAGCTATGTGGTATCGACTTCTTGATCACCACGCGGCTGTAGACGCTAAACTTGCTGCGCAACTAGCTTATGCTTCGCAGGCGTTACTGATAGCCGATAATAAACGAACCGACGTACGCAATTAAAAATAGCAAATTCAGCATAGAGATTATTTGCTATTATCGAGGCATGTTGCTCGTCGCCTTAATTATTATCCTGTGGGTTTATATGACTGGCTGGTTTATGCTAGCCTGGAAAAGCTAGCGCTAACAGATCGGGTTGTGTTACCATGAGCAGTAAGACAACGCAAACGATGAGGGTGGAAGAGTAGTGAAATTGACCGGAGCCGCGCCGAACGTACCATTGGCCTTCTTCAAGCGCACTAAAATTATTGCTACTGTCGGCCCGGCCACGGATAGCTATGAGGCGATTCACGGACTGATCGAGGCTGGTGTCAACGGCTTGCGGCTGAATTTCAGTCACGGAACTCACGAAGAGCGTGATAGGCAGATCCCCTGGATTCGCAAAGCAGCAGCGGCTTGCGGCAAACCGGTGGCGATTATTCAGGATTTGCAAGGGCCAAAAATGCGGCTGGGAGACTTCGACGGTATCGTGACCGTGCAAAAAGGCCAAAGCCTGCAGTTTGCGTACAATGCCGATTATGCCGCCAGCGGCCATTTGCCGACACAGTACGATCTAAGCACCAAAGTTAAACGCGGCGAACGGCTGTTTCTATATGATGGGCGTATTCAAACCATTATCACCAGTGTCCAGAATGGTGTGGTGCACGCACGGGCCGAAAACGACGGTATTCTCATTAAACGCAAGGGTATGAACTTGCCGGATACAGACTTCGCCGGCGATATTATCACTGGCAAAGACCGAGCTGACTTGGTGTACGGTTCGACGCAGGATATCGATTACGTGGCGCTTAGCTTTGTGCAGTCGGCTGATGATATTCATGCTCTGCGCAAACTGCTCCACAATATGGGCAGCAGTGCGAAAATTATTGCCAAAATTGAAACCCAGGCGGCGGTCGAAAACATTGAGGAAATCGTGGCTGAGGCCGACGCCGTGATGATCGCCCGCGGCGACTTGGCGGTGCAGACGCTGGCCGAAAGCGTGCCGATTGTGCAGCGGCAGATTATCGGGCTGGGCCTAAAGTACGGCAAGCCGACCATTGTGGCTACCCAAATGCTCTACAGCATGACCGAGCGACCAGAGCCGACCCGGGCCGAAGTTTCCGATATCGCCACGGCAGTATTGGTGGGAGCAGATTGCGTGATGTTGAGCGATGAGACTGCTAATGGTCAGTACCCGATCGAGAGTGTGCTGGTTATGAAACGGGTAATTCGTTACACCGAAGAGCACTCACCCCTGAAAGCGGTATTTCACGATACTGATAGTCATAGCAAGCAGGAGGCGATCAGCCGGGCAATTATCAGCCTGGCGGAAACCATCGAAGCCAAGGCAATTGTAGCCGAGACGAAATCGGGGGCTACGGTGCTGCAAATATGTCGCCATCGTCCAGGCGTGCCGCTGATTGCCGTCACTGACGATGTCCGTACCGCGCAACAATTAGCTCTCGTATATGGGGTTAAAACGTATGTCCGTCCGGCTCATGCCCAAGCGGCGACTCGCCTGACAGATTGGTTGCAGCGTAACGGCGTGCTGGCTAAAGGCGACGTAGTGGTGACAACCTCCGGACGTCACCCTGGCATTGTCGGCACCACAGATACTATCAAAGTGCGGATGCTTGAATAAAGTAGCTTTATTTTTGATTTATGCTATAATATAATCCAAGCTTTTCTAATTTGATGATTAGCAAGCAATCGGCAGTCGCCGATAGCACTTTGAGATTGTGACATCCTCGTAGCTCGGTGATTGAGCATCTTTTGCTCTCACATAATAAACTCTCGCGGGCGACCGCTCGTGAGTAGCCTAGAGTAAGGGGTCGAAGATGGGCCGTGGCGGCAGCAAAGCCGGCAAGACCAATCAAAAAGGAAGGATCAAATTCAAGCACCAGAAGGGCGTGCACGGTCGCATGAAGAGCGGCCTCGCCCGCATGGTAGGTGATCGAAAAGAGCAGAAGAAGTAACCGCCTAGGCGGTTAAGAAATAGTCGGGCGCTTGCCCTGCCACGATGTTATTTCCGTGGCGGGGCAAGCCGGCTATCCTTCTCTTCTTCTCTAACCTTGTCACAATCTCATCACTCCACGTTTATTTATTCCAAGACACAAGCCGATACAGTATACTGAGCTGTGAAAGAGGGTGGGAACTTGTTCAGTAAAAAAACAATCAAAGATATCGATGTAACGGGCAAAACCGTCTTGCTGCGGGCGGACTATAATGTGCCGCTGCAAAATGGTAAAGTCGCCGATGATTATCGTCTGCAACAGAGTTTGCCAACGATTGAATATCTACTAAAGCACGACGTTAAACTGATCATTTGCTCCCATTTGGGTCGCCCGGCCGGCAAAGTTGACCCGGCATTAAGCTTATTCCCGGTGGCCAAACGCTTGCAGCAGTTGCTGAATCGTCCGGTGGAATTTGTGCCTGACTGTGTGGGTGAGCGGGTGCAAAAAGCGGTAGCCAACCTCAAATCGGGAGGTGTGCTATTACTCGAAAATGTGCGGTTTCATGCTGAAGAAGAGGCTAATGATTCTAATTTTGCCAAGCAACTGGCCAGTTTAGCTGATATCTTCGTGCAGGATGCCTTCGGGGTAGTGCATCATGGCGCCGTATCGGTTTCCGGACTGCCAAAATATCTGCCGTCGGTGGCCGGTTTGCTGCTGGAAAAGGAAGTCGACACTATTACGAGTGTCATGCTGAAGCCGCAACGGCCCCTAGTGGCTGTCATTGGTGGCGCCAAAATTGCCGATAAAATTGATATTCTGCAGAAATTCATTGAAATCGCTGATTTTGTAGCCATTGGCGGGGCTATGGCTAATACTTTCCTGGCGGCAGAAGGCATCGATGTGGCGGCAAGCTTATACGACAAAGCGGACCTGCCGACAGCCCGGCAGATTCTGGCGGCCGCCAAAGAAAAAGCAGCCAAGCAGCCGTTTGTGTTTGCTTTGCCGCGTGACGCTGTAGTGGCGCATAAGGTTGATAAAACTGCGCCGACGCGGATTGTGGACTGGAGCACGCACGTCATCACGGATATCGAACATTACCCCAAGCTACCACCGTTGGTCAGCACACGCATTGAACCGCACGAGATGATTTTGGACATCGGTCCGTTCTCGGCGGCCTTTGTGGCCGGGGCCATTCAGCTAGCTGGCACGGTGATTTGGAACGGCGCCATGGGCGTAACCGAAACGCCAGCCTTGCACGATCCCATAGGTCCGACAGCCCATGGTACAGAGCTGCTGATGGAAGCCATGCTGGGTGAGTTCGGTCACCGGCCATTCACAGTGGTCGGTGGTGGTGATACCGTTGGTTACATTGAGAATCGTAAGATGGTGGCGAGCTTTGATCACGTTTCGACTGGCGGTGGCGCCAGTTTGGAGTTAATGGCGGGACGCAAACTGCCCGGCGTGGAAGCGCTCGAAGATAAATAAATGATACAATACGAACTATAACGCTTATGGCTAAAAAAATACTTCTAGTAGCAAATTGGTACACGCTATTTGAGACAAACCTAGCGGTTTTTCTCAACGCGCAGGGTCGCGGAATGAATCCGCCGACTCTGGCTGCTCTTTTCCCTTTGCGATCGTTGGAGGCTAACAGTAAATGAGTAAGCGTGTGCTAATCGTCGCTAATTGGAAAATGCACCTTAATGTCCATGAGGCCAGTTTGCTGGTGCACCGCTTGGGTGAGCGCATCAAAGTTCATCGTGAGATCGAGGTGGTGCTGGCCCCGAGCATGCTGAGCCTGCAGCCGTTGAGCCTGGAAATCGATCGCCGCAAATTCCGCCTGAGTGCGCAGGATGCTTACTACAAAGACGAAGGGCCCTACACCGGCGAGGTGTCGTTTTCGATGTTGCGCGATCTAGTGCATTACTCGCTGGTCGGTCATTCAGCACGGCGGGTTTACTTCGGTGAAACATTGGACATGGTGCGCGATAAAGTTCAGGCGGCTGTGCGCAATGGTATTACGCCGATTTTGTGCATCGGTGAAACCAAAGAAGAACGTTTGGCCGGCGAAACCAAGCAAGTCATTCATGACCACCTGACTAGTGCCCTCAGCAATCTGACCGCCGAAGACATCCAGGACATCGTGATTGCCTACGAGCCGATCTGGGCGATTTCGACATTCGATGGCGAAGTTGCCAAGCCGGATGACATGGCCAAAGCTATCAAATATATCCGCTACCAGATCAAAGAATTGTACGGTGAAGCTGCCTCCAAAGCGGTAAGAGTTTTGTATGGTGGTAGCGTAGACGATCACGATGCCAAAGCCTATCTGTCCTTGCCGGGCTGCGATGGTGTGCTGGTCGGCGCAGCCAGCCTAAATTATCACCAGTTTGCCAACATTGTCGACAGCACCTATCAACTAGTAACCGAACGTGCCAAAAACCATGACTGAGAAAAAAGCCAAAGCCGATAGTAAAGTTTTCGACGTCAATAAGCCCGGTAAATCAGCACCGTCGGCCAGCAGTAAGCCGATTATTATCACCAATCGACCGGTGTTGCAGGATCCGATGATGGTGGGTGATGGTTCGCAGGAAGAATCCGCCCAGCCTTCGGCTCCCAGTTTGCCGAGTCAGCGTATCAAAATTGAACCCATTCATCTGACCAGCGACAATGAACCGGTAGACCCCGCGCCGGCAACTCCTAAACCCAAGCCTGCCGGCAAATCTATCGAAACGCTGCTGGCCGATCATCAGGCCAATAAAACTGAAGCTAAAGCTCCGGAACCATCACCTTCAGAATCAGGAATTGAACCAGTTAAAACAACGGCCACGCCAGCCGAAAATATCGCTGAGCCTGCACCTGAAACTCCGGAGCAAGCCGAGGCGACTGTCGAGACTAAGTCTGAAATCAAAGCCGAAGCGGACAAATCAACCGAAGCGTCACCTGACGCTGCACCTGAACCCAGCTCCGAAGTTGCAGAACCACCGGCTGCTGCCACTGATAAATCCGAAGCCGCAGAACCACCTACCATTAGTAAATCCGAGACAGAAGAGGAAGCTGCTTCAACAACGGCAGATGAGCCTGAAGTCGGTGAAGCTGACACTTCTACTAAGGGAAATGAAGAAGGTTCCGATACTGCAACGTCGCCGACCTCCACTCCTAAATCACCGCTCGACAAAAAAGGTGAAGCGGCCTTGGAGGCGGCCACTGCCAAGCGCAACGAGGAAATCGACGAATTGGTTGAAAGCCACAAATACTACCTGCCGATCAACCAAGTCGAGAAGCGCAAAAACAAGCGCTACGCCTTGCTGGGTGCCCTACTGATTGTCCTCCTAGGTATAGCCTGGGCCGATATTGCCCTAGATGCCGGTATCATCCACATCTCCGGTGTCAAACCGCTCACTCACCTGTTCGGTTCGACTCATACCCCGGCCGCCGCAACCGTACCTACACCCGTTGCCGGCCATTCCACAACTGCTACGTATACTTCACCAATTGACGGCTTTAGCTTCACATATCCCAGTAGTAGCTGGAAATTAACAACAGCCGCTACTATACCAGACAGTGCAAGCCTTAGTGCTAAAAGTACTGTTTTGGCTGCCAAGCCGGTAATTAGCCTAGAGAGAAACCCGCAAACCACTGCTCCCTCAGGTCAAACCTCTACTGTCAGCACAGTCGCTGATGTCAGTTACCAAAAATTATCGAAAAGCTCCACGTCAGCGCCACTATACTTGCAGCAATTCATCGTCAAAAATCAGGCAGTCAGCAGTACATATTATTTGCTGTACATAAATGTGACAGCCACTATTAACAGCCTCCAAGTCGGCCAACAGATAAAGGGAGGGAGTACTGTCATCGATAGCCAAGCGTTTAAGTCAGTGAACGGCAAGGATACACTGGAGTTTAATGGGGTCGTCTTGGTGCACGGCAAGCTTGGCTTTCCGACCTTGCAAACAGCCCAGGATTACACCAAAAATGACGTCACCTTCCAGCAGGCCAAGAATATTCTGCTGTCATTTTCACCTGGTAAATAGCAGAGACTTGGCGATAAGTCCGAGTTCAATTTGCTAAAATAGACAGGTGGTAGATGACTTATTGACGGGATTGAATCCGGAGCAGCGCCGGGCGGTAGAAACGACCGAAGGGCCGCTGCTGATTCAGGCCGGCGCCGGTAGTGGCAAAACCAAGACGCTGACCCACCGCATTGCTTATTTGATTGCCACCAAGCGAGCCACGCCATTCAATATTCTGGCTGTGACGTTTACGAACAAGGCCGCTAAAGAAATGCGGGAACGTGTAGCGTCACTGCTGGGTGCCAATGCCGAAAACCGCAGTTTTATGCCATATATGGGCACGTTTCACTCTATTTGCGTGCGAATTTTGCGCCAGGATGGCGAATATGTGGGCATTCCGCGTAGCTTTGTAATCTTCGATGAATCCGATCGGCTGGCGGCTATCAAACAAGTCAGCAAGCAGCTGATGATTGATGAAAAAAGCTTCCCGCCGCGGGCGCTCAGCGGTATGATCAGCAGCGCCAAAAACGACATGATTAGTCCCGAGGACTTTGCCGGCGAAGCCCGCAGCCCCGGTCAACAGGCGGCAGCGCAGGTGTATCCGCTGTACCAGCGGGCGCTCAAAGAAGCTTCCGCTTTGGATTTCGATGATCTTATCAACCGCACGGTAACGATGCTAGAAAGTCAGGCGGAGATTCGTACTAAGTGGCGCAACCAGTTCGGGTACATCATGATTGACGAATATCAGGACACCAACGCCGCTCAATATAAATTAGTTAACTTGTTAACTAATGCTCACAAAAATATTGCCGTAGTAGGGGATGACTGGCAAAGTATTTACAGCTGGCGTGGTGCAGATTTTCGCAATATTTTGAACTTTGAGCGCGATTATAAGAACTGCACTGTTATCAAGCTGGAGCAAAACTACCGCAGCACTAAGCATATTTTGGATGCCGCCCACGCTATTATCACCAAGAACGCGCAGCGCAGCGATAAGCGGCTGTGGACCGAAGCCGGCGATGGTTTGCCGGTGCAAATGCTGCAGGTGAACGGTGAACGCGGTGAAGGCGAGGCTATCATCCGGCGGATCCGCAACGGTGTCGATAGCGGTCACCGGCATTTTCGCGACTATGCTATTTTGTACCGTACCAATGCTCAAAGCCGTTCCATAGAAGAAGCCTTTGTGCACTACGGCATCCCATACCGCGTCGTGGGCGGGGTGCGCTTTTATGATCGCAAAGAAATTAAAGACATCATGGCGTATTTGCGGCTGATTTTTCAGCCGGAGGATCGCGTCAGTTTTGAGCGTATCGTCAATGTGCCGACCCGCGGCATCGGCAG
>Ga0157372_10002737_pt1 | contig 19044 bp, 12 predicted proteins | sample C55metaG_FD_115307 | JGI IMG/M metagenome (GOLD analysis project Ga0157372, IMG submission 115307) | Corn rhizosphere microbial communities from Kellogg Biological Station, Michigan, USA - C5-5 metaG | ecosystem: Host-associated > Plants > Roots > Rhizosphere > Soil | place: USA: Michigan... | reverse complement strand
CTTGTTCTTAAATTTGCGGTCGCCCTGAAACCCGCGAACCGCGGCGATTCCCATTTCGGTGACCAGATAGGTATCCTCGCCAAACGTCTCTTCCACCCGTCCCCAGCGCGGATCGCGCGCGACATCCACCACCGGCGTGAGCGCCTGGTGGGTTCCGCGGACGCGCGCCTCGAGCGCGGTCATCGTGTACAACGTTTCCACGAGCGTCGGGTTGAACGTCGCCGCCAATCCGATGGGTTGCGAAAAGCTCGTCGCGCCAGGCGCGGCGTGTCCATGCAGACACTCCTCGTGGAAGATCACCGGAATCCCGAGCCGGCTCTCCTCGAGGAAAAATTTCTGAATGGCGTTGGTGAGATCGGCCTGCTGGCGCGCCGTGCGGCCGCCGCCGGCGTCGCTCGGCCGGCCGACCTGTCCGATGCCGTTTCCGTGGCCGAACGAGGCGCGCGCTTTCTCGAGGTCGAACTCGCCGCGCGCGTCGACCAGCGTGGTGGCCTTCTGCTGCCACACGCACATCATCTGAGCCGCTTTCTCGTCGAGGGTCATGCGCGAGAGCAAGTCGGCGACCCGCTGCTCCACCGTCAGCGAGGCGTCCTGGTACGGCGCGCCGCTGACGGTGGAGCTCATCCCTTCAACCGCCATGAGCGTCAGTACCCTGGGTTCTGCGGGTACTTCGGCCCGATCAACACACCATCGATCTGGGACTGCGGGATCGGACGGAGCGCGTGCCGGAGCGCGAGGTTCGTGGCGTGCGGGTTGAACTTCTTGACGCGATCCACGAAGTACTGCGAGCCGACGCGAACGAGGTCGTACCACCGCGTGAACTCGCCCGCCATCTCACGCTCCCGCTCTTCCATGACGTAGTCGATGTTCATCTGCGCGGCCGTGACGTTGTAGTCGTTCTTGTGCGCCGGGCTCGCCGCGCGGACGTGCAGCACGTTGATCATCTGCGCCGCTTCCGCCGGGTTGTTGAGCTGCACGTCGGCCTCCGCCGCGACGAGATACATCTCGCCGAGACGCAGGATGACCTGCACCTTGCCGCCTTCTTGCGCGGTGAGGTTGGCGCGCAGGTTGTCCTGATACTTCTTGAGCGACGGGAAATGCTGCCAGTTGAAGAAGCCGTCGTTCGCGTTGTTCCGGTCGCCGCAGTAGGTCGCGGCGGTCGGCTGCGCGACTTGGTCGGTCGGGCACGGCGTGAGGATCTCGTACGCCTTGCTCTGACGCTGCGCCGTGGTCACGCCGAACGGGTAGTACACGGCCGCCGTGTCGCCGACGTTCACCGTCGCGTTGCTCGTGCACGACGGGCAGGTTCCCACGGGATTCTTCACGCCGCCGACCGTCGCGATCCACGTCGTCTGGAAGGTCGCGTCGAAGCGCGTGTCGAGGATGTCGCTCGCGCCCGGCGTGCCGATGTACTTGTTCCAGAGGCTCAGTTCGTACGGCGTCGGCATGAGGCGCCGGAACGGGCGGCCGTTGTTCAAGTCGCGCGGCGTGCCCGCCCAGATGCCGTTGTTGTCGTATTGGCCGAGGAAGACGAGGTGGAGGTAGTTGTACTCGTTGTCGGCGTCGACGTTGGTCGCGTTGTAGACGCCGTTCGGCCCGAACTGCACGGTGAAGATGAATTCCTTCCGGTTGCCCTGATACCCCGTGTTTTCACAGTATCCGGTCCGGCCCGGATCGGCGGGACGCGCGACGCACCAGAGGTCCGCGAACACCGGCTCGAGCGAGTACGTCCCGGAAGCGATGACCGCCTTCGCGTCGGCGAGCGCCGCCTGGAAGTCGGCCTGCTTGCCGGGCGAGTAGTCCTTGTAGGCGCGGGTGAGATACACCTTGGAGCGCAACGCCTGCGCCGCGCCCTTCGTCGCTCGGCCGAAGTCCGCCTGCGTCACGGGAAGCAGCGTAATCGCAGAATCCAGATCGGCGAGGATCGCGGCGTACACGCTCGCCGCCGGATCGCGCACGGCGCTCTGCTGCACGCCCTTGTTTTCGTGCACCGAGAGAGTCACGTCGCCGAACTGCTGCACGAGCGTGAAGTAGTTGAGCGCGCGCAGGAAGTGCGCTTCGCCGAGGAGCGAGTTCTTCACCGCGGCGGACAGTCCCTGCGTGGCCGGTCCGCGATCGAGCGCCGCGTTGAGCGTGTTGATCGCCTGATACGCCGGGTTCCACGTGTTGGCGAGCGGCGCGACCGTGCTGTTCAAGCCGCCGCCATAGCTGTCGAAATCCTTGTTGTTGGATCCCGACTGGTCGGCGGCCATCCAGGTGTCCGTACCGACCTGCGTCAGCGACAGCAGCTGTTCGCGGCCATAGAAGCCGCGCAGCTGGGCGTAGCTGGCGATGACGGCGGAGTTGAGACCGTCGGGCGTGGAGTAATACTCGCTGCTCACGCCGGTGATCAGTTTTTCGTCGAGATTGACGCAGCCGAAGGCTCCGGCAACGAGCCCCAGCGTCACGGTCGACATCAGTATGCGCTTCATCTGAGTAGTCTCGTGTGTGATGTGGGGTCGGTTTACCAAACGATGTTCGTGCCGAGAAGGAGCGTCCTGAGCGTCGGGACCGCGCCGCCCAACTCGGGGTCGATGCCGACGTAGCTGGTGTTGATGTACGGGTCCTGCGCCGTGAAGTAGAACCGCAAGCTGTGCAGACCGAACCGCTGCGCGTCGCGCTGGTTCAGCGTGTAGCCCGCGGTGATGTTGCGGATGCGCCAGTGCGAGCCGTCGGTGTAGAGGCGCGTCGACGCATAGAGCCGATCCACGCCGCCCGTCGTGGGCGCAGGGTTCTTGTTCGTCGGATTCGTCGGCGTCCAGTAGTCCAAGTCGGCGATGTTGCCGAAGCGGCCGAAGTAGCTGCGCGGCGTGCCGTCGATGAACGTGTAGTTCCACTTCGCCGTCACGAGCGCCGACAGGTCGAAGTTGTGGAACGTGACCCGGTTGGACAGGCTGGCCGTCCAGCCCGGATAACTGTCGCCGACGAAGGTGCGGTCGTTGGCGTCGATCTTACCGTCGCCGTTGACATCGGCCACGCGCGGGTCGCCGACCTTGAACGTGCTGCCCTTGGCGTTGAACGCGTTCATCGTCGCCGTGTCGGCGTACTGCCAGACGCCGAGATACTTGTAGTCGTAGAACAGACGGCGGTTCGGATCGTTGTTGATGTTGATCGGGTGTCCGACGAACCAGCCGTTGCCGGCATCGGACGTCGCGCCGCTTGCCAGCGAGACGATCTCGTTCTTGTTCGTCGACCAGTTGACATCGCTCGTCCAGGTCAGCCCGCGCCAGTTCTGGAGGTTGACCGTGGTGAACGACATCTCGTAGCCGGTGTTCTTCGTTGCGCCGACGTTCTGCAGCGTCGACGTGAAGCCGGACGTCACCGGCAGCAACTCGGTCAGCAGCAGGTCGTGCGTCTTCATCTTGTAGTAGTCGAACGTGCCGGAGATGCGGCTGTTGAAGAGTGCGTAGTCCAAGCCGACGTCCGTCTGGTCGGTCCGCTCCCACGAGAGATCGGGGTTCGGAATCGTGCCGGGCTTGTAGCCCTGCACGCGCGTCGAGCCGAACGTGTAGAGTCGCGACTGCAATGTGCCTTCCGTTTGATACGGCGAGATCGCCGTGTTGCCCGTCGAGCCGTAGCTGCCGCGCAGCTTGAGCGCGCTGATCGAGCGGAAGTTGCGGAAGAACGGCTCGTCGCCCACCTGCCACGCCATTCCGACCGACGGGAACGTGGCCCACTTGTGTCCCGGCGCGAGACGGCTCGATCCGTCGGACCGCACCGTTCCGGACAGCGAGTAGCGATCGAAGAGCGTGTAGTTCACGCGCGCCATGTACGACTCGAGCGACCACTGCGAGATCCGGCTCACCTCGTTGCCGGCCGTGCCCGAGCCGAGGTCGTACCAGAGCTGCGTGTTGTACGGCAGGTTCGACGCGTACAGCGAGTCCTTCGTGAAGTGATCCTGCTGGACGCTGTAGAGACCCGTGATATCGAACTGATGGATACCGCCGAGCGTCTTGTTCAGCCGGAGAATGTTGTCGAGCGTGTAGGTGAAGTCTTCCTGATTGAACTGCCCGGCCTGCGGCGGCTGCCCCTGGTTCGTGCTGTTCGCGCCGAGGTTCGCGCAGGTGCCGTGCGTCCACGGACCGTTGTAGCAACCGTCGGTGAGCGCGGTGTAGTCGGGGCCGAAGTTCATGCGATAGGTCAACCCGTTCGTGATGTTCAGTTCTGCGTACGCCGAGCCGAACACGCGATTGACCGTCTGCTGGCGCGTCACCGACTGCGCCTCGAGCACCGGATTGATGTTGAGCGGATCGTCATCCGGACGCGGATCGAGCAGACCCGCGGAATCCGGGTTGGTGTAGTTCGTCGGCCTGCCGAGCGGCGTCATGGCCAGCGCGTAGCCGTAGGCGCCGCCGCCTTCACCCTGGTCGGTCAGGATGCGCGACGTGCTCGCCGTGAGACCCACGCGGAGTCGATCCGATGTGTGATCGAGTGTGGCGAAGGCCGATCCGCGCGTATAACCCTGGCCGGGGATCACGCCCTGTTGGCCGAAGTAGTTCCCGTTGATCGCGTAGCGCGTGTCGCCGGAACCTCCGTTCGCGCCGCCCTGCAAGCTGCGCTGAAGTCCGGTACGCAGCACCGCCTTCTGCCAGTCCGTCGTGATGCCCTGTTTGACCGCAAGCTGTTGCTTCGCGGAGGGAAAGAGCTTCGCGAGGCTCGTATCCTGTCCGTTCGCCGCGGCCGCGTCATGCATGTACTGCACGTACTGCTGGAGGTTCATCATCGGGATGAGCCGAACCGGCGCCTGATTTCCGTAGTACATGTCGGCGGTGAACTGGGTGTGAATGCCGTCCAGACCGCCCTTCTTCGTCGTCACGAGGATGACGCCGTTCGCGCCTCGGCTCCCGTAGATCGCCGTCGCCGCCGCATCCTTGAGGATGTCGATCGACTCGATCGTCGACGGATTGAAATCCTGAATGCCGCCACCGAGCGGCACGCCGTCGACGACATAGAGCGGCTCGTTGCTCGCCGTGAGCGAGCGAACGCCGCGGATGCGCACGTTCATCGCGGCTCCCGGCTCGTTGCTCGACGCCACAATCTCGACGCCGGCCACGTGTCCCTGCAGCGCTTTCATCGGATCGCTGGTCGGGATGTCCTGGAGCTGCGCTCCGGTCACGGTGCCGAACGCGCCAGTGACGATGCGGCGCTCCTGCTCACCGTAGCCCGTCACGACCATGGGCGTGAGCTCGGTGGCCGTCGGCGTCAGCGAGAAGTTCACCGTCGCCGTTTGGCCGCCGACGACTTGGACGGTCGTCGTCGACGAACCGAAGCCGATGCCGCGGGCCTGAATGTTGTGGGCGCCGCTCGGCACGTTGGCGAGGGTGTATCGGCCGGCGGTGTCCGTCACCGCACCCCGATTCATGCCAGTCACCGAGATGTTGACACTTGGCAGCGCCCGCCCGTCGGTGGACGTCACCTTGCCGACAATCCGTCCGCCAGTTTGTGCCGTGGCGACGGCCGCGGTCGCGAAAAGCGCGATGACCGCAAGGAGAATCCGGCGTCCCATCAGTCGTTCCTCCGAGAATGAGAATTCGTACGACGAGGAGAGCGGACAGCAAATGCGCTCGGGGCGACAATGTCCCAGCCCTTCCGAGCGCCGCGTGTGGGAATCGCGCGCTGCGGTGTCACAACGAGGGCGGAGGTGGAGTTGTGCGTCCGCGAGTTTCCGAGCCGACTTCCTGGCCAGAGGGATCAGGCCGCAAAGTCATCATATCACACAATGGCCACACGATTTTATGGCCGCGGTCGCACCTGTCAAGACCGCTCTCGAGCCCTTACCGGACCTTGGCGAGCGGCGGTTCTCGCTCGCCGCGTCCGCAGGTTCACAGAGACCGAACGCGCACTCTCACATGGAGTTGCACGGCTGAAACGCCGATTTAGTCCCGCGGGGCGGCGAACAGGGACAGGTCGACGGCGGCCGCCATGATGCGGTATCCGGCCGCGCTCGGATGGAGGTGATCGCCCCCATCGACGTCACCGCGGAGCCTGCTCGGGTCGCCGGGATCTCTCGTCGCGGCGTCGAAATCGATCACGGCGTCGAACGCGCCTGCCTTTCGAATCCACGCGTTGACGGCCAGCCGCGCGGCTTCGTGTTCCCGCGATGAGTACTGCGATCCGCCGAACGGCATGATGGTCCCGCCGAACACCTTGATACCCCGCGCGTGCGCGCGCCGAATCATCTCGCCGTACGCGTCGATCAGGTGCAGCGCGACCGCCGCCGCGGAATCGGGACGCGAGCCGCCGATGTCGTTCACTCCGTCGCAGACGATCACCCACCGCGCGCGCGCCTGCGCCAGCACGTCGCGATCGAATCGCGCCAGCGCGGTTGGACCGAGTCCTCCGCGCACGACGGCGTTGCCGCCGATCCCCGCGTTCAGCACGGCGACGGCCGGCCGCCCGTTCGCGGAGCGCGCCTCGGCGAGTCGATGCGCGAGATCGTCCGGCCAGCGGTCGTTCATGTCGTTCGTCGAACCGCGTCCGTCGGCGATCGAGTTGCCGAGTATCGCCACCGCGCCGGCGGCGTTCGACATCACCTCGGCACCGCTGATCAGATACCAGTGCAGCACCTCGGTGAATATCGGAAAGCCAACCTCCGAGACCTGGTTTCCGGAGGTGATGAACGAGGTCGTGCGCGACCCGGGGTGTCCGGTCAACGCGTTCGGCGCTTGCGGCACGTACAGGGTGATCGCGATGTCGGAGAAGGCGTCGGCGGCGAACGAAACCGGATCCGACACGGCCGCCCGGCCTCGCGGCACCGTGACCGACGTCTTGCGCGAAAAAAGCAGCGCGACGTCCGTCGTCGGGTCGATCATGCCGCGCACGGGAGATCGCGCGACGTGCGCCGTTTGAATCACCAGCGGTCCGTCGCCGAACTCGTTCGACACGCGAAAGCGCCATCGCGTGCCGCCGAGCGACGGATGGATTACTTGGCGAAGAGTCGTTCCCGAAAGCCCCGGCACGGGCGGCGTGTTGGGCGGGGCCGGCGGCATGTTGTTCGGTTCAGTGAGCTGCGGCGCCGCGGTCCAGGCGCCGGTCCAGTCCGTACCCGCATCGCCCGAGCTGTGAAATCGTCCACACGAAGAAGCGATCGTCGCGATCGCGAGTGCGAGGGCCGTTCGCCGCAGGCGTGAATTGATCAGCATTGTGCGTTCCTATCCGATGCCGGCCATGAGGCGCAACAGCCCGTCCTGCGTCGCGCCGCGTGCCGGCATTTCTCCGACGAGGCGTCCCGCGCGCAGCACGAGAATCCGCGTCGAGAGACTGAGCAGTTCGGGCAACTCGCTCGAGATCAGCAGCACGCCGGCTCCTTTGGCCGCGAGCTCGGCGATCAGCGCGTGGATCTCCGCTTTCGCGCCGACGTCCACGCCGCGGGTCGGCTCGTCGAGGATGAGCAGCTTCGCGTTCGCGGCAAGCCACCGAGCGAGCACGATCTTCTGTTGATTGCCGCCCGAGAGACCGGCGACCGGCGCGTCGATGTCGGGGGCGCGAACGCGCAGCATATGAAAGTGCCGCTCGACCAGCGCGCGCTCCTCGGACTGTTTGAGCCACGTCAGCCGCGAAAGACGATCGAGCAGCGGCAGCGACGTGTTTCGCCGTCCGCTCTCCGAGAGCACGAGCCCCTGTCGCTTGCGGTCCTCGGGGACGAGCGCGATGCCGAGCCGGATCGCCTCGGCCGGATTCGCGACGTTCGCCGCGCTACCCGAGATGGTGACGCGTCCGCCGGTCCGAGAACGCGCGCCGAAGATCGTTTCGGCGATGTCCGAGCGTCCCGCGCCCACGAGTCCCGCGAGGCCGACGACTTCGCCCGCCTGAACCGAGAACGAGACGTCCTCGAAGCGCCCGCTCGACGAGAGATGCTCGACTCGAAGCAATTCTTCGCCAGTCGATGCCTGTCTGTCAGCCGCGTGCTCACCGCCGAAGTAGGCGGCGATGGGGCGGCCGATCATCAACTGCACGAGATCAGGCTCGCTCAACTCGGCGGCCGGTCTCGTCGCCACGTGGCGGCCGTCGCGCAGCACCGAGATCGTGTCGCACAGCCGATACACCTCGGCCATTCGGTGCGAGACGTAGATGCACGTGACTCCGCGCGACTTGAGTTGCGCGATGAGCTCGTAGAGGCGTTCGGCTTCGACCTGGCTCAAGCTGCTCGTCGGCTCGTCGAACACGATGATGCGGGCGCCGCCGCCGACGGCCACCGCGATCTGAACGACCTGTTGCTGCGCGATCGGCAATTCGCCCAAACGTTGCGTGACGTCGAGGTCGGCTCCGATCGCCGCGAGCATCTCGCGCGCGCGGCGCACGACCGCGCGCCGATCGACGAGTCCGCGCGACACCGGCAGCGCGCCGAGGCAGAGGTTCTCGGCGACGGAAAGATTCTCGCAGAAGGCAAGCTCCTGGTGCACCATGCCGACGCCCGCGGCGAACGCGTCGCGCGGTCCGGAGAAGCGCATCTCGCGGCCGTTCACGACGAGACGGCCTTCATCCGGTGCGTAGATCCCGGCCAGAATCTTTCCGAGCGTGCTCTTGCCGGCTCCGTTCTCTCCGCACAGCGCGTGACACGAGCCCGTGGCGATGCTCAGGGTGACGTCGGTGAGCGCCTGCACGCCGGGAAATCGCTTCGTGATTCCCTCGAAACGAACGGCGGCGCTCACGGCGACTCACCCGCGACGGCCGCTCGTCCGGCGAGCCGGCGCGCGGTCAGCCGCGTGCTCGACTGGTCGATGACGACGGCGAGGATGATCGCGCAGCCGATGACGATCCACTCGTAGTTCTGGTCGAAGTGAAGCGTGCGAATGGATTGGCGAATGAGCACGATGAGCAACGCGCCGAGCGTGGCGCCGAGCGCGCTCCCGCGTCCGCCGACGAGGCTCGCGCCGCCCACGACGGCCGACGCGATGACGTAGAGCTCGTACCCTTGTGCGTCGCCGGACGACGACGACCCATAGAAGCTCGCGCCGAGGAACGCGGCGAATCCCGCGGTGAGGCCGGCGACGACGAACACGCCGATCTGGATCCGTCGCAAGGAGAGTCCGGCGAAGCGGCTCGCCTCGATGTTGCCACCGAACGCAAAGATGTGGCGGCCCATCACGGTGCGCGTGAGGTAGATCGTGCCGATGACGCAGCAGGCGAGCATCGCGAGCATCGGCACGGGATAGAGTCCGCCGCGCAACCCGAGCGACGCTTTCGCGACGTGCGTGAGCGCCGGCGGAACGAGAATGCTGAGGGCATGGGTGGCGACGAACGCGATGCCGCGGAGAATCCACATCGTGCCGAGCGTGACGATGAACGGATGCACACGCAGCCCCACGACCAGCGCGCCGTTCAAGAGTCCGCTGAGGAGTCCTACGCCGACGCAGGTCACCAGCCCGACGAAGGTCGTCGTCGCGGGGCTCATCGGACCCAGCGCGCGCAGGAGCAGCGCCATCGAGACGCCGGAGAGCGCGTACACCGAGCCGACCGAGAGGTCGATGCCCCCCGAGATGATGACGACCGTCGCGCCGATCGCCATGATGGCGAAGAACGTCGCGTCGGTCGCCGTTTGAATCAGCGTGTAGGAGTTCCAGAAGTTGTTGACCGTGCGTCCGGTCAGTGGATCGACGTGCGATCCGGCGAGCACGGTCAACGCGATCGCGAGCGCGACGAGAACGAGAACGAGGCCGGCCTCCTGCAGGCCGAGCAGATGTCGAAGGACGCGTCGCATGTATTGGGCGAGGGCCGATCAGCGCCTTGAATCTGCGGCTGTATGCGCCGCGTGGAAGGACTCGCGGAAACGTCGATAGGGCTCATCGTAGGCCGCGTGAGCGCTCGGGGCGGGTTCCTCGACAGCTGCTCGCTGCAACGTGGCCGCCGCGGCGGCGGCGAGATCGGGAAACGCGCCCGCGCCGACGGCGGCGAGAAGCGCGGCGCCGTACGCCGGACCCTCCTCTCGGTTCACGGTGAACACCGGCAGCCCGAAGACGTCGGCTTGCATCCGTCGCAAGAACGGCACACGCGCCCCGCCGCCCGTGAGGAGCATGTGATTCGGCACGACGCCCAGCTCCTGGAGGATCGTCACCGAATCGCGAAGCGCGAAGCACACTCCCTCGACGACGGCGCGTGTGACGTGCGCGCGCGAATGCGCGAGGCTCAGCCCGAGAATCGCGCCGCGCGCCGAGGCGTCGCGATGCGGCGTTCGCTCGCCCTGGAGATACGGCAGAAACGTGACGCCGTCGGCACCGGGAGGAATGGCCATCGCCTCGGCGTTGAGCCGTTCGTTCGCTTCGCCCGTGCTCGTGAGGTCGCGCGCGAGCTGGTCGCGATACCAGGCGAAGGCGCCGCCCGCCGAGAGCACGACGCCCATCAGATACCACACGCCGGGGACGACGTGGCAGAATGTGTGCGCGCGGAGCGACGGGTCGACACGCGGCTCGGACATCGGCGCCAGTACGGTTCCCGACGTGCCCCAGCTCGACACCGCTTCGCCCGGCGCGATCGCGCCGACGCCCGCCGCCCCGCACGCGTTGTCCGCCCCGCCGCCGACGACCGGCGTGTCCGGCCGCAGTCCGGTCGCTCCGGCCGCTTCGACCGAAACGCGTCCGAGGATTTCGGAAGAGCCGCCGACGTCGGGAACGAGCGATCGCGGCACGTTCACCGCATCGAGGATCTCGTTGCTCCAGCGCATTCGCGCGGTGTCGTACATCAACGTCGCCGACGCGTCCGACGGCTCGGTCGCCACGACGCCGGTGAGCTTGAATCGAATGAAGTCTTTCGGGAGCATCACGGTCGCCAGACGGGCAAACGCTTCGGGCTCGTACCGGCGCAGCCAGAGCACCTTCGGCAGCGTGAATCCCTCGAGCGCCGGATTGGATGCCAGGTCGCGCAGACGTTGTTCGCCGCCGATGCGCTCGGTGATCTCGCGGCATTCTTGCGTCGTACGGCCGTCGCACCACAGGAGCGCGGGGCGGATCACTTCGCCATGCGCGTCGAGAAACACGGACGAGTGCATTTGCCCCGAGACGCCGACGGCGTCCGGGCTCTCGCCCGGTCGCGCGGCGAGCACCGTACGAATCGCCGCCGATGTCGCGGCCCACCAGGCGTCCGGATCCTGCTCCGCCCAGCCGGGGTGCGGCGTCGAGAGTTGAAGCGGTGTGATCGCCGAGGCGAGAACCTCACCCGAAGTGTCGACGAGTATCGCTTTCACGCCGCTCGTGCCGACGTCGACGCCGAGAAAGCTGGCGCGCGCCACTCAGCGCACTCCGAGCAGGATCTCCATCGTCAGCTGATCGAGGCGCTCGTAGGCGTAGCCGAGGTTTCGCATCGCGTCGAGGTCGAACTCGCGCGACTTGAGGTCGCGCGCGCCCTCCGGCGAGAATCGCTTCCGCGCCCCGGCCGCCGCGCCGCGAGACTTGAGCTCGTTCAACATTCCCTGAACCTCGGCGTCGCCGTTGAAGCGCGCCACCTTTTCCTTGAGGATGAGGTACGTGCGCATGCTGCCGCGCGCGAAGTCCCACACGCCGGCGTCGTCCTCCGTGCGATACGCGTGGCTGTCGAAGTGCCGCATACCCGGCCACTTCGCGTCCTCGAGCAGCTTCACGAGAAAGAACGCGCCCTTCACGTCCTCGCTGCCGAAGCGCAGATCCTGGTCGAACCGGCCGGGCCTCTGCGCGTTGAGGTCGATGTGAAAGAGCTTGCCCGCCTCGAGCGCTTGCGCGACGCCGTGGGAGAAATCGAGGCCGGCCATCGTGTCGTGGGCGATCTCGGGGTTGAGGCCGACCATGTCGGGGTGCGCGAGCGTGTAGATGAACGCCAGCATGTGCCCGATGGTCGGGAAGAAGATGTCGCCACGCGGCTCGTTCGGTTTGGGCTCGAGCGCGAACCGCAGCGCGTATTTCTGCGACCGCGCGTACTCGCACAAATAATCGATCGCGTCACGGAACCACTTCACCGCTTCCCGCGGATCTTTCGCCGCGTTCGTCTCGACGCCTTCGCGCCCGCCCCAGAACACGTACGTCTCCGCGCCGAGCTCCACGCCGAGGTCGATCGCGCGCATCGTTTTCTGCAGCGCGTACTCGCGCACGCGCGAGTCGTTGCTCGTGAACGCCCCGTCGCGAAAGACCGGGTCGCCGAACAGGTTCGTGGTCGCCATCGGGACCTTCATGCCGGTCTCGTCGAGCGCGCCTTGGAACTCGCGTACGATCCGGTCTCGGTCCGAGGCACTCGCCTCGCGCGGCACGAGGTCGTTGTCGTGCAGGTTCACGCCGTACGCGCCGAGCTTCGCGAGCTCACGCACGATGCGCGTGGGCGCCATTGGAGCGCGGACCGGATCGCCGAACGGATCTCGGCCGATGTTGCCCACCGTCCAGAGTCCGAATGTGAAGTGATGTTCAGGACGCGGAGCGTCGGGATCGTGAACGGCCATCGATTGGATGGGTGGACAGGTGGACGGGTGGACGGGTGGACAGCTGGTGCCGAGCGCTCAGTCGTCAGTACACGGGCGGACAGCGCGGCTTGCGCTTGTCGAGTGCGGTGAACCGGCCCGCCTGCGGATCGGCGGGGGTCCCGACCGGGCAGGGAAGCGCGCGGTAGAAGGACAACGGATGCGCGAACGGCGCGTATCCGTTCGGCACCGGGAGGCGCGAGAACGTTTGGAAGTACGAGAGCACGGCGTCGCGCCACCAAACGGCCTCGTGCTCCTGGATGGCGAGGAAATCGTCGACGTCGTGGAAACGCGCGCTGTCGATGCGTCCAGCGAGCGTGTTCCACGCGCGCCGCATCGAGTGCACCGTGTCGATCCCTTCGCGATAGTGATGGAAGAGATCTTCCCACAACGTGCGGCCGGACTTCGTTCGCTCCGTCCAGCCGACGTGGTGAAACCAGAGCAGCAGCGAATCGGGCGTCGTGGCGCGATCGGAGAACATCTGCCGGAGCGGCGGCGCGTATTGCGAGACGGCGTCGCTGCCGTGCGGCGAACGCTCGAAGCCGAGGCCGATGCTGTCCGCGCGGTGATAGTACGCCGGCGTCCAGTCAGCGCGGGCGAGTCGGGCCCACGGAGCAGGACCGTAGTGGTGGTCGGTGCCCATGATGTGCGCGAGACCGAGCGGCGTCATGTAGTTCACGACCGCCTCGCGCGACACCAGCATCATGTGCACCACCGGCGCGACGACCTTCGGATCGTTGGAGAAGGTTCGCCGCGTCCACTCCTCGGCGATCGCCGCCGGCGACAGCCCGGGATCCCAGGCAAGCCGGCCGAACGCGTACCAGTTCGCTTGATTGAAGTGCGATCCGGTCCAGTTGCGATCGGTGCCGGTGTTGGCCACGCCGGCGATGCCGGTTCGCTTGTAGCCGTGCAGCGAGCCGTCGATCACCCTGGCGACCGTCGAGCCTTTGCCCTGCACCCAGGTGTCGGCGGTGAGCACTTCGGACATGAGAGATCCGAGAAAGACGAGGTGCGCGTCCTCGCCGAGGTATTCCTTGGTGATCTGGAATTCGAGAATGAGCGGCGTTTTCGGCATCGCGCCGAAGAGCGGCGAGAACGGCTCGCGCGGCTGAAAATCGAGGGGACCGTTCTTGGCCTGAATCAGCACGTTCTCGCGGAACTGGCCATCCAGTGGAGTGAATTCGCTGTACGCCTGCTTCACGCGATCGCCCGGCACATCATTGCTGTAAACGAACGCGCGCCAGATGACGACACCGCCGTGCGGGGCCACGGCGTCGGCGAGCATGTTCGCGCCGTCGGCGTGCGAGCGCTTGTAGTCCTGCGGGCCCGGTTGACCCTCGGAGTTCGCTTTGACGAGAAAACCGCCGAAGTCCGGCACGGCCGCGTAGATCTCGTCGGCTTTCGCCTTCCACCACGCGCGAACGGCCGGATCGAGCGGATCCGCCGTCTCGAGACCGCCGATCTCGATCGGTGCGCTGAAGCGCGCGGTGAGATAGACGCGAATGCCATACGGGCGAAACACGTTCGCGAGCGCGGCGACCTTCTGCAGGTACTCCGCAGTGAGCGCGCGCGCGTTGGCATTCACGTTCGTGATCGACACGCCGTTGATGCCGATCGACGCTTCGGCGCGCGCGTAGTCGCCGTAGCGCGGCGAGACCGAATCGGGCAGTGCGTCCCACTCCCAGAGCGATTGTCCGCCGTACCCGTGCTCGATGCTGCGATCGAGGTTGTCCCAATGGTCGATGAGGCGAAGCTGGATACGCGGCGCGCCGGCGACGTCGAGCTTCGCGATGGGCATCGATTGCTGGAGCCGTGACAACAGGGCGAACGCGCCGTAGAGAACGCCGACATCCGTCTTGGCCGCGACGACGATCGAGCGGTGCCCGCGCACGTTCATCGCGCGCAGCAAATAGCCCTCGTCGCCGACGCGCGCGATCGCCGTGTCGAGCGACAGCGATTTGATCGTCGCCGAACTGGTCGGTGTACCCGCGATGACGGTGCCGTCGACAATCGAGTTCTTCGACGCGATCGGTCTGCCTGCCCCCAGGAGGCCGGACAGTCCCCGGGTCAACTCGTCGCGCGCGGCGCTCAGTGTCGGCGACTCGCCGTCGACGTCGATCGCCGTGATCGCCGCGCGATACTCGGCGAGACGCGACGCGTTCGCTACGAGCCGATAGCGGAGCCAGAGATCGTAGCCGTCTTCCGAGGGAAATGCGGCCTTTTGCGCGACGCTCGCCGCCGCAAGAAAGACGAGTGCGGCGCCACTGAGCACGACGATTCGGCGCACGGGGAAGGCCGTCCCGTCAGACGGGAATCTGCGGGACGCGCGCGTCGAGATGATCCGCCCAATCCGTGTTCGGCACGAGCGGCGCCCAACCGGGTCGCAGCGGATCCTGGTCATACGGATAGCCGCCGAGGCGACAGAACGCTTCGTGATACATCCCGAGCCGGTCGCGGTCGAGTTTCACGCCGAGTCCCGGCGCCGTCGGCACGGGGATGCTGCCGCGGCAGTACGACACCTTGCCGCCCTGAATGACGTCGTCGACGAGGTGATGGTAGTGCGCGTCGGCGGCGAACGAGATGTTCGGGATTACCGCGCCCAGGTGAAGCATCGTCGCGAGCTGAATGCCCAACTCGCCCGACGAATGGACCGCGACGCCGAGCTGGAAGGTGTCGCACACCGCCGCGGCCTTCACGCAGGCGCGAATTCCACCCCAGAAGGTCGTGTCGAGCAGAATGACGTCGACGGCGGTCTGCAGCACGTTCGCCGCCAACTGCTCGAAGTTCACGACGACCGTGTTCGTGGCGAGCGGCGTGCGCAGCTTCTCGCGCGCGCGCCGCATTCCGTGGAGCCCGAAGACCGGGTCCTCGAGATAATCGTTATTCAGATCTTCGATATGCCGGCCGAACCAGATCGCCTGCTCGGTGGACCAGACGCCGTTCGGATCGAATCGGAACCGGTCGCCGGGCAATTCCTCGGCGAGCGCCCGATAGCACTCGAGCTCGTACTCCGGGCGGAACACGCCGCCCTTGAGTTTGTGCGTCGTGAAGCCGTGTTTCGCCTTGAGCGCCTTGGCCTCGGCAACGAGCTGCTCGCAGGTGCGAACCTCACCGCTCCCGTCACCGGCGTTGGCGTAACGAAAAAACAAATACGACGCGAAGGGCACGTGATCGCGTAGACGCCCGCCGAGGATGTCGGAGACCGGAACGCCCCACGCCTGTCCGAGGATGTCGAGGCACGCGAATTCGAGCGCGGCGACCATTTGCGTGCGATGGTTGTAGAGCGACGCGGTCGGGTTGGAGACCTTGAAGCGCAGTTCTTCGAGCTTTGCCGGGTCGTGGCCAATGACGTACGGCTTGAGTGCCGCGAACGCCGCGGCCGCGCTTTCTCCGCCCCCGCCCATTTCACCGAGTCCGATGAGACCGTCGTCGGTCTCAACCTCGACGATCGTGCGCACGAAGCGACCCCAGTGGCACCCGTTCGCGTGGCGAAGGGGCGCTTCGATGGGGACACTGACAGGGGTGGTCCGGACGTCGATGATCTTCATGCGGCCGCTGGCGAGTGGGCTGGACTCTCTCTCGCCTGAAGGTTGAGCGAAAGATCAATTGACCTTATCTCTGCTATGTTGGCCGCAATCGGTGGGTTCTGTCAAGCATTCGCCACGTTCAGGTTCTGCGTTTCGCTCGAATGGCGGCCATCTGACGGCCGGCGTTTGAAGCGAGCAAGTTGAGGCTCCGCATCGATATGAGTGGCGATCAGACGCCGCTGAACGAGCTGAATCCCCCGTCCACTGGGATCACGACCCCGGTCACGAACGACGCGGCATCGCTGGCCAGCCACTGGGCGGCGCCGACCAACTCGTCGGGGCGGCCGAAGCGGCCCATCGGCGTCCGTTGAACGATCGCGCGTGCCCTCGCGGTCGGCTGGCCGGCGTCGTCCACGAGAACCGCCCGGTTTTGCGCCGACACAAAGAATCCCGGCGCGATCGCGTTTACCCGGATGCCGTCGCCGTGCTTCCGCGCGAGGTCCATCGCCAACCAGCGCGTAAAGGAATCGATACCCGACTTTGCCACCGAATAGCCAAGCGTGCCGCTGATCGCCGATGTCGCCGCCATCGACGAGATGTTGATGATCGACCCGCGGCCATGCCGCGCCATCGCCTCGCCCACGACGAGCGATGGGACGACCGTTCCGTGAAGATTCAAGCGCATCACTTCGTCGAACGCGTCGAGCGGCACCTCGAAGATGCTGCGATTGTCGTTGCGCGAGCGCGGGACGTTGCCGCCGGCCGCGTTGACGAGGATGTCGATGCGTCCCCACGCGCGTTGGACCTCGTCGCTGGCCAAACGAACCGCGTCACGCTCGAGCACGTCGGCGACGAGGGGAATCGCCTCGCCGCCGGCGTTGCGGATCTCATCGACTTTCGCCGCCGCGAGATCCTGTCGCCGGCCGAGCACGGCGACGCGCGCGCCGGCCGCGGCGAGACCGATCGCGATCGTACCACCGAGCACGCCATAGCCGCCCGTGACGAGCGCCGCCTTGCCGGTCAGGTCGAACGGGTTGTTCGTCACCGGGAGGCACTATAGTTGAACGACAGGCTCATGTCGGACGAACACTATGGCGATCCCGACAGAATCGCGAGCATGAACGCGTGACAAACGTCACGCGCGTGTTGTGCGTTCGTGCCTCTGAACAGTGCGCGCCGCGTTCGGTATATTCGACGCATGCGCGTGATGTGCGTCGCTCGACACCCGTTTCTGACCGAGCACTTGTGCCGTTACTTCGACGACCTCGGCGCCGAGACGGTGCCGTGCGTCGGGATGGATCAGGCGATGACGCTCGTTACGACGAGCGATCTCGACGCGGTGATCTGCGACTACGATCTGCTGGCGGCCACACCTTTGGCGAGTTGGGAGAGTGATCCGTTGCGCTCGGGCATACCGTTGATCGCCGTGAGTTTGACGCGCCATCCCGGCGACGCGCATTTGCTCGACACGAACGGTGTCGCCGGCTTTCTGTATCTCCCGACGCTCGAGCGTGAGGACGCTCAGCGTCTCCTGTCCGCCGTGCGGCTACGGCGCGGCCGGGTCAACCAGCAAAACGTGCTACCGTGGCCGGGACCGACCCTCAGCGCTCACCCGCGCTGACGGGTAGCCTAGACGACGCTCCCGCGATCGTCCCGGCCAAGCCACTCATCGATGCGCTGATCGCGACACGAAGCGACGGCGTCACGCGACGCGTCGTCCTCGGCGACCCGCAGGAACGCGGCATCGAGCTTTCCGTGTGCCGCAACTCCGACGGCGTGGTCATCGAGCTGCCCGACGTCGAGCGCGCGAGCGAGAGTGAAGCGCTGCGACGGCTCGCGCGGCAAATGGCGGGCGAGAACGACACGACGACGCTGCTTCAAATCCTTTGCGACGCGGGCGCCGAGCAATGCCGAGGGAGCGGCGCCGCCGTGCTCAAAGCGGTGGCGAACGAAGGAGAGCTCGTCGCCGCCATCGGCTCGCTCGGCATCGCGCGCGGAAGACGCTTCGCGCTTCCTGGTTCATTGGCGCGCGAGGTGCTGCGCACGCGCGACGTCGTCGCCGTCGAAAACTTCAGCGGATCGGCGCGTCCGCTGCTGCGCGTCGTGCCCGACGTACGCGTGGGGCCGATGCTCCTCGCGCCGTTGATGGCGCACGAAGTGATCCTCGGCGTCCTCGCCGTCACGCGCGACATGGCCGAGCCGGTGTTCTCCAAACGCGACGCGCACCGGCTCCGCGTCATCGCCGACTACGCGGCGCTCGCGCTGTGGAACGCCGAGCTGCTCGAACAGGCGAAGGTCGCCGACCGCGCGAAGAGCCGCTTCCTCGCCACGGTGTCACACGAGCTGCGGACGCCGCTGACCGCGCTCGCCGGATACGAAGAGCTGCTCGCCGATCAGGTCGTCGGGCCGCTGTCGGACAGCCAGCTCGACGTGCTCGAGCGAATGCGGTCGGTGACGCAGCACCTCGCGGCGGTGATCGAGGAACTGCTCGCGTTCTCGAGTTTGGACGAAGGACGCGAGGTCGTGCGGCCGACCGATTTTCTCGCCGCGGATCTCGTGCGCGCGACGGCGGCCGTCATCGAACCGATGGCGCGGCAGAAACATCTCTCCTTCGCCGTCAGCGTGCCGGACGAGCCCATTCGCATGACGAGCGACGTGGACAAGGTGCGGCAGATCCTGATCAACCTCGCGGGAAACGCGGTCAAGTTCACCGATTTCGGCGAGGTGCGGATCGAGCTGGAAAAACGTTCGGGCGCCGTTTGGTTCACCGTTCGCGATACGGGCATCGGCATCGCCAAGCGGGACATCGAGCGACTGTTTCGCCCGTTTGCCCAGCTCGACGCCGGCCTCACGCGCCGGCACGGCGGCACGGGACTCGGCCTCTACATCTCCCGGGGCCTGGCTGACCTCCTCGGCGGGCGCATCGAGTTCGAGTCGAATCAGGGCGAGGGGTCGGCGTTCCGCCTCGTCCTTCCCACCGACGACGAATAGTCGTCGCGCCGCACCCCCGCACCACGGAGTCCCGGGCCGGGGGGGGCAGGGGTCAACTAACTTTCATCTATG
>Ga0157372_10002733_pt1 | contig 19067 bp, 22 predicted proteins | sample C55metaG_FD_115307 | JGI IMG/M metagenome (GOLD analysis project Ga0157372, IMG submission 115307) | Corn rhizosphere microbial communities from Kellogg Biological Station, Michigan, USA - C5-5 metaG | ecosystem: Host-associated > Plants > Roots > Rhizosphere > Soil | place: USA: Michigan... | reverse complement strand
TATTTAGTCACTTTAAAAATTGTAATAAGACAAAAGCAGTCGAGACAGAGTAATTCATAAAGAACGTTTTGAGGATGACTAGTTATTTATTAAATGGAGGGAAAGCACCCAAACTTCAAGTAGAAGAATCCATAAGCGAAAACTTAAAAAAAGAATTCAATGAAATGACATATCTTAGTAATTGAGTATAAATTAAACAAGAATATTTAAGTAACGAAGAGTGAAAGAATATAGGTCTATCAGTTTTAATTAATATTAAGGCTTGATAAATAGAGGAAAGTAAAGAGAAATTGAACTTCTCTAAGGAGTAAATCTCCATGACTAATAAAAAATAAATAGCTATAGAGTAAAGTACCGTGAGGGAAAGTAATGAGAAGAACCCATGAGGGAGTGAGGAACCTGAATCAAAACAGTTTAGTTAGTAAGAGATAAAACCGTTATCAATTACGTACCTATTGCATAAGGGGTCAACGAGTTAATAAATTAAGGTGAGGATGTACCGTGAGAAATCAAAAGAATCTTAATTATTAGACCCGAATCTAGGTGATCTAATCTTGATCAAGTAATTAAGACTGAACTTAAGTCTGTGGCAATAGACTAAGATGAATTGAGATTAGTGATAAAATGTTAATCGAACCTAGAGTTAACTGGTTAACTGAGAAAAGTATTTAAGTACTTCCTTTTTATAATCATATTGGAGTATAGCACTAGTTAGATAAAATTTCTAACCTCAGATAGTTCAATATAAGATAGTAAAAAGAGACAGATTATAGGTGATAAGATCTATAATCAAGAGAGAAACATCTCCATTCATAAATATAAAGTTCCAAAATGGAAATTAAGTGATCATAAGAAGGTGTGGAATATATAACTTTTCATAGTGGGCTTAGAAGTAGCCATCTGTTAAAGAGTGTGTAACAACTCAGAAAAGTAATTCCTATTTTCGATAATATACGGATCTATATTTCCTACTTAAATTATGAAAAAACTTAATTTAATTAAGTTTTTGGTATCAGTTCACTTTTCAATTACAATACTATTCTAGTAATATTATTTTTGAATTGAATGAAAATGTTGACATGAGTAACGTAAAATAGGTTAAAAATACCTATGTCCTTAAGTGTAAGCTTTTCAACGTTAATGTTAAATACGTTTGAGTTAAGGGTTTCTAATCTTAGTTTTAAGAGATGAAAAAGTATTTTTATCAGGAAATAAAAATAACCCTAGTTATAACCGACACTGGTACACTTTTAATCAATTGATAAATGATTAAGGATAAGAGTAAATCATCTATAAGGAACTCGGCAAAAATCTCCCAAAACTTAGGTTAGGGATTAAAAAAGATTGGTGACTGTTTACTAAAAACTTAGGATACTGCAAAGATTTAAATCAAAGTATAGTGTCTGAAACCTGCCCAGTGCAAGTAGTTGAAATTTCTTATCAAGAAGATAGGATTATAAAACCTTGTAAACGGCAGCAATAACTATAATTGTTCAAAGGTAGCGAAATTCCTTGGCCACTAATTATGGTCCTGCATGAATGGTCTAACACTAATCAACTGTCTCATAGATGAACTCAGTGAAATTACATTTTCAGTGAACATGCTGATAAAACTTAGCAAGACGAGAAGACCCTATAGAGCTTTACTGTTACTAAACGTAATATAATTTTATTGTTTAGAAGACAGTTTGTCTGGGGCAGAAATCTCTTAAATCATAATAGAGATCAACAAGTTTAATTAGAAATAAATTACAAATAATTATAGTGAAGAAATACAGATAATTTTGAAAAAGATACTCAAATCATTTAAAAAATATTTAAAAACCATGTTAATGGCCGCTAAATTAATAGGTGCTGGATTAGCAACTATTGCTTTGGGTGGTGCCGCTGTAGGAATTGGATTAATCTTCGCAGCTTTAATTCAAGGTACTTCCAGAAACCCATCCTTACGTAAAGAATTATTTAACTCAGCTATTTTAGGTTTTGCTTTAACCGAAGCAATGGGTTTATTCGCTCTTATGATGGCTTTAATGTTCTTATACGCTTTCTAAATCTTATCAAACTTTATTTGAAGAACTATAGGATAAAGAGACCAAATTAGATAAAAAATTATGATTCGTCATCCATTTCATTTAGTAGATGGTTCTCCATGGCCATTACTAATGTCTTTTAGTGTTTTATCTATGGCTTTTGGTTTAGTAACATGGTTAACAGGTGCTGAAACTTCAAGTGCTATAGATAATTTAAGTTTTGTAGGAAGTTTATTATTAATAATATTTATTGCAATACAATGGTGGAGAGATGTTTTAAGAGAAGCTAAATCAGGAAAACATACAATATATGTTCAAAAAGGTTTAACTATAGGTTTCTTATTATTCCTTTTATCAGAAATAATGTTATTCTTTAGTTTCTTCTGGGCATATTTCCATTCTAGTTTATCTCCAACTGTAGAATTAGGAGCTACATGGCCACCTGTTGGAATTAACCCAGTTGACGCATGGGCAATACCTTTATTAGGTAGTTGTACTTTATTAGCTTCTGGTTTTACTTTAACTTTAGCTCATCATGCAACTTTACTTGGTGATAAAGATTTATCTTTAATCTCCATGTTTATTACTGTAATTTTAGGTTTATTATTCCTTTTCCTTCAATTTACAGAATATTCAAATGGTGAATTTACAATAGCTGATAGTGTTTTCGGTTCAGTCTTCTATATGACTACTGGATTACATGCACTTCATGTTATTATCGGTGTACTTTTCTTAAGTATTAGTACTTTGAGAATTTTATTCGATACTTTCACTACTGAACACCATATTGGTTTTGAATTCGCAATATATTACTGGCATTTAGTTGATGCAGTTTGGTTATTAGTTTTCTTAATCTTTTATTGGTGGGGTTCTTAATTTTAATTTTTAAACAATCATCCTTCACTATAATTTTTAAAAAATCATATTACAATATAAAAAGACCTGTAGACTTTCAAGTCAAATGGAGATTATACTATGTATAATCAGTAATAGTGATCCGGTAAATTAAATAATAAATTTATCGCTCAAGGAATTAAAGTTACCTTAGGGATAACGGACTCATTTAAAGTAGGAGTTCTCATCTTACTTTAAGTTTGGCACATCGATGGTCAACGTCGCATTAGGTTGTGAAATCTAATTGAATAATTGGGTGAATTGTCAAGGACAACTAAGTAAATTATATGTTAACTTGCAGCGAAGCTTATTTCAGCATATAAAATAGAAATAAGAACGTTCAACGACTAGGTAGTGAGTAGTGCTAACAATAATCTACCCAAGAGCGCCCAACAACTAAATTATTAGTTGATGACATAGTCTGAACATATATGAAAATATATGAAAATAAGTTTAAAAACTTATTGATAACAAAATTGGTCGGCTCATCATATCCTGATCCAGCAAGATGAATCAAGGGTACGACTGTTCTTCGTTTAAAATGGTACGTGAGCTGGGTTAATATCGTAGTAATACAGATAGGACTCTATCTGCTAAGTTAAAATAGATTCAAGAAAACTGACATTTGTACGAGAGGAACATGTTGGAAATACCTATTATTTTTAAGTAATGTATTTTATGATTAATTACTGAATTCATATAAGTAAGAAACATTTTCTTATATCTATTATCTTAAGTATGATTTAGATTAAATCATTCTTTATAATATTATATTCTCTTGGAATTACTCTGTTTTTTAAAGTAATATATTTTATGATTAATTAGTAAATTTAAGTAATAAAAATATCAAATTAATCAAAGTAGATTAAGTAAATAAAATAAAAATGTTAATAAATTTAATATTAATACCTTTAACAGCTATATTAGTAATAATATTTTATTGTAAAAAAACTATTGAGATATTTACAACATCTTTATATTTTGCAATATTAAATTAGATACAAATATTTTATATAGCTTTAAAATTTGATTATAATACATCAGAATTTCAATTTCAAACAATGGGAAAATTATTAGGAATAGATGGTGTATCATAGTTGTTATAGATGTTAATAATTATATTAACACCTATAATATTATTAAGTAGTTATAAATCCATAAATCAATTAGTTAAATCATATGTATTATTTATATGGGGTTTAATATTAGGTTGTATAGCAGTATTTCTAGTATTAGATTTATTATTATTTTATATATGTTTTGAAAGTATATTAATACCGATGTTCTTCTTAATAGGAATATATGGAGGAAGAAATAGAAAAGTTCATGCAGCTTATGAATTTTTCTTATATACTTTAATAGGTTCATTATTTTAGTTTTTAGCAATAGTAGTAATTTATATAGAAAATGGAACAACAGATTATCAAGTAATATTAACTAATCAAATATCAAATAATCGTCAAATAATTTTATGGTTAGGATTCTTTATATCTTTAGCTATTAAAATACCTATGGTTCCTTTACATATTTGGTTACCTGAAGCTCATGTAGAAGCTCCAACTGCAGCCTCAGTTTTATTAGCAGCTATTCTATTAAAATTAGGTTCATATGGATTTATAAGATATTCAATTCCATTATTCCCATATGCATCCAAAATTTTTGTTCCTTTAGTTATGACAATGAGTTTAATAGGTATTATTTATAGTTCTTTAACTTGTTTAGCTCAATGGGACTTGAAAAAATTTATTGCTTATAGTTCTGTAGGTCATATGAATTTTACTACAATTGGTTTATTCTCTAATAATCTCCATGGTATTAAATCTAGTATTTATTTCTTAATATCTCATGGTTTAATTTCCAGTGCTTTATTCCTTTTAGTAGGTGTAATTTATGATAGATTTCATACTCGTACTATAAGATATTATGGTGGATTAGTCTATACTATGCCAATATTCGTTCTATTCTTTATTTTCTTCTCATTAGCTAATATAGCTTTACCAGCTACTAGTGCTTATATTAGTGAAATTTATACTTTAATTGGTTCTTTCCAATTTAATCCAATTTTAACTCTTTTCGCAAGTTTAGCCATTATTATTGGACCTACATATAGTTTATGGTTTGCCCATAAATTAGCTTATGGTTCTTATTCTAAATATTTATCAACTGTTTATCAAGATTTAACTCTTAAAGAAATTCATTTATTCATCCCTTTAATTTTTTTAACTTTCTTATTTGGTCTAAAACCTAACTTAATCTTTGACTTTATCTTCTTTACCTCATCTTCTTTATTATATTAAATCTTTAATTGGTTTTGGATTAATAATAAACTTGGATACCCCCCAATTTTTTTAGAAGTTTATTATTATAAAATTTTCTCAAATTATTATCAATTGTTAATATTTTAATTTATTTAATTTATGGGGGAATCAGAAAAATTAAAAATTAAATGACCGAATATGGAATATATATAAGTTTATTAATGTATATGATAGGGATAATATCATTTATATTTAATAAATCTAATTTAATAATGTAGATAATTTCCTAGGAGATAATATAGTTATCAATAGGTTTATTATTGGTAGAATTTTCTTTTCATTTAGAAGATTTAATAGGTGTAAATATGACATTATTATTATTACCTTTAGCTGGTGCTGAATCGGCTGTAGCTTTAGGTTTATTAATAGGTTATTATCCTATTAGAGGTACCATTATTATAAATTAAGTTCTTTCATTTCTCATACCCTTTTATAAAATTAGAAAAAATGATAGCCTTTATAATAACATCAACAATTTTAACTGTTATTTTAGTAGCTTTAATTTTAGCAAGTCTATAGATAAGTCAAAATAGTAGAGATAGTGAAAAATTATCTTCATATGAATGTGGTTTAGAACCTATAGGTGATGCAAGAATGAAATTTGATATAATATATTATTTAGTAGGTATATTATTTTAGATTTTTGATTTAGAAGTAATTTTTTTATTCCCTTTAGCTACAACTTTATTTTCCTTAAATTCTTATATAGGTTTCCTATTTGTAAATATCTTTCTATTTATTTTAACTATAGGTTTTATTTATGAATATTTAAATGGTGCTTTAAAAGTTTTACCTGAAAATTAAATTATTTTACCAGATTTAATTCAATGAATAACAATTAAAATAATAAAAAATTAATTTAAATTAAATTTAATTTTAATTGACAAAGTAATTAACTTAATAAAAATTGAAGATAATATCAATAAAAGAAGTAAAAGTATAAATAAAAATGTAGTCATTTATAAATAGATGGTTATTAAGTACAAATGCGAAGGATATAGGTACATTATATTTAATATTTGCGATGTTTTCAGGATTTATAGGAAGTAGTTTATCCTTTTTTATAAGAATGGAATTATCATCAGGTTCCAAAGTATATTTATTGGATGATCAATATAACGTAATAGTTACAGCTCATGCAATAGTCATGATATTTTTGTGCGCCTATGTGCTATTATTTTGCTTACTCCCTTGCCAGGAGTCGGGACTAGTACAATGTTCCGTAAAGATAGTGACTTACCCAAAAGGGAAACCTGAAGGGGACCATAGCATGTCACTGTAGTGTTATGAGGGAAAACAGCAACTCCCGAGAAGTAACAAAGATCTAAAACCACAATGGACAAACCTAAACTGGCTTAAACCCAATTCATGTACGGAATGCATTACCGATGGACATTGCTGTAATGGGTCCATGTCTCATTCTGATGCGGCCCGAAGAATGCTAAATCAGAGTACTAATAAGACTACAATCTTAAGTATAGCTCAAGAATATTTGAATGAGTGGGATCCTAAAGTGGTTCGGCGACAAAATAATAGAACTTAGGGATTACCTAAGGGAAGTAATTCCTATGGTAACGGACGGTTCATAGTACTGGATCGAACAAAAAAGATCGAATGTCACCCACTAATCCTGGGTAAACAGGAAGGAACACGGTTTTACTCTTCTTCAAATAAGTCTCGCCTTGGACTATATCCTGGGCTGGACAAGTTAGAAGAATTACGATTAAATTCAAATCAATTTAAACAACTCAACAACCTATATTATCTAATGCTAGATTATGATCTTCATATAGCAGCTTATCAAAAAATAAAATCCAACAAAGGGAGTATAACTCCAGGAGTTGACAAAGAAACTTTAGGGGGTACCTCAATGGAAATTATCAGAAAAACTATTTCTCAACTTAAAGATCATAGTTTTAAATTTCAACCTTCTAGAAGAGAACTTATTCCTAAAGCTAATGGTAAGATGCGACAATTTGGAATTTCTAGTATTCGTGATAAGGTAATACAACAAGTTATGGTAATGATTCTGGAAGCTATTTGGGATTCTGATAAAAATTCTATCTTTCTAAAAAATTCTCATGGTTTTAGAAGAGGAAGAGGAACTCATACTGCTCTTAAAGAAATCACTAAATGGAATGGTACTAAATGGTTTATCAAAGGAGATATTGAAAGTTACTTTGATACTATTGATCATTTCAAACTTGAAGAACTACTTAAAAGAAAAATTTGCGATAAACAATTTTTAGATCTTTACTGGAAAGCTGTTAGAGCAGGATATGTAGAAGTTAAAAAAAGTAAAAAAGTTGACACTATTTTAGGTATACCTCAAGGCAGTATATTATCTCCTATCTTATCTAATATATATCTACATGAATTAGATGTTTTCATGGCCGATAAAACTAACGAAAGTTTAAAATCTGGTCCTACTTCAATTCCTAACAAAGAATATTTAAAACTACATAGTAAAATTCATACTATTTATAGAAAAATGAATCAAGGAGCTAATATTTCTCAAGAGGAAATGAAGAATTTAGAATCTCTTATTAAAGAAAGAATAAAACTCCCTTCAACAATTAATGGACCAGGTTACAGAATTTTCTATGTTAGATATGCAGATTACTTTTTGATAGGTATTAATGGTTCTTTTGAAAGAACTAAATTACTTAAAGAAGAAATCAATCTATTCTTAAAAGAAGAATTATGGCTTAACATGAGCTGGAAAAAAACTAAAATTACAAATGCTAGAAAAGAAAAATTATTTTTTTTAGGAGCCGAAATTTATAGACCTTCCTCTCGAAATGGAGATACTAAAATAATCAAAAAAAGATAGAAGGATAGAGAATACTTTGCCAGAATTTCAGCCTCTAGATTATCCTTACGTATTCCAATTAGAAGAATAATAGAAAAACTAGCTAACCAAGGATTTTGTGAAATTAAAGACTATGATCAAGGGAAAATTATACCAAAAGGTAAAACAGCTTGGATTAACTTAACTTTATATGATATTGTTTTTAAATATAATATGGTTCTTCAAGGTTTAGTAAACTTTTACTCCTTTGCGGATAATAGACCTAGAATGCAATTTTTACAATTTATTATCCAACATAGTTGTGCAAAATTAATAGCTAGAAAATTTAAACTTCACTCTCGAGCTCAAGTATTTAAAAAATACGGGAATAAAATTCAAGTAACCGACCGAGAAGGATCTAAAGAAAAACAAGTTAGTTTAAAAATTCTTAATTCATATTTTCCATTACAAAAATTCTAGATAAATCCTCAAGATCCTCTAGAAATAGTATACTTTGGATTAAGATCTAAGAATTTATTATATAAAGAATGTATCATTTGTTCTTCTACAATAAAAGTGGAAATGCATCATGTAAGGTCTCTAAAAGGTAAACCAAAAGGATTCACTGCAACAATGAAGGCCATGAATAGAAAACAAATTCCAGTTTGTAGAATATGTCATAATAAAATACATTATGGATTATATGATGGTTTGAGAATAAATGATTTGAAAAAAAAAGTAAATAAGTAAAATGAGGAGCCGTATGCGATGAAAGTCGCACGTACGGTTTTCGGAGGGAGGTATTGATATCCTGTTGTAAGGAGTTGGTATCTTATCTCACTTTAATAATGCCTGCAATGATGGGTGGATTTGCAAATTGGTTAGTACCAGTTTTGATAGGATCAGTTGATATGGCTTTTCCTAGATTGAACAATATTTCATTCTGGTTATTACCCCCTGCATTAATATTACTAGTAAGTAGTTTATTCTTACAAGGTGCAGGAACAGGTTGGACAATTTATCCACCATTATCAGATAGTGCTTATCATAGAGATGCTTCAGTAGATTTATCAATATTAAGTTTACATGTAGCCGGAGTATCTTCATTATTAGGTACAATAAATATAATAACAACTATATTTAATATGAGAGCACCAGGATTAACTTTTGATAAATTACCTTTATTCGTATGGGCAGTAAAAATTACAGCTTGGTTATTATTACTATCTTTACCTGTATTAGCCGGTAGGCCTAATTCAATTGTGCCGGCTTTAAATCTGGCTGTATGCTGGGAACTCTCTGAATAGAGACAATCAGCAGGTAACATACAAGACTTCATGCTTATATGGAACCTCAGAGACTGCGCGCCAGAATTACTAACTTGTTCAATAATAACTAAATCTTATATTACAGGTTTAGTTGAAGGAAATGGAACTATAGTAGTACCTAAAAAAGAACGAAATGATAGAGGAAAACCCAATTATCCGTCTATACAAATAGTTTTTGCATCTAAAGATTTACCTTTAGCTGTAATGTTATTAACACATATAGGCCATGGTTCTATTCATAAACGAAAAAATAATGCTGCTTATATTTTAAGTATAAATAGTAACAAAGGATTACTTTATTTAACTTCAATATTAAATGGAAATATGCGTACGCCTAAACAAGCTGCTTTACATGATTAGATCAAATGGTTAAATAACCATTCTCATAGTAATAGCCTTAACAAACCATTACCTATAGATTCATCAGATATATTATCAAATTCTTGGTTATCTGGTTTTATAGAAGCAGATGGTTATTTTCAAATACGTACTAGTTTAAATTCTAAATATACTCGTTTAGGTTGTTCACTAGAATTAATTCAAGCAAGAAAAGCTAAAAATGGGGAAGATATGTTACCAATTATGGAATCTATTGCAAAAGCATTAAAAATAAATGTAAATCCTATAAGGGATGACAAAAAATATCCACAATACAGGATAAGAACATCAACAGTAGAAAGCAATAATATTTTAGTAAATTATTTAAATAAATTTCCTCTTTATAGTTCTAAACGACTAGATTATGAAAATTGGCGTAAAATAGTAGATTATTTTTCAATAGGTATACACAAACAAAATATAAATAAAATAGTTGAATTAAAATCCCAAATGAATGATAAAAGGACATTCTTTGATTGGACCCATCTTTTAGAATTGAACAAGATTTAGTAATAAGATACAGTCCCAGCTCATATGTGAATATGAGAGTACCTACCTAGTTATTATTTAACTAGAGACAAAAAGTCATAGAGCTTTGACTCTGTAGGTCAAGACAAGGCAATTACAATGTTATTAACAGATAGAAATTTAAATACTTCCTTTTATGAAGCTGATGGTGGAGGAGATCCAATATTATTTCAACATCTTTTCTTATCATGTAATTTTTTATTATTTAATAAATCTAAAAAAATATTACCTAATCCAACTTTTCTTTCTTGGTTTATAGGATTTAGTGAAGGTGATGGTTCATTTATTATCAATCATAGAAAAGAATTATCATTTATTATAACACAAGGAATCGAAAATGTTCAAGTTTTATATTATATTCAAAAAACTTTAGATATGGGTAATGTTATTAAACAAGGTCCAAGAGTATATAGATTTATCGTTAATAAAAGAGATGAAATTTATCTACTAATTCTACTTTTTAATGGTAATATTATATTACCTACTCGTAAAGTTCAATTTAATAAGTTTTTAATAGCCTTCAATGATCATAAAAAAACAACTAATCCTATTCCGTATATTACTTCTAGTAATCTACCTTCATTGGATAATCAATGGTTATTAGGATTTACTGAAGCTGAAGGATGTTTTAATACTAGTTTATTGAGTAATTCTTATGCATTTAGAACTAGATTCCTTTTATCTCAAAAAGGGGATATAAATTTACCAATTTTAAGTCATTTAATATTATTATTTAATACAGGTAAAATAGAAGGTCATTCAAAAAAAGAAAATTATAGTTTTATTATATCTGGATTATCTAATGTGACAAAAATTTATAATTACTTTGATAAAAATCTTTCTAATTTTATAGGAATAAAAAAAAATAGTTATCTAGCTTTTAAAGACTTAAATAGTAAATTAGAACAAGGTCTTCATTTAGATTTAAATACGAGAAATGAATTAGTAACTTTAAGTCATAATATTAATATTTCTCGTAAATTTAAATAATAAAAAATTATTAGGAAAACAGGAGAGGTTAACATAGAATCCAAATAATTCATTCTATGTTTAGAATAAATAAAGTAGATGTGAATCTTTAACCAGGATTAAATTAATTATTAAAAAACTTTATTTATAAATTTCAAAGAAATACCTTAATTCTAGTCCCAATCTATTTAATGATTGCCAAATCTGACGGGATTTGGTTTTAGGGCAATATTTCTGAAAACGGTTAACTCAACTCATTTTTAATCAAGAGAAGACCGTCGGGCTTTCATTTTAGTTATGGAGTTCGCTACAGACTAGGTCAGAAATGGGTGGAATCTGCTTGATGTATAGTCGGTAATCATAAACATTAATTATTAATGTTTCACAATCAAATTAATTAATTAATTTGAAGGGATCTAAAATTGAGTACCTTAGATTTTTGATTATGGGTTCTTTGGTCAAGGATGGCCCTTTGAAATGGTAACATTTCTTATGTTGCATACTATATGCGAAAAAGGTTTATATAAATTCTAGAGTACTAATGTTATAAGTTATTCAAAATTATCTATTTATTAGCCTTTGGTTAATTAGAGGAATACCGCATTAGTAAAAATCTCTAGCCTTGAATCTAATTCGCAGGTAACCAACGTGTTTAACTCACTAGTAGGAACCTCAGAGACTTTACGTATGCTATCCTATTTTAAAAAACCAATGACTAATAAGTAGTGGTCAGAATGGTTAGCTGGTTTAATTGATGGTGATGGATCTTTCTTACTGTCAAAAAAAGGATATGCTAGTTTAGAAATTACAATGAGTTTATCAGATTTTCATTGTTTAAATCAAATTAAACAAAGATATGGTGGAAATATTAAACTGAGATCAGGTGTAAAAGCTATTAGAGATAGATTACATCATAAATCAGGGATAATATCTTTAATTGAAGATATTAATGGTTACATCAGACATCCTGTAAGATATTTCCAATTAAATAGAATTTGTGAACATTATAATATTCAAATTAAAAATAGATTTCCTTTAAGAGAGAATGGTGGTTGGTATTCTGGAATATTTGATTCTGATGGAACAATTGGTTAGAATAAACAAAATCAAAATCAAATTTCAATATCAATTTCTAGTAAATTCCCTGAATTTTTAAACCCTTTAAAAGAAAGATTCAACGGTTCTATTTATCCTAACCGAGGAATTTATCCTAGTTTTAAATGGTATATTTCAAAAAAAGAAGATATTTAGTCCTTTTATGAATATGCAAAAATTTCACCTTTAAGATCAGCTAAAAAAGCTAAATTATTATTAATTCCTGAATACTATCAATTAAAAAATTATAAAGACTTAGATGATAGTATGAAAGATAAAAAATGGAATATTTTTTTATCTAAATTTAATAGAGTAAAATAAATAGGATAAAGATAAAGTCCAAACGCATCCTGAAGTTTATATTTTAATTTTACCAGCATTTGGTGTAGTAAGTCATATAATTTCAAGATTTTCATTAAAACCAATTTTTGGTTATATAGGAATGGTTTATGCAATGTTATCAATAGGTTTATTAGGTTTTATTGTATGGTCTCATCATATGTTTACTGTAGGATTAGACGTTGATACTTTTGTGTCCGGGATAAAGGTGACTTTATCTGCCTCTATTAAAGAGGGCAAGAATTATTTAAATAATCTTGTCAGTACTGGGCTATATTCTGGAACATCTGTTAGCATAAATCCATTTGATATTTTCTAGGCGTTGTCAAATGGGACAATTTTATGTATAAGACAACCAGCAGGAAATAAATCAAGTTCAAAAAGTGAGAATTTATCTCACAATTTACCTCTAACAGATCATCATGAAAAAAATATACCTAAAAATGATATTGAATTAGGCTCTTACTTGGCCGGTTTAATAGAAGCTGATGGGTATATAGGTGATAGACGCTTAGAGATAGTTCTTCATGAAAAAGATATTAAATTAGCTTATTTTTTGAGAAAAAAATTAGGATATGGACTTATATATAAAATTAAAGATAAAAAAGCTATTAAATTTGTAATAAAGAAAACCGAGGGATTAAAACGAGTAATTACTTTAATAAATGGTCAATAGGTTTCAAATACTAAATTAATAAATATCTATAAATATAATTATGATAAATTATTTAATATAATAGTTTTGCCCCCTATAAATTATATTCCTATTAATAACTATTGGTAGGCTGGATTCATAGATGGTGATGGAAGTTTAGGTATATTTATAGCAAAAAGTTTAACACATCGTTTAGGTGTTAGTGTTAGACTAGAAATGAAAATATCCCAAAGAAATCCAATATTATTAAATCTAATAAAAAATTTTATAGGTGGTACAATAAATTTAGATAAAAAGGGAATTTCTAGATTAAAGATAACCTCAATGAAAGATTAGAAATCCTTATTTTTATATCTTGATTCTTATTCTCTTCAATCTGAAAAATATTTACAATATTTTATTCTTAGAAGAACATTTCGTTAGATGGAAAAAAAAGAACATTTAACTGTTAAAGGACTTTCTATTATTAGAAAATTCAAATTAAAATCTCAAACAGTTTATAAATAAAATTGATTTAGATCCTCAGAGACTGAGCTTTTGCTCCTTTCTTTTATAAGAGAGATACGCCCAGCCGAAAATTATAATTTAAATTTTCGTGATGATATAGTCCAATTATGACAAGAGCTTATTTTACAGCAGCAACTATGATAATTGCATAGCCAACAGGAATAAAAATATTTTCTTGGTTAGCTACAAGTTATGGTGGTATAATTCATTTATATCCTCCAATGGCTTATGCTTTAGCCTTTGTTTTATTATTTACAATGGGTGGATTAACAGGAATTATTTTAGCAAATGCTTCAATAGATGTTGCTTTACATGATACTTACTTTGTAGTAGGTCATTTCCATATGGTTTTAAGTCTAGGTGCTGTATATGGATTATTTGCAGGTTTCTATTATTGGATAGGTAAAATAACCGGTTTCCAAGTAAGAAGTATTTGGGCTAATATTCATTTCTAGCTTTTCTCCATTGCTGTGAACTAGGTATTCTTCCCAATGCATTTCTTAGGTTTAGCTGGTCTACCTCGTAGAATTCCAGATTATCCTGATGGTTATGTTTATTGGAACTCTTTAAGTACTTTAGGTTCTATCGCAACTATTATTTCACTTTTCTTTTTCATCTTTATCCTTGCTGATACATTTAATAACAAAGTTAAATTCGAATCTTATCATAATAAATTCTTTCATTAATAAAAAGTAATTTTGTTAAAAAATAAATAAATTATAATTTTAAGAAATAATAAAAATGAAAATAACAAAACGGAATCCTATTTAGGCAATAGTAAATGATTTCTTAATAGATTCACCATCTCCATCGAATATAAATTATTTCTGGAATTTTGGTTCATTACTAGGAATTAATTTAGTAATAATGATAATAACAGGGATAGCTTTAGCGATGCATTATACACCTCATGTAAACTTAGCATTTGCAAGTGTTGAGCATATAATGAGAGATGTAAATTATGGATGGTTATTAAGATATATTCATGCAAATGGAGCCAGTATATTCTTTATCTTAGTATATTTACATATAGGAAGAGGATTATATTATGGTTCATATCGTTCTCCAAGAAATTTATTATGGTTCATAGGTGTAGGAATATTTTTAGCTATGATGGCAACAGCCTTTTTAGGTTATGTTTTACCTTTTGGACAAATGTCTTTATGGGGTAATATTTCTCAAAAGTGCCCCAAATGAATTTTATTTTTTATCCGTTTCACCTTTAATATTAAAAACTAATGCAAAAAGTTTTATAGGTCCACATAATATAGATGTTTAGAGTTTAATTTATGGATCTTAGTTAGGAGATAGCTATGCAGAACGTCGAGGTCCTAGTACAAGAATTTGTTTTCAACAAGAAGAAAATAATATGGAATATTTAATGTGGTTTCATAATTATTTAGCTTCTAGAGGTTATACTTCATTAATTAAACCTAAAACTCTAAAAAGAATAGGATTAAAAAACAAAATACGATTTGTTTTACGTTTTAAAACTTATTCATTTAGTAGTTTAAACTTTATTCAAGAATCTTTTTATTCAAACAATCGTAAAATCCTACCAAAAAATTTAGATATGTATTTTACATCTCAATGCTTAGCTGTTTGGATAATGGATGACGGGTCTAAATCTTCTAAAGGAATGAAATTGTGTACAGAAGGGTTTATGTTAGAGGATTTAAAATTTCTTCAAACTGTTATTTTAAAAAAATTTGGTTTAGAAACATCTTTAAATAAAGCTAGTATATATTTTCCTAAAAAAGTTATGCCTTCTTAGAGTAATTAGGTTAAACCTTATATGATAAAATCTATGCATTATAAATTAAACGGATATTAAGTAAAATTTATAGTTTATTGAAAGCAAATAATTAGCTAATTTTTATGCAATTTATACAAGTTAAAAATAAAAATAAAATCAATAAGCAATATAAGTGAAAACGGTCAAAGAGAGAATCAAGACCGTCGGTTGTCTTGTATACAATCGCTACAGACTGGTTCACTTATGGGTACCTGAAATGGTGCTTAATGTACAGTCGAGGTCTTAAAAAGGGGTTTTAAAATAAAACTTCTATTCTAGGGTTCTATATAAATCCTTTATCTAATGGTAATAGAATACAGGTTATAAATAACTAATATTAGTTTTTTATAAAAAGACTTGGCAACAGTAATTACTAACTTCTTTTCGGCAGTACCATGGATAGGTAATGATTTAGTAGAATTTATTTGGGGTTCATTCAGTGTAGATAATCCAACCTTAAATAGATTCTTTAGTTTACATTATTTATTACCATTTGTAATAGTAGCTTTAGTTTTATTACATCTATTAGCTTTACATCAATTTGCTTCCGGAAATCCAGAAGGAATAAACAGTGATTCAGATAAAATAAGATTTCATCCATATTATACTTCAAAAGATTTAGTAGGTGTATTCTGGATGATATTATTATTCTGTGTTTTAGTTTTCTTCTATCCAAATTATTTAGGTCATCCTGATAATTCTATTCCAGCAAATCCTTTAGTAACTCCACATTCTATAGTTCCAGAATGGTATTTTTTACCTTTTTATGCAATTTTAAGAGCAATTCCAAGTAAAATAGGTGGAATAATAGCAATGTTTTCAGCAATAATAATATTAATTCCTTTAAGTATTTTCTCAACTTTAAATATTAGAAGTTTCCGTTATCGTCCATTATTTAATATTTTATTCTGGATCTTTGTATTTAATTTCTTTATATTACTTTGGGTTGGTGCTAAACCAATTCATTTACCTTATATTACTGTAGGTTTAATTTCTACTATCATCTATTTCGGTTATTTCTTCCTTATGATGATTTTAGGTTAATTTATAGTATTTTTAAATAAGAATAGTCACTAATTATTTTATAATAGAAGTTTAAAATTAAGAGAAAGGATAGTGTAAAGGTAACATATTAGATTCATGATCTAATGTTGGTGGTTCAAGTCCATCTCCTTTCCATTATAAGATAAATTAGGAAGAGAATAATTCCATAGTATAGTGAACCGTGTGTATGATCATGGCTCCTTTTAAACACAAGCTTTAAGTCTAACACATGTTGGTAAATTACAAAGAATTTGTAATTGCAATAAGGTGAGTATAAAATTTTTTTACCTTAAAGTTAAATAGTTATTAGATTTTAAAAGTGTTATATAAGAAAGTTTAATTACGCTTTGAGATAGAAAATTAAAAGGTTTAGGTATTAAAAGATTTAAGATCCTATAATCCTTAGTTAATAATCACAACGATAATATAAAGGATCGTACGCAAGTCAGCAGTGAAGAATCTTAGACAATGAACGCAAGTTTGATCTAGCTTAAAGTTTATTTAGATTAAAAACTTAAATGTATTTAGAATAATTTAAGTTTGATTTAAATTTGTTCTGGCTAAGTTATGTGCCAGCAGCCGCGGTAATTCATACAGAACAAGTGTTAAAAATAATTATCAGGCATTAAGAGTGATAAGATAACTGAAAAGATTGAGTAATTAAGAAGATTATAGAAATAATAAAAGTAATGATGAAATATTCTAAATTTTATTAGAAGATCATAGCTACTGCATTAATCTATAAATTACTAACGTTTAATCACTAAAGCTTAGGTAGCGAAAAGGATTTGATACCCTTGTAGTCTAAGCCCTGAATAAAATGTATTTATGTTATTCATTTACATTTCGCCTGGAAAGTATAATAACAATATGGAAATCCAATTGAATAGACGGGATCTTACATAAGTAGTGAAACATGTTATTTAATTAGATGATCCACTATTAATCTTACCTTATCTTATTTTTGTGTTGCATGACTGTGTTCAGGATTTTTTGTGATTTTATTTCCATCTTCCCTCCATCGAGGCTATAACACAAGTACACATGACCAAATGATAAGGGCTATTAACGTGTTGCTAATTGATCATAATCACTTATAAAATCTCCATTCTCAAAAAATGAGTTGATTCGATAGTAGACTGAAATTCGTTTACTTGAAAAAGGAATTACTATTAATCCTAGTTCATCAAACTAGGGTGAATTATAAATTAAGATTTGTACTAACAGCCCGTCAAATTTCTATATATTTAACTTAAAAACTTTATTTATTCTTCATTTTTATCCATTTTTTTTAATTAAGAGAATTTTATAAAAATATATAGTTAAACAGATAGAAGTTAAGTCGTAACAAGGTTGCGGTTCTGGAAAGAGTTGCACAATAAGTTTATTTCCTTTTAATTCTCCACCCCCTCATATATTTAATTAGTTAATAAATTAATAATTACGAGATAAAAATAATTAGTAGTAATTTAATACAAGAACTGATAATTTCACTTCGAAAAATTTGAAGTTCTTACTTAATAATCAAAGTTCTGATAATTCCATCTTGGGTAATTTGAAGTTCTTATTAAATGATTATTCATCAAGAAATAAAAATGAATATAATTTATTCTCCAATGGAACATTTTGATATATTTAGAATAGGATCCCTAAATATAGAGATAAATAATGTAGTATTATATTTAATGATAGCTGCGAGTTTACCAATAATGTTATTTTTAATAACATCAATGGAAGTTCGTGTAGTATCAAATTGGTTAACATTATTAAATGAGACTTTATATAGAACAGTATTATTAATGGTAGATAATTATATCGGTCGTAAATTTACAATTTATTTCCCTTTAATATATACAATCTTTTATTTAGTATTATTTAGTAATTTAATTGGTATGGTACCTTATAGTTCAACTCCAACTGTTGAATTTGTAATTACTTTATCAATAGCTTTATGTTTATTAATGGGTGTTTTAATTGTAGGTATTTTAAGTCATAAAACATTATTATTCGCAGCCTTTTTACCTGCTGGTACTCCTTTATTATTAATACCTTTATTAGTACCTTTAGAAATAATGGCTTATTTAACTCGTACTTTAGCTTTAGGTCTACGGTTATCTGTAAATATGATAACTGGTCATACATTAGTTAAAGTTTGTTCTTCATTTATTTATGTAGCTTATACTAAAGGTGTAAGTTTCTTCATCTTAATTTTACCTCTTTTTATTTTAACTCTTTTCTTAGCTCTTGAATTATTAATCGCTTATTTACAAGCTTATATCTTTACTTTTATTACTTGTATTACTTTGAAAGATATGGCTTAATATAATTTTTTAAATTCTTCGGTTAATAATTATTTAGTCAAAATAAGAAATTTTGAAATTATTTCAATGGTTTTA
>Ga0157372_10002731_pt1 | contig 19074 bp, 16 predicted proteins | sample C55metaG_FD_115307 | JGI IMG/M metagenome (GOLD analysis project Ga0157372, IMG submission 115307) | Corn rhizosphere microbial communities from Kellogg Biological Station, Michigan, USA - C5-5 metaG | ecosystem: Host-associated > Plants > Roots > Rhizosphere > Soil | place: USA: Michigan... | reverse complement strand
TTCTCCAGCAGCTCGGCCTCATCCTCGACCCCGTCCCGCACGCGTTCATTGCGGCCAACCAGCTCGCCATGGGTCCTGTCCGTCGCTTCACGCTTCTTTTTCGCGAACGTTGGTGGGCACAGCACTACGATGTAAAACTTCCCAGGCTCAGCTTTCTTTTCGCGCACAACGCCATGCCCCCGGTCTGGTGGACCGCACATCCCTGGGAAACGCGCACCCTCACCGGCTGGATCGGTGGCCCCCGCTCAGCCTCCTTCAATCAATGCACCCGCGAGCAGGTCGGCGACCTCGCCTGCCAGGAGCTTGCACGCATCTTCTCTCTGCCTCTCGACTACCTGCGAGCCCAACTCCTCTGCTGCGCAACCCACGACTGGCAGAGTGATCCTTTCAGTTGCGGATCCTACAGCTACGTCCCCGTCCGCGCCCTCGATGCCGTTCTCGAACTGGCCACCCCTGTCGAAAACACCCTTTACTTCGCCGGAGAACACACCGACCTCACTGGCCATTGGGGCACCGTCCACGCGGCCGTCCGCTCCGGTCAGCGCGCCGCCCAACAGGTTCTCGCCCCAGCCCGCGCCCAAATTCACGAGATGACCGCCCGCGGCGCCTAGAGGGACCCGCCCTCAGAACCTGTTTGCGTCAGGGTTCCGCCCTCCCCCTGCCATCATTCCCCACCGCATTTCGTGTCTGCTCTTATTTCAGGCGCCGCTCCGTCCGCGCATTCTCATCCGGCTCATCAATCCGAAATGCCTTCTGTGCATCCGACGGATGATTTACCTTCGATGCTCGCCCGTGCCGTAGCATGCGCCGATGCGCCTCATCCCAAGTTGGCAATTCGCAATCCTCTTGGGTCCAATGCGCCACGGAAGCTTCATCGCACCACTCCAGCAGCTTGCGCATTGCCGCCCCATGCGGACCGGCCACCATAAAGGCCTTCATCGCTGCGTCGGACTCCCAGCAGGTGCACGTCCAGAAAGCTCTGCGCCGATCTCGAAACACCTTCGCCGCAAGGCAGCCTTCTGCCTCTGCCGTCTGTTTTCCGATGCGAAGCGCCGAGAGAATAAACGCCGGCATGAACCGCCACGACCGAACGCGCAACCTCGTCACCGAGACAACCGGCATACCTACCTCGACACTCTCGGACCAACTGAACGGGCTCTCATCGGATCTGCCCGTTCCAGATCCTTGTTCCCTGTGTTTATCACCGCCCTGAACTCCCAAACCCCTTACCCAGCCTCGCCGAAGCCTCCAGCGTCTCCACCTCTTCCACCGTGCCCGTCAATACCGGCACAGGGATCATCTGCGCGATCTTCTCGCCCGCTTTCAGTTCAACCGGCTCCATGCCGAGGTTCGTCATCAGGATTTGCACCTCGCCCCGGTACCCCGCATCGATAACGCCCGCCGTCGTCGCAATCCCCCGCGAAGCCATCGAAGAACGATCCCGTACCAGCATCCCCAGCGCTACCCCCGTCTCCGGATGCCGTGCCTCCACCGAAATCCCCGTGCGTACCCGTACGGCCTGGTGGGGCTCCAGCACCACACCCTCCAGCGAGAACACGTCGTAACCCAAGTCCTCGCCCGGATGCGCTACCACTGGCAATCGGGCCCCTTCTTCCAGCAACTTCACACGTAGCATGTGTTCATCCTAATGGCCTCGCATTCAAATCCCGCTCTGTGAATTCGCGGTACACTAATCCCTGGCAAGAGGACCGGGCGGTCGCTGCCGGGGCAATGCACGCAAGTGCAGTGCATCCGGGGGAGGAAAGTCCGAACTCCACAGGGCAGTGTGCCGGATAACGTCCGGGATGCGGGCTTCAAAACCCGTAGACGGCCAGTGCCACAGAAAACATACCGCCTCTGTACTGCCTCTTTCGAGAGACAGGGCGCTGCTCAATGGACTCGTCCAAAGGGCTGCCCCACGCAGTGGTAAGGGTGAAAAGGTGCGGTAAGAGCGCACCGCTCCGACGGTAACGCCGGAGGCATGGTAAACCCCACACGGAGCAAGACCAAATAGGGAGGGAAACGTCGCCAGTGAACCACGCGGCGTTGCGCATCGGCCCGATGCGTTCAGGCGGTTCATTCGACTCCCTCCGGGGAGTCTGCCGAAACCTCCGGGTAGGTCGCTGATGAGCGTCGGCGGTAACGCCGCGCCTAGAGGAATGACCGCACATGACAGAATTCGGCTTACAGGTCCTCTTGCCGAAGAATATGCAGCTGTCAACGATCGCTACCACACGGTGCTTGCACGGTGGCGGAACAACACGCCACCACGCCCGGTTGCTGGGCGTCAGTTCAACGCAATCCCCATCCGTCCGGCGAGGCGAAAGTCTGCCTCGGTAATCCGGTTCTCGAAGGTGTTTTCTTCATCGTGCTTCACAATTGCCGACCTGACCGCTAAAGCCCACATATCGAAATCACGCATTTTGGCGATGTTCTCCGGATCGGCAAGAGAGATTTCGCCAAGATTGTAGACTGCGGCCACAAGCTCGTCGATCACCGAATGATAGCCGCGTTTTGCGATCAACCCACCGACCATCGTCTTAATGACTTCCTGATGTTCACTGTCGCTCAACTGTTCCGAAAATGCTCCGCGATTCATCGCAACTCTGTCCTTTTCAAGAGCGCATTATCCCGCAAAATTTCTTGAGGGGATAAAACGATGATCAAAGCAGCCGCGCGGCTATGTCAACTGATTCAAGAGTAATGAGGGAACGTAACCCCATCCATGTAACGTCTGTTCCTCACCGCAAGTCCCCCACCGTTCCGAATTTTCTTCCCTGCTTGTGAATCGACCCGTCCCGCACCGTCATCCATTCTGCAAACCGGCTTCCCGTTTCTAGTTCAACGGAGGTTCCCTGTGAAGATTGCTGCAACCGTCGCCCGCTATCTGCTCGGGCTCATATTTCTCGTCTTCGGATCCAACATGTTCCTCCATTTCATCCCCACGCCTCCCCTGCCGCCCGGACCGTTAGCCGATTTCACCAGAGCCTTCGCGGTTTCGCACTACGACGTGGCCATCGGCTTCTTCCAGGTCGTTCCTGCGATCCTGCTCCTCGCCAATCGCTACGTACCCTTGGCCCTGACGGTTTTGGCCGCGGTGATCGTAAACATTGACCTCACACACATCACCATGGCTCCCTCCGGCCTTCCGATGGCCGGAATCGTCAGCATTCTCTGGCTACTCGTCTTCCTCCGCATGCGCACAAATTTCGCCGGCATCTTTGAGCCCGCTCCGCAGCGCTGATGCTCGCTGCATCCATACAATAGAAGCAGCCATGATCGAGTACCTTTATCTCGGGCGCGTAACCTACGACGAGGCTCTTCGGCTACAGGCAGAAGTAGCTGCTCTGCGCCTGGATGGTCTCATCGAAAACACCATCCTTCTGCTCGAGCATCCCCCGGTCCTCACCCTCGGCCGCAACGCCAGCCGAGCCAACGTCCTTGCCTCTGATGAACTGCTGGCCAGCCGCGGTGTCACCCTGCACGAAATCAATCGCGGGGGCGACGTCACCTACCACGGCCCAGGACAACTGGTCGGCTACCCCATCTTCGATCTCCGCAGCCTTCAGAACGCCAGCGGCAGCCGCCTCGGTCCAGTCGACTTCGTCCGCATGATGGAAGAAGCCCTCATCCGCCTCTGCGGAGTCTACGGCGTCCGTGCCGGTCGCATCGCCGGACTCACCGGCGTTTGGTGCGGCCTTCACGACCAGCAGTCCGGCCCTGCTCGCGAACGAAAAATCGGCGCCATCGGCATCCACGTCTCCCGCGGAATCACCTCCCACGGCTTCGCCTTCAACGTCACCACCGACCTCCGTGACTTTCAGCTCATCAATCCCTGCGGCATCACTGACAAGCCAGTTACAAGCCTTAACCTTGAGATCCCCGAAGGCGTAACCCTTCCCTCTCTGGAGCACATCGCTCACCAGGCCGCCAGCCAGTTCGGACATGTCTTCTCGCTGCAGGTGCTCGCCGCCGAGAATCTCGACACTCTCCGCGCCCACGCTCGTGCTAAAAAGAAGTTCCCTGCCCAGGACACGCCGCTTCAGATCCCCGATCAAGAACGCCGCCTTCATGCTGATCCCGATCATCCGGTTCGAGCTTGACCGACAGTCGCGTGCCAGCCACCAAGTGCCGCAATTTATAATCCGGCAGGAGCCGGCATATAGCCGAGTGGACGATTAATGCCAACCCCCGTCATCATGCCCCAGATGGGCGAGTCGATCGTTGAAGGCACCATTACCAAATGGCTGAAGAAGATCGGCGAAACCGTCGAAAAAGACGAGCCGCTCTTCGAGATCTCCACTGACAAGGTCGACGCCGAAATTCCTTCCCCCATCGCCGGCGTCCTCACCGATATCAAGTTCCCTGAAGGCGCCACAGTCGGCATCAACACCGTCGTTGCCGTCCTCTCCGAAAACGGCGCGCCGATCAGCGCTGCTCCAGACATGCCATCCCAGCCACAGTCGGCTCCGCCGCAAGTGGTTCCCGCCGCCGCTCGGCCCACCTCAGCCGGCGTCGAAATCGTCATGCCTCAAATGGGCGAATCCATTTTTGAAGGCACCATCACCAAGTGGCTCAAAAAGGTCGGCGACTCCGTCCAGAAAGACGAGCCTCTCTTCGAAATTTCTACCGACAAAGTCGACGCCGAAATCCCCTCGCCCGTCGATGGCACACTCACTGAAATTCGCGCAGCCGAAGGCGAAACCATCCAGATCAACATAGTCGTCGCCGTCATCGGCGGCTCTGGTACTCCGTCTGCAAACGCCTCGATGCCCGCCACCACGCAGTCTGCAGCGCAGCCGGAGTCGAAGGCGGTTGCTGCGCAAATCGCTACGAAGCCGCAACCAGCCCCGCCGCATTTCGCGGAGACAGTGCGATCCTCCCCCCTCGTGCGCCGCATCGCCAAAGAACACAATATCGACCTTCGACTTGTCCCCGGAACTGGTTCCAACGGCCGCATCAACAAAACCGACATTCTTCGCTTTATCGAAGATGGTGGCCGCACGAACGTACGGCCAGCGCAATCAGGCGTGCGGCAGGCGGCCAGGCCCAAACCTGAGCCCCCACAGCCAAAAGCCCTCACCGCCGATGTAGTCCCGCTGACAAAAATGCGCGCCATCATCGCTCAGCGCATGGTCGAGAGCAAGCGCATCAGCCCCCACGTCCACTCTGTCTACAAGATCGACATGACACGCATTGCGCGCCTCCGCGATCGCGAACGCGCCGCATTCGAACAGCGTCACGGCGTCAAACTCACCTACATGCCTTTCATCGCCGCCGCTGCAGTTCAGGCTATCCGGCACCACCCCATCGTCAACGCGTCGCTCGTCGACAACTCCATTCACTACCACGCCAACATCAACCTCGGCATTGCCGTCGCCCTCGAATGGGGCCTGATCGTGCCCACCGTCCGCGAAGCCGAAAAACGCAGCTTCTCTGATCTCGCCCGCACCATCGCCGACCTCGCCGGTCGAGCCCGCTCCAAAAGGCTTTCGCCCGATGAAGTGGGTGGATCCACCTTCACTCTCACCAACCCCGGAATCTTCGGCGACGAATTCGGCATCCCCATCATCAACCAGCCCGAAGCCGCCATCCTCGCCATCGGCGCTCTTAAAAAAGAGCCCGTTGTCCTCACCGACGCAGAAGGCAACGACACCATCGCCATCCGCTCCATGCAGTACTACTGCCTCGGCTTCGACCACCGCATCATCGACGGCGCCGACGCAGGCAAATTCATGAGCGAATTCAAACGCCAGCTGGAAACCTGGGACCGCCTCCTCGATTGATCACAATAGCTTCTTAAAGTGCTCCACACTGAGACCCGCGTCTCGAACAATACCCCATCGTGAACGCATTCACAGGATTGTGCCGGGGTATCGTTAATATCCTGTTCCCGTCTGTCATGACGATATGAGCACCTTCGCGGAGAATGCGGAAACCAGCTTTCTCAAGAGCGGCAACCGCGCGAAGATGATTGATCCCTGGGAGCTTGGGCATTCGACCTGCGTGGCTAAGCTACAGCAACCTCAACAACTCGGCTGTTCTCACTGCGCGCGAGTTCCTCCGCAGCTTCAACGTACTCGCGAATTGCAACCTGAATGTTCGCCAGCGCTTCCTCTTCCGTGGCGCCCTGCGACCAGCATCCCGGTAGTCCAGGACACGAAACACTGTACCCCTCGTCGGATTTGCGCAGCGCTACTCGGTAAATGGCCATGCCGATATGCTACACCCACTTGCCTTTCGCCGCTCCGAACGAAGGTCATCGAGCCCACGCAAGCCCATCCGTCGAACTCCCCGTCTGAATCGTCCGCGTCACCTTCAAGCTCCCCAGATCGATCTCCGAAACCGTCCCCGCCCCATGCATGCACGACACGTAGGCCATCTTTCCATCTGGCCGCACCAGCACCTCCTGGGGATAGTCCCCCACCGGAATGCTACGCGCCACCTGCATCGTCTTCACATCGATGACAGCAACCTTGTTCTGATCTGGCATCGCTACCAGCAGCCATTTTCCGTCCGGAGTCACGGTTGACCCGTACCCCATCGCCTCCATCGGGATCCACTTCGTCACCGAGTTCGTCGCCGTGTCAATCGCCGCCATCTGCGCCTTCGTCTGGTCCGCCGTAAACACCCATTTGTCATCCGGCGTAATCGAGATCCGCTGCGTGTTCCCCGAGATCGGAATCACCTTCAACACCTTCCGCCCGGCCACATCGATCACCGACACCGTCCCCGGCCCAACATTCGCGGTATACGCGCGCTTCCCGTCATGCGAAAGCACCAGCATGTGGCTCTGCTCCTGGCCCGTCGGAAGCGTCCCAACAATCTTTAGCGTCTTCGGATCGATGATCGTAATTGTCTTATCCAGCTCCGTCGTCACATAGAGCCGACCGTCTTTAAATCCGATCACCGGGCAATGCGGCCGCACCCCATGATCAAACCCAATATTGCCCACCACCTTCTTCGAGGCAATATCGATCACCGCAATATTCTTCCCATCCGTCCCCGGCTTTCCCACGCCCGAGTTGCCATACACCGGCACAAATGCCAGCTTCCCGTCCGCCGACGCAATCACCTCATGACCCGTCGTGCCTCCCTCCGGCACCGTCGCCACCACGGCCCCGCTCGCCGGATCAACAATCGCCAGGCTCTGTGTCCCCTTCACCGCAACCAGCAATCGCGACTGCGCACACGCCATCCCGGCGCACACCACCACGCCCAAAACAATCAGCTTCGCAACCATCAATCCACGACCTCCGCAAGACAGTACGGACTATACCGTACCGGCCCCGCCATCACGAATGCGAAGCCCACGGATCATACGTTCCCACGCTCCACGAGTGCCCCTCCGGATCCTTCACTGTGAACTCCCGGCTCCCGTAATCCGTATTCTGAAGCTCGCGCACGATCCTGCCGCCCGCCGCCTTCACCCGCGCATACACCGCGTCCGCATCGGTCACCAGTACATACACACTGCGAGTTTCCACATTTCCCACATCGGCTGGAGTCTTGAATCCGCGCCCGTACGCGTCGTCCTTCTCCGAGCCCAACATGATCATCCCGCCACCCAGCGTAAGCTCAGCATGCCCTACGCTATTGTTCGGCCCCGGATACTCCGCGTGCCGTTCAAAACCAAACACATTGCACAACCATGCGATTGCCGCATTCGCGTCGCGATAACGCATCGCCGGCATGATGGTAGATCGAGAATTGGGACTATTCGCAGCCATAAAAGACCTCCGTCGGAATTCAACTTACGCCGACAGAATGCCACCAGCCCCTTGCTGCGATCTTGGAAAAATCGGAAAGTCCCAAAATCAAGTCGATCAGATCATTCCGCGCTGATGTGATTCGCCCACATGGTCCGCCGCGCCGAATACGTGCTGATATCAACGCCCGAAAAGGCCCGGAACTCATTGGCGAGGTGCGATTGGTCGTAGTACCCGCAATCCAGCGCCAGTTCGGCCCATCGCACCTCCACGCCGGCATGAAGCTGCCGCACCGCCCGCTGAAACCGCTGAATCCTGCACCAAACCTTCGGCGTCAATCCGACCTCCTCCCGAAACATTTGAGAGAACTTCCGCTCGCTCCATCCAATCTGCCGCGCCGTTTCGCGCACACTCGCCACATTCGGCAACTCCGCAAAATAGCGCAAAGCAAAGTTCACCTGCGGCAACCGGCCTCGTGTTCTGACTTGGTCACCGAATCGCTTGCGCAAAAATCGCTCCGTACAAGCCAGCCGCTCCTGCGAACCTGCGAGTTCCAGGAGCCTGTCTCGCAGTTCATCCGCATCCTTCCCCCAGATGCACTCAAGCGGAATGCTTCGGTTACTGAACGGGTCCGCCGAATCGCCTGCAAACGGCGCAAATCCGCCTGGTGCAAACACAATCCCGATCAAATCGGCCATATCGGAAGTGTCGACAATCTCGTACACCGAACGCGCACCCACCACCAGCGCAGCCGGCAGGCGACAATCTACGCCACTTTCCGGACAGTCGAGCACGTAATCGCGCGCCAGGTTCACAATGATCTGCGTGCACCCGTTCGGCAGAACCCGTTCCCGCCGATGCGCCACATCCGTAGCCTTCGCATACCACAGGCTTCGAATGTAGTGGGCTAATGGTGCGCCGGGGATACGCTCCAGGTAAAGCAAGGCGACCTCCCAGCCGTTATAACACGCATCTCACACGGTCTGAAAACCGGCTTCCGTCTGCCAGATGGCATTGTTCTTCGATACGCTGGTTGTATGCCGCTCCCCGCCCGCGACACCGAACTCGTGCAAATAATGGAAGCGGCTCTCGTCGACGCAGCCAGCCGCGCCGGCCCATGGCTAGCCTGCCGACCGGGATGCACCCAGTGCTGTCACGGCGTCTTCGCCATCAACGCGCTTGATGCTGCCCGTCTCCATGCCGGCATGCAGGCCCTCTTCGCCTCCGTTCCAGACAAAGCCGAAGCGATTCGAACCCGCGCTCATGCCTGGATCAACCAGTACGCCCCCGATTTCCCCGGCAACTCCGCAACCGGAGTCCTCGGCACATCTGACGAAGATCAGGCCCGCTTCGAAGACTTCGCCAACGACGCACCTTGCCCCGCCCTCAATGCTGAAACCGGCCTCTGCGATATCTACGCATGGCGACCCATGGCCTGCCGCGTCTTCGGCCCGCCCGTTCGGGTAGCCGAAAATGATGCCCTCGCCTGCTGCGAGCTCTGCTTCATCGGAGCCACCGACGACCAGATCGCCGCCTGTGAGATGCACCTTCCCCACGAACTCGAAGAACAATTGATCGAAGAAACCGCTGAATCCTGCGAAACCATCGTCGCCTTCGCGCTTCTTCGTTGACGTCACCTGCCGAAACTCTTATCCAGCCCCGCCCTCAACTCGCGTTAAAATGAAACACCCCGGAGAGTCATACGCAAGAGGCCGCGCGACGCCATGCCCGTAGCCCAACTCACCCTCGAACTCCGCATCGAGCACGCTCAATCCCTCAAGGACCGCCGCCAGGTAGTCCGCTCCATGAAAGACCAGCTCCGCCAAAGCTTCAACATCTCCGTTGCCGAGATCGACGAAGCCGTAACCTGGCAATCCGCAACCCTGGGCATCGTCGCCATCTCCGGTTCACGCAGCTACCTCCACCAGCTCATCGAAGAAGTCGAACGAGCCGCCCGCCGCATGTCCAATGAACTAGGCGCCGAACTCGCCGACAGCTTCTGGGAATATCTCGAAAGTTAACGGCGATGCGGCAAACTACGTGGTTTTGTTCCCCGTTTATCGCAGCCATATGGCGATGAACGGGAAACCCCGCACAATCTCAACGGTCTGGCATGCCCCGTTCATCGCGGCCTTTCGCGATGTAGCGGGAGCTACTCCCACCGCAGCGCCGTCACCGGGTCTGTCTTCATTGCCTTCCGCGCAGGAATCAGCACTGCCAGCAAAGCCACAATACCCAACATCACCGGAACGCCAATGAACGTCACCGGATCGCGCGGCCCGACATGAAACAGAACGCTGTCCAGCACTCGCGTAAGCACAAGCGATGCGCAAATTCCGATCGCTCCGCCGATCACGATCAACCGCACCCCCTCGCGCAAAATCAGTCGAAGAACATCCCCGCGATCCGCACCCACCGCAATCCGAATCCCTATCTCCCGCGTTCGTTGCTGCGCCATGAACGCTACCACGCCGTATAACCCGATCAGCGCCATCGCCAGCCCCGTAAATGCAAAGAAGCTCAGAAGCACTGTCTCAAACCGCGGTCGATCCGCCATGCCTGCCACTCGCTCGTTCATCGTCTCGATCTCGACCGGAACCGTCCCGTCAATCTGCGCAATCTGCGACCGCACCCACAGCGCCAGCGCCTTCGCCGACGTGCTCGTCCTCAGAATCAATACCGCAGAAGGAGCCATCGTCCAGTCCTCCAGTTCGTTCCGCCGCAACCGGTAGAACTCGGGTCGTTCCTGCGCCTCAAGCCCGCCATTCTTCACATCGCCGACAACACCTGCAACAACATGCCACGGATCGCCTGGTGTGGGCTTCACCTTTTTTCCAATCGGATCTTCGCCCGGAAACAGCCTTGCTGCCAGCGAAGCGCTCAGCACTAGGTAGTTGCCCTTGGACTCCCGCTCTTCTTCCGTGAACCCCGCCCCGCGTACGATCGGAATATCCAGTGCCTTGAAGTACTCCGGCGTCACCATTCGCCATTGCACCATTCCTCCCGTGCCGCCCGTAGCAGCCGGACGTCCAGCAACTTCCATGATGCTGAAGATCTGATCGTGCTGGTATCCACCAGGAGGCATCGTGTCGGCGATCGCCACCTCGCTTACTCCGGGCAGGCGCCGGAGCGCTGCTTCAGCTTCGCTGAAGAACTCTTTTCGCAACTGCGGAGTTGCATACTTTTCCCGATTCAAAGAGAGCGCTGCGGTAAGCACCCCGTGCGAATTCATTCCCAGTGCCTGGTTCTGCAGATTGGCAAAGCTCCGCAGTAGCAGCATCGCCCCGACGAGCAAGATCATGCTGGCCGCAACCTGCATCACCACCATGCCTCGCCGCAGCAGTGCCCGCGTCTGTCCTGCCGCCTCTCTCGCCGCAAGCGCAATGGCCCGTGGCCTGAACAGCGCCGGCGCCAGCCCGAACACCACTCCCGCCACAAACCCCAGCACCGCCGTGAAAACCACAATCCGCGAATCAATTTGTGCCTTCGCCAAAAACGGCAAACTCGACGGTGCAATCGCTATGAACAACCGCAGCAAACCTTCCGCAACCACCCACCCCGCAGCCGTTCCGATCACGGAAAGCAAGAGAGACTCCGTGAGCGTCTGCCGGATCAGCCCGGCACGCGTTGCGCCTAATGCCGACCGCACTGCGAGTTCCCGCTCTCTCGACGCAGTTCGCGCCAGCAGCAGGCTCGCTACATTGGCGCAGGCTATGAGCAGCACCGCCATCACCGATCCCAGCAGAATCCACGAAACCTGTCGGACATCCTGCATCTGCCTGTCACGCACGGAGCGTACCCGCAAATGAACCTCGCTCCGAAACCGCGGAGGAGCAAGGTTCAGTGAGTAGTCGAATACCGGCTTCAACTGCTCAGCCGCTTGCTGCATTGATATGCCGGGCTTCAATCGCGCAAATGCATACAGAACGGCTCCAGGATCGGCCTTGCGCTGCGCAGCGACATCGAGTGCTTCCGGCTCCAGAATGTCGGCCTTTTCCAGCGTAGGCATTTCGAAGTCTCTCGGCAGCACTCCGATCACCCGGACAGGATGCGTATCGATATTCAAGGTGCGATTCAGGATCGCCGGATCACGTCCGTACTGAGAGACCCAAAGCGCATACGAGATAAGCGCCACACGTGGCCCGTGCGGACGATCCTCTTCGGGCAGAAAATTACGTCCAAGCACCGGCGACACGCCCAATGTAGTCAGAAAGTTCTGCTCCACATTTGCGCAACTTAGTCGTTGCGGATTTCGTTCGGTAAGATCGCAGGCCGTCACGCCAGTTTCAGAGGTCAGAGCCGTAAACGGCGTCTGATGATCCTGCCATTCGTAGTACGATCCACCCAGCATGAACTCCTGCGGGATGATCGGCGCCGTCAAGCCAACCGACACAAGCTGTCCCGGATGCGCATACGGCAAGCTCCGGAACAGAATCCGATCCACCACGCTGAATACAGCCGTCGTCGCGCCTATCCCAAGCGCAAGCGTCAAAATTGCTGCAACCGCAAACACCGGATTCCTTCTGAATCCTCGCAATGCATACCGCACATCGCGCAGTACGCTCTCCACCACTGGCAGCGTCGCCCGATCCCGATAAGCCTGCCGCGCCTGTTCCGCGCCACCCAACCGCAACAAGGCCTCGCGCCGCGCCTCCGCCTCGCTCAACCCTGCGAGCACTCCATCGCGCATGTGCTCAGCGATGTGCGATTCAAGTTCCGCATCGAATCCTTCATCAACTCGCCCGCTGCCGAACAGCGCGCAAAGCCTGACCCAAAAGGCGCGCAATTTTCGCATCATGACCTCCCGCGCGACTCCGCCGTCTCGTCCAACGCCTCTAGTCCGCCCGCAACGCCTCCATCGGATCCACACCCGCAGCCCGCCGTGCCGGAATCCATGCCGCTGCCACCGCTACCATCGCCATCAGCACCGGCACCAGCCCAAACGTCAGGGGATCGAGCGCACTCACCTCAAACAAGAAGCTATGTAGCACCCGGCTCAGCGCGATCGCTCCCGCCAGTCCCGCCACGCATCCCGCCAGCGAAAGGAACAAGCTCTCCCGCACCACGCTCATGACGATCTGCCACCGCTGTGCTCCCAGCGCCAGCCGCAGTCCAATCTCTCTCGTCCGCCAGCTCACGATGTACGCGATCAGGCTGTACACACCCACAGCCCCAATCACAATTGCAAGCGCGCCAAATCCGAGCAGCAAAACCGCCAACGCCCGCGGTGCCGCCACTGAACTTGCGACAAGATCATCCATCGTCCGCACCCGCGTCACCGGAACCAGCGAGTTCACACCCGCCACCGCACTCCGCAGCCCCGCCGCCGTCTCGCTTGCGCTCGTGTGCGTCCGCAGCATCGCGTACATCATCGGTTGGCTCCGCTCTGTCGTCAGCGGTAGAAACACCTCATCTTTGAATCCCTCCTGCAGCCCGCCCTCGCGCGCATTCCGCACCACTCCCACCACCACGGACGCCTTCTCCGCGTTCCACACCGCCGGAGTCTTCTCATCCACAACATCCAGCAGATGCTTCCCGATGGGATCCTGGTTTGGCCATAGTCTCTGCGCCATGTGTTCATTCACCACAACAGCGCGCGTTACGCCAGAAGCATCCTGTTGCTCCAGCAACCTCCCCCGCGTAAGCTTCAGATTCAGAACGTCGAAATATCCCGTCGACGCCACCCTGCTCGTCGCCAGTAGCGCTCCCTGCCTTGCGTCGCGCGGATGATCCTCCGCGTCGAAAACATAATTGTCCGCTCGCCCGCTCATCGGCAGCGAATCCACCACCGCGGCACTCTCCACGCCCGCGATCCCTCGCGATCGATCCAGCAGAGCATCAAAGAACGATTGGCACCGCCCCTTCTCCTTGCAAGCCCCCGCATCAAGCGCCACCTCGGCTGTAACGATGTGATCAGTTCTGAACCCCGGATCAACTTTCGTGATCCGATACAGGCTGTGCAGCACAAGCCCCGCCGCAGTAATCACCACCACAGTCAGCCCGATCTGCGCCATCACCAGGATCTTCGAAATCCCGAACCGCGATCCCTGTCCCGCCAGCCCTCGTCCGCCCATCCGCAGCGTGCTCAACAGATTCATCCCCGCCATCTTCAGCGAGGGAATCAGCCCGAACACCAGCCCCGCAAACACAGAAGCGCAAAGCGTGAACACCACATCGCCCCAATGCAGCCCTACGTCTCCAATGCGTGGCGTATCCGCCGGCAGCAGCCCCACAAAGATCCGCAGGCTCGCAACCGCCGCTCCCAGTCCCACCGCCCCCGCCGTCAGTCCGACCACAACAGTCTCTGACAGCAACTGCTGTACTAGCCTCTTCCCCGACGCACCTAGCGCACTCCGTACTGCAATCTCCCGCTCCCTCGCGCTCGCCCGTGCCAGCATCAGGTTCGCCACATTGGCGCACGCAATCAGCAGAATCAGTCCCACTGCCCCAAACAGCAGCAGCAACCTCGGCCGCATTGCGCCCGTCTGCGACTCCAGCAGCGGCACGACACTCATATCCGACGCCCAGATATCCGGCATCCGAAACGGAAACACCGGCAGCAGCACCGCATGCAGCCTTCTCAACTCCGCCTGCACCTGCGCCGGTGTCGCTCCATCCGCGAGCCGGCCAAACCCGCGTAGATCAAAGTTGAACCAGGGGTCGAAAACATCTCCGCCCTTGAACGAAACCGGCGTCACAAACTGCGTATCCGCATACGGAAAATGCACCCCCGCCGGCATTACTCCCACAATCCGCCGCGAAACGGCATCGATCCGAATCTGCCGCCCAATGATCCCCGCGTCTCCGCCGAAGTGCTGCCGCCAATACCCATAGCTCAGCACCACGTCATGATCCTCCCCAGCCACCGCGTCCTGGGCCGAGAAGAAGCGCCCCACCGCCGGCCTCACCCCCAGCACATCAAACACATTCACCGTCACCGCAGCACCAAACACTCTCTCCGGCACATCCCCGTCTGAGATGTTCGACTCCGCATCCGCTCCATATCCCGCCACTGCCTTCAGCGCCGTCGCATGCGACCCAAGCTCCCGAATCCACCCCTTCGGAAACACCGGCGCATTCGTCCCCGCAATCCGCACCAGTCTGTCCTGCCGCGCATACGGCAGAGGCCGCAGCAGTATCGAATCCACCAGCGTATAGATCACTGCGTTCGCGCCAATCCCCAGCGCCAGCGTCAACACCGCCGTCATTGTGAACCCAGGCGCTCTCCGCATCTGCCGCAACGCAAACCGCACATCCTGCAAGAAACTCTCGAGCGGCGGCAGCGTCGCGCGCTCCCGGTAAGCCTGCCTCGCCTGCTCCGCTCCGCCCAGCTGCATCAGCGCCTCCTTCCTTGCTTCCTCTCTGCTCGCTCCCGCACCCATGCGCGCCTCCACATCCATCGCGATATGACTCTCCAGCTCCGCATCAAATTCCACCGCCTTCCGCCGCACAAACACGCCGCGCACGCGCAGCCAGAAAGCTCTCTGCTGTCCCATCGCCTCGCTCCTCTACTCCGTTCGCAATGCCTGCACCGGATCCACCGCTGCCGCTCTCCGCGCTGGCAACCAGCACGCGACCAGCGCAATCAATCCCAGAAACACCGGCACCGCTGCAAACGTCACCGCATCATGCGGCTTAATCCCGTACAGAAAACTCGATGCAAACCGCGACAGCATCCATGCCACTGGCCACCCCAGCACCATCGCAATCACGGCCAGCACCATCCCCTGCCGAACGATCAGTCGCGCCACATTGCCCGCATGCGCCCCCAGCGCCATCCTGATTCCGATTTCTCTCGTCCGCCTGCTCACCGCGTAACTCATCACTCCATACAGCCCAACCGCCGCCAGCACCAGCCCGATCCCGCCGAACACACCAAACAACGTCGCCGCCAATCGAGGCAGGAAGTACGCCGACTTCACGTGCTCCTCCATCGTCTCCTCGTTGTAGATCGCCAGGTTCCTGTCAATCGCATAAATCTGCCGCCGCACCGCCTCCGCCAACGCTGCAGGATTCCCCTGCGTGTGCACCACCAGCGTGTACCCCATCCCCGATGGGTCCTCAGCAATGCTCTGGTCCAGCCAGCGGTAAAGCACTGGTCGCGTCTCCTCGCCAATAGTTCGAGACTTCGTATTTCCCACCACGCCGATAATCTGGTAATCCCAGTTCCCGCCGTGCACATGCTGCCCAATGGGATTCCCGCCCGGAAACATCGTCTCGGCAAACGCCTTGTTCACCACCGCAAGGCGCGGTCCATCCACACTGTCGCTTCCAAAATCGCGCCCAGCCAACATCGGAATCCCCAGCGCCCCGAAGTATCCTTGCGTGGTCATGTACAGATCCGTCATGGCATGAGGCGAGTCCTTTTCTTCGCTCCCCGCGATAGTGAATCCATCGCTGCGATGACCACCCGACAGCACCGCCACATCCGTCGATACCGCCGCATCCACTCCAGGCAGCGCTGCAACCCGCTCCCTCAGCTCACGCAAAAACCTGCTGATCTGCACAGGCGTGTACCCATTCAGCCGCGGATCCACGGACATCAGCAACAATCCCTGCGCGCGAAATCCCAAGTCGATGCTCGCCGCACTCTGCATGCTGCGCAGAAACAGCCCTGTCACGCACAGCAGCACCACCGACATACCGATCTGCACCACCACCAGAACACTCCGCAGACTCACCCGCCGCCCCGGCCGCGCCAGCGCATCCTCTCCCTTCAGCGCATTCGCAAGCATCGGCCGCGATGCCGCCCATGCAGGAGCCATTCCCAGCACCACGCCGCATCCAACACTCACCGCGAGCGTGTATAACAGCGTCCGCCAATCCAGTGCCACATTTAGATTGAGGGGCACCGGAGCAGGCACACGAAACGCCGAAAGCGACTGCGTCGACCAGAGCGACAGCAGCACTCCCAGCGCACCACCCATCACGCCCAGCAGTGTGCTCTCCATCAACATCTGCCGCCTCAGCCTCGCTCGCGTTGCGCCAAGCGCCAGCCTTACCGCCATCTCCCGTTGCCGCCCCGCAGCTTTCGCAAACAGCAGGTTCGCAACATTTGCGCCCGCAATCGCCAGCAGCAGAACCACAATCACCCCCAGCGCCGACAAGAACGTCAGCACCGCGCTCCTCTCCCTCGGAGGCAGCGACCCCGCCTGCTCAAAGACAAACGCGTTGTCCTTATCCGTCTTCGGATACTCCGCCGCAAACCGGTGCGCCATCGTATCCAGTTCGCTCGCCGCCTGCGTCCGCGTCACTCCATCGCGAAGCCGCGCAACCACCTCCAGCCAGTGGTACTCCCGCGACTGTTGCGGAGGCAGCGTCGCCGCAAGTTCAGGCGCGATTCCCAAAGGCACCCAGAACTGCGGATCCAGAATCTGATCCACGCTGTGGAACGATGCAGGCGCAATACCCACCACCGTAAACGACCGCCCCGACAACGTAATGTTCTTCCCCACGATCTCCGGATCACTTCCGTAGCGGCTTTGCCAGAGCCTCGCGCTCATCACAATCGTCGGCGTCCGATTCTCCGTCCCAGCAAATCCGCGCCCCCTCACCATCGGCAACTGCAGCACGTCGAAGAAGTTCGTCGTAACCGCCTGCCCCCACACGCGCTCCGGTTCATTGCCACCGCTGATCGAAACCGGCAGCGGTTCAGAAAACCACGCGGCTACTCCCGAGAACGACTTCGCCTGGTCGCGGATATCCTCGAACAGCGGCAGCGGAAACGCATTGCAGCAACGCTCTCCCCGCTGCGCAACATGCAACGACAGCAGCGTCGCCGGGTTCCCCACCGGTGCCGGCCGCAACACAAACCGGCTCACCATCGCGAAGATCGTTGCATTCGCCCCAATCCCCAACCCAATCGAAATCACCGCCACCAGTGTCACCGCCGGATGCTTCGCCAGCGTCCGCAGCGCATAGCGCAGATCGCGCTCCACATTCTCAAGCCACGGCAGCGTCCGCCCCTCGCGTCGCTTTTGCCTCGCCTGCTCCACCCCGCCCAGTTGCATCACGGCCCGCCTCCGTGCCTCGTCTTCGCTCAGCCCCGAACGCACCCCGTCTTCCACCTGCATCGCGATATGCGCTTCAAGCTCCGCAGAGAACTCGTCATCCGCGCGCGATCCCCGCACCATTCCCACCATCCGAACCCAAACTCCGCGAAGCTTTCGCAACTTCTCCTCCTACTCCGTCCGCAACGCCTGCATCGGCTCAATCGAAGCCGCACGCCTCGCCGGCACCAGCGCCGCCATCAATCCGCAAACAATCATCAGCGCCGAAACCGCAATTACCGTCATCGGATCGTGCTCGCTCACCCCAAACAAGAACGACCGCATCACCCGCGTCACCATCCACACACTCGCGAGCCCGGCAATCAGCCCCGCCCCAACCAGCGCACCCGCATTCCTCAAAACCAGCAGCAGCACGTCCCTCCGCTCCGCTCCCAACGCCATGCGAATTCCCACCTCGCGCGTCCGCCGATTCACCGAGAACGCCATCAACCCATACAGCCCTACCAGCGCCAACACCAGCGCAATCCCCGCAAACGCCGTCAACAGCGAAGTCTGAAACCTCCTCCGCGCACTCGCCATCGAAACCCAATCCCCCATCGTCCGGATATCCGTCACCGCCAGCTGCGGATCAATCTCCTTCAATGTCGCGCGAATCTCGCTGACTACAACCGCCGGTGCAATCGAAGCGCGAACCGCGATACTCCCGTTGTCCCCGTCAAATCCGAGATTGTAGATCTGCGGCTGCGGCTTATCTTCGAGGTTCACATGCCGAACATCCGCCACAATTCCAACAATCGTGTCCCGGTCCTCTGGCTTTTCCTTCGGGTCATGCTTGACGTGCCCCCCAAGCGCATTGCGATTCGGGAAATAGCTTTTCGCAAACTCCTGGTTGATGATCACCCTTCGATGACCAATATCGGAACCGTCGAAGTAGCGCCCTGCCACCAGCGGAATGTTCATTGCAGCAAAGTATTCCGGCGTAACTGCGCGCGTTTCGGCAAACTGAATGTCCCCAACCGAGTCGCATTCGGCCCAAGCTGCCCCAACGCTTTCGGAGTTGCTGAGCGGTAGTTCGCTTACTGCGCCAGCTGCCTGCACTCCAGGCAGCGCTTTCAGCTTCGCCATCAGGTCCATGTAGAACGCGGCCATCTGCTGGGGCTTGTACCGATCATCCAGATCCAGATGAAACGTCACCGTCGATTGCGAGAATCCCGTATTGACGCTCACCACGTTCACATAACTCCGAATCAGCAACCCAGCCGGCGCCAGCAGCACCACCACCATCGCCGTCTGCACCACAATCAATCCGCTCTGCACCCGACTGTGTCCGCGCGAACCAGCCCGCGCACCATGCG
>Ga0157372_10002728_pt1 | contig 19091 bp, 39 predicted proteins | sample C55metaG_FD_115307 | JGI IMG/M metagenome (GOLD analysis project Ga0157372, IMG submission 115307) | Corn rhizosphere microbial communities from Kellogg Biological Station, Michigan, USA - C5-5 metaG | ecosystem: Host-associated > Plants > Roots > Rhizosphere > Soil | place: USA: Michigan... | reverse complement strand
TCAGAAATTAAGTCATTAAAAGTTGGTGATAGGCTGTCTAACAAACAAATAGATGGTCATATAATTGAATGCTATCCAAAAGAAAGTACAGGATGGGGAATTACATACTCATTTAAGGTAAAAAACGAACATGGTAGAACTCAAATAGTTTCTAAAGAAATTTAAACTAAAACATCATGGAGAAAGAACAATGGATCGGCCTAATAATCTTTATACTAATTGTATGGGGATTATTCTTTTATAAAGTAACTAAGGCTAAGGATAATGAAAGGACTGATTGACTATGGAAGACAAACTTGAATATAAGGACATTTTAAGCTTAGATGGAGAGCACAATGTAGTCAACCTTGATGTACCACCAGAAGTAACACATAATGCAACACAAGTCGTTATAAACCACTTAAAAGAAACAGCAGAAAGGCTTAAAATAGCTAAGGCATTAAGTTCTATAGGTAAGGTACAACTAGATTTACGTATTCATAAACAAAAGAAGAAATAATTATGGGATGGTTCAGCAATCCAAAATGTCCTCGATGTGGAGGAGAAACAGTAGCTACAGGATATTCATTCCCTTATCCTCAATTAAGGTGTAATAGGTGCTACAATGAAAGTAAAAGACTTCAAGAACTTGAGGATAGAATTGAATATTTAGAAAAGAAGAAATAATGGAAGAAAAACAAAAGTACCTAATAGGTATAGATAATGGAGTTACCGGATCAATAGGATTAATAAGTGAAGATGGCAAAGATGTACGCTTTATTACAACGCCTGTGAAGAAAGAATTAAACTACACTAAAGCCAAAGCATACATCACTAGAATTGATGCCTTAGAACTCATTAAAATATTGTCTATTGCTGACCCCTTAACTTCTAAGATTATTATAGAGAGACCAATGGTTAATCCAGGCAGATTTGTTGCCACTATATCAGCTATTAGGGCATTAGAAGCTACTCAGACTGTATTAGAGCAATTGGGACTGTCTTACTCTTTTATAGACTCTAAAGAATGGCAAAAAGCTATGTTGCCTAGTGGATTGAAGGGAGACGAACTTAAGGCAGCTTCACTAGACATTGGAAAGAGAACATTCCCTTTTATAAGTTCTAAACATAAGGATATGGATGGATTGCTTATGGCGCAATATTGTAAACAAAAACACAAATAACATGAGAGAAAAAAATAACAACAGCAGCTCATCAAGCGGTATTAGTGTGCTAGGTCTACTTGGTGTAGCATTCGTAGTATTAAGGCTATGTAGGGTAATAGATTGGTCTTGGTGGTATGTTACTATGCCTTTTTGGGGTGGATTAGTGATAGTAGCAATAGTTTTAATCATTTACTTGATTTTAGCTTTTATATCAAAAAGGTGACAAGATGGGTAAGTGGCGAAATGGTAGACGCTAATAACCGATAGAATGGATTATCAAAGAAGAATAGCTGTAAGACAAGTCAGGTAAATACGCGGAAAGCTATTATAGTCCAATAATAACAATGAAAATATTAAGGTTTATCCCTTTTAAAGGTGCTGACTAACATTGTAATAATTCATGCAGGTTCGAATCCTGCCTTACCCACGATAGGGATGTGAGAGACCCCTATTAGCTTCATAGGCTTAGATTAGGACAAGTGGTAGTTTCTGGATAGAGCTATCACTTTTTTATTAAACATTAGAAAAACAGAAATATGAGCACCTCATTAGCATATAGGCCAGTCGTTGAAACTGCACCTAAAACATTATCAGACGAACTTAAATACATTCTAAGGGATAAATACAACCTTAATGATGGTTTTATCATTTTAACAAGCGAACATATACCTTACTTAGAAGGATTATCTGATGCCAAAATTAGAGATGCAGACAAATTAATTCAAGCAATAATTAAGCATTCTAAAATAGAGTTATTCCTTTACTAAATTATTCTTATCTTTGATCGTTGTTAAACCCTTGGTCGGGATAAGATACACAAAACATAATTCAACATATTAAAGGCAGTATTTAAGCCCTTATTGTTTAAAGCAATTCTACCGACCAAGGGAAGCTTAGCAATGGGGCTTTTTATTTGCCCTTAACTTTTTGAGATATGCTGATACTAAAACACAATTCAAGCTGATACCTATCCTACACAACCTTATGGACAAAGAGGTTTGTAAACGTTACACTTCTATTCAAAAGATAGTTGGATCGAGTACATCCAACTTGATTGGAGCAAGTAGATTTTTCAGGGGGACTTTTTCTTTTCTTTCTTCTTTCTCTTTTTCTTACGGTTGTTTTTCTCTTTCTTCTTTCTTTTCTTTTGTGGCCTGTTAAAACCTTTCTAATCCTTTAAACAATATGAGAACAACTAGACAAAATAACCTATTAGCATTTGTAGGATTACATCATTACCCTCAAAAACGTAAATACACAGGAGAGCCTTATACAGTTCATTTGATAGCTGTAGCAGAGATGGCAGATAAGTATAAATTGAAACTAGGATATGAAATAGGCTTAACACATGATTTATTTGAGGATACAGCTTGTACAAATACAGAATTACGCGAGGCATTAATAAGGTTTGGATATTCTCTAGAAGAAGCTAATTATATCTGTTTAGGCGTTTTATGCCTCACTGATAATTATACAACTTTAGCATATCCCAATTTAAATAGGAAAAAGCGCAAGCAATTTGAAGTAGAAAGGATGGCTACTATATTCCATTACTATCAAAGTATTAAATATTGTGATTTGATAGACAACACTAAATCAATAGTAGAGCATGATCAGGCATTCGCTAAAGTGTATTTAGAAGAGAAAAGGCAACTACTTGAAGTAATGAACAAAGGCAATAAAATTCTTTATAAAAAGGCATTAAGTCAAATCCCTTCAATAGAAGGAATAAACAACAAATGATATGAAAACACTTGAAAATATTTTAGATAAGTACATTGACAATTCTCATGCACATAATGAAATAACTGATGAATGGGATAATGAATACAACTTAGAGCTTATAGAAGCTAATTTTCCTCACTCAGTAAGATTTACCAATGGCACTTTAGTATTGGATATAGACGATATATCTGTAAAGTATTTCTTAATTGAAAGAAATTGGTCATCTGACGAGTTCCCAATTGGATTTGGAAATATGGTGTTTTATGGCAATGGATTTAGCGGAAGTTTAATGGAAATGAGGCACACTTACTTTAATCCTTACTTATTTTATATCAACGCCAAACTTATTGAAGAGGCGTTTACTGAACTAAGAAAATACTTTGAGATATGAGTAATTACACATTTGACAGAGAAAAGCTAGAAGCTGAAATTAAAGCCTTTGAGGCTGATCCAAATAGCGAAGAGAGCCTAAGATGGCTAAGTGAAGAATATGAACGCTGTAAAGACCCTAGATACTTCTTTAATGCCTATTGGATGGTAAACGGCAACCCGGTTAATCCTAAGTCAGAAGAAGAGTGGTATCAATATTTACAATGGCAAGAAGAAGGTAGAAACGGATTATTCAGACATAAATTCAGAAGGAGGGCATACCCATGGTGACAGAAGAAGAATACTTAAAAGCTAAAAAGATAGTAGAGGAGTATGAAGACCAAGAGTATACAGATGGCATGAATAACGCTATGTATTGTGTAGAGTGTCAAGCTTTAAATCCTCAAGAATGTTTTTGTGAAGATGAGGAAGAAGAAAACGAAGATCAATGCGAATGGTGTGACGGCTCAACTAGATTACACAGTTTAAATTGCCCAATTAGAGACGACGATTAATTATGAAAGAAGAAGAAATAATACCAACCAATATTATAGAGGGTAGATGGAAAGACAAGACCAAAAAGATTATGACAGCTTATTTTCCTGAAAAATTTGATGTTTACAGGTTTGATGGGTATCGATTTGACTTAATACACATGGATGTTTACCTAACCCATTTAAATGACATTGACAGCCTTATTAAGTTTCTACAAATAACAAGAGCATCTTTTATGGCGTTAGGCACGCCTAGTCCTAGAGACTTAGAGTCTATAAAAAACTATTTAAAAGAGGATTTATGAAAACTTGCGGAATATGTTTAAAAGAGTTTCCTACAATGTGGAAAGCTAAAACTAAGACTGAACCTCAAAAGTGTAAGTCGTGCGCAATGAAAAATGCTACTCCGATGGGAGGATATAAGATGACTACCAAAACAGCTGTAGAGGCTATGGTAGATGAAATAAACGATTTTAACATAGCTACATTCAAAGCAAATAACAAACAATACAAATCTATACCGGAGCTTATTAAACTAGCTACAATCGTCTTTAATAAGTGGATACGCAAGCGTGACACTATAAATGGTAAAAGCTTTGTTTGTATTTCCTGTCATCAAATTAAATCAGTTGATGTAATGCAGGCAGGTCACTACCTTTCAGCAGGCAACAACTCTAGTATACGTTTTAATAGTTGGAATGTAAACGGACAATGCTTAGGATGTAACTGCTTTAAAGATGGCAATCAGAAAGAGTATAGACTTGGGCTGATTGATAAGATAGGGAAAGCAGCCGTAGAATCCCTAGAAGAATCAGCAAACCTTAATTACAAATGGGATAGAGAATTTTTATTAGAGGTTATTAAAAAGTATAAATTATGAAATTCAAAATACAAAAAGATAGATTAGACTTTCTGCTACAGGAAGGAATTATCTTTGAAAAAGATGGAGCAATGTACACTCACATACCTCATTGGTACAAAATAGTTGATCACGATAACAATATAGTAGAATACTTATCAAAATATGATATTCTTGAGGTTATCGAAATGGAGCAACGGGAAGTATGTGAATTAGCGGCCAAATTAGTTAAAGACACATATGGAATTCAAAACCATGAAGAGTTTGCTACCGCTTACAATATGGCAATAATCACAATAAACCATCTTCTGAACAAAAAGCTATGAGTTGGTTATGTAAAAGTCGAAACACTATAATAACAGAAAGAATGTATGCCTTAAACACTCTTTTCTTTGATTTATATGATGCTTGGTGCAAAGAAACAGATATATATTGTGCCAATGCAATAGCATGGCATATGAAGTGTACTGATCGAGCTTATAAAAGAATGAAAAAATTAAGAGATTAGAAATTATGGACAACAAAGCAATTAAGCTATTACGTAGCGGCATAAAAGATAGGATTAAAAGGAAATCTCCTTATTCACAACAAATGGCTGTATCACTGTCTATAGAGATGTTTAAAGTAGCTTTTAACGGAGAGAAGACTTTAGAGTCATTAGCCTATCAAAGAGGCACAGAACAAGGCATAACGGCTATTCTTAATATTGTTGATGAAATCTTGAAAGAGGATGAGCAACTACAGAACGAACCTAAAAGATAAAACAGTCCTTATACATATACTGATATGGATTGGTTATTTTATTATAGCAATTGAAACATGAAAGACGAAAAATATTCACCAAAGAGAATTGCCTCAATAGTAGACTCAACACAAACTATTATTGCTCTAGCCAACTCAATAAGTTTAGAATGGCATTCAGAATTAGTAGATACTAAATTTAACAATCCTGCAATCAACCAAAAGACAAAAAGGATTATATCAGATACACAAGATATACTTAAGCATTGCTTCACTATAGTCAATCCTAAGCGTGAAATGGATTACATTCAGTACGAACATGCCACCGAGGTATTAAGAGTCCTAAAGTTCTTCTCAAATATGTCTACAGAGCAATTAAGAGAATATATGGACTTAGTAGAAAAGATGCCAATTGAAAACATAGATGACTTAATAGAAATGTTTTAATTATGGCAAGGATAAACGGAGCAGTAAACTATACTAAGGAACAAATTAAATTCATAAAAGACAACTGGACGCTTATGAGCGACTTAAAAATGTCAGGTATAGTCAAGATGCCAGTTTCATCAGTTCAACGCTGTAGGACGAGATATGGGCTTAAAAGACACTTTTATAAAGTAGCTGACAAGCCAACAATAGCTTATATATGTGAACTGTTTGTAATGGGAGGCAAAATAAAGGAGATATGTGGAATAGTAGGCAAATCATCAGCAGTAGTCTCAGGATTATTAACTAAGCATCTATTTGGCACTCCTCATGGAGAGAATACAGAAGTAAGAATATTTCAATCTAAAATAAATGACAATGAAACTTAGACATAACTACCACGAAGAAGATGTAATTGAGGAAACCTTGCAGAATGGAGGTAAATCAGCTATGAAAAGGTTTAATCTTACAGAAAAAGAAGTGATATCTATCGTTAGGCCATTTGTTAATGAAATTGATGGTAAAGATGGTAGGTGCTCTTGTGAACGAGCATTTTCAGAAGGTCATCCGATGATGTGTTGGATGTGCGATAGAACCAATGAAGGTAGAATTTAAATAAACCAAACATGACAAACATAGAACTAGTAGAACTACTATTACAATATCCAGAGATGCCTGTAAAGTACAGCACAGAATTAGGTGTAGAGATATTATGCGACCTTACAACGAAAGAAATTAAACAAGTTGATGATTATATACTAATTGATGTAATATGAAAACCATATCCGAAGTAAAAGACTTAGTGTGCCAAGAATACGGACACAGAGATTTCCTAGAGTTTAAGATTAAATGCCTTAAGCAAGCTAATCCTCTACACGATATGATACCTATGCTAGATGAAGTAGCAAGAAGATATGCAGCAGAACAACTAACAGCATTGGGTAATGATTTATTAAGTGATATTAGAACTAATTTGAATTGAGATGAAGGTAGAATATAAAACAGAAAAAGGAACGGTTCTATTTCTTAAAATAGAAAACGATTATTCGGTAGCCGGATTAAACGATGGGCATATTTATTTTTGGACTTCATCGTTATTGCAGTCAATGGGAGATTATCCTTTATGCGTTGAAATACCCAATGGTAATGTTGAATATATTGGACTTACAAGCGAGGTTACGGAATTAGATGCAATGAATATGTTGGATTACCAAAGCGATAATGACGAACATCAATCGCCTATATTTAAGGATTATATGAGTGGACAATATAGACTGATCCCCTTAGATTCCTTCAAATCCCTAATGCATCATTTACAGGTGTATGAGGTTAATCCTTTTGATGCTATTAAAAATGTCTTTGAAAAGGTGACTTATGATGACTTTGAAAAGTTATATAAAGAAGCTCAAGAAAGAACTGGTAAATACGTAGTACTGTTTAAAGAAAATTAATTATGGAAACTAAACACAAATGGAGTTTATACAACAACTGGAAGCAACAATCACTTAAATCATGTGAGATAGATTGGTTTAAGATAGGATGGGATTTTAGAACAGGATACTTTAGCATTACGCTACTAAACATTGATTTAACTTACGCAGAAACTTATTATTGATTATGGAAACAAAACTACTTAAAAGACTAACTAAGCGTTTTTCTTGGGTGTATGATCATCAAAACAAAGAATGGGTAGTTATACCTAACAAAGAGCTAATGTTTTCTCTAAAGCCTTTAAAGGACTATTCTCATGCCGAATGTATGGCATCCATGGAATTAGGCTCAAGATATGTTAGCTATAGACGAACTTGGAGGATAGTAAACAGTTTATATAGGCATATTGAAAATGTAAACAAAGACATTAAAACATGGAACACATAATGACAGGGTCTCATTCAAAAGAGTTTTGGATAAGGCAGATAGAGATAGCCGGAATAGCCAACGTTGAATATAGCTTAGAAATGGCTATTTATAATCAAGAGTTTGAGCAATGCTCGGTAATTAAAGAAGCAATAGAACAGTTTAACTTAACACAGATGGATTGATATGATTTGGATAAAAACAAGTGAAGAGCTGCCAAATAACGAACAAGAAGTGATTGTTTACTCAAAATTTAATCTTACTGTTTTAGGAAAGGTTATGGAGTATGAATATTTATGTTCTGCTTTATACGATAAAGAAACAAATACATTTTTAGATAGGTATCACCATTTGATTCCAAATGTATCTGATTGGATGCCTATGCCAAATAAGCCATTAAAATGATAAACATAAGATTAGAATTAAAAAATGTAATAAAATCTATGCATAGCGGCGTTGTAGATTTTAGAATGGAGTACGGATTTAATATTTTTAATGATTCGGCACATCAATGGATTTATTTCCACAATGAAATTTGTGCTAATTAAGTTTAACCAAATGATAAAGATAGAGTTTAAGGAGGCGCAATGGATGTTTAGCGGAATAAATGATGATTGTCTAATTATTAAATCTATTTATAGAAATGACAAATTCGACTATTCAATGTTTGACAGCCCTATCGTTTCATTCGGCTGCCCATCTGAATTAGTTCCATCACGCGAAGAAGTTTTACAACAGCTAGGAATTTCAAAAGAACAAGACGAAGAAATGCAATTAAAATATAATCCATAAATGATTATGGACTTAGAATAGTTCTTTCAAATGAAAATGATGATTTTAATATAAACTTATCAAGCTTTGTTTGTTATTACGATAAAACAGATATATTTTACCTGCACCAGCTCCAAAACCTTTACTTTGCATTAACAGGCCAAGAACTTAACACAGATGGATTATGAAAAATATATCAATGAGAAACTTAAATAGAAAAGATTCTTTGTTTCATTTTTATGAGATCAGAAGAATTTACAAGTCTTATAGTAATTGGTGTAAATTATTGCTGAGAACAAATTGGTAGCCAAATGATAAAGATAGAGTTTAAGGAGAAATAGAAATGAAAACAATAGCATTAGTGGCAAATATACTTTTAATAGTTTTAGCGGGCATTAGCCTAACAATTGATCAAATTGATTGGTGTAGAACTTTTCTTATAGGTAGTTGGATATTCGCATCAGCTATTTTCATAATCGATTCAATAGAAAAGAAAAAGGGAGATTAATTTCTCCCTCATTATAAAACTAAACGTATCGAATTCGACACCTTTAAAACATTCCTTGTACAATCTCTTTACTAGCCTCTGTAAGCTTACACCTAGTTTTAAGATAAAGATATCCAAACAACAAAGCTATTCCCCCTAAGAAAGACAAAGCCAATATCCAATATAAGTTTGAACTCTCAGACTTCTTCTCCTTAACATACAGCGTTATTGTTTTAGTTCTGTAGATAGTATTAGTGAAGTTGCTGTCTACACGTATTTTAGTTACGTATGAGCGACTTTCCTCTTTCTTGCTATTGTCTATGTCGCGCGAGTTAATCAACTCTGTTATGCGGCTCTTAAGCGTGCCATTCTCGCTATAAAGTTCGGTAATGCGTTGTTCTTGCTTCTCATTAACTTTAGCAACTTGCTCACTACTATTCGACTCTTCTGTAGTTGAACTCTCTTTTTTTACTTCTCCTTTATTGGTAGTTTTCTCTACTTCCTTATCCGATTGCTTTAGAATATCAGTCTGAACCTTCCTCGTCCCGCAAGCACATAGCATCAAACATATAAAGGCTGTGTATATTATTGCTTTCATTTTGCCTCCTCTTTAGGTTGAACCATAGGCTCTGTAGTAACCGTTGTACTCTCTGGTGTTACTTCTGTAGTCACCTTACTATGATCGTTCTTCTTATCGCCTATATTCCCCGTTAAAAGGAATCCTATTACAGACATAATCAATGAGCCTTGCAAGAATCCTTGCGTATTAGCTGCCATCTCTCTACTCTTCTCTGGGGAAATCAATATAAATAAGTGCCATCATAGCTAGAAAACTTACAGCAAAGACTGAAACACAGAACCAGAAGAGATATTTAGGATTGAATGTGAATGTCATAATTATTTAGCTATTTCAAAGTGCATCCAATCATAATTTTTCTCTCTCCCTAAACCAACAAAACCATGTTTGTAAAAAATATCAATCATAGGTTTATATTCTGGTCTAGCAAAACGTGCTGTCTTAGCCGTTTCATTAAGTAAATTCCTATCAGGGTCTAAGTCAATCGCTGTACCCCATGAGTGCCTAGATAAAGTCTTTGTACTCCCCCTCATCAATCTATAGTTGAAACATCCTCCGTAAAGGTCTATACCAAGCTCTACAAGCTTTTCATAACCATAGACTGATAATAATTCATTGAATACATTTAAGAAGTTCTGAGCGACTAATTTGTGGCATTGCATCTTTGTAATGAAAGACTTCCTGTCCCATGCTACACGCATCTTATACGGTAACGTAATTGTAGTTAAATATCCTTTGCCTGTTGGGTTTGGGATACCATACTTTGCATTTAATTGTTCTGTTGTTATCATATTTTTTAAATTATTTTATATCCTAGCACTTTGTTAGTGCCTCTCTTTTTAGCTTGACATATAGCGGTATGATTGCACCCAATGAATTTTGCTGCTTCTGTTGTGGACGAGAATGTATTCTTTATTCCATCTTTTTCTAGGATAATGGTAGTAACTCTAAATTTTTGCCTTCCACGAGTAGAAATGCCTGTATTCCAAGCAATCTTTTTCTTTTTATCTCTAGGACTAAAATCTTTTTTGTAAGAAAACCATAATCCTTTATAAGAAAGTTTTTCTCCACTAAGTATATAACCAACGCTAGAATATGTCATCCCTCTTTCACGACAAAATCCACTAATATTTTTTACTTCTTCAATAAATTCTCCTGTATTGTAATTGAATATATACATTACTTTAGATTTTGTTTCTGTATTCCAATCCTTTAGTTTCTGACTTTGTTTATATCCATGATTACCATCACCCCCCGTAGTTCCGTTCTTAAGCCTAGCACCAACAGATTTAAACAAAGATATATAAGTTATCTCTTTTGCTTTAATATCACCTACATCTTCTGAATCGTCCAATAAACATATTATTATTTTGTTGTTCAGCTTTAACTCTTTTTGAATCCATCTATCTTTTATAGATTTCTGCGTTTTGCTAGAGGATACATGTTCACATAGCCTAGTTTTAAGAGCCTTACCAGTATAACCTATGTATTTGTATTCATCGGGTGAAGATGAGCTTGATAAGGCATATATCTTGTATCTAGCTAATGATTTTTCATCTGTTGCCATAATATCTTTTTTATTCAAATCTACTTGATATTCAGCACAAATAAAAAAGCCTCACATTTCTGCAAGTCTCATATCAAAAAAACAGATAACAATTAATCTTTATCTAAAGTATCCTTATATCTTCTCTCAATGTCTGATAACTTCTTATATCGATCGTATAACGTTGTAATAAGGTTTATAAGTCCTCTACTTCCAAATAAACATGAAGCAAAGAATATAATCAATAGCGGTATTCCAAAGTAAGGAATAAATTTAGGGTCTAGCCAAGGTAGAAGCTCTTTAGAGTTCAAAAACTTGAGGCAGAGAAACGATCCAGGACATACAAAGATAGACACAGTATATATCAGTCTGAGTAGTTTGGGTAATTGCTCTTTATTGTTGTCGGACATTGCTTATACATGGCTAAAATGCGTTCTTAGATAGTTCTTTTGGCGATATACAAGTACAGTTAATACTATAACGCCAATCAAAAGTAATACAAATACTGTAATTCCTATAGTGCTATAAACTGTAAAGGCATCTCTATACGCCTCATTTTGCTCCCTATCCTTCCTTGTAGACTCCGCATCCCTTATCCTAGCCAGTTCAGCTTTCTCAGCAAATTTGTATGCTATCTCCTGTTTTGCATTTAGCCTTGAAATAAGTCCACTAAGCGAATCATTATCATTACGAAGAGATATTGCCCTATTTTCGATTAACTCTCTTAAATCGCTTATATCCCCCCTAATAAGACCTATATTATCAAAGCTAGTGCCTGCATTATCTAGAACATAGTTAAGCTTTTTATTGAATTGTAATTGTTCTTCTGTAGGGAGCTTTAAAGGCTTTGTAGGTTGTTGTTGTGCTAATGTTGAGGGTCTCCATTGTTTAGGAACTACCATGGTATCCTGTAGCGGAATATATAATGTATTTCCAGCTAAAGATCTTTGTGTTGAGCAAGAGTATAGACATGATATAAATCCAATTACTACACCAAAAAATAAAATTACACCCTTATAATATTTATATCCTATTTCCATAATATCTTCTTGTTTAATAATAAACCCAGCAATAAGCTTACCACAACTAAAACACAAAATACAAGAGGTGTAGATTGCCAATTACTGCCTGTAATAAACCATATAAGGTATGTTATCCAATTAAATATTTTTAATAACACTAATGCAACTAGAATAGATTTATCTTTCTCGGTTTTATTTTTGTTAATACATCCTAAAAATAGAACAATAAAAGAGTAGCATACTACTCCCTCTCTATAAACACCCCATGCATCTGTATCTTGCTTGAAGAAAACACAGAACAAGGTTGCCATCATATAGACAGCAACCAAGATTTTAAACCAATGCTTAATCAACATCTTCATCATCTACAATTTCACTTTCTATATCTGATAAAGGCGGGATAGGAGGCTTAGTAGGTGGATTTGAACCGCCTTGGCAAGTTCCATTAACACATTGAGCTCCTCCTGAGCAGTCTGAATTACTTGTACACATAATTATTGATTTTAATTGTTTGCCTACATCAAAAGTAGTAAAATATGGATCATAAAAAAAGCAACCAATTTTATGATTGCTTGTATAAATAGTTACCCGTATTTATTTGTCTTCATTACGGGATTAAGAATATCATCAGGACTTAAGCCTCTTATCCTTCTTTTCTTTATACAGATATAACTTAATCCCGTAATATCAGACCACTCTCTGATAGTTTTTTTTACCCCATATTTATCTGTTATATATATTGTATTCCTTTTGTTATTACACTGTTCTTTATGTGTAGACCATTTACAATTGGAAGGCTCGTAATTGCCATTATTATCAATCCTATCGATAGAATGTTTTTTACTTGGTCTAAATCCCATATCTGATAAGAAGTTTTCAAAAGAATTTATCCACCTATCGCACATTGTTATTCCTCTCTCACCATAATTGTAATAAAACTTTTCATTCTTATTGTAACATCTTGCTTTAATGCCTTTCCAAGCTACAAATTCATCACTTCTCCATTTTATTTTCCCATTAATAATTTTCTTAACGCAATGGCCGTGTTTTTTAATTGGTTTAATACACCCGCAACATACTATTTTACGTTTTCTGTTTATATACTTGAAAGTTCTTTTTATTTTATCATTACATATTGGGCATATGAAGATCCCCGATCTAAGGCTATTGCCTCTATATGTTTTTCTTTCAACTTCTTCTACAAATTCAAAACCACCAATGATTTCACCTTTAATATACTCTCTCATCGTATATATATTAGCCATAATAATTTTTTTTAATTGTCCGATACAAATATAAACAGAAAAAGCCATAACATCCGCTATAGCTTTTTCTTGGACAATAAATCATTATATGAAATATTAATCAAATGTAGTTTAATTATTTAATAAGTTTCCTGACCTCTAACATAAACAACGCTCGCAGTACCAGTTGTAGTCGTTCTAATTCTTACCAGAGCATTAGCAGGTATAGTTCCGCTCAATATCTGAGTCTGAGTGTTTGTGATTGCAACAGTTACGGTAACGCCAACTGAACTACTTACCAAGCCATCTGAAACAGGTATCCATGTGCTTCCTGCGTTAACAGAGTATTCTAAATAAGCAGCAGCAGTTGAACTACCTACTAAAAGTGGATTAGTTACACTTAATGAGATACTATAGTTAACTAACGATTGCTTTGTGGTACTAATTGTAAAATTACTGTTTAAAGTCCTTGTAGAAGCTACAGCGGTCGGGATATAATCAGGAGCAGTATTAGTAATCACATTACTTGCAATTGATATTCCTGTACCTGCTGTATAAACTGTTGGAGTAGGCGTAGGAATATTTAAAGTTGAACCTACCAATGTAGCGGCACCACTTCCCGTTGTTGTTAAAGACAATGCATTCTGTTTAGCCGCTAATCCCGCTGTATAAGTCGATGTAAGGACATAACTACTCAGTGTTGATGAAAGACTAGCGCTCGTAACATCTCCCACTGTCCACGATCTATTAGCGCTTAAATCAAATGCAGTTCCGTTAATGGTTAATGTTCTTGCATTGGTTACAGGCGTATAACCTAAAGCTGTTGTTACCTGTCCCGATGTAATACCTGTTAAGAACCCACTAGGATTAGTTGAGTTATAAGGTGTAAATCCTAATCCAGAAATAATATCAGCCGATGATGGAGTATAAGTAATTGGCCTATACAAAGGATCTGTAGAAGATTTAATTACACTAAAGGCAGTTAAACTCTTTGAATAACTAGGTACAGTAGGATCAACCTCTACAAATGTTGTTAAAAAGTTACTAGGATTTCCTGTAAGTGGATAATACAAGCCATCATTCTGAACCTTTGTTCTGTAATTAGCACTTACCCCACTCCATACAGGATCTGTCTCTGCATAAGACGATATAAAGCCATTTGGGTTGCTAATAGGATAGAATGTACTGTTCGCGTGAGAAGTTGTCTCATACACGCTTAAATTAGGCTTGTTTGACAAATCATTGTAGTCTCCGCTAGTAGCTACTGTAGATAGCCCTGTTACTTTACTTGAAGACAAGCTTGCGATAAAACTTGGGTTAGGGTAAGTACCTGACAACTTAACCCATCTTCTGTCTCCGATGACAATAACGCTGTCGTTTAGCCATTGAATATTTATTGACTTTAACCGGATACTATCTGCTAAAACAGGCCATATCCTATTTGTCGACACATCAACATACAAATAGTTAGGTGGAGTTGTGGGTTTAGGGTTGTTACCCTGAGTTGGAATAAGCTGACTAGCCTGTTGAGAGTAGCCTAAAAAGCCAATTAAGGCAAGCGCAAATGTAAAGGTTAACTTTTTCATAATTAGATGATTTTTAAATGTGACGTAAAAGTAGTTATTCCCAAATAAAAAAGGGACAGCCAATTAAGACTATCCCTCACATTATTCATAGGTATTATTTAGTTGTATACATTCCACTCTGATCCATCACATTGGATTGTCAGATTCTCTCCGTAAGCCAGATCGATAGTTAATGTCTGTGTTCCTCCTCTAAAAAATGTTTCAGAACCACTTGCATCTAAAGTTAGTGTTGATACACCATCTGCCGCTTTGTTATATATTCTATAAAACCTTCCAGTTATTCCAGATACACTAGGCAATGTCCACATAGCTGCACCCGATCCAATGTAGTTGTAATAACCCCTAGCTGTAAGCGCTAAAGAATTTAAAGTAGAGTTTAAAGTTGTTCCGGCTGTAGTATCAGGATTTGCAATAACCAAAGTTCCATCTGGTGCTGCCGATACTGGTCTAGTTCCTGTGCCTGATAACCCAGAAGATCTTATGTTTCCATTTACTTGTAATTGATTTGAACCATCATCAACTAATGTCCCTATTAACACATTCCCTCCATAAGAATTAATACCCAAAGTTTTTACAATGGTTAAACCATAATCATTTGCTTGTATAACAGTAATAGGAGTATATGTGTAAAGATCCAAGCCATTACCTGATGTTTGGTTTTGTCCTCTTATTGTACCACCAAATACAGCTCCAAGTGTAGTAGTATCACCTCTTTCAGTAATACTTTGTAAAGTTTCTCCACCCAATTCTATAGGAATAAGCGAAGTACCTACATCTGCTAATCTTAATACTCCTTCTGGTTCTGTAGGTGCTGTAGATACAATAGCTTGGCCATTAACCTGTAACTTTTCACCGCTATCAACAGATTTACCCAATAATACGTTATGTGTAAATGCTAACAGCTCTGGAACATCTATACTGATTCTATTAAACATAGATAAATGTCCTAGATCATTTGGATGTAAATTATCTGGTATGTATTTACTAGTATCTACTCCATCATTAGGATTATTATTTAGAGAAGTTGCTATATCAAATCTTACTGATCTTTCTCCTAATGATAAAATATCCTGATTTGTTATAATGTGATTTCCTGATGCTGCGGCAGGCACACAATTGATAATAGGTACTGATCCAATGGCTTTAATAGCAGAAACTAATTGTTGTAATTTTGGAATGGTATTGCCTCCGTTTGTACCAATGGTTACCATTACGTATTTTGGGCGTAAAAAAGCAGCTTCTGTAGTTACCTTTTCTATTACAGCATCTATCTGACCTCCTCCACGTCCTGATATTACGATCCTACCATCTAATACCGAATTTAATAAACTTCCATAACCAAACCCCAATGTTGCTCCATATTCTTCTGTGATACTATCCCCAAAAATACACACTAGAGGAGTTGGATTTTTTGTCTTAACTTGAAAATCTATAATTGTAGGTGTTGTACCTGAAATATGCATTAACCCTGCCATGTCATGACCAAAACCTCCACCATAAACTTCATTAGGAGTACCTAAATAGTCTTCTGTGCTTGATGTCTGTACCGTTGTAATCGTACTTGTTAAACAATCCGTTAATGTTAGAATGTTTGTTCTATAGTTTTTCTCCAACTCTAAAAGATACATCCTACCTGCTACTATCGTTGGTATTGTTATTTCAGCTCTTACAGCAGGTAAAGAAGGTGAACCACCCCAAGTTTCATATATTATAAGCTTAGAATTAACAGCGTCTACAGCAACTACAGTTCCTGCAACCTGATACATAGGTTCTTTTGGTTTATATACTAATGCAAAATTTGTATCTGATTGCATTATAAGCTTAACACTGGTTTTCCTTTGCTCTATATTATATTGATTGTTTAAAAAAATAGCATTACCAATACCCGCTGCTGTTGATTGCAGACCGCCACCTGATATAGTCCAACTTGAAGTATTAATCCATGTTGATGGTATTGTTGAGAAAGTAGTTTTATTTAAAATCGCAGTAGCATCCTTAGATTTTAAAACAGCAATATCTAATAATTCATCATCTATATTAGGTAGATTCCCTGCCTGAACATAGTCTTTAGGGTCTGTAATTGGGAATAGTTCTGAGCCGGTTATTTTACCTGTTACCTCACCTCCTGCTGTTGGTATAGCATCACCTTCAAACAAAACTTTTGCATCATCGCTTTGCCTTTGTATAATTTCATTTCCAAATAAACGTATTGGAGAAACTGACGATATCAGAAAGGTATTGTTGCCAAATGTGACAGAAGCCTGTTCATTATCTTTAAAGTAAAATATAAACCCTCCACCAGTATACCTCATTGTATCATTACCACCAGCAGTCCGTTGCAGATATATCTCCTTTTGTTGGGCAATTAATGGACTTGCTTGAATGTACAGTTCATCGGCCTGTGATTTAGTTAAAAATTGGCTAAAATCAGGCAAAGGTTGCTGAACCGTATCACCACTAATATAAACAGGGGCAACCATAATAGTATTAACAGGTAATGTTGGTGGAATATAAGGATTACCATCTGCTACCTCTGTTCCCTCAATTAATAGAATATTGTTGTTGGTATCAGCATAAATATAATCTATCCTTTTAAAGCCATCTGTTGCTGAACTAACGGTTAGGACTGTATTAGTATCTTTCTCATAGTTTACGCTGTTTATACGCCATTTGACAGGAGCAACTACAGTTACTTCATCCCCATCTAAAGTAATGCCTCCTACGGACTTTAAACCATCTAAAACAGTTACATATTCTGTCCATTTACCATCAGCGTAAGAGTTAAACACTAAATTGCCTTCTGAATTAAGATTCAACCTAACATATCCATCCCTATCTTTTGCTCCATTTAAAGTATTCTCTTCTCCGCTAGGAATATTTAAAGCGCCATCAACCCGAAGGTTAAAATCTGTAACTGCTTGATTACCTACCTCTGATCCCGTTGCAGGACTTATACCCTGCCTTACTACGTCTTGTACCATAATTTTAATTGTATTAATTTGTTTGTAATGGTGGCAAAAGTAAAATTTATATTAAAAATTTAATGTTAAGTTTTTAACCTTTTTCTATACTATATTAACCATGATTTATATGTTATCAGTATAGATAAATTCATAACTTTTCGTTAAGTCCATTACGCTTGTATTTAGCTGTGTTGATGGAGGATTTGTAAGTTCTAATTCTGTGTCAACATCTCCGTTTGAAAGATACCTTGTGAAATTTAGCTTCTGTCCTATAGCAATAGAACCTATTAAACTTTGTCCTGATGTAAACGCATTGTTAACCGTTTGTCCTGCTAATAATGGGATAGAACTTGTGATGAAGTATGAAGTATCGATGGTACTATTATTCACAAGCCTATAAGTTCCTGTACTTGGATAACTAGGTGTTGGCGCTACATATGGCTCATATCCCACTATCCAGCCTGCCTGTCCCTCGTAAATAGCAGGCAAATTGCCATCTGACTTCAATTCAAAACCACCTGTACTTAACGGTGTAAAATCTCTAAACTTTAATAAAGTCTTATCTACATCCCCAATAACTATTATAGGTGTCCATCCTGCTATTTCTGCATTCTCATACCTCACTCTTCCCTCTTCTCCATTATCAATAAAGTCACTCCAATAGAAAGTAAGCTCATTAGGTTGGTTGTTTCCAATTATGTCCACTATGATTGTTATGTTTGGATTAACTGCGTTCTGATCTAAGCTTAAACTAGCACCGCTATAAGTGGCCACAGCGCTCAATAAGCAAGCGTATAAGCTCTCCGTTTCTTCACCGTAGTCATTTAGCTCAATCTTATAGTAAAGTTGCTCTACAAGTATTATAAGCTGTAGTATCTGATTGACTAATTTATCCGCGCAATCATCACATCCTTTTTTTTGCTCATCAATCATCTTTTCTCCTAATTCTAGGTTATATGATTGGGCTATAAGGATGAGGTCTATTAATTGTTGCTCTGTAACCATTTGCTTGCTGATGTTATGAATGAATTTGCTAGACCACTATTACCAAAATCTGTAGCCACTTGTGCTAAGTAAGTATCAATAAACCCATATACAATAGGACTACACTTTTTAGATACGCAGTTACAATTCTTTTTACTAGCGTTAAATAAAGAGTTGTATTCAAGTCTTGTCGACACAAAGTTTATCGTCTTGCTCGCGATACTAGGACTGCCTGTTATTACAAGTTTTGCACTCCAATACTGATCTGCTGTAATTGCATAATCCACGGTTAGAT
>Ga0157372_10002721_pt1 | contig 19136 bp, 13 predicted proteins | sample C55metaG_FD_115307 | JGI IMG/M metagenome (GOLD analysis project Ga0157372, IMG submission 115307) | Corn rhizosphere microbial communities from Kellogg Biological Station, Michigan, USA - C5-5 metaG | ecosystem: Host-associated > Plants > Roots > Rhizosphere > Soil | place: USA: Michigan... | reverse complement strand
TTTTTTATTGATGCTTTTACTTCAATTTTACCTGATCTTTGTATCATGCAACAGCAACTTATAGCCAGGTTACAGCAGTTAAAACCTATCCCGGTTGATGATCAGGAGCTCATACTAAAAGCCTTTGAGCCAATGAAATTTAAAGAAGGGGATACGCTGTTGCAGCTGGGGCATGTAGCAAGACAGCTCTTTTTTATTACCAACGGCATACTGCGTATTATGGCGCGAAACGACAAGGGGAATGAGGTTACTTATTTCTTTTTAAAGGACAATCAGTTTTGCACCATTCTGTATAGCTTTAATAACAACGTGATCGCTGATGAAAGTATTCAGGCCGCCTGCGATACAGAACTATTGGTTATTAGCAAAAACAACCTGCTGGCTTTATTTGAAAAGCTGCCTTATCTCAAAGGAATGATCGATCAGATTTCGCAGTACACGCTTATGGAGAAGATAAAAACACGGAACACCTATCTTGGTTATGACTCATCAGAAAGGTACCGGATGTTTTTGGAGCGGCAGCCCGAAGTGGCCAGGAGAGTTTCGTTAACGTATATAGCATCATACCTCGGTGTAACACCCCAGTCATTAAGCAGGATCCGTAAAAATATTCGTTAATTGTTACTTGCCATTTGTTAGATGCCGCAGTGAGGAATTGATATCAATAAAATCTATGTAAAACAAAAATAAAATAGCTACCATGAATACAGTTAAAATAGGATGGATAGGGTTAGGTAAAATGGGCATCCCCATGTCGCAGCAATTGATCAGGGCCGGGTACCCGCTCAGCGTTTATAATCGCAGTAAGGATAAAGAAGAGGGATTCAAAACACAGGGTATCGGTACAGCCGCATCACCGGCGTTGTTATTAAATGATACCGATCTTGTTTTTGTCATGGTATCTGATGATAAAGCCATCAGCGATATTTTTAATGGTGAAGAAGGCCTGCTGGCTGCAAAAACAAGTGGCAAAGTCATCATCAATATGAGTACTGTATCGCCGGCTATCAGTAAGGAAATGGCACTGGCCTGCAAGGCACAGGGCAATCATTACCTGGATGCGCCGGTATCCGGAAGTGTAAAGCAAGCTGAAGACGCCATACTGGTTATTATGGTAGGTGGTGAGATCGAGCCGTTTGAAAAGGCAAAACCTATCCTTGAAAAAATGGGCAAACTGGTGATGCTGGTTGGTGGTACCGGTGCAGGCAACGCGGCTAAGCTGGCCATTAATACTTTGCTTGGTATTGTTGCGCAAGGCCTTGCCGAAACAGTGACACTGGCGCAGCAAAACGGTATTGAAGCCGAAGCACTAATTACGTTGATCAGTAACAGTGCTCTGGGCAGTCCGTTCATCAAAATAAAAGGGGATGCCATTATTAACAATAATTACCAGGCAGCTTTCGCCTTAAAACATATCGCCAAAGATCTGCGCCTGGCTAAAGACCTCGGTTTAGCTACCCCGCTTGGCGAAACTGCTTATCAAACCTACCAGGCCGCCGAAGCTGCTTTTGGCGAAGAGGATATTATCGCGGTGATGAAGCAGGTGGGAAAAGGTGAAAATCAATGAACGACTTCTACAGCCGTCATTGCGAGGTACGAAGCAATCCCCGACTGTACAGGATAAACTTGCATAGCTGCTCTGTTTCATGGGGATTGCTTCGTGCCTCGCAATGACGCCTTTTTTAATTTTCCTACTCCAAAATTATCTTCTGATGCTGATACGGGATCTCAACGTGATGGAACCCGTGCGCTTTTATTTTCCCGGCAAAATGCTGCTGTACTTCGTACTCGCCGTGAACCAGAAATACGGTTTTTACCAGTGCTGGGTCCTGGCAGGCCAGGAAATGGAGTAGGTCGTCATAATCGCCGTGGGCGCTCATGGATTTGATGCGGCGGACCTCGGCTTTTACCTCATACATTTCACCAAAAATATGTACCTCATGATCACCTCTCAATAACCGGCCGCCCAATGAATTTGGCTCAGCATAGCCTACCAACAAAATAGTGTTCTTTTGATTATTAATATTGTTTTTAATGTGGTGCTTTACCCGCCCGGCCTCTGCCATGCCCGATGAGGAGATGATGACACAGGGCCGCGGATCGTTATTCAGCGCCTTTGATTCTTCTACACTTTCAATAAAGCGCAAACCCTTAAACCCAAAAGGATTGGCATCGGTTTTTAAAACTTCCTGCACATTTTTATTATAAACCTCAGTGTGGTTCATCAATACTTCGGTTGCTTTTTCTGATAGCGGGCTATCTACATAATATGGAACATCCGGCAGGATGCCTTTCAGTTCCAGGCCGTTTAAGGCGTACAGTAATTCCTGCGTGCGGCCAACGCTGAATGCCGGGATGATCACCTTGCCATTTTTTACTTCGCAGGTTTGTTTAATGATCTCCAGCAGAGACTCTTCAATAGGCCCCAATTCTTTATGCAGCGAATCGCCATAGGTTGATTCCAGTAAAATATAATCAGCCTGCTCAAATGTTTGCGGGTTTTTCAACAGCAGATCGTCATAGCGGCCAACATCGCCGCTAAAAGTAATGTGGGTATCCCTGCCGTTTTCTGTAACGGTAATATGCACTGCCGCGCTGCCTAAAACATGCCCGGCATCGGTAAAGTTGAATTTTACGGATGGGGTAATTTCAAACTCTTCGCCATATTCAACAATTTTGAACAGGCGCAAGGCCTCTATGACATCCTCTTCGGTGTACAAAGGATTAAGCAGCGGCAAGCCTTTGCGGATGCGGTGTTTGTTACTATACTCGGTGTCCTGTACCTGGATCTTTGCCGAATCGAGCAGCAGGATGCGTGTAAGGTCCATTGTGGCCGGGGTGCAATAAACGTTTCCCTCAAATCCTTCGGCAACGAGCCGCGGAATTAAACCGCAATGGTCAATATGCGCGTGCGAAAGGATCATGTGCGTTACACCTTTAGGATTAAAGCCAAAATGTTCGTTCATTTCTTCGGTTTGCTCGCCCAGTCCCTGGAACATGCCGCAGTCTAATAATATGCTGGTACCGTCGTTTAAGCGGAGTAAATGCTTGCTGCCGGTTACGTTACGGGCAGCACCATGGAAGGTTATGTTCATGTATAATTAGATGTGATCAACTTAACGAAGATGGTGATTAAAAGTTTAATAAATTAATAACTAAAAATTTAGTTGCAAATTTAAAATACATCGCTTACCTTAGTTTAACCAATTAAACACATTAATACACTAGGTATTAATATTTAAAGTACGCACATGGAAATTAAAGAGTTAACCCGCGCCGAAGAGCAGATAATGCAAGTGCTTTGGCAGTTAAAAAAAGGGTATGTTAAAGAAGTTATTGAACAATTGCCCGAGCCCAAGCCAGCTTACAATACGGTATCGACAATTATCCGGATCCTGGAAACAAAAGGTTTTGTTGGGCATGAAGCGTTTGGTAAAAGCCATGAGTATCACCCGGTAATCAGCAAGGAGCAATACCAGAATTTTGCTGCCGACAAATTACTGAGCGGTTATTTTGACAACTCTGTTAACCGTATGCTTTCATTTTTTGTAAAGAAGGAAAAGATCGACCTGAAGGAGGCCGATGAGATCATGAAACTGATTGAAAAACTAAAAGAAAAATAATTATGAACTGGTGGCAATATTTATTACTGGTAAACATATACCTGTTGCTGTTTTACGGGTTTTATGTGCTTTTGCTTCGTAAAGAAACCTTTTTTCAGCTTAACAGGCTTTACCTGGTAAGTGCCGCTTTACTATCATTTATGATACCCGTTATCCAGGCCGATTGGGTGCAAAATCTATTTATTACCCAGCAGGTAAAGTATACCCTGTACAGTAGCCCGGTATTGGTTTATCGCTTTAAACCTATTGAAAAATCGCCTATTAGTATAGGGGAGGTGTTGTTTATTATATATGCGGCGGGTATCGTTTTTTTATCGCTCAGATTGATCTGGCAGTTGTTTAAGCTAAAAAAGGTGATTAGTCAGCCGCAATCACAGGTATCCTATTCCTTTTTCAAAACCGTGAAATTAAATGCCGATGGGGAGGCCAATGAAGCAATTGCCACGCATGAGGATGTGCATGCCAAACAATGGCATTCGGCCGATGTGTTGCTGGTTGAACTGGTGATGATCATTAACTGGTTTAACCCGATTGTGTATTTCTATCGTCGGGCGATCAAGCATATTCACGAGTTTATAGCCGACAGGCATGCTGTTGAAGCCGGTACGGATAAGGCCGATTATGCCATGCTGCTTTTAAGCCAAACATTTAATACGCCTTCACACAACTTGGTTAATTCATTTTTTAACAAAAGTTTGTTGAAAGAACGTATTATCATGTTGCAAAAAAATAAATCGCACCGCATAACACTTATTAAATACGGACTGTCGGCCCCTCTGTTTATTTTGATGATGGTACTGTCATCAGCTACAATTAATAATAGTGATACCATTACGGTCATCAACACTAAGGCCGATAAAGTTTTCTCGACGCCGGCCAGTAAAGTGGCGGAGATTACTATTGATGAGCCTCTTAAACTTGAAAGGCAGGTTGTAGCAGCTGATACCTCACCGGTATATACTGCGGTTGCCCGTTTGCCCGAGTTTCCGGGCGGGCTGGGGGCTTTTGGTAAATTTTTATCTACCAATATAAAATACCCTGCAACAGCCCGAGAACAAAAGATCCAGGGAAGGGTGATCATAACCTTTGTTGTTGAAAAGGATGGCACGCTTTCAAATGAAAGGATTGTAAAGGGTATTACGGATGATCTGAATAACGAAGCATTAAGGGTGATAAAACTATCGCCTAACTGGAAGCCCGGTATGCAGGGAAATCGTACGGTAAGGACTCAATATTCAGTGCCTATCAGTTTTACACTTGCTCCCAGCGATGATACTACAAAGACTACTGCACCTGTAACATTCTCAATAGCTTCGGCTCAATCAGGTTCTGATCCGGTATTTACATCAGTTGAGCAGGTGCCTGAGTTTAAAGGTGGGTTGGAAGCGTTTGGAAAGTTCCTGATGACTAACCTGAGGTATCCCAAAACCGCCCGTGATAATAATGTTCAGGGCAGGGTGATCATAACTTTTGTTGTTGAAAAAGATGGGTCGTTATCAAACATGAAGGTTGTAAGAGGGATAGGCTCAGGTTGCGACGAGGAAGCTGTAAGAGTGCTTAGTATATCGCCGGCCTGGAAACCTGGAATTCAGAATGGCAAGCCGGTGAAAGTACAGTATTCTGTGCCGATAAGCTTTACACTGGCCGATGATAAATCTGCAAAACCAGGCGAAAATAAAACTGGTGCAGTTGAAAATCCATCCGGGGCCAATCAGGTTATTTACACAGGCAGAGTGGTTACTGATACTACGAAATCCCATATCATTATTGGAGACGGGTATAATAGCAAATTAGCGCCCTTGATTATTATCGATGGGGTAGCCCTGGCCCAGGGATCATCTTTAAATAAAATTAATCCGAACGATATTGAACAGATAAACGTGTTAAAAGATAAAACTGCTGTCGCTATTTATGGCGAAAGAGCTGTAAATGGTGTAGTGCTGGTTACTACAAAGACGGCCGCGAAGAAAAAGGCAGCTGCGGGTAGTCCTGCGAAAAATAATTGATTCCACAATAATTTATTGTTATTCGGTTTTCGGCGGTTTTAGAAATAGTATTTGGCTTGTTTATGTAAATATTTATACCTTTGAGCCCCAACACCTTATTACATGAAAAAAAGAATACCACTTTTATTGGCTTTGATTGTTATTGCCATTTACTCTTCCTGTCACAAAGAACAAAATAATCCAGGCCCCAAGCCTATAAAGCTTCAAAGTATAAGCATCACTGATACTTTAACCGCTTACATCGGTAATGTATTGCAAATGGATTTGAAAGTAGATCCTGTTTCATTTGATACCTCAAAATTTTCATGGCAATCTTCTGATACATCGATTGTTTCTGTTTCTAAAACAGGAAAGATCACTGTTAAGAACGAAGGTATTTCAAAGATATCAGTTACTGATTCTGCCAAAATCAAAACAGCCACCTGCTTAGTAACGGTTAAGGACAGTTTAAGTATTGGCTTGTTGGCGTACTATCCTTTTAATAATAACCTTAACGATTTTTCGCCTTATAAAAATAATGGCAAAGCTAATGACATATCGTCAACAACTGATAGGTTCGGAAACGCAAACAGTGCTTTCTATTTTAATGGATTCAGCAGTTATATTGTTGTAAAAGATAATCAGGCATTACGCTTAAGCAATACAAATATTACATTAAGTACATGGGTTAAGTTAGATCAGTACAATTACTCGTACGGTGTCAATCTATTAACTAAGCATTATTCAGGCATTGAAAACGGATGGGCCTGGGGTATCACAGGTTATGGATTTTCAACATTGGGTATTGTAACTTACGGCACAGGCGGTGGCAGTGCCGCAGCCCGAGGAACCCAGGTAATTAGTCTGAATCAATGGCACTTAGTTACCAATGTTTACGATTTGTCCAAACATCAGCTAAGCATCTATGTTGACGGCACGCTTGATACCATAACAAACAATATGCCGGTGCCTAACATGAACACAGATGCCGACCTGTATATTGGGCGTGATAACCCGGGTGTTTCATTGGACGGGTACCTTGTACGTGGTGCTATGGATGAAGTAAGGATTTATCGCAGGGCGTTGAGTGCCTATGAAATTCATAAATTATTTATATCAAAGAAATATTAAGAGCTAAACGGATAATTAAAATAAGAGGACCGGTTAATGATATTCCGGTCCTCTTATTTTTTAATACAACCGGGTATTGCAACTTTTCAGGTTGTTCCAGTCTGGGTTTATTTGTTATTTAAAACTGGTAATTAGCTATATGTGAAAGGTAATAACAGAATAAACACAGGCACAATGCAATAGGGTTATCTATGTCATCGTGGCTCCAAAGTCCCTTTAATATTATTTATTAACTTTGTGCCTGCAAGCAAAGCCATATTACTCTGTATCTGTAATGACCGAAAATCCAAACCGCGAAAATGTAGTGTCATACTACGACGAACACGTTAAAAATAAGCTTAACGACTACATCGTAGTTAATCCCCGCATAGAGCTTGGCTGGGAAACCATAAAACGATTTACAATAACAAAACCAAACAGGATATTGGAAGTTGGCTGTGGCATGGGCAATATCTGTTCACGGATGCATAAATATTGGCCGGATGCGGTTATAACAGGTATTGATATCAGCACTTTATCTATACAGGTTGCCCAAAAGCTTTTTGCAGATAATAAACTGGATTTTAGGGACGGTATACTTACTAAAGATACGTTTGATGAGCAATTTGATTTGATCATCTTTATGGATGTTTATGAGCATATTGCAGTTGTTGACAGGCCGGAGGTACACGCGGCTCTTGCAAAAATATTAAGTAATAAGGGGCGGATAGTTTTAACCGTGCCCACACCGCATAACCTTAAATGGTCATTGGTAAACAAGCCGGAAACCATGCAGCCGGTTGATGAGCATATATCTTTTGAAACCGTTGGCAAACTGGCTGCCGATATAGGTGCAGAAGTAATACTGTATGAATCCAAAAGTGTTTGGAATGTAGGTGATTATGCCCACATTGTACTGGAAAAAAATGACGACTTTGAGGCCGCTTTCTTTTATCCCAAGCCCGTTACATCTTCACAACGTGCAAAGCGTATTATAAACAAAGCCATTAATAAGTTTGGCAGCGTATTTCGTAGGTTTTACGTGAAGAGAAAACTTGGTTGATATGAAAGATACGTTCAACTTGTGTATAGTTAAGCCAAATAAATCCACCTTTTCTGAAACCTTTATACAAGCTCATATTGATAGGTTGGAGGGGAACAAAAAAGTACTTTATGGCGGCGACTTTCCGCTTTATGACCATGAAGGGAAATTTCTTATCCGCTCAAAGGTCTCGCTGTTAGCTTATCTCGTTCAAAAAAGGATTTTTAAAAAAAAGGAGATAGGCGTTCGGATAAGGGCTCTTTCTGCTTATCTCAAGGAAAATAAGATCGATGTTGTACTTGCCGAATATGGTATGGTAGGTGCAATGATTGCATCAGCTTGTAAAATGGCCGGTGTACCACTGATTATTCATTTTCATGGTGCAGATGCGCATCATAAGCCCACTATAGCAAAATATTTGCCACTTTATCGTGTTGCCTTTGATTATGCTTCTGCAATTGTTGCGGTATCGAACGATATGGTTACGGCTTTAAAAAAAATGGATGCCCCGGCATCAAAAATACATCTCAATCCTTATGGCGTTGATGGAGCTAAGTTTCCACTGACGGATATATTAAACTCCGGTCCTTCTTTTTTGTCGGTTGGCCGGTTTGTTGAAAAGAAATCGCCTCAATCGGTCATCCGGGCCTTTATGCAGGTACATTTGGGTTTTCCGGAAGCTCATTTATGGATGGTAGGCGACGGGCCTCTTTTTGATAATACAAAGCAGCTAATATCAGAACTTGGCCTTACAGATAGTGTAACGTTGACCGGTGTAATGACGTCTGCCGAGATCCGCGCACTTATGGGAAAAGTACGTTGCTTTGTACAGCATTCGGTAACGGCCGCCGATGGTGATATGGAAGGAACTCCCAATACCATTCTTGAAGCAGCTTCTGCAGGTTTGGCCATCGTAAGTACAGCTCACGCCGGTATAAAAGAGGCTGTTATTGACAGTGTAACAGGTTTTCTGGTTGCTGAACATGATATCGATAATATGGCAGCTAAAATGAGGCGTATTGCGGACGACGTGGAATTAGCCGCGAAAATGGGGTTAGCTGCTCATGATCATATTGTCAAAAACTATGATATAAATAAGCGCATCGCTTTGCTTGATCATATTATCCAAAGCAGCATCAGCAATAACAAAATTAGATGAACCTATTACAAAAACAGGGATTTTTTAACAGCCTCATATTGTATGCAGGGGTTGCTTTAGGTTTCTTTAATCTTATCATTCTTTTTCAGCGGATCCTTACCACAGAAGAGATCGGTTTTTTTATTTTGATGGGGACCATATCGCTGCTTTATGCACAGCTTGCGGGATTAGGTATTGGTAATATCATTCTTAAATATTTCCCTTACTATCGCAGCGACGATAAAAAACATGGCGGTTTCGCATCTTTTGTTACTGTTTGGAGCCTGATAGGTTTTGCGATCTTCACGGTGCTTTTTGTAGTTTTTAAGGATTTTATTATTAGTTATTATAAGAATAAGAATGGGGCTCCGCTACTAATCAGGTATTTCTATTACCTTATTCCTTTGTCATTTTTTACGCTTGTATTTTCTGTTCTGGAAAACCTGGCGCTTACGGTATTTAAAAATGTACTTTCTTCCTTTTTGCGCGAAGTAGGGTTACGTTTGTTCACAACCGCGGGCGTTTTGCTCATAGCCATTAAGCTGGTTGATTACCATGTTTTTTTGATGATATATATAACGGCTAACCTGGTGGCTGTATTGGTGTTGCTTGCCTATATTAGCAAAGGCCGGCACTTTAAGTTTTCGACTGTTGGTGCTCAGCTGCTAAGCGAAAGAAAAACGTTTTTGAGCTATGGCATTTTTACGGTATTAAGTGGCAGCTCCTTTGTAATGATCCAGAACCTTGATACCCTGATGCTGAGCATGCTTACCAAAGAGTCATTTAGTTATGTAGGTATTTATGGTACGTTTTTCGCCATTGCGGTAGTGATAAGTTTACCGGCCAAGGCATTGAGCCGCACCTCACTGCAGATCATAGCCCAGTCATGGGTTACCAATGATCTGGCCAAGATTGGTAAAATTTATTACAAAACATCAGTAGTACAAATGCTTATCGGCTGCCTGCTTTTCATAGGCTTGGTTATTAACAGGTCGTTTATTATAATGTTGTTACATAAACCTGAGTACGCCAATTATTTCAATGTATTTATTATAGTGGGCGTGGCCTTTCTGGTTGATATGACAGGAGGGTTAAATGGCTACATCATGAATGTATCTAAATATTACAAGCTTACCACTGTTTTTATTGTTTCGGGGGTGGTTTTTTGTGTGCTGTCAAATTTGGTACTGATACCTCTGTTAGGCATGATGGGTGCTGCTTTATCATACCTGATCACCATGTTTGTACTAAACTTTGCTTATTGGTTATTTGTTAAAATTAAGTTTAACCTGCAGCCTCTTGCAATGGCACACGTATATATATTATTGATCTTTACGGTTTGCCTGCTTATCGGGCTTTATCTTCCGTCATTAAAGAATGTATTTGCAGATATGATTTACAGATCGGTTATCGTGGGCGTGGTTTACGTGTTTTTGGCATATATTTTAAAAATTTCAGAAGATATTAATATAATATTTGATCGCATCCTGAAAAAGGTATGAGTTGGGTTGTAATAATTGCTATAATATTCCTGGCCTTTATATAGTTTTATTGCCAACAGCTCACAATAATATTGCCGTTTATGTTATTAGCCGGGCTGCATTTACCCTTTATGGTTAATTAAATAAAATCAGTAGCGCCGCAGGCCGCCCCTTCATCGGGCCCTTATCCAATGTGTTTCCTGTAAATTGGGGCTATTACTAATTCATAGTTTTTCACATCATACACTAAACTGATACGGGTTTGCACTCACCTTTAAAAGGTAAAATTTGTAATAGCTTCAATTGCAGTAAAGCTTAGTTTGAAATTTTTTGATAATGTGAACATTATAATTAATTATATCGTAGAAGGGCTTAGGATACCGTTGTAATATAACGTTATTAATAAACCTGAATTAACAAAAATAATTAATTAACATAACTGATTGGGCTAACTCAACGCGGATTGGCTTTGAAATCGTTTCGTTAATGATTAAAATATTTTGAAAATTTAGTAATATGAAAGATAATTATTATCATTATCCGTTAATTTAAACTATGCGCCCTAAACCTGCACCTCTATATAAAATAGTATTATGGGCAATGTTTTGCCTGTCTTTTCTCCCGTTCGCTGGGTTTAGCCGAGCATTTGAAACCCCATTACCTGTTAACGTGGAGCCGCGGTCTGTTGAACCAAGGTTTACTCCATACCATGTTAGGGTCGCCCCCCTGCAGGCAATTACCATTTGCTCCGCTGCTGCGGCTGTACTTAACGGCGATATAAAAAGCCCTGTGCCCGACAGTTATCTATGGCAAATAAATAACAACGGAAACTGGGTAAATGCACCGTCGGCAAATACTCAAAAAGATTATATCACATCTTCGTTAACAAATACATCTGCTTCAAGTATTGTATACAGCCTGCGCCGCAGGATCTCTACCGCCGGCGTAGTGGATTATGATTCTTATTATGATGTTACCGTAAGGCCGATAGCAGCAGTCAATAACAATACAATAGTAGCGCCGGCTGTTACCCAATTTTGTTCAACAGGCAATCCGGCGGCTATTACCGGTAGTGTGCCCGGAGGGGGCGATGGAGCTTTTTCATATCAATGGCAATCATCCACAGATAACGCAACATTTAATGATATTTCGGGTGCTGTATCAAAAAACTATGACCCGCCGGTGCTAAACAATGATACTTATTATCGCCGTATGGTTTCTTCCGGGGCATGTACAACTCCGGCGCTTAGTAATGTGGTGCTCATTAAGGTTTCAACACCACCACCTCCTCCATCGCCTGCAGCGTCAACGATAACCATTTGCCAGGGAACCCCGGCTACATTGACGGTTGCCTCGCCGCAGGCCGGATTTACATACAACTGGTATGATTCGTCGGCTAAAACCACGGTGCTTGCTACAGGTACGTCATACACTACTCCTGTTTTAAACGCAGGCAAAAGTTATTATGTTGAGGCATCTAATAGCACCTGCAGCAGTCCTTTAACAACAATACAGGTAACTGTTTCGCCATTACCGGCGGTACCGCAATTTACGCAAAGCACTATTAGCGTTTGCTCCGGCTCCACAACGACAATTACCATACAAAACGCGCAAAGTAGTGTTATTTATAACTGGTACGGCAGCGCCACCGATGCTAACATTTTACATACCGGAACCAGTTATACAATCAGCAACGTAACAGCGGCAACAACCTATTATGTACAGGCTGTTAACGCTGCAGGGTGCGGTTCTTCGGCCCGGGGGACGGTTAGTGTAGCTATCATTCCGTTGCCGGTGGTTACAGTAAGCAGTTCGGGCACTTCTGTTTGCCCGGGCACCAGTGCCACATTAACCGCGTCCGCATCAGGCGGGGCAGTTATTTCCTGGTATGATGCACCGACCGGTGGAAACCTGCTTGCTCAGGGCAATACATATGTTACGGCTAACTTAACATCGGCAAAAAATTATTATCTGGAAGCTACCAACAGCACCGGGTGCAACAGCAGCGGAAGAGTTACAGTGCAGGTACAGATGACCAAGCCGCTTGATGCGCCTGTAGTAACGGTTGGCGAAGTTACCTCATCGAGCGTAGCTTTTGAGTGGAGTGCGGTAAGCGACGCTACCAGTTACCTGGTAAGTACCAACAATGGTTTAACCTATACTGCGCCAAGTTCGGGCAGTAACGGTTTAACGCATAAAGTGAGCGGCCTTGGCCTAAACGAGTCTGTTACCATCACAGTGAAGGCTTTGGGAGTATCGTCATGTACGCTTAGCGGGGCTTCGGCCGCGGTTACTGCCGCGACCATCGATAATAACAATATAATATTTGTAGCCAATAACTTTACCCCCAATGGCGACGGAAATAACGATATTATTTATGCACATGGAAAAAATATAAAAACACTTTCCTTTAATGTGTATGACCAATGGGGACAATTGGTTTTTACATCAACCGATGTTAACAAAGGATGGGATGGTTATTATAAAGGCTCATTGATGCCCGTGGGTGTATACGTATACTATTTAAAAGCGGCAATGAATAACGGGGCGCAATTGAATAAAAAAGGAACAATTACGCTATTAAGATGAAGAAACTACTACTCATTATTACAATAGCGCTGCAGTTTGCAGTTGCAGGAACGGTGAAGGCGCAGGTTGATCCGCATTTTTCACAATACTACGCTTACCCGCTTTGGCTCAACCCGGCGCTTACGGGCGTTTTTGACGGCGATACGCGCTTATCTGCCAACTACAGGGACCAGTGGGCAAACATCAGCAATGGCTACCGCACAGCAGGGGTATCGGCCGATTTCAAGCCAACCGATAAAGTGGGCATCGGCCTTAATATCCTTGATCAAAAAGCAGGTACTGCCGGGTATAATTACTTTACAGCTTATGGTTCATTTGGTTATGGCATAACCCTGTCGGGCGATGGTAATCAGCGGCTGCATTTTGGTTTGCAGGCGGGTGTTATCAGCCGCAGCTTTGATCCGGGTAAACTCCAGTCTGATAACCAGTACGATCCGAACAGCGGCTTCGACCCTAACTTGCCCAATTTCGAAAATTTTGGTTATTCGTCAAAAACGGTATTTGATGCAGGCGCCGGTATTTATTATTACAATGCCGACCCGATGAATAAAGCCAATTTGTTTGGCGGGCTTAGCATTAACCATATCAATGATGTAACAGATCCTTTTGCCGCTGGCGGTATCGCCAGTAAATTGCCCATGCGGTTTACTGCACATGGCGGTGTGCGTATAAAAGCGTCTGATTTTTTTGACCTAATCCCAAACGCAGTTTACGTTAAACAAGGCAAAGGCGAGATCAAAGCTTTCGGACTATATTCTGAACTTAAGTTTGCCGATGATAACGGCCTGGTACTCGGTGGTATGGTCCGGGTACAGGATGCTGCAATTGCCAACGTTGGTTACCATATACGCAGGATGGTGATTGGTGCCAGTTATGATTTTAATACTTCAGGGCTTCGCGCGGTTACATCCGGCCGCGGCGGTTTTGAACTATCAATAAGCTATATATTTAGTCGCTACACTGATTCCCCGGCCCCAATTTGCCCAAGGATATAATATGAAAAAACTATTACCCTATTTCTTACTATTGTTTTTTCCGTTGGTTTCATTTGGACAGGCGAAAAACTACAGGGCACTGGCCGATACTGCCTTTAACAGGCACGAGTACTATACTGCCGCCTATTATTACAAGCATATTGCCGATGGTACAACCGATGAGCCAAAAAGCAATGTGCCGCGTTCATCAGCTGTAAAAAAAATCAGTTCAAAAAAGGCTGAGACTAATCAATACATCATTTATCGCCTGGCCGAATCATATCGTCTGTATAAAGACTATACTGATGCTACTATATGGTATGCCCAATTGGCTAAGGAAGCACCAACTGCCCAATATCCGTTAATACCGCTTTGGTACGGCATCTGCCTGCAGGCAAACGGAAAGTATAATGAAGCTTTGGTCCAGTTAAAGCAGTTTGCAGGCAACGCCCCCGATCCGCAGTATGCCGCTCTCGCTAAAAAAGAAATAATCTCGTGCGAATATGCCTTGAAGCAATTGGAACACCCGCGCGCTGTTGATGTATCGGCTTTGGTGTTCTTAAATAAAGACCAGGGTGACTACGCCCTTACCGTTAACCTGGGCAGGTATTGGTTTACCTCATCACGCCTGGTTGATAAGGATAAGTTTTATACCAACAGGGTTTACAGTTCGGCCATCCTCGATTCAACTAAAGCGCTTGCCACAAACTTTAACGCATTTGATAAAGAAGGACAAATTGAATATGCTACACCTGCGCTTGATGGTACCGGCACCAGGATGTACCTTACCCGCTGGTATAAAAAGAACGGGAAAACAGTATCTGCCATTTATTTTAGTCAACTGGTAAACAGCATATGGCAGCAGCCGGTAAGGCTGAATAATACTGTTAATGCCGAAGGCTATAATTCCAAACACCCTTTTGTTAGCGCTGATGGCCGGCGATTGTTTTTCTCATCCGACAGGCCCGGCGGTGAAGGCGGTGACGACATTTGGGAAAGTAACCTTGATGATGCCGGGCAGCCGAAAACTGTAAGCAACCTGGGCGATGCGGTAAACACGGCATATGATGAACAGTCGCCATATTATGACCAGGCCGATAAAGTGTTGTTTTTTAGCTCGAATGGTTTTACCGGTATGGGCGGCTTTGATGTTTACCGCAGCGAAGGAGATTTTGGTCGTTGGTCGGCCCCGGTTAATTTAGGTTACCCGGTTAACTCATCTAAAGACGACTTGTACTACAGCCTTGATCCAACCAATCCAAATAAATTCTACCTGAGTTCGGCACGCGGCTCTGACTGCTGCTTAAGCCTGTTTACCGGGCAGTATAAATTTTTATATATCAGTGGCCGTGTAATTGATTGCCGCACTAACGGTGGTATGGCAGGGGCAAGGGTGATCCTTAAAGATCCGGACGTAAAAATGGGTTTGGCTGTTAAAGTAACCGATGCCAAAGGCGATTATGTTTTCCAGGTAAAGGAAAAACTGCCAAGATATAAGCTGGAGATTTCGCAAAAGGGGTACTTTACCAAAGTTATTCCTGCGCCAATAGTAAAGCCGGGTATTGATACGCTCATTAACCCCGAAATTTGCCTGCAGAATTATAAGATCGATGTTCAGATAACTATCGAAAATATTTATTTTGATTTTGGTAACGCCCATCTCCGGTCCGAATCATTTGATACGCTGGATAAGCTGGTTGCCATCATGAACGATAACCCTAAAATTAAGATCGAGCTTGGCTCGCATACCGATGGGATAGGCACCGACGCCGCTAACATGAAATTATCGCAGGCCCGCGCGGAGGCTTGTGTTGATTACCTGTTATTGCAAGGTATTAAGTCTGCACGCATTACAGCCCGCGGGTACGGGAAAAGAATGCCCGTTGCCCCAAACAAATTACCAAATGGCAAGGATAACCCTGCAGGCAGACAGCTTAACCGGCGCACCACATTTACGGTAAAATCGGCAGAATAAAAACAAATTATTTTATTTGTTTGCAATCGGAAGGTTATGGTATAATTTTGCCTTGCAAATTAAATGCCCCACTTAATGCAAGGTATTTAATTTCAATACCTGATCTGCTGAAATCATACCATGCAAAATCTTGCCCCGATAGCTCTTTTTGTTTATAACCGGCCCGACCATACCCGCCGTACCATCAGTTATTTGCAGCAAAATTTACTGGCCGATGAATCGCGCCTGTACATTTTTTGCGATGCAGCCAAAACTGATGCCGATAAGCCAAAGGTTGAACAGGTGAGGCAACTGGTAAACGATATAAGCGGTTTTAAATCGGTAAAAGTTATTTTGCGTAATCATAATCTCGGTCTGGCCGAATCCATCATCAGCGGGGTAACACAGTTGGTGTATGAATATGGCAAAGTGATTGTGTTTGAAGACGATCTGTTATCTTCTCCATATACCTTGCAGTATTTTAATGACGCATTAACAAAATATGCAAACCAGGAACAGGTAATGCATATCGGCGCCTATATGTACAATTTGCATGACAAAAAACTGCCCGAAACATTCTTTTATCGGGCAGCCACCAGCTGGGGCTGGGCAACCTGGGCACGCGCCTGGAAAAACTTTGAACCCGATGTTGATAAGCTGATTGATCAGTTTGATACGCTGAAAATAGCCCGGTTTTCGATAGAAGGCAAAATGAATTTCTGGAAGCAGATAGAGCAGTTTAAGGCCGGTAAAAATAATTCATGGGCCATTCGCTGGTATGCCTCTATTTTTTTGAAGAACGGGTTGACGCTGAACCCTTCACAGTCGCTTATTCAAAACATAGGTCATGATGGTACTGGCGTACACTCCAATAAAGAGGATATGTACCATGTGCAAATAGCACGCAAACAGGTAACGCAATTTCCCGACACCATAGAGGAGAATGAAGAGGCTTATAAAGCTATCAAAAATTTCCTGGCAAACAGAAAGGGCACCTTGCTGCAGCGGATCAGAAGGTTCGTGAAGCAGCAGATGGGACGATAAGCTATTTAAGACGTTTACAGCGCAAATGTATAGACGTATGTGATGTTTCTCTGCGTTGGAAATAATCAATTTGAACTTCCCGTTAAACCGGAAAACAGAATTTTCCCATCAATACTGCCGGGTTAACACCGATCCTGATCGGCTCACCGCATAAGGCTTCATTGCCTAATAAAGCAAATAATATAGCTTCTTTGGCATCGGGGTTGATCCCAAGTAAACTGCTATCCTCTATTGCCGCTTGGGGCAATAGTTTTTTTAATTCCCCAATAACAAATGGATTTCGTGCCCCGCCGCCGCTGGTAAAAATTTTAATATGATCCCCTGCGATATTTTCCTTAACAAATCCGGCTATGGATGCCGCGGTGAAGGCGCTTAGGGTACAAATAAGGTCTTCACTACTAATTTGCCTGATACCTGACCGTTGCTGTGCTTCAGCAACCATGGCAAGGTTGAACAGTTCTGGTCCGGTGGTTTTAGGGGCTTTTTCGTCAAAAAATGGATGGGAGAGGAGCGCCGTTAATAGATCATCATTTACCTGCCCTCTGTAAGCTATGGCTGAATCCTCATCAAAAGGCTTATCAAAATATTTTCGGCAGGCAGCATCGATGAGTGTATTGCCGGGGCCAATATCTGTGCAGAGCACACGATTAAAATCACCGTCACCAGGAAGCCAGGTTAAATTAGCAATGCCTCCTATGTTTAACAGCACCCGGTTTTGGCCGGTTTTATTGCCCAATAATACATCACCATATAAAGCCAGCGGAGCGCCTTCTCCTCCGGCAGCAATATGCTTCTGCCTGAAATCGCTGATGGTTAGTATGCCGGTTTTTACGGCGATATGGTCGCCGTCGCCAATTTGCAGAGTGGCGTTAGAACAGTTTTTATGCTGATGTAAACGCTGGGGGGCATGGTAAATAGTTTGACCGTGACTGGCTATAAAATCAACCTCTTGCGGGTCGACTTTCCATTGACCAAGTGCCTGCAATATCAGTTCGGCGTGATAGCTGCCGATATAAGCGTTAAGTAAAGTTATCTTTTCCAGATCCGCATTACGCCGGGCAAATACCTGCTGAACTTCCAGCTTAAAGTCATCCGGATAGGGGATTGTGATAAATTGTACCAGCTCAAAATGAGTGCTTAAACCATTACCGGTAAATTTGCACAGGGCAATGTCAAGCCCGTCCAATGAGGTACCAGACATTAGGCCGATGCCCGTTTTTGATGGTTTTTGAGCGATGCTAAACAGGTGCTGCAGGTTATGGTTCAATGCTATCATGGGCTTAAATTACTATTTGTACGGCAACCCGCAAAAGTTGGGGCAAATGCATTTAATATTTTAGTGACGATGATTTGTTGTTAATATAGCAACGAAATAAGATAATGATATTGGCAAACTATCAGTATCAAATGATACTTGTTTTATGGCCTGATGCCGGTTAAACGGGCCAAGTTTCATCAGCACTTGCTTTTGTCAATAACAGGGGCAAACGTTTGGATGTGTTAATTGCTCGAAAATATCAGTTTAGTGTAACCCATGGTTGTGTTTAAACTGTTGATTATTAATGTTTTCTATTTTAAAGATTTGAAATGTGTTAACCCGTGTTAACCCCATTTAGATGGGTTAACACTACCGCAAAAGTTAAAATAATAACGGCACTATGTAAATATCTGATATATTTGTTTTGAACAACTAACCTCATTTTCATTTCCTAAGATTCATGGCACGATTAAATTTATTGGAAGAGACACGTTACGAGAAGTTACCGGTAAGCGTATATAGCAACCAGCAGGAAGCCTCGGTAGCGGTAGCGAACCGGATAGCAGATCTGATCCGCGCGAAACAAGCTAAAGGCGAAAAAGCGGTATTGGGGCTTGCCACCGGTGTAACCCCGATAGGGGTATATGCCGAACTGGTAAGGCAGCACAAAGAAGCAGGCTTGAGCTTTAAGAATGTGATCACTTTCAACCTGGATGAGTACTACCCCATGAAGCCTACAGCAGCACAAAGCTACGTAACCTTCATGTACGAAAACCTTTTCAGCCATATTGATATAGATAAAGCCAATGTGCACATCCCGGATGGTACACTGGATAAAGAAGCCGTAGCAGGCTACTGCCTGGCTTACGAAAAGCAGATAGAAGAACTGGGCGGCTTAGACCTTCAGATCCTGGGTATCGGTCGTACAGGTCACATCG
>Ga0157372_10002720_pt1 | contig 19138 bp, 15 predicted proteins | sample C55metaG_FD_115307 | JGI IMG/M metagenome (GOLD analysis project Ga0157372, IMG submission 115307) | Corn rhizosphere microbial communities from Kellogg Biological Station, Michigan, USA - C5-5 metaG | ecosystem: Host-associated > Plants > Roots > Rhizosphere > Soil | place: USA: Michigan... | reverse complement strand
GGTGCCCTGCTCGATGATGCGCCCGTCATCCATGACAATCAGCCGGTCCATCGCCGCAATCGTCGACAGTCGATGCGCGATCGCGATCACGGTCTTGCCCTGCATCATGTCGTCGAGGCTTTCCTGAATCGCCACTTCGACTTCCGAGTCCAGCGCGCTGGTGGCTTCGTCCAGCAGCAGGATCGGCGCGTTCTTCAGCATCACCCGGGCGATCGCCACCCGTTGCCGCTGGCCGCCGGACAGCTTGATCCCGCGTTCACCTACCAGAGTGTCGTAGCCGGTATGGCCCTGACGGTCGCTGAGTTGGCTGATGAACTCGTCAGCCTGGGCGTTGGCAGCGGCGCGGCGGATCTGTGCGTCGGTGGCATCGGGCCGGCCGTAGGCAATGTTGTCGCGAATCGAACGGTGTAGCAGCGATGTGTCCTGGGTGACCATGCCGATCGCACTGCGCAGGCTGTCCTGGGTCACGTGCGCAATGTTCTGGCCGTCGATACGAATCTCGCCGCTGTCGACGTCATAGAAACGCAGCAGCAGGTTGATCAGCGTCGATTTGCCGGCACCGGAGCGCCCTACCAGACCGATTTTTTCACCGGGACGAATGCTCAGGCTCAGGCCATCGAGCACCTGACGCTCGCCACCGTAGTTGAACTTGACCTTGTCGAACGTCACCGCGCCGCCAGAAGTGACCAGCACGCCGGCATCCGGCGCGTCTTGCACTTTGGTGCCTTGGGTCAGCGTCGCCATGCCGTCCTGGACGGTACCGATGCTTTCGAACAGCGAAGTCATCTGCCACATGATCCAGTTCGACATGCCGTTGATCCGCAACGCCATGGCGGTGATCGCCGCCACCGCACCGGCGCCGACATCGCCCTGGTGCCAAAGCCACAGGGCGTAACCACCGGCGGACATGATCAACCCCACCACCAAGGCCTGATTGACGATCTCGAACAGACTGACCAGACGCATCTGGCGAAAGCCGGTCTGCTTGAAATCTTCCATCGCCGCCCGCGCAAAATGTGCTTCGCGGTTGGAGTGGGAGAACAGCTTCACCGTGGTGATATTGGTGTACGCGTCGGCGATACGCCCGGTCATCATCGACCGCGCGTTGGCCTGTTCCTGGCCGACCTTGCCCAGGCGCGGCACGAAGTACCACATGGCCAGACCGAACAGCACGACCCAAGCAAGAAACGGCAGCATCAGCTTCAGCGCAAAACCGCCGGCCAGGGCAATGATCGCGATGAAGTACACGCCAATCCCCGGCAAGATCTCGATCATGGTGAACAGCACGTCGCGTACAGCGAGCGCCGTCTGCATGACCTTGGTCGTGACCCGACCGGAAAACTCATCGGAGAAAAACGAAAGGCTTTGCCGCAGCATCAGCCGATGGAAATCCCAGCGCAGGCGCAGCGGCAGGTTAATCGCCAGAATCTGGTGCTGAACCATGGTGCGCAACGCCACCAGCCCGACACTGAGCACCATGACAATGCCCATGCCCCACAACACACGGCTTTCCTGCACCGTCGCTTCGCCGCCGGCCTGCCACGTCGAGAGCAGATCGACGACCTGGCCGAGGAAGGAAAACAGCCACGCTTCATAGATCGACACAGCAGCGCTGAGCAACGCCAATGCCAGAATGTAGCCGCGAGCGCCGCGAGTGCAGGCCCAGAGAAATTTAGCCAGACCGTTGGGTGGCGGTGGCACCTCGTCAGGCGGGAAAGGGTCGAGTCTTCGTTCAAACACACGAAGCATGATGTTCTCCTGAACGTTCAAGTCAGGGAGATTCTGCCACCGATTGGATCCCGGGAGGTCTTTGTGAAAAAGTGTGTGCTCCCGACCTGACGAGTGCCTGCCGTCTCTACCAGACTGCGATATGCGAATCCGCCCGGGGCTCAGTCCCGCCACACAGCACACCCGTCACTGGATCACGCAGAATAATCTGTCCTCTGCCGTAATCCGTCAGGTCACTGGCGATCTGCACCTCATGCCCGCGACGCGCCAACGCATTGGCCAGATCCCTTGAAGCGCCCTGCTCGATGCCCACCTTCATCCCGCCAAGCCACTGCCAGCGCGGCGCGTCCAGTGCCGACTGCGGGTTCAAGCCGAAATCCACCAGGTTCATCACCATCTGCACATGGCCCTGCGGCTGCATGTAGCCGCCCATCACACCGAACGGGCCCAACGCCTGACCGTCCTTGGTGAGGAAGCCGGGAATGATCGTGTGAAAGGTCTTTTTCCCCGGCGCCAACGCGTTGGCATGCTCGGGATCCAGGCTGAATTCCTGGCCGCGGTTCTGCAGGGCGATGCCGCTGTCCGGCAGCACCACGCCTGAGCCGAAGCCGTGATAATTGCTCTGGATGAACGACACCATATTGCCCTGCCCGTCCGCCGTGGCCAGGTACACCGTGCCACTGGCATGGGGATCGCCGGGCTTCGGCGGTCGCGCCTGTTCGCCGATCTGCGCGCGGCGGCGGGCGCTGTAGCCGTCACTCAACAGATCGGTCACGGCCACGCGCATGTGCAGCGGATCGGTGATGTACTGCAGCCCATCACTGTAGGCGAGCTTCATCGCCTCCAGTTGCCGGTGCCAGGTCTGCTGGCTGTCACGGTGATCGAAGTCGAAGCCTTCAAGAATCTTCAGCGCCATCAGCGCCACCAGGCCTTGCCCGCTCGGCGGGATTTCCCATACATCCACGCCCCGGTAATTGACGTGGATCGGCTCAACCCATTGCGCGCGGTAATGCTCCAGATCCGTGGCGCGCAGATAGCCGCCGGTAGCTCGTGAATGCGCATCCAGGCGTTGCGCCAGTTCGCCGCGATACAAACTCTCGCAACGAGTGCTGGCCAACTCCTCAAGGGTTCGCGCCTGCGCCGGGTTACGGAACAGCTCCCCGGCCTTGGGCGCGCGACCGTCAATCAGGAACGTATCGAACCAGGCCTGCAGCACTTCATCGCGATGGGGACTGAACTCATCCAGCGCGATCTGCCATTGATGGGCAACCACCGGCGACAGCGGAAAACCGTCTCTGGCCAGGCTGATAGCCGGTTGCAGCAAATCGGCGAACGGCAGCACGCCAAAGCGTTGCGACAGCTCGGCCCAGGCCGATGGGCAACCGGGCACCGTCACTGGCGTCCAGCCATATAGCGGCATCTGTTCATGGCCGGTCGCCTTGACCGCTTCGATACTTAGCGACGCCGGGGCATGGCCGTTGGCATTGAGGCCATGCAACTGATCCTTGAACCAGACCAGCGCAAACGCATCCCCGCCCAGGCCGCAACCCGTAGGCTCGACCACAGTCAACGCCGCCGCCGTGGCGATGGCGGCGTCGACCGCATTACCGCCCTTCTGCAGCATCTCGATGCCGGCCTGCGCGGCGAGTGGCTGAGACGCCGCGACCATGCCACGACGGGCGAAGACGCTTTGGCGTTGCGATGGATAAGGATATTCGTGAGCAGAGAATTTCAACATGGCAAAGGCTCTTCAAATCAAATTCATTTGCCGGACTTGATCCGGTTCCATTCGCGGGTGATCAGGCGCTGGATGTTTTCCGGGGATCTTCTCGAAGTTCTTCAACGTGTCGGGGCTGCGGCTCCGCGTACATGCTCGATAAACGCATCGTCGAAATCCTTGTGAAGTTCACAGCACGCGGCTGAGAAAGGCCTGGGTACGGGGATGGGTGGGCCGGCTGAAAATCTGCTCCGGCGGGCCTTGTTCGATCAGTTCGCCCTGATCGAGCACCACCACTCGGTCAGCCACTTCGCGGGCAAAGCCCATTTCATGGGTGACCACGACCATGGTCGTGCCCTCCTCGGCCAGCTCCTTCATCACCTGCAGAACCTCGCCGACAGTTTCCGGGTCGAGGGCGCTGGTGGGTTCGTCGAACAACATCGCCTGGGGTTTCATCGCCAGCGCTCGGGCGATCGCCACCCGTTGCTGCTGGCCGCCGGAAAGCATCGAGGGGTAATGCTCGGCCTTGTCCGCCAGACCGACTCGCTTGAGCAAGGCTCGCGCCTGCTCCAGCGCAGCCTGGCGTGGCACACCCAACACCTGAATCGGTGCTTCGATGATGTTTTCCAGCGCGGTCATGTGCGGGAACAGGTTGAAGCGCTGGAACACCATGCCAATGTCGCGGCGTTGGCGAGCGATGTTGCGTTCCGAGTCGCGCACCAGACTGCCGTCCGCCCGGGTGCGATAACCCATGGGCCGGCCGCTGACCCGGATCTCCCCGCCCTGAATGTCTTCGAGCAGATTGATGCAGCGGATAAACGTGGTTTTGCCCGAACCCGAGGCGCCAATCAGCACCACCACTTCGCCGCGTCGCACTTGCAGGGAAATGCCCTTGAGAATCTGCAGATCACCGAAGGCCTTGTGAATGTTCAGCGCCTCGATGATCAACTCGTCACTTTGCTGCGCCATGATTAACGCCCCCTCAGCAGTTTCAGAGTGCTGCGCCCGAACATCCGGCTGGAGGCCGGCGGTGGCGCAGAAGGTCGGTCGGACTGGCCGAAGCGGTTCTCCAGCCAGCGCTGAAAGAAGCCCCACAGCGTGGTCAGTAACAGGAAATAAATCGCCACCACCAGGTACAACTCGAACACCCGAAAAGTCGCCGAGGTGACCATCTGCGTGCTGAGCAACAACTCCTGCACGCCGATCACGCTGACCAGCGTGGTGTTTTTCAGCATCACGTTGAACTCGTTGCCCAGCGGCGGCACGATCACCCGGAACGCTTGCGGCAGCACGATGCGACGCATCAGTTTGGCGAAGGTCATGCCCAGCGAGCGGCCGGCCTCGTACTGGCCCTTGTCCACGGCGCCGATCCCGGCGCGAATGATCTCGGCCATGTACGCGCCTTCGTTGAGGCCCAGAGCAATGATCGCCGCCTGGATGTTGCCGGGCACCACTAGCCCGAACAGCTCGATGTCTTCGAAGCGAAAAATCCCGCCCGCCGCCAGCGCGGTGTAGAGGAAAACGATCTGCACCAGCAACGGTGTGCCGCGCATCAGCCACACATAAAAACGCACCGGCAGATGCAACAACGGGTTCTTCGACAAGCGCAGCAGCGCGGCGGCCAGCCCCAGCACACAGCCCAGCAACATCGCCAGCACACTGATCAGGCATGTCAGCCAGAGGCCGGTGAGGTACACGCCGCTGGGCTGCAACAGGTACTGCCATAACACATCCCAATTGAAGTTCATCAACGCTTACCTCAATCGAGTGTGTCGCTGGAGACGTGCCATTTGCTCAGAAGCTGGTTGTAGCTGCCATCGCTGCGCATGTCGGTGATGATTTGCTGCACGGCGGCGCTCAGTTGCGCATCATCCTTGCGAATGCCCAGACCGGTGAGGATCCGGCTGAAGGCTGGCACGCCTTCCTCGAACAGATCCGGCGCCATCGCCGCGTAATAGCCGGCGGTTTCTACGGTGGTGCCGTAAGCGTCGACCTGATTGATGCGCAGGGCCTGGAAGGCATCGGTATCGGTGTTGTAGACCACCAGTTTCATCGGCGGCTTGCCGGCCTTGCTCAGGCTTTCATTCTCGGTGTCGAGCAGGGTCTTGATGGTCGAACCGTTGAGCACCGCGATCTTGTGCCCGCTGAGATCCGCAAGGGTTTTCAGCGCCTTCGGATTGCCCTTGGGCACCACCACCGCCTGGCTGGAATACATGTAATTGACGATGTCGATCACCTCACGGCGCTCGGGCTTGTCGAACAACTGGTCGACGATCATGTCGCACTGTTTGGCGAGCAAGGCCGGGAGCAATCCGGAGAATGGAATCACCCGCCAATCGACCTTCTTGTCGCCTAGACGTTTGGCGATTTCCAGGCCGAGGTCGACGGTCAGCCCTTTGGGCTTTTGCGCTTCATCAAAAGACACCAGCGGCGGTGAATCCATTCCCGAGCAATAGGTCAGTTTGTCGACCTTGACCAGACGCTCCGGCACCGTGGGTGCGGCAAGCGCCCACTGCGTACAGAGTCCGAGGGATATTGCAGCCAGTAACAGGCGAGACGTATGCATGACCAGACACTCCAGTTCGGTTAGTAACGGGGCAGTACTCAAAGTCAAAACATCGGCGGACTCGTGTTCCGCTCTGTGGTTATTTTTCCGATTGCAAAAATTTGATCAGTTCGGGGACCGTGCCTTCGATGTGCTCGCGCACCACGGCTTCGGCCTTGCTGGCATCGCCGGCGCGAATCGCATCGAGGATCATCTGGTGTTCCTGGCGCGCACTCAGGGGCTTTTCGATGTGCTGCAGCCAAAGGCGCATGGGGGCTTCGATCAATGAGTAGAGGGCGCCGATCTGCTTGAGCAGCCGTGGGCGGTCGCTGAGGCTGCACAGGTACTCATGGAACTTGCGATGGCGGCTGACCCACGCCGCACTCTCCTCGCGGTAGTCGTCCATTTCATCGAGCAGCCGCTCCAGCGCGGTCAACTGACGCTCGCTGATCTTGGGCACGGCGATGCGAATCGCCAACCCCTCCAGCGCACTGCGCATCTCGAACACTTCGTGCATTTGCTCGACATCCAGACCGCTGACCACCGCGCCGCGATTGGGCCGCAGCGTCACCAGGCCCTGCGCATCGAGACGGCGAAAAGCTTCGCGCACCGGCATGCGGCTCATGCCGATTTCACTGGCGATGTCCTCGGCGATCAACCGGTCGCCCTTGCGATAACGACCACCGCAAATGCCTTCCAACAGAAAGTTGTAGGCCTCTTCCTCGGCGGTCATCGGTTGACGCTGATCGTAGGCGGGAGCGAATTGCATGGCAGCACCTTTTGTCTTTTTGTATCCAATTATCCACGGATACAAAAAAGCACGATGCATGCCAGATTCCACATGTGCAGCCCAAGCTTTTGATTTGCATGATTTAAGCGGCAAAACGGCGATAAGGCCCTGCCGTGCAAGACTCGAGCGGTGCTACCCGATCGCCCATGGCGAGCACCGCAAAGGTGCAGATTGGTAGCTGAGTAACACTCAACTGAATGGCAGCGCCGCTCCAGGAACGACGTTTTTTTTGTGGGCTGAAGGACAACTTCCCTTGCAGGCCTGCCTATAGAAATAGGCAATCCTCCCAGACAAACCGGCATACCCTTGCCACGCCGCGCTGCCTACCATGTCGTTTCACCTATCCGTCGGAGCTTGCCATGCACAGCAGCAAAACCTTATTCATCACCGGTGTCAGCAGCGGCTTTGGCAGCGCGCTCGCGCAAGAAGCGATCAACGCCGGTCACCGGGTGATCGGTACCGTGCGCAACGAGGCCGATCTGAAGTCGTTCGAGGCCTTGTCAGCGGATCGGGCACACGGGGTGTTGCTCGACGTCACCGATTTCGAACGCATCGACGAGGTGATCGCCGACGTCGAAGCCACACTGGGTCCGGTCGATGTGCTGGTGAACAACGCCGGTTACGGACATGAGGGCATTTTCGAGGAGTCACCGCTGGCGCAGATGCGGCGTCAGTTCGACGTCAACGTGTTTGGCGCGGCAGCGATGATCAAGGCGTTCGTGCCGTATTTCCGTCAACGGCGCGCCGGACACATTCTGAATATCACCTCAATGGGCGGCACCATCACCATGCCTGGCATTGCCTATTACTGCTCGAGCAAGTTTGCCCTCGAAGGGCTCTCCGATACGCTGAGCAAGGAATTGCAGCCGTTCAACATTTTTGTCACGGCGGTGGCACCTGGCTCGTTTCGTACCGATTGGGCCGGGCGTTCGATGCAGCGCACGGCGCGCAGCATTGCCGACTATGACGCCAGCTTCGACCCCGTGCGCAAGGCCCGCGAAGAGAAAAGCGGCAAGCAGTTGGGCGATCCGCGCAAGGCTGCGCAGGCCATGCTGCAACTGATCGCCAGCCCCGCGCCGCCCGCGCACTTGCTATTGGGCAGCGATGCGCTGAATCTGGTGCGCGATAAACTGCAACGCAGCCTCAGCGACATCGAGCAATGGGGAACCCTGACCCGCTCCACCGATGGCTGAGTACCTGGCGAGGAGAAAAATGCCCATGAGTCCATCCGATCCGTATACCGCGCGCATGGTGCAGTTGCTTGAACAGCTCGCGCCGCTGGAGGGTTACAACCTCAGTGCGCTGGAGGACGTGCGTTTTCTGCGCTCGAATCGGCCGCTGAGCAACACCCCGGTGCTGTATGAGCCGGGCATCGTGATTCTCTGTCAGGGGCGCAAGCGCGGCTATCTGGGCGATGACGTCTACGTCTATGACGCACAGCATTATCTGGTGGTGTCGGTGCCGGTGCCGTTCACCATGGAAACCGAGGCCAGTGCGGCTGAGCCGATGCTGGCGGTGTATATGCGCCTCGACCTGCAATTGGCCAGCGAGTTGATGCTGCAGGTCGACGAGGTGTTCGGCCCCAGCGACGCTTCGCCAAAGGGCATGTACGCCTCGCCGATGGATGATCCATTGCGCGCCTCGACCCTGCGTTTGCTCGAAGCGATGAGCGATCCGGGCGACGCGCAGATCCTCGGACCGGCACTGGTTCGGGAGATCTACTACCGGATCCTGACCGGTGCCCAGGGCGGTTCGATGCGTGCGGCGCTCCAGCAGCAAGGGCATTTCGGCAAGGTCAGCCGGGCGATCCGGCGGATTCACAGCAGCTATGAGCAACGCCTGGATGTCGAGTCCCTCGCCGAGGAAGCCGGGATGAGCGTACCGAGCTTCCATGTGCATTTTCGCAACGTCACCGACTCATCGCCGATGCAATACCTCAAAGCCACGCGCCTGCATCAGGCGCGTTTGCTGATGCTGCGTGGCGCCATACCGGCCGCGACGGCGGCGTTCAACGTCGGTTATGAAAGCGCCTCGCAGTTCAGCCGCGAGTTCAAGCGTTTCTTCGGGCGCACGCCGCTGGCCGAAATTGCGTGGATGAAAGCCACGTATGCCCTGCCCCAGTCCGCCACGCCCTCCCCGTATGTTTCTTCGCACTGAGCACTGATCGTTCCCGGCCATCGCATGCCCGTCGCAGTCTCAAGGCAAAATCCCCGCGCATTCACTACGCTTGAGAAATCCGCCTCGGTGCAAGCCCGGCAAACACATTGAACATTGCACGCGGGCCGCTGTTCCAGATGATTCAGACAGAGAATCAAGGACGAACATATGGATGTCTTCGCTCCCGCTGCGCCTGTTCCGCCTCAGCAAAGCGCAATCACCCGCCGCCTGGCGTTCGCGGTAGGCACGCTGTTTATCGTCGGGGTGATTGCCGCTATCGGCACCCTGCTCGGCATTGCCGCTCGCCTGGATCGCGAGGATGTCGAGCAGAACCGTTTCTACATGGCCCGCGCTCTGGAAAACCGCATCAGCACCTCAAAGAGCTACATCACCAGTTACGCCGACTGGACCACGGCTTACGAGCACTTGCACAACCAAGTCGATACCGACTGGGCGTATACCCAGCAGAACATCGGCAAGACGCTGTTCACCACTGACGGTTATGACGGCGTGTTCGTGCTGGATCGGCAGCGCACCAAATACGCCGTGGTGCAGGGACAGCAGGAAGACGCGGACATCGCGCACTGGCTCGCGGCGCCTGCCGCGTCGTTGATTGATCAGGTGCAAAACCAGTCCGAGCTGACTGTGCCTGTCAGCACCTACTCGCTGTTCGACGGCTGGCCGGCGCTGGTCACGGCGGCGGCCATTCTGCCCAACGATGAGCGTCCGGTGGGCGATCCGCAACAGACGTCGGTGCTGGTATTCGTCGACAAGCTGACACCGGCCAAACTGCAAGCGCTTGGCGTGGCCTATGGCCTGAACAACCTGACTCTGATGCCGGATGAACAGCTCACCGGGGAGCAACCACGCGTGCCGCTGGACAGTACCGGTTTCAGCATGACGGCAGATCTGAAGCGCCCCGGGCAGCAATTGTTGTGGTCATTGCTGCCAACGCTCGGCGGTGTGCTGGCCGTGCTGATGCTGTTGACCGCCTATTTCCTGCGTCACGCCGTGCGATCATCGACCTACGTCGATCAGAGTTTCAGCACGTTGAAGAGCTCGAATCAGGCGCTGGAGGCGGCCAACCATGCACTGGAAGCCAGCGAAGAACGCTTTCGCGCCGTGGCCGAAGCCGCATCGGACTGGATCTGGGAAGTCGACAATCAACTGCGCCTGACCTATCTCTCGGCGCGCTTCAGCGAGGTGACCGGTTACCCGCAAACCGAGTGGCTGGGGCAAGGCATCGGGCAACTGGTGTCCTGCGATACCACGCCGCTGGAGCTGTGGCTGAAAAAACTCACCGAAGACAGCAATGCCAGCGACCTGCGCTGCACCTACCGCGATCACGCCGGGCAGCAACGCCACTGCCGGCTATCAGCGCGGCCGATCATCGAGAAGCAAAGCGTGGTCGGCTATCGCGGCACCGCCAGTGACATCACCGACGAAGTCGCTGCCCATGCGCAGATCCAGCACCTGTCGATGCACGACGCCTTGACCGGCCTGCCCAATCGCAATCAATTGTCGCGTTATCTGGATGACGCGCTGCTGCTCAAAGAGCATGCCCCGCCACTGTCGTTGCTGGTGATCGATCTGGACAACTTCAAGCCGATCAACGACTCCCTCGGCCATCCGGCCGGTGATGCGGTGTTGCAGGAAGTCGCCAGTCGCCTGCGCGAATGCACCCGTGAGCACGACATCGTCGCGCGCCTGGGCGGTGACGAATTCGTTGTGGTGCTCAATGGCATGGACACTCGGCAAGAGGTCGACCGCTTTTGTACCCGGCTGGTCGAGAGCCTGCATCAACCGATGGTCTTCGAGCACCATCCGCTGCACGTCGGGGCCAGCATTGGCATCGCCCTGAGCCGCCGTCAGGGCTTCGTGCCCAGCGAGTTGATCCGTTGCGCCGACATCGCGCTGTATCAGGCCAAGTCCGAGGGCAAGAACACCTGGTGCTATTTCGAAGCGCACATGAACGACCAGATCCAGACCCGCCGGCAAATGGAAAGCGATTTGCGTGGCGCGTTGAAGAACGACGAATTCATCCTGCATTACCAGCCGCGCTACACCGTCGACGGCAAGCACATCGTCTCGGTCGAGGCATTGGTGCGCTGGCAGCATCCGACCAAGGGGCTGCTGGGGCCCGACGTGTTCATCGGCCTGGCGGAACAGACCGACCTGATCGTGGCGCTGGGCCGCTGGGTATTGCGTGAAGCCTGTGAAACCGCACTGAGCTGGCCGTCAGACATTCTGCTCTCGGTCAATCTGTCGCCGGCGCAATTTGCCCTCAGCGATGTCGTCGAAGACGTGCGCGAAGCGCTGATCCAGACCCGTTTCCCGGCCAGTCGCCTGGAACTGGAAATCACCGAAAACGTGATGCTCGTCGACACCGACGGTGCGCTGGCCACGATGAATGCGCTGAAGCAACTCGGGGTGCGGCTGAACATGGACGACTTCGGCACCGGCTATTCGTCCCTCGGCTACCTGCGCGCCTACCCGTTCGACGGGATCAAGATCGACAAACGCTTCATCGCCTCGATCAGCAACGGCGCCAACGATCGCGCCGTGGTTCAGGCGATCATCGGCCTGGGCAAAGCCATGGGCCTGACCGTCACCGCCGAAGGCGTGGAAACCGAGGAGCAACTGGAGATTCTCGGCAAGGATCAATGCAACGAGGTGCAGGGCTACTTCATGAGCCGGCCGATCGACAAGGGCGCGTTTGCGCAATTGTTGAAAAGCGCCAGGGCCGTGCCGGCAGATCATCCGTTGTCAACAATCAGTAATGAAATGCAGAAAGCCCGGCTCGACACGCTTCGTTAATGAGGTTTTCTTTCTGACTTTAATTAGTTTCGTTCAGGGTGTGTTTAGGGCCGTCATGCTGGAATAGTCCTTGCCGTGGGTTAGGGTCGAATTCAATCTCGCGAAAATCACAACTTCACTTGCGGCTTTATCTGGCTTCCAGAATTGCGGGCGAAAAGAACAACTGCAGCAAGGGATTAACGATGGATCGATATGAGGCCCCGCTTGTTGTAGAACGCACTTGGCGGGCAGTGTTGTTGAAAGGACTGATTACAAGAAATCCATGCCTGAGCATTTTTTTCATGACACTGGCCGTGTTCATGGCAATGCAGTACAAACCCGCTGTCCTGAACTACACAACACGTTTTGTCGACTTTGCCGAGTACATGTTGCTGCACGGCATCACACTGTTCCCGATTGCCGACGACCTCAAGCCTTATCCCGACTATACGGTTCTCAATACCCTGTTGGTCTATCTGGTTTCCTTGCCGTTCGGCCGGGTGTCCATTCTTTCCATGGGTTTTCCATCCTGCGTGGCCGCGTCGCTGATGCTGGTATTCATTTATCGGCTGGGCGCGTTGCACAGCAAGAAATGGGGCGCGTATGGCGTTCTTTTCAGCCTGCTCACCTGGGCTTTTCTTGACGGCGTCAACTCGCTGGCACTGGATATCTATCCGGCGCTGTTAACGGTGATGTGCTTCTACTTTGCCTATTCGGCCGAAATGAAAAAGGCCCCACAGTGCCTGGTGTTTCTGTACCTCGGCCTGGCACTGGGTTTCGCCTTTCGTGGGCCTATTGGCTTGATCGGACCCGCGACTGTCATTGGTACTTATTACTTGCTGAGCCGGCAGTGGCGCATGTTGCTGCTGTTTTCATTGCTCTCGGGCGTGATTCTGACTGTTGGGGTTGCGCTGCTGGCCTGGGCCGCCTACTTGCAAGGAGGGCAAGCGTTCCTTGAGGAAGTGCTGAACATGCAGGGCATCGGACGCTTCGGTTCCGACCACGCGCCACGCTATTACTTCTACTTCTCCGCAGGCTTGTTTACCTACGGCATCACGGTGTTTTACGCCATTAATGTAATTCTCAAGAAGTACAAACTGTTCTTCCGCTCGACCCGCGATAAAGACATCGACCTGCTGCTGTATCTGACCGGGTGGCTGTTGGTCCTGCTGGTGCTGTTTACAATCCCCAGCTCGAAGAAAGCGCGCTACATCCTCGCAATCACGCCGGCCATTTCGCTGCTGGCCGCTTACCTCTTCGTCAGCAAGGAAGCCGCCTTGATCCGCGCCAAAAACGGCCTGCTGAACTTCTGCCTGAAGTTGCCCATGCTTGGGTTGGGGATGCTGGTGGCGGTGCTGGTCTACAACAACTTCGCCGATGTTCCGTTACAGCCCAGCTACTTGGGCGTAGCCTTGGGATTGTCTGCGCTGCTGAGCTTCTACCATGGCAAACACCAGTACTTCGCCGAGCATCCCTATCGCGAGTTCATGACGCTGTCGTTTGGCGTAGCGGCATTTCTGATACTGGATATGTTTTTCTTCAACCCGATCACCTACCACCTGGAACTCATGATCGAACCCACACCGAAGTTTCTGCCGTATTGGTTTTGGTGAAGCCTCTTCCTGATTCATGAGTAAGCGACACGACTGTCCAGTATTCACATGTTGATATCTGACAGAGTCATGACGCATTCAGGGTACTGAATCGGCGGCAGGGCCCTGCGCAAAAGCAGTCGTTTGCAGCAGGAAAAAAATAAAGGTGCCGCCCGCTTTCGCGAGCGACACCTTCATCCACTGCCCGCTAATCAAGCCTTGTTGTCCGCTTCTTCCAGCGCTTTTTCAGCGTTGAACCCGTCGAAGTTCTCGAATACGCCCAGAAAGCCCGGTACGGTTACTTCTCGCGCCCAGTCGCGCTGTAGTTCGCAGTACATTTGCACCCGGCTGATGAGCTTCGCCCCCGCCTGTTCCATTCTGCGCAACGCCGCCTCGTGCGCGGCGAGCGATGTGCCGCCGACCGCATCGACCGGCACATAAACGTCATAACCTTCCTGGATCGCGTCGAGCACCGGGAATGTCAGGCACGCTTCGGTCCAGAGTGCAGTCATGATCAGCTTTTTGCGCCCGAGCGCCTTGACTGCCTGCTTGAATTGCGTGTCCTCCCAACTGTTGATCGATGTGCGGTCGTAGGTCGGAAGATGGCCGAGCACCTGTTGCAGCTCCTGGATCGGCGGCTTGTTGCGGCCGGTCGCGACATTGACTGTCGAGTGGATGATCGGAAGGTTGTAGTTGACCGCCGCCTTCGCGACGCTGGTTATGTTGAAGACGAGTTCATCACGCGGCATCGAGCGGATCGAAGAAACCTGAACCGGCTGATAATCGATGATGATCAACGCCGAGTTTTCCGGGGTCAGTAGCTGATCGGTATGGGGGTTGCGGAGAGTCTCGCTTGCCATTGGCAAATCCTTTTCATGGGTGACGCACGTTTGTGAATCAGGCCGGAGCCTGTGCGGGTGATGGGTTCCGAGACACGTGCGAATGACGCCATGCCCGGAAAATCCATTGTGCTGTTCCCATGTTCGACGCAGTAGTAGCATTGCGCGACGTGCTGTGTCGCGAAAAGAGGAACGCAAGCGTGGATATCGAAGAACTGCAGACCTTAGTGGAAGTGGCTGATGCCGGGGGCATTTCGCAGGCGGCTCTGCGTCTTGGCGTGTCGAAATCGATCGTCAGCCGCCGCCTGGCTCGGCTTGAAACCGAATTGGGTGTGCAATTGCTGGCACGCTCCACTCGCGGGGCGGCGCTTACCGAGGCCGGTGCGACGTTCCGGGACTACGCCGCCAGGGTTTGCACCGAGATCGACATCGCCAAGGAAACGATCCTGCCCGCCGGCGCCCTCCGCGGCCGCTTGCGCGTGGCCGTGCCGCTGTCGTTCGGCCAGAGTCACTTCGCCCCGATGCTGGCAGAAATGGCGCGTCGGCATCCGCAGCTGCACATCCAGACCTGTTACAGCGATCGCTTCGTTGACCTCATTGCCGAGGGCTACGATTGCGCCATCCGGGTGGGCTATATGCAGGACTCCAATCTGATCGCCAGACGGATTGGCCCGGTCTACGCCAAGCTCGTCGCGAGCCCCGCCTACATCAACGCGCATGGAGAACCCCAGACGCCGGATGAACTGATTGCCCATCAGGCGCTCATGCAGGGCACCGAAGCCTGGCAATTCATGGATGGCGACAAAGTCATCACGGTTCGTCCGCAAGGCCGCTTCAAAGCCGACAACGGCATCGCCCTGGTCGCCGCCGCGACCGCAGGCCTGGGTGTCGCCTACCTGCCCGACTGCCTCACCCATGAACACGTGGCATCCGGCGCACTGGTGCCGATCATGACAAACCATCCTCCCCCTCCGGCCGGTGCCTACATCCTCCGCCCGCCGGGTCCGCACCCTGCGCGCAAAATTCGTGTGCTCACTGAACTGCTGATCGAGTTCTTCGGCGAAACGCCACACCTGGCGGTGCAGCCGCTGTCACATCAGGATGATGCGCTGGCATGAGGTTGGGCTAAGCGAGAGCGACAGACATTCCTCTTTATCTGCCATTCGCGCAGGGCCGCTATGGGAAAGCGGTCACTCGCGAGTGTCGTCTTCCGACCGGAAGCTGCCCGTAGGCACAGACAGCAATCGGCCAATAAAGGACGATCGCGGTTTAGCTCAGATCTAACGTATACAGTAATATCCGTCTGCACCGCCCAAGCTATGGAGTCGGGCTATTAGCCATGAAGGGATCAAGTGAATCTACAAGTTGAAATTGAAAGGATCTTCGAGGGTAAAGCATTTGCCAGGCCACTTTTCTATACCTATCCAGGAGGTCTGCGTTTTGAGCTCTCTGAAACTGGCGGAGTGATTGAGCAATTTCTAACAGCACTACGAAAATCAGCAAAGATCTGCAGCGATATCTTCCTTGATGACGCGACGCTTGTTGCTTGTCTGCGCGTTCATTCTGGCATCAACCGATTTGCTCATCGGCCCCTGATTCGCGCTCTTCGATCTGCAGACATTAACATACCCACGGAATGCTCAGTCTGGAGTGAGGAAATAGATCCGGAGGAATGGTTTTGCGAAAAAGAGCCGGAGTATTGGATCAACATCGCCTTTGAAGCACCCGCCACCCTGCTTCAAACATTTCTTTGGTGTGCCTTGGCTAGGGACTTTTCCGCAATTCAGCCTAAACCCAACTGCATTTTGTACCTCTTCAATTTGAAGAAACATGTCATGGTTTTCCCCTACGACGACAGAGGTATGGATGTGGTCGGCCCCAACAAAAATCTGCTTTTACAGCTGTATCGTCTCCATCATACATACCTGCTGGATTACGACCGACACACGATGGACACCACATTTTCAGGGCCTGCGTACTAGCCTTATTGCTCACATTGGAGCTGAAACCATGCCCACAGCCCACATGGAAACCGTCTCCTTTGTGTCGTTTGCTGCCTGTCACGAAGGGCAGGAACCTGTCCAGAGTGTGTAAAAACTCCAAAGCCAGCTCGGATGATTAAAAATCGCCCCCAAACACGCATTGCCGCATCTGTCCTGCGTCAGTAGGATTCGGTCATCGCTGACATAAATGGATGTGTACATGGAAAGCATGCCGAGACTGGAAATTGAGCGCGCTGCGTATCAAGAGTTTTTAACTCTTTGGGAACGCGGTGTATTCGATAATCAGCGCTTAGGCCAAGCGTTCTATAACCATTTTCGGCTTCATCGTCTGAGCGACCAAACGCGCCTGTTCGGTCTCTATGAAACTGACGGAGACAAGGCCATAACCGCGATCTCCCGCCTGTTCCAAATCAGATAACTTCGACCCCGCGTTTCGCGAGAGCAGGGTCAGCCTTGAAGACCGAGAGGGGATCAAGCGTTTTTACACACTCTGGGCCAGAAGCGGACGTATTGGCATCTGTGTAGTATCTGCCTCTCTTCCAACCTATATGAGGTGCCCGACGCCTAGTCGACACCCCCATCCCTACAAGAGCTGTCCTAGACCTGCAATACGCCCTTTACTCGATGGAGCGCCTATCACGGTAAGGTCATGTTTGTATGACGCACACGAGCAACCACAATCCCTTGATATTTTACAATAAACCCTTCCATTTACCTGAAGCCTATATCATGTAGCCATAACTGCCGCGAGCTTGGGATGTTTATTTTGATAATACAGCTCCACCTCAGCATCATTCTCCAGGAATTGCCATACCTCTTTTGAACGCATGGAGTATAAAACGATAACTGCAAACACTCCCAGATACAGCCATACCAGACTCGCCGTGCCGAATTTAGACATGATTGCGCCAGTTATCACGAATGAAACCGAGCTTCCCAACTGACTAATAACCAACGTGGACGCCATCAATCTTACGCGTGCACCCGAAGGTATAGACATAACTCTTTTATCCATTCCGATCAAGGTAATACAAGCACTGGCCGCCCCCGCGAAAAATAGCCAAGGAATCAATAGCCAAACTTCGTCGCTTTGCGTCGTCGCGCAAAGTGAAAAAGTCAGCAACGACCAACATCCAAGATACTTTTTGCGCTGATTTTGTCTTTTAGCAATAATTGGGCTCAAAATTAACAAGCCTGCAATAGCTCCACTCGCGAAGACAGCATTCAACAGGCCTGCACTGCCTTCCGCAAGATTGCGAGTATGTATAAGTGTTGGAACCAGCATCGGCACGATCGCCGTGACGGTCAAACCAAGTAGCAGCCCAGAACAGGTCAAAAATTGTTCTGGCGGAAGAATGCATTTAAGTTTAAGCCCAAGAAATATTTCATTAATACGATGTGATGTTGATCTCGGCTTTGTGGGGGCTTCACTTATCGGTAGAGCCATTGCTATTACTACGGCTACCAGTCCCAGTATTGAAGAAAAAAGTAGCGAGATGTCCAATGAATACACCGCAATTACAATGCCCGCTAACAAAGGCCCCGCAACCCTACCCACGGTAACAACGATACGCCGAATGCGAAATGCAGCACTCGTTTGATGTTTATCAACAGTTTCAGCAGGATAGATGCCAAAAAGAGGCTGGACCACTCCAAATGCTGCTACAGCAATAACGTCGATGAGAATCAGGGCGTCAAGCGAATACCAGTTAGAGGCAAATAGGTACCGCAATGCACTGGCAAACAAGATTACAATACAACCTGCCTTAAGAGCAGTACTACGGCGCATCGACTCAACGCGTGGTGCAAAGCACAACATTGAAATTATCGCTGCGAATGCGAGTGCTGTTTCGTAGACAGCCAGTTCAAACAGGCTGCCCCGCTGTACAATAATCAGAGGCAGCGTTGTGTTCCAACATCCGAGGTAGATCCAGAGCAATAACTCCAGGTATAGATACGTTCGGAATGTACTCAATTCATAATTTCCTTCTTCGTATGGGGGCCGCTATAGCTCCCTGCCATGGCGACCCCTTCACACGAATCAGCCTGCTACAAAATGATTGACTTTAAAGCTTTCTGCGCTCACACCAAACTTAGAAAAGAGGTGGCCGTGCATTCTATTCTTGTATATATCTCGATTCTTTTCGAAATACTCTCGATCATACCATCTTACGCCGAAAAACATGGTCAACCCCCTTACCACAGTCGCAAGCTGCCAATCGTAGAAAACGGCCTCAACCGGTCGAGCACCCAATCGCTCATCAGACTCCATTACCGCGACAATGCATAGATCCAGTTCTTCCTTGCTTGAAAAAGCAACCTCACAGTTGGTCAGAGCAACTATTGGCTTATCCAGGTTTCGTTCATTGCCGATGACAACTTCGTACGTTTGAGATTCCATTCTTGCTAGCCTCTACGTATTTGATGGGTGATTAACACGCTTACTTTCAGAAGCTTCCAATCCGAGAAGCGGATTGGTCCAACATGGAAACTCTCGGAAGAGATCACTAGAGATATGGCAAGCAGAACAAATACGAAATCACAGTAGTCCGCGAGAGCTACCCTGTCAAATCTACAATTTTGGGGGAAGAGCGTGAGACGACAACTGCTCAATACGAAGTAGCAACCCTTAAACACGAACCGTAGCAGAGTGTGTTTCACATTCCAGTTGAGCGCCCTGACAATTAATGTTCAACCAAACTGCGCTGTCAAACTATTTTTTATGCACCATTTTGGCAAATAAATCACGACCAACGGAGCCTTTAATTGTGGAGATGTGGCTGCAACAGCATCAAAAAGGAGCGCATATGAATTATTTGGTGCACCTCCATAAAGCAAAAAAAGTGTGCAGAAATAATAGTTAGAGACTGACAAACATCCTTTGAATGACCCCTTCTGGCTGTGGATTCAACCGGTCGACGCAACACGACTAAATTCTGTGTAAGCAGAAGGAGTGTTGCAGATGAAGCAG
>Ga0157372_10002718_pt1 | contig 19144 bp, 16 predicted proteins | sample C55metaG_FD_115307 | JGI IMG/M metagenome (GOLD analysis project Ga0157372, IMG submission 115307) | Corn rhizosphere microbial communities from Kellogg Biological Station, Michigan, USA - C5-5 metaG | ecosystem: Host-associated > Plants > Roots > Rhizosphere > Soil | place: USA: Michigan... | reverse complement strand
CTTCGCATTCACGTCAGCGCTCGCTTCGATCAGCACCTTTGCCGCCTCGACGTGGTTGGCGTGTGTCGCGATCAGGAGCGCCGTGCGGCCGCTTGCGTCGCGGGCATCGATCTCGGCGCCCTTCGGCAGAAGGTCACGAATGGCTGCGGCGTCGCCTTTCGCTGCCGCAGCGCGCAGTTTGCTCTGGGGCATGTCATCTCCGGCTGCCGGCGGCAAAGGCCAGATCAGAAAAAAGAAGACGAATGCACAGGCGAACAACCGCCGGGCCCAGCTCATGTTCATATCTGCACATTCCAGAATTGAACGGTCGAACGATAATGATAATGTTGCGCGGTTCATGCGGCTTTTGCATCTAACATTTTTGGGAATGCTCGTTGTCGCGGCCACGGATGCCCGCGCCACAAGCTTCGATTGCCGCAAGGCGCGCACGCCGGACGAGATCGCCGTCTGCAACCACCACGATCTGTCGCTGCTCGATACCGAAATGGGCGCGCTCTGGTTCGCCTACCGGCAACTGCCGTTTCTGATGGGCATGAGCGCCGCCCGCCGCGACGACGAAGGCACTTTCCTGTCGAAACGCGCCGCCTGCGGGCCGCGAGTCGCGTGCCTGCGGGAGCTTTATCGCGAGCGGAATAAGTCGCTCAAAGAAGGCATCACCGCCGCGCTGCGGGAGCTCGGCCGCGAGCAGGAAAGGTAAAAGGCGTCGTTTACCTTTCCCGGCCATTGCCGCAGCAGGGCGGAAAATGTGCTCTTTGTCACAGCCTCTTTCCGCAAGGCTCAATTAAACTTGTTCGCAACTGGCGCGGCGGGTGTCTTTTTTTCGGTTTCCGCCTTGCTAGATTAAGAGCCTGACTCGCCGGTTTCGCGCCTAGCCTTTTCGCTTCCTGCCGACACCCGGGAAATGCGGGCTCGGCGCATCGAAAGAACCGTATGCGTATTCCTTCCCCGGAAAAATTGGTTGCAATGCTGGGCGCAGCGGCTTCGCTTGCGATCTTCGCCGGCAGCGCCAGCGCGCAATACGATCCGCGCTACGATCGCTACTACAGCGGCCGGTATGAGCGCTATTACGATCGCTACGACCGCTATCGGCGCTACGATCCTTACGACGAGTATTTTGCCCGCCGGCAGATGCGGCGTTTGCCGCCCGACGAATTGCCGGTGCGGCACAAGAAGCCGAAGCACGAAATCGCGCCGACGAAAAAGACGGAGGAAAAACCGGCGAAGGGCCCCTTCCAGATCGTCATCTCGATCGCCTCGCAACGGATTTACCTCTATGGCGCGAATGGCTTGATCCGCGAATCCAAGGTCTCGACCGGCATGCGCGGCCACTCGACGCCGACCGGCGTCTTCAGCGTGATCGAGAAGGATTATTATCACCGCTCCAACATCTATAGCGGCGCGCCGATGCCGCTGATGCAGCGGATCACCTGGTCCGGCGTCGCGCTGCATGAAGGCGTCCTGCCCGGCTATCCGGCATCGCACGGCTGCATCCGCATGACCGCCGATTTCGCGAAATTTCTCTGGCACACGACAAAACGCGATGCACGCGTGATCGTGGCGCGCAGCGAGATTGAAGCCCCCGCGCCGATCGCGAGCCCGAAATTGTTTGTGCCAGTGAAGAAGCCCGTCGAGAAAATCGAAGCCGCGACTTCGGCCGCGAAAGACGTTGCCAACCAGGATGCACCGCTCGTTCAGGTCGCATCTGCAAGCGATCAGATCACTGACGCGCAGCCGATTGAAACCGCTCCCACGGTAAGCGCCACGCCGAAGCCTGCGTACACACCGCCCGTGATGCCCGCGCGCAAGGGACAGGTCGCGGTCTTCATCAGCCGCAAGACCGGAAAACTCTATATGCGCTACGCCAACACGCCTTTGTTCGAAACGCCGGTCGAGATCCGCAACAAGGATCAACTCATCGGCACGCATGTCTTCACGGCGATCGAGCCCACCGAAGACGGCAAGCAGATGAAATGGCTCGTGGCGTCGATCCCGACCCATGCCGCGCCGCCGGAAACGCCGCGGCGGAAATCGCGTGACAAGATCGCCGACATCGCCGGAAAGCCTGCGATGCCCGATATCGGCACGCAGACCGCGGCTTCCGCGCTCGACCGTATCGAAATTCCCATGGATGCGAGCGAACGGATTGGCGAATTGCTTTCGCCGGGCTCGTCGCTCACGATTTCCGATTACGGCATCAGCGAGGAGACCGGCGAAGGCACGGAATTCATCATCCTGACGCGGTGAGCCCTACTACTTCGTGCCGAAATGCCAGGTGGCGCCGCCGCCATAATAGGTGTTGCTCGTGGGGCTGTAATCGACCTTGCCGCCGGTTGAGACGCCCGGCAGTTTGTTGTCGTAATTGGAAAGCCCGGCGAAGCCATTGAGGGAGAGTTCTTCCGAAGGCTTGTAGGTGACCTTCGCCTCGCCATTCGCGAGGTAAGGCGAGGTCGATTCCGAGCCGCCGCCGCTCGCGGACGACAACGACACGTTCCGGGATGCGCGGCCGTAGCTGCCGCCGAGGCCGAACGAGACTTCCTTGCTGACATCGTATTTGCCGTTGAGCCCGACTTTCGCGCCGGTGTCGCGCCAGCCGAGCGCGGAAGCGCCGCTGCCGCTGAAATTCTGTTGCGACTCGCTGTTGAAGACGGTGACCGACGGCGTAAGCGTCAGCGCATCGAACGTGTAGTCGCTTGCCGCCTTCGCGCTCATTTCCGTGGCGTCGTAGCCGGAGATGCCGCTACACGTTCCACAACCGCCGAGCGCGATGCCGTTATAAATGCCCGCGCCAGCGGTGCCCGAAAGCGGCATGTTCGCGGTCGTTTGCGAAAGACCGAACTCGGTGCGCACGTTCGAGCCGAATTGCGGCGACAGCGTACCGGAAGGCATGATGTAGCCGACCGCGCCGCGCGTCGTCGCGCTACTCGCGGCGGGAAGCGGCGAGTCGGGGGTGAGCGCCTGCTGCGTCGAGGCGGAATTCTGCCCGCTCTGCGCGTTCGGATCGGCGGGCTTGTCCTTCATCGCGTCCCATGCGCCGCCTTGGCCCCACATGTAAAAACCGCCGAGCGATTTCAGCACGGCACCGGAGGGAACATTGACCGGAAGGTCGGCGGGTTTCGTGGTCGCATCGACCGGCGTCGTCTCTATTGTTTCCTGGGCGTGGAGGGAAACGAGCGACGCCAGGAGTATGGCGACTGTCGCGAGCAATTTAACTTTCATCGTCGCCGGCCTTGAATCATGGGGGGCAGAGTCGGACCTATCCCATGGAGTTTTGGCAAAGTTTTGACATGCGAAGTTTACGAATGTGACAAAATCGCCGCGCCCGACCTTTGACGGATGCTCACCTGGTCGGCGAGCGTGGAACCCGTCAAGAGTTTCCCGCTAACGGTTTTGGCCGGATATGGACAAATCTCGTCCCCCTTCCGCTTTCCCGGTAAAAATTCCGAATAATGAAATTCAAGGCCGTCGAGGCGCCTCGAAGCCTTTGGGAAGACGAAGGAATAGCCGATTGCCTCGCCCCGCGCCGTGATTTACGGTCTTCGCCACATTCCCATCACGACACAATTCCCCATGGATTTCCGCAAAGACACGATCGAAGCCATCGGCAACACGCCGCTCATTCAACTCTGGCGCGCTTCGCAAGAAACGGGCTGCAATATTCTCGGCAAGGCCGAGTTCATGAATCCGGGGCAGTCGGTGAAAGATCGCCCTGCCCGGCAGATCATCCTGGAGGCGGAAAAGCGCGGCGATCTTCAGCCCGGCGGGCTCGTGGTCGAATCGACCGCGGGCAATACGGGGATTGGGCTCGCGCTCGTTGCGAACTCGCGCGGCTACCGCACGCTGATCGTGATCCCCGAGACGCAGAGCCAGGAAAAGAAAGACATGCTGCGGCTCTTAGGCGCCGAGCTCGTCGAAGTTCCGGCGGTTCCGTATGCGAATAAGAACAACTACCAGCATATCGGGCGGCGGATCGCGGAGAAGATGAAGAAGACCGAGAAGCGCGGCGTGATCTTCGCCGACCAGTGGAACAATCTCGATAACCGCCGCGCGCATTATCTCACCACCGGCCCCGAAATCTGGAAGCAGACCGACGGCAAGGTTGACGCCTTCATCTGTTCCTGCGGCACCGGCGGGACGCTGGCCGGGGCATCCACATTTTTACGCGAGCAGAAGAAGGACATCATTATCGGCTGTGCCGATCCGGAAGGCGCCGGCATGTATAATTTCTTCGCGAATGGCAAAGCCGACGCGACGCCGGGGAATTCCGTCACCGAGGGCATCGGGCTCAATCGCGTCACCGATATCGTGAAAGACGTGAAGGTCGACGAGCCTTATGTCATCCCCGACACCGAAGCGCTGCCGATCGTGTTCGATCTTCTGGAACACGAAGGGCTCTGCATGGGCGGCTCGTCCGGCATCAACGTCGCGGGCGCGATCCGGCTCGCGAAAAAACTCGGACCCGGGCACACCATCGTGACGGTGCTCGCCGATTACGGCACGCGTTATCAATCGAAGCTCTTCAATCCGAAATTCCTGCGCGAGAAAAAGCTTCCCGTCCCCGATTGGATGGGCCGCAAGATGGAAGTTCCGAATGTCATGGAGTAATCACGCCACATGAGTATTACGGGTAACAAGAGCCGCTGGCTCGTTTCCACCGACCAGCTTGCCGAGAAGATGAAGAACGGCAATGTCGCGGCGGTCGACGGCTCCTGGTATCTGCCGCAGCACAATCGTCAGGGCTTCGAGGAATATCTCGCGCACCATATTCCCGGCGCGGTGTTCTTCGACATCGACGAAATCTCCGATCACTCCTCGCAGCTGCCGCACATGCTGCCGCCGGCGCACACTTTCGAGCTGCACATGACGCGGCTTGGAATTGCAAACGACATGGACGTTGTCGTCTATGACGGCATGGGGCTGTTCTCGGCGCCGCGGGTGTGGTGGACGATGCGCGTCTTCGGCATGAAAAACGTATGCATCCTCGACGGCGGCTTTCCGAAATGGATGAAAGAAGGCCGCCCGGTCGAGAAAGGAATGCCGAAGATTTTGCCTTCCGACTTCGCGGCGAAGTTCGACGCTTCCCTCGTCGCCGATTACCGCCGCGTGGCGGAGACTCTCAGCGATCATTCGGCGCAGGTCATCGACTCCCGCCCCGCGGCCCGCTTTCGCGGCGAAGCGCCGGAGCCGCGCGAAGGCGTCGCCTCCGGCCACATGCCGGGCAGCCTGAACCTGCCCGCGAGCGATGTCGTCGAGAATGGCGCGCTCGCCTCGAACGAAAAAATCGAAGCCGCGGTAAAGAAAGCCGGCGTCGATCTCTCGCAGCCCGTGATCACGAGCTGCGGCTCGGGCGTTTCGGCGGCACTGTTGTGGTTCGCACTCGACAGCATCGGCAAGCCGCCGCAGGCGCTCTACGACGGCTCCTGGACCGATTGGGGCACGCGCGAGGACGCGCCGGTGGCAACCGGCAAAAAATAGGCATAGGATTCGCCCACTGGAGGCGCGATGATTTTTCGCCAGCTTTTCGACAGCGTCTCGGGAACTTACACCTACCTGCTCGCCAGCCGGCACGGCGGCGAAGCGCTCATCATCGACCCGGTGCTTGAGAAGGTCGATCGCTACCTGCAACTCATCAACGAGCTCGACCTCCGGCTGGTGAAGGCCGTCGATACGCATATCCATGCCGATCATGTCACCGGCCTTGGCGCATTGCGCGATCGCACCCACTGCATCACGGTGATGGGCGAAAACAGCAAAGTCGACGTGGTTTCGCTGCGCGTCGCGGAAGGCGACAAGCTGACCGTCGAAGGCGTCAGCCTCGACGTGCTCTACACGCCCGGCCACACCGACGATTCCTACAGCTTCCTCCTGAAAGACCGCGTATTCACCGGCGACACGCTTCTGATCCGCGGCACGGGGCGCACCGACTTCCAGAACGGCGACCCGCGCAAGCAGTACGATTCGATTTTCGGAAAATTATTAAAACTGCCGGAGGAGACGCTTCTCTTCCCCGCGCACGACTACAAGGGCGAAACCGTTTCCACCATCGGCGAAGAAAAGCGCTTCAATCCCCGCCTGCAGGTGAGGTCGATCGACGAATATGTCGACCTCATGAACAATCTCAAACTGCCGAACCCGAAGATGATGGATGTCGCGGTGCCGGCGAATTTGCGCCAGGGGTTGCATCAAGAGGAAATCGCGAAGCGCGGCTGGGCGCTGCCGATCTCGCAAGCGACGAAGCTTGTCGGCGACAACGGCATCACGCTGATCGATCTGCGCGACACCGCCGAGCGCGAAAAGAACGGCACGATCCCCGGATCGGTGCACGCGCCCTATCCCAATCTTGCGCCCAACCTTCAGCCCGGCGGCATGTTGTACGAGTTCGCCCGCACCGGGAACCGGCGGATCGTGTTCTATTGCGCTTACGGCGAGCGCTCGGCGATGGCGGTGAAGATGGCGCAGGACGCCGGCATTCTCAGCGCCTGCCATATCGAAGGCGGCCTCGACGCGTGGAAGAAGGCGAACGGGCCGGTCGAGCGATCAACGCCCCACTAGAGTCGACCAAACGATCAGTGCAAGATTTGCGAGAGAAATAGCTTCGTCCGCTCATGTTGCGGATGCGCGAAGAATTCGTTGGGCTCGTTCGCTTCGATGATTTGCCCCGCGTCCATGAACACGACGCGGTTCGCAACCTGACGCGCGAAGCCCATCTCGTGCGTGACACAGAGCATCGTCATGCCGTCCTTGGCGAGCGAGACCATGGTGTCGAGCACTTCCTTCACCATTTCCGGATCGAGCGCCGAGGTGGGCTCGTCGAACAGCATCACTTTCGGCTTCATGCAGAGGGCGCGCGCGATGGCGACGCGCTGCTGCTGCCCGCCCGAAAGCTGGCCGGGATATTTTTCCGCCTGCTCCGGGATTTTCACGCGCGTCAGGTAATGCATCGCAAGCTCGTCCGCTTCCTTCTTCGGCATATGGCGGACATAGATCGGCGCGAGCGTGAGATTTTCCAGAACGGTGAGGTGCGGAAACAGATTGAAGTGCTGAAACACCATGCCGACTTCACGGCGGACTTCGTCGATCTTTTTCAGATCGCCGGTGAGTTCGGTGCCGTCGACAATGATCCTGCCCTTTTGATGTTCCTCCAGGCGGTTGATGCAGCGGATCATGGTCGACTTACCGGAGCCCGAGGGGCCGCAGATCACGATGCGCTCGCCCTTCAGGACGTCCATGTCGATGTCGCGCAGCACATGGAATTGGCCGTACCATTTGTTGACGCCCATCATCTGCACGACGTGTTCGTTTTCGGCCATGCCCCGCTCCTAACGCCTGCGCCCGGCGGACGTGCGGCGCTCGATATACATCGAGTAGCGCGACATGCCGAAGCAGAAAATGAAATAGACGACGCCGGCGAAGGCGAAGCCCGTGAACAATGTCGTCGGCGTCGCCCAATCCGGATCGGAGAATGCCGCGCGAATCTGCCCGAGAAGATCGAACAGCGCGACGATCAGGACGAGCGTCGTATCCTTGAAGAGCCCGATGAAATTATTGACGATGCCGGGGATCACGAGCGTGAGCGCCTGCGGCATCACGATCCTGCCCATCGTCTGCCAGTAGCCGAGCCCGAGTGCGTTCGCCGCTTCCGTCTGCCCCTTTGGGATCGCCTGCAGGCCGCCGCGCACGACTTCCGCCATGTAAGCGGCTGAGAAGAGCGCGACGCCGATCAGCGCGCGCAGGAGACCGTCGACCGTGAGCCCGCCCGGCAGGAATAGCGGCAACATGTAAGTCGCGAAGAACAAGACCGTGATCAGCGGGACGCCGCGCCAGAACTCGATAAAGCACACGCTGAAAATGCGAACGATCGGAAGATGCGAGCGGCGCCCGAGCGCGAGCAGAATACCGAGGGGGAGCGACGTGACGATGCCGGTGACCGAAACGACGAGGGTCACGAGGAGCCCGCCCCATTGCCGCGTCTCGACCGGCACGAGGCCGAAATCGAAATCAAGCGCGAGGAGAACAGCGCCGATGCCGATCAATAGCGTAGCCGCCGCGCGCGCGGTAAAACCACCCTCGGCGCCGAGCGCGTTCGCAATAAAATAGGTGGCAACAACAATCAGCGCCGACGAGACGACGAAATCGAGCCAGAAGCTGAGCGTAAGCCCGAAAATCTGGACGCCATGCAACATCGCGGCGAGCGGGACGATGCGCCCGATGATGAATTGATTGAGGCTGAAATCGCCACCGCCGAGCAAAATCAGCGCCGCGATCGGAAATACGCCGAAGAACAAAATCGCGTTCCAGCGCTTGAACGGCGCGCGCGGAATCAAGAGGCCCGCGAGCAGGATGGCACCGAACGCAAAGACGAGATTGGGCCGCCAGCGCTCGGCGATCGGGTAAAAGCCGTAAACGAACTGCCCGAATTTCGCTTTCACGAAGGGCCAGCAAGCGCCGCTTGCAACAAGGCAGGATTCGCGGTTGTCGCCGGTCCAGACCGCATCGAAAATGTAAAATTTCAGAAGCGGCGGCACGATCAGCGCGATCAAAACGACGCTGACCGCGGTCAGCGTAATATTGAACCAGCCGGAGAACAGGTTCTTCCGCACCCAGCCGACCGGACCGCCGATCACCATCGGCGGCGGCTCCATCGGCGCAATTTCGCGGCGGATGAAAGCGATGTCGCTCATCGTTCCACCAGCGCCATGCGGCGGTTGTAGAGATTCATCAGGCTCGAGGTGAACAGCGAAATCGTAAGATACACCGCCATCGTCATCGCAATGATCTCGATTGCCTGCCCGGTCTGGTTCAGCGTCGTGCCGGCGAAGACCGCGAAGAAGTCCGGATAACCGATCGCAACCGCGAGCGAGGAATTCTTGGTGAGATTGAGATACTGGCTCGTCAGCGGCGGGATGATGACGCGCAGCGCCTGCGGCACGACCACAAGACGCAGCGTCGGCCCGGTGCGGAGCCCGAGCGACTCCGACGCTTCCGTTTGCCCGCGGTTGACGGCCATGATGCCGGCGCGCACGATCTCAGCGATGAAGGCCCCGGTATAGGTCGAAAGCGCGAGCAAGAGCGCGACGAATTCGGGGGTGATGCGGATGCCGCCGTTGAAGTTGAAGCCGCGCAGCTCCGGCCACTCGATCACAATCGGCGCGCCCATGACCAGAAAGGCAAGCAGCGGCAGTCCGAAAACGAGCGCGAGCGACGTCCTGATCACGGGAAATGGCTGGCCGGTTTGCATCTGGCGCCGATGCGCCCACCAACGCACGAGGATCGCGAGCACGATGCCCGCCAGGAGCGCGAGCCCCACGACGCCGCTCCCCTCGTTGAAGATGGGGCGGACGAGCACGACGCCGCGATTGTTGACGTATGCCAAACCGAACAACGAGATGCTCTGCCGCGCGGCGGGCATCGCGGCCAGCACGCCGAGATACCAGAAGAGAATTTGAAACAGGAGCGGAAGGTTGCGGATCACCTCGACATAGACTTCGGCGAGCTTCGACAAGAGCCAGTTCTTCGACAGCCGCGAGATGCCGACTATAAATCCGATAATCGTCGCGAATACGATGCCGATCGCCGAGACGAGGAGCGTGTTCAGCAGCCCGACGAAGAAGACCCGCCCGTAGGTCGAGGTGTCGTCGTAGCGGATCAGCGACTGCGAAATGTCGAAGCCGGACGTCTGGTGGAGAAACCCGAAGCCGGTCGCGATATTGCGCGCGGCGAGATTGTCACGTCCATTGGCGATAAAGAACCAGAACGCGACGGCGACGACGATGAACAGAAAGCCTTGGATTAATAGCGAGCGCGTTCGCGGATTCGTGAGCAGCGAGCTTCGCTCTCGCTTGGGCGCAGATGGAGCGGTGATGTCGGCCATGATCCCCCTCCGGATACGGCTGGGGCCCGCGTTTTCGCGCGGGCCCCTGTTTTGGTGTTAGCGGACCGGGGGTGCGTACTGGATGCCGCCTTTGTTCCAGAGGCGGTTCAAGCCGCGTTCGATTTTCAGCCTCGAATTTGCGCCGAGGTTGCGGTCGAACACTTCACCGTAATTGCCGACCTTCGAAACGATGCGGACGACCCAATCGTTAGTGAGGCCGAGGCCTTCGCCGAGGCTGCCTTCGACGCCGAGGAGACGGCGAATTTCCGGATTGGTCGACTTCTTCATTTCCTCGACATTCTTCGAGCTCACGCCGAGCTCTTCGGAATTCAGCATCGCGAAGAAAGTCCATTTCGCGATGTCGAACCACTGGTCGTCGCCATGACGGACGACGGGGCCGAGCGGTTCTTTCGAGATGATTTCCGGAAGAATGACGTGATCGGCGGCATTCGCAAATTTCAGGCGCTGCGCGTACAGCTGCGAAGCGTCGGTGGTGAATACGTCGCAACGCCCTGACTCGTAGGCTTTGATCGTCTCGTCCGCGGTCGCGAAAGCGACGACCTCATATTTCATTTTGTTGTTGCGGAAATAGTCGGCGAGATTGAGTTCGGTCGTGGTGCCGGTCTGCGTGCAGACCGAAGCGCCTGTCAGTTCGAGCGCCGAATTAATCTTCATGGATTTTTTCACCATGAAGCCTTGGCCGTCGTAGTAGGTCGTGCCGACGAAGTTAAGGCCGAGCTTGGTGTCGCGGTCGAGCGTCCAGGTCGTGTTGCGCGACAGGATGTCGATCTCGCCGGACTGGAGCGCCGTGAAACGGTCCTTGGTGCTGAGCGGCGTGAACTTGACCTTGCTCGTGTCGTTGAAGATCGCGGCAGCGAGGGCGCGGCAGAAATCGACGTCGAAACCCGACCACTCGCCTTTGTCGTTGGGAGCGGAATAACCGATAATGCCCTGGCTGACGCCGCACTGGATGAAACCTTTCGATTTCACCTGGTCGAGCGTTCCCGCCGCCGATGCGGGCAAGGCAGGAAGCGCAAGAGCTGCGGCAGCGATGGCTACTTTCCACATACGCGTCATCGAAAGTCATCCCCTGTTTGGCGCTTAAGCGCGATGTAACAATTTGACCACAAGCCCGCCACGCCCGCGGCAACGCTATGACACGCCAAGCAGAAAGGCGGGTCAAGTGTTTACAACCGGCTTGCGTTGATGCAGCGCAGCCCGCTACTTAGCCGCTTCGGGAGGACGCATGGCCACGAACAAAAGCGGTGGAAAACCGCCAAAATACCGCGCCGCAACCAGCGTCGTAACCGCAGGCCGCACACCGTTCGAATTCGAGGGGTTTGTGAATACTCCGATCTTCCGCGGCTCGACCGTGCTTTCACCGACCATCGAACAGTTTCTCGGACACACCGGCCGCTACGTTTATGGACGGCGCGGCACGCCGACGACCGACGCGCTCGCAGATGCGCTGACGCAACTGGAAGGCGGCGCCGGCGTCGCGCTTACACCGTCGGGATTGTCGGCGATCACCACCGCCATTCTTTCGATCGTGAAGACGGGCGATCATCTGCTCGTCACCGACAGCGCCTACGCGCCGACACGAAAATTCTGCAACGACATTCTCGCGCCGCTCGGCGTCGAGACGACTTATTACGATCCGCTCGCGGGCGCGGCGATCGAAAAACTGTTCAAGCCGAATACGCGCGTGGTTTTTCTGGAAGCGCCTGGATCGCTCACTTTCGAAATGCAAGATGTGCCGGCGATCGTGGCGGCGGCAAAGAAACACGGCGCAATCACGATCATGGACAATACCTGGGCTACGCCGCTGTATTTCAAGCCGCATGAGCACGGCGTCGATCTTTCGCTCGAAGCCGGCACGAAATATCTCGGCGGACACGCGGACGCGAATATCGGCTGGGTTTCGGCGACCGAGGCACTCTGGCCGAAGGTGAAAGACACCCACGGCTCGCTTGGGCTCTGCCCGGGACCGGAGGATGTATTTCTTTCGCTGCGCGGCTTGCGCACGCTCGCGGTGCGGCTCGCGCATCACATGGAATCCGGCCTGAAAGTCGCGCGCTGGCTGCAGGCGCGGCCGGAAGTCGCGCGGGTTTTGCATCCGGCGATTGAGAGCGATCCGGGACACGCGATCTGGAAGCGCGACTTCACCGGCGCGTGCGGCTTGTTCAGCATCATCCTGAAGCCCTGCTCCGCGAAAGCGGTCGCCGCTTTCATCGAAGGGCTCGAACTCTTCGGCATCGGCGCATCCTGGGGCGGCTTTGAGAGCCTCGCGATCCCGTTCGATGTGGCGAAAATCCGTACCGCGACGAAGTGGAATCCCGGCGGCCCGGCGGTGCGGCTGCATATCGGTCTCGAAGACACGGGCGATCTGATCGCCGATTTGGAGCGCGGCTTCGCGGCACTTAAAGCCGCGTCATGAGCGCCTCACGCTTCTATTTGACCGCCTTCAGTTTCCGCTCGCGCAGCACAAGATAAAGATTTCGCGCGTAGACAAAAACGCCGAATGCCTGCCCGAGAATGAATACCGGGTCGCGGCGATAGAGCGCGTAAGCGAGCAACATCAGCCCGCCCGCGATCGAGAACAGCCAGAACGCGATCGGGATCACGCTCTTGCCCTGCCGCTCACTCTCGATCCATTGCACGAGAAAGCGGCCGGTGAACATCAGTTGCGCGGTGAAGCCGAGGACCACCCACCAACTGAAATCCACGACGAACACTTCGTGCAGGAATTTTCCCACCACGTGTTGCAGCTCAAGGAGCATCGGACCGAACCTCCGTGACTTGGGGAACGCGGCGGCGGCGGCGGATCAGCCAAAAGACGCCGTAAAGGTCGACGATGCCGATCCACAGGCGGCCCCACATGCCGTAATGGCTTTGCCCGTGCCGGCGCGAACGATCGACGACGTCGAGATACTGCACGCCGTGGCCCTCGCGCCGGACGAGCGCGGGGGTGAAGCGATGCAGCGCGTCGAAATACGGGAGCGAGAGATACACATCGCGCCGGAACGCCTTAAGGCCGCAGCCGGTGTCGAGCGTGCCATCGCGCAAGACCGCGGCGCGCACTTTGTTGGCGATCAGTGACTGAAACCGCTTGAAGCCGCCTTTCCGCTTCAAACGGCGGCCGTTGACGAGCGCGACGCTTGCAGGGGCGGATTGCAATGCATCGGCGAGCTTCGGCAAAAAAGCGGGGTCGTTCTGCCCGTCACCGTCGAGCGTCGCAACGATCGGCGCGCGGGCCGCGCGCACGCCGGAACGGATCGCCGCCGACTGGCCGCAGCTTTGCGCGTGCTTGATCTGGCGAAGCCACGGGCGCGTAGCACCGAGCTTTTTCAGCACGGCTTCGGTGCCATCGGAGGAGCCGTCATTCACGAAGATCGTCTCGAACGCACGGCCTTGCATCGCGGCGGCGATCTCGTCCGCAAGCACGGGGATGTTTTCCGCTTCGTTATGCACGGGAACGACAACCGATATGGCGGGGCTTCCCTCAGGCGGGATTCCTTCGGCGGACACTCAATTCCCCTTGGATTGCGGTCTGTATATGCGTCAAAACGGACCAGCGGGCGCCCTCTTAGCTTGCAGGGACGCATCTCTGCAAGCGCGGCAAGTTGTCTTAGCTAATCGGCGGAAGCCGGCGCCGGCGCGTGGTCCTGCTTGTCGGCGGGCATCAGCACCAGGAATTTTCGCCGGTGGCCGTCCGTATAGTTAATCGCCGACACCTGATTGATGCGCGTGTAGTTCAATCCGATTTCCGCCGCACGACGGGCGAAGGCTTGTTCTTCGCGGCTGTCGACGAGCGCGACCCGGCAGCCGCCGGGGGCGAGGAAATCCGCGGCCGCAGCGCCGCGGACAAGTTCCGTGTCGGTGCCGCCGAGGAAAACGACACTCGCCTCGTGCAGCGTGCTGGCGATATGCGGGTCGTCGCAGGGCGCCGCTTGCGCCGCCTCGATCACCCGATTCGCGATAAAAAGCGAGCGAATGCGCGGGAGCGTCGAATAGGCGGAAATCTGCAGCGCAGCGGAGGCGAGCAATGCGATCACGAGCGCGCGTTCGGTTCCGATGCCGGCAAGCGCGCGCCAAGCGGCGAACGAAAGTAAAATCGAAATAACGCCGAAGACCAGGAAGGTGCGGCCAAAATGGCCGTCGAGTTTGTACACCATCACCACGAGCGCGGTCATGATCGCGACCGACACAATCGGCCAGAACCAGCCGCCGCGCAGAACGTGCCGGTCCGCCTGCACGCCGCGGTCGAGCGCAAGCGCGATCAGGACGACCGCGGACGGCAGCACCGGCAGAATGTAATGCGGGAGCTTGGTGACGACGATCTCGAACATCAGCCAGGACGGCACCAGCCAGGCGAGCAGGAAGCGGATCGCGGGATCGGCGCGGTTCTTCCACGCATAAGGCGCAGCAAGCCAGGTCAGTTGCGCGGCGGGAAACAGCGCTACCCAGTAGAGCAGGAAAAAATAGCCCGGCGGCGCGCCGTGACCCTCGGCGCCCTTGGTGAACTTCCCCATCAGGTCCGTTCCCATCGAGGTCTGGTAGAATTTTCCGCTGGTCTTGATGTAGATGGCGATCAGCCATGGCATCGTGATCGCGAGCACCCAGAGAAGCCCCGGAATAAATTTCAGCCGCCGCAGCCAGCGCGCGGAGCGGTCGGCGATCGAAACGCTCGCTGCTGTGAGTAACAGGATGGTTGGGACGATCGGGCCCTTCAGCAGAACGGCGGCACCGACCGCGGTCCAGAAAATCGCGGCGAGTTTCCATTGCTGCCGGGACGTCAGCTTGTCGCCGAAGAGATAAAACCGCGCGAGCGCGCCTTGCGCGGCGAGTGCGGTAAGCAGGAGCGACGCGTCAATCGTCGCGATCCGCGCTTCAACCCCCAAAATGAGCGAGCCCGCGAAAGCGAGCGCGGCCAAAAATGCATAACGCCGCCGCACGAAGGCGAGCGCCACCCAATACAGCATCACGACGCTCGCGATCGCGTTCAGGAACGAAGGGATGCGATAAAACAGGATGCGCTGCTGCGCGTGCTCGAAGCCAAGGCTTTCCGCGACTCCGACCGAGGCCGCCTGCAGCCAATAGATGCCGATGGGTTTGCGGTAGCGCGGCTGATCCTGGTAGCGGATGTCGATGAAGTCGCCGGTCTCGAACATCTGCTTGGTGGCCTGCGCGAAACGGCTCTCGTCCCGGTTCGTGGGCGGCAGCGAGCGGATGCCTTGCAGGAAACAGGCAAGCGCAAAGACGATCAGGATGAAGATCGCGCGCTTGTGCGACGAGGCGGCGAAGTCCACGGCAGACGTAAGCCGCCGCGAAAGATCGAGACGAGGCAGGGATTCTTGCATCGGATTCTTCGAAAATGAGCGAAGCGGGCGCGACCATATAGAACAGGCCGCCCCTGACAAGTCAGCGGCAAATGGACGCGAAAATCCTCGCCGGGCGCCGCCAATTCCACCTTCCACGCAGCGTGGCGAGGCCGTCAAGGGCGGCTTGGGCGGAGACGTGCCAAGAGCGCACGAAAAATGCCCCGCTAAGCGAGGATTTACCCTCGCCCGCCTTCGCTCCGAAGCACTGGGAGCAGGCCCTTGAAAGACCTGCCGAAAACAGACACTCTGCGCCCGCTGAGCAAGCGTTAAGGGGTAATATCGTCCGCTGCCGCGGTTCGGGGGTACTGGATTCATTGGCCGCCATCGCGGCCATCCACGGATCCAACAGGGCGTCGGGCGAGCATTCTGGAGCGAAAAATGAAGCCAACGGTTCTCATCGTCGGCGCCGATAAAGGCGGCGTGGGCAAAACGACGATCACGCGCACAGTGCTCGACTATCTTGCGTCGAAAAACACGCTGGCGCGCGCCTTCGACTCCGAATTCCCCCGCGGCACGCTGAAGCGCTTCCATCCCGACGTCACGAGCATCGTCGACGTCACGCAGGCGCCCGATCAAATGAAAATACTGGACACGCTCGCGACCAGCGAGGTGAAGATTAGCCTGCTCGACATCCGCGCGGGGCTGTTGTCGCAAACGCTCAAGGCTTTCACGGATATCGGCTTCTTCGACGCGGTGAACGCGGGCGAATTCAACTTTCTTTTGTTCCATATCCTCGGCCCGTCGATCGCCTCACTCGACGAAATCAACGAGGTGATGCCCTACAGCAGCGGCAAGAACTATTTCGCGGTGAAGAACTTCGTGAACGAGACGAGTTTCTTCGAGTGGGATCCCGCGATTTATGAGAGCTATTTCAAGAAGGCGCGCGGCGCCCTCGACGTCACCATTCCGAAGCTGAACGAGATGGCGTTCGAGCAGGTGGAACTCGCGGGCGTCCCCTTCTCCACCTTCGTGAAGAACAAGAATTCGCAGGGTCACAACGCGAAATATTCGCTGGTGCTGCGCGGCTATACGCGTACCTGGCTCAACCAGATCTTCGACGAATTCGATCGCGTCAGCCTGCACGAGCGGCTGACCGACCGCGCCCCGACGTCGCGACCAGGACGGTGATCCGCCGGCCGTCGCGGGTTATCATCCGCTCCCGGTTTGAAATGCGGAACGGAGCGGCATGCCGAAGAACTTCACCTATATCGTCTCGTCGCTGCACGGCAGGAGCGGCAAGACGCTGCTTGCGCGCCTGATCGCCGACTACCTGATTTTGAAAGGGGAGTCGCCGGATCTCTTCGATACCGACACGATCGAGAAGAAGCTTGCGGCCGCTTTTCCGTCGAATGCGATCTCGATCGATCTCGACAAGACGCTGAACCAGATGCAGCTCTTCGACACGCTGGTGTCTTCCGCCTCTGCGCCGCGCGTTGTGGATGTCACGCATCGCTCGTTCTCCAAGTTTTTCCATCTGATGGAAGAGATCGGCTACATCCAGGAAGCGCGCGAGCGCGGCAATGAGCCCGCGATCTTCTATATCCTCGACCGCGAGGCGGAGACCTATAAGCGCGGGCTCTCGCTGCGGGAGCACTTCAAGGATTGCAGTTTCGTCCTCGTCGAGAACGAGGCGAACGGCCGGCCCGACCGTTCGGTACAGCTCGGCGTCGATACCATGACGCTGATGCGGCACGATCTGCAGATAAAGCTGCCTTCGCTCGATCCAATGTTCGCGAGCGTGATCGAGGATCCGCATCTCTCGCTCTCCGGCTTCATGCAGGACCCTCCGGCCGGAATGCCGCCCGGCAAGGTGTCGCTCGCTTATATGTCGTTGGAGGCGCGGAACGCGATCCGCGGCTGGCTGAAGCAAGTCAACGAAGAAATCGGCCGGGTGCTCGAAACGATCCGCATGCGCTCCGAGATGATGCTAAAGCGGCCGTTATAACGCGGGAAGCGATCGCTTTGTTCTCCGGGCGAGCGCGTAGCGCGAGACCCGGGGTTCAGACGCTTCCGCTGGGCCCCGGCTCGGCTTGCTTCGCAAGCCGTCCGGGGAACGAGCTTCCAGCGCAACCTCAACCGAAAATTCCGCGGCGCGCGAGTTCGGCGATCACTTCCTCCGCCAGCGCGTCGGCGCTTCCGTTGCCGTTGCTGCGCAAACGAATGTCGGCGTTCTCCGGCGGCTCGTAGGGCGAGTCGATGCCGGTGACGTGGAAGACCTTGCCGGCGCGCGCTTTCTTGTACAGCCCCTTCGGGTCGCGCTCGATGCAAATTTCGAGCGGCGTGTCGACGAAGACCTCGACGAACTCTTCCTTCTCCACGAGTTCGCGCACCAGGCGGCGCTCGGCGCGGAAGGGCGAGACAAAGGCGCACAACACCACGAGTCCCGCCTCCACCATCAGCTTCGCCACCTCGCCCGCACGGCGGATGTTCTCGACGCGGTCGGCGTCGGTGAAGCCAAGGTCGCGCGAGAGGCCGCCGCGCATGTTGTCGCCGTCGAGCGAATAGGTGTGCACGCCGCGTTCGTGCAGGCGCCGCTCGACGAGGTTCATGATCGTCGATTTTCCCGCCGACGGAAGACCCGTGAACCAGACGACGCAAGGCTTTTGCAATTTCGCGTGAGCGCGCGCAATCTTGTCGACCTCATAGTGCTGGTGGCGGATGTTGGAAGCGCGGCGGAGCACGAAGGCCACCACGCCGGCTCCTACGGTTTTCTGCGTATGCCGCTCGCTTAGCGTAAAGGCGCCGAACACGCGATTATCGGCATAGGCGTCAACCGCAATCGGCTCCGCGGCCGCGAGATTGCAAAAACCGATTTCGTTTTCCAAAAGGCTTCGTCCCGCCTGGTGCGCGCCCGCCGCAAGTTCGACTTTGTGCTTAAGCGACGTCACCGTTACGCCGACAGTTCGCGCGCCGATGTGCAGATCGTAATTCCGCCCGGGCAGAAGGGGCGCTGTTCCGAACCACACGATATGCGCCGCGAACTGATCCGAAGTTTCCGGCGGATGGCGCGCATCGACAGTTCCCGCCCCCGCCTTTTCCAGGCATTCGAGAACTGGCTGATTGCTTCGATAGGCCACAGCGGCCCGGCGCAAGACAGAAAACGCTTCAGTCTCAAGCTCGGCGGGTGGGCGGGAAAGCGTCACGGATTCCTCAGAGAAATATATCGGCCGCCCGCAGAATACGGAGAGGCCCCGTTAAAAACTCGATTTCGCACGAGAATTCAAGCGGCGCATTTCAATTGGCTATTTTATGCGCAGTCAGGCATCACGCTGAGCGGAGCGCGCCGCGGAGCAAATATCGATAGAGCGCATTCTTGAATCCGCCGCGGTCGAGACCGAGCCGCGCAAGGCAAGGTTTTTCGTCAGCGGAGGCCGCGGCCTTGCCTGCCATGAGAAGACGGAAGAGAGACAAGGGCGATGCAGACGCCGCTTGCAGGGTTTGCAATGCCGGAATGAGTTGTTGCTCGACCTCGTCGAAATCCGTGCCGAATGGAAACGGCGGCAGCAAACCGCGCTCGCGCAACGGCGCGAGCGCGCGCTCAAGACGCTCCGGCGTGTTCTCGCGCGCATAGGCCGGTAACTCGTAATGCTTCGGCAGCTTGCCCGCGTCCTTCGCGCGCCGCATTAGCTCAGACTGGAAGCGCGAATCCGCGATCGACAGCATCGCGGCGACCACGTCCTGATCGTCCTTGCCGCGCAGATCGGCGACGCCGTATTCGGAAACGACGGTGTCGCGCAGGTGGCGCGGGATGGTTTCGTGACCGTAGCTCCAACGGACGTTCGAGGCTGTTTTTCTGCCCATGCCGCGCGTCGATTTCAGCGTGATGATCGAGCGCGCGCCCGCCAGCGCGAAGGCCTGCGAGACAAAATTATATTGCCCGCCGACACCGCTCACG
>Ga0157372_10002713_pt1 | contig 19156 bp, 19 predicted proteins | sample C55metaG_FD_115307 | JGI IMG/M metagenome (GOLD analysis project Ga0157372, IMG submission 115307) | Corn rhizosphere microbial communities from Kellogg Biological Station, Michigan, USA - C5-5 metaG | ecosystem: Host-associated > Plants > Roots > Rhizosphere > Soil | place: USA: Michigan... | reverse complement strand
CAGTCAGTAATCGTTGAAGAGGTAAGGAATGGCGTGCCTGTACGTATGGCAGTGCTGGCACGGGCGCTCGGCAAGGCGAAGTAGGCCACGAATTTGTACGGATCTTCGCTGGTAACGAAATTCAAATGAAGCAATCGTCACAAACTCACAGTCTTCTGATCCACGGCGGACGCGTGATTGATCCTGCGGCGCAAGTGGATGCGCCGATGGATGTCTTGGTGCGCGATGGCCAGGTGGCAGAAGTCGCGCCGCCCAACAAGATTCGATCCGGCGCGGATGAAAAAATCGACGCGCGCGGCCTGATCGTTGCACCAGGGTTCATCGACCTGCATGTGCATCTCCGCGAGCCTGGCCAAAGCTACAAAGAAACCATCGCATCGGGAACTGCGGCCGCTGCCGCCGGTGGGTTTACGTCTGTTTGCTGCATGCCCAACACCACGCCGGTGCTGGATTCCCCGGAGTGGGTAACTTGGCTTCGGCAGCCTCAGCGCGGTGCAATAGTGAACGTGTTCCCGATCGCCGCTGCCACGCAGGCGGGCAAAGGCGCGGTACTCACGGACTTTCGCGCTCTGCAGCGTACCGGCGCGGTCGCGGTCAGTGATGACGGCAAGCCGATTTTAAGCGAAACCACAATGCGTGAGGCGATGCGCGCCTCAGCGGAGATTAATTTTCCGGTTGTCCAGCACGCCGAAGATACCCGCGTTACCCAGGGTTGTTCGATGAATGAAAGCGAAGCATCCTTCCGGCTGGGTCTGCGCGGCATGACTGACATGGCAGAGTCAGCGATTGTGGATCGCGACGTCCAACTCGCCCAGCAGTTCAATGGCGCGCGGCTGCACGTTGCCCATATATCGACTGCGGAGGCCTTGAAGTCGGTACGGCGCGGTAAGAAGAATCGCGCACGCGTAACCTGCGAGGTCACGCCCCACCACTTCACCCTTACCGACGCCGACGTGCGGGATTACGATACGAATTTCAAGATGAATCCGCCATTGCGCTCGGTTTCTGATCGCGAAGCTTTGCTGGTGGCCCTTGCCGACGGCACCATCGATGCCATTGCCAGCGATCACGCTCCCCATGCGCCGCACGAGAAGATCATCGAGTTCGAACGCGCGATGTTCGGAATTACCGGCCTTGAAACGGCTCTCGGATTAGCGATTACGGTGTTGCACTTGCGTCAGAAAATTCCTTTGACCCGTATCGTGGAATTATTCACCTCAGGTCCGGCCCGGGTTGTAGACATTCGCGGCCGCGGAACTTTGATGCGCGGCAGCCATGCGGACTTGACCATCTTCGATCCTAAGAAGCGGTGGACGTTCGACGCGGCGAAATCTCGTTCGAAGTCGCACAACACGCCGTTTGACGGCTGGTCGTTAACGGGCAAGGTTGTCGCGACCGTCGTAAGCGGAAGAGTGGTGTATCGGGTGGGGTAGTGCCGTCCCTGAAGGGACTCAGATCTTCGGCGCGTTCTCCCAGCACTTACGTGCTGGGCTATTTAAATGTCGTCGCTTCGCGACTGTGAGCGCTAAATGAATCGGGATCGAGGCGAACGAGTCGAAAGTCCCTGCGCCGTCCGACGGGCATTAACCGACAAGTTTGTGGCGACAAGCGTAAGTGGAAAAGTTATTCAACGGCTGCTAGTGACGAATTTGATTAGCCAAAGCCGAAGTCGCGAAGCGACGGAATCTAATTAGCCCAGCACGTAAGTGCTGGGGGGAAATCCGACCGCAAGGATCAGAGTCTCCGAAGGAGACGGCACTCACGCCGCTAATATCCGCTCGGCATCGTAATTGATGCCTGACTTTTTCAATAGGGCAATGAGCTCTTCCTCAAAGTTACGCACCCGATGATGCTGCTCCTGGTTGCGGATGTAATTGGTCACCGTTTCCACCAGAGAGGAGCTTACGCTAAATGCTGCGTACCCTTTCTGCCACCCGAAGGTCAACCTTTGCTCGCCCATCCATCGTGAAGAATTTGCTTTCAATTTTTGAATGGCTACTGAGAGTGCCATTGCGGGAGGTACCGCGATCAGCAGATGAATATGGTCAGGCATGCCGCCGACGGCGATGATGGTAATTTGCAGATTTCTAGCCGTTCCCATCACGTATGCATAAAGTTGTGGTTGTAGTTCGGCCGAAATTAGATTTTTGCGATCCTTGGTTGAGAATACGCAGTGGGTGAAATTGGCGACATAGGCGTGGGACATTTGTAGAGTTGATCACGCCTGAGGCGGCGAGTCTGTGATGGATGGATCACCGCTTCTTGAGGAAATCGCGTGGAGTGTCGTCCCTGCGGGACTCGGGCTTGATGTCGTTCGCCTCCCAGCACTCACGTGCTGGGCTATTTAGATTCCGTCGCTGCGCGACTGCGGCTCCGGCTAATACACTCGTCAAAAGTCGCAAAGCGACGACATTTAATTAGCCCAGCACGTAAGTGCTGGGTAAGCCGGCCCCAAACCTGAGTCCCGTCAGGGACGACACTTCATCGCAAGATCCCCATTCTTTTGCCGACCTTGCCAAGCACCTCTAACGCGCGCTTCAATTCTTCACGGGTGTGCGTGGCCGTCATGATCGTACGTATACGCGCCTTACCCTCGGGGACGGTCGGAAATGTAATCCCGGTTCCCAGTACACCCTCTTTGAATAGCTCGCGGGAAAATTCCATGGTGGTTTTCCCATCGCCGATGATAATGGGGGTAATCGGCGTTTCGCTTGCGGGCGTGGTCTTCCCGCCGATGTCGAAGCCCAGTAAATCAAGTTCTTTTTTCCAGAAGCGCGTGTTCTCCCAGAGCTTCTCGATCCGTTCGGGTTCGTTTTCGAGGACATCGAATGCAGCAATGCAGGTCGCCGCAACTGACGGCGGATGCGAAGTGGAAAATAAAAACGGCCGCGCGCGATGATACAAAAACTCGATCAAATCCCGCGACCCACAAACGTATCCGCCGAGCGCGCCAATGGCCTTTGACAAAGTGCCAACCTGAATATCCACCCGACCGTGCACTTTGAAGTGATCTACCGTGCCGCGGCCGTTTCGCCCCAACACACCGGAGGCATGCGCATCGTCGACCATCATAATGGCGCCATACTTTTCGGCCAGATCGCACAATTGCGGTAGCGGTCCAATATCGCCATCCATTGAGAAGACGCCGTCCGTGATCAAAAGTTTCTTGCCGGGTTGGTCGGCGACACTGGCCAGCTTAGCTTCTGCTTGCTCAATATTTTTGTGCTCGAAGACCAGAATCTTCGCCCGCGAAAGCCGTGCCCCATCAATGATTGAGGCGTGATTGAGCTGGTCGGAGATAATGAAATCGTCTTTACCCAAAACCGCCGACACGGCTCCAGCATTCGCAGCAAAGCCGGATTGAAACACCACGCAAGCCTCAGAGTTTTTGAAGCGCGCAATCTTCTCTTCCAGCTCCATATGAATCTTCATGGTGCCGGCAATGGTGCGCACCGCGCCCGAACCCACTCCGTACTTGCGTGTAGCCTCTAGCGCGGCCTCGCGCAGCTTGGGGTGCGTAGTCAAACCCAGATAATTGTTCGACGCCAGATTGATGACGTGCTTGCCGTCAAATGTGCACTCCGGAGCCTGCTCATCCTCGAGCACGCGCAAGCGAAAGTATGTGCCCTTCGCCTTCAGATCGTTTAATTGGTCCCTAAGATAAGAAAGAGGATCGGTTCGAGTAGCGGTTGGCATGAATCTCTCCGTGCAAAATTAGTTTAAATGAGACCGGAGAGATGCCGCGTCAGTTCTCTTCGCGCTCCAGCGAGGCAGCACGCCGCTGTTTGGCCATTCTTCTCGAGATTAGCCATGTGGAGAGGCCGGCAATGGCTATCAGCACGACCCAGTGGAAGTGGTGGCTGAAAAATATTCGTATAGTCGAAACTGCACCTGGCCCAAAATAGATCACCAGGCCAGCGAGGGCTGCAAAGCGCACGAAACGACCGAGAAAAATCGCGAGTAGAAAATGGCTGATGCTCATTTCCGCGACCGCCGAGGCCAGCACGAAAGCCTTGAAAGGAGTCGGCGGGGGCAGCATTGCCGGGAACATCAGGCTCCAGAACGGGTGCTGTTCAAAAGCATCGTGCAATTTTGCAAAGCGCTCCGCCGAGACCCGCTTACGCAATAATTCTTCGCCGCCGGCGTATCCAATTGCGTAGATAACCAGGCTGCCCAGCGCCGATCCCGCGGCCGCCATCAAAACATAAATCAGCCATTGCCGATGATTCTGGGAAACGTATCCGCCGACGACCAAGTCAATGGGTAAACCGAATGCGGCTCCGTCCAGCACCGCGGCCACCAATACTCCCCACGGTCCCAGCGGCTTCAGGATCGCCCACAGAAATGCAGTGTAGCGAGAGAGAATGTGCTTCAGCGTTTTCATCAGGGACTAGCGCACGGAGGCAGCGGAACGAAGATCGGATTTTACTATTGTTGAATGGCGCCTTCCCCGATGAGCGCGGTCGAACACTAGTTGCTCATGTGCTCAGTTCTTCCGGCAAGAATCTGGATCGCGTGCGGAAGCACGTCGATCACCGCCTGAAGAGACTCGACAGCGCCCGCCGGACTTCCAGGCAAATTCAGCACGACCGAAGATGCGTAAACGCCGCACACGCCACGGCTGAGGACCGCGAACAGCGTCTTTTTTTCGCCCTCGCGTCGCATACGTTCTGAGATTCCATCCAGCATTCTCCCGCAGACTGCGCGAGTCGCCTCCGGCGTTACATCACGGGCAGAAATTCCGGTACCGCCGGTGGTTGCCACTAACCGCGCTTTGCGCGCTAGTTCCACAATCGCCTTCTGGATCGCAGCATGATCGTCGGCCACAACTCGGGTTTCAATCACCGAGAAGTGATGCTGCTCAAGCACCTGCACCACGGCAGGTCCAGATACGTCGTTGCGCTCGCCGCGGGCGCAGGAATCGCTGATGGTGAGCACAGCGGCGCGAAAAGTTTCAGGAATCGAGGAGGACATCTTCCTCTTCCTCGGATTGGCCGCCGCCGTCGCGGCGTGATTCATCCAGCCGCCTCAGACCCTCCATCAACAGTCCCTGAGTGTTGAGAGTGGTGGTTTGCTGTTTGGTCTTCCCGTCGAAGTCAATTTGAAAATTGCCGCCGGTCCAACTCAAAACTTTGAACACCGCGGCATCGCCTTTGAGCGTGCCATAGATGGCATGCGCGACCTGGCCTTCGGTGAAATACATGTCACACTTTTCACCCTTATTGCTAAGCGAGAGCAGGCAGCTTTTACGGCCCATCTCGAGCGATTGCACAAGATCAATGACGTTCATCTGTGACAGGTTGCCGCGCACCACTCCGTCTGATGAAGAAGATTTCGCCATCTTTTCCAATGCAATCTTGTCGATGACGCGCTTGATCCGATGGACTGCTTCCTTCAAGTAAAAAGGCTTCTCAACAAAGTCGTCCGCCGGATGGTCCTGCACCGCTAGCTTTTCCGAGATATCTGCCTTGGTCGCCATTAAGACGACAAAAATTCCAGAGGTAGTCGACCGGCTTTTGAGCTTGTCGACGAGTTGCCGTCCATCCATTCCTGCCATGCGGAAGTCGCTGACCACGAGATCAGGCGCGTCATCCACCGCTTTCAGCAACGCATCCGCGCCATCGCCGGCAGTGGTGACCTTGGCCAGCGGCGCCAATGCGTCGCGCAACATGGCCAATACCATCGGATTGTCGTCCACCAGCAGAATTTTTACGTCGCTCTGCATATCATTTCAGCGTGAAAGCCGGTGCGTTCGTGAAAACTATTTCTGTCGGACGTATTCGCCGCTTTTGCCGCCCGACTTTCTCTGCAAAACGATTTCACGGATCTCAATTCCTTTGTCCATCGCCTTGCACATGTCATAGACGGTGAGTGCGGCAACACCGGCGGCCACCAGCGCTTCCATCTCCACGCCGGTTTCGGCCGTCGTCTTAACTGTGGAAGAAATCGCAATCCCATTCTCGCACTGCCGCAATTTGACATCAACGTGCGAAAGCGGCAAGGGGTGACAAAGTGGAATCAGGTCCGAAGTCTTTTTTGCCGCCATGATCCCAGCCAACCTCGCTGTCTCCAATGGATCGCCTTTGGGATTGCGGCCCAAAGCGCTCAACACCTGCGGGCTCATGGCAACGAATGCGCTGGCCTCAGCCTGGCGCACGTTGGTGGTTTTGCTAGACACGTCGACCATGCGTGCGCGCCCGCCGTCGTCATAGTGAGAAAGCTTTGAGGACAATTGCGATTACCCGGAGAAAATCATCTTAGCAGCACGGGCACCCACTCACCCGCCTCGATCCGCTCGCGATCGGGCGGAATAACAGCATAACAATTTGCCCGCGCTACTGAGGCGATATCGCCCGATCCCTGCCAGTGCACCAGTTCTACTTCGCTGTGCTCAAATTCGCCCGAAAGCAATGCCGGAAGAAAGCGCTTCAACCCAGTCTTGGTGCGAATTTCAGACTTTAATTTTGCATGTGAAAAAACCAGGTTACGTGAAGATACTCCGGCAAGGGCCTCGAGCATCGGCTTCGCGAACAGTTCGAAGGTCACCATCGTTGAAACGGGATTTCCAGGTAAACCAAAAAAATATTTGTGCTCTGCGCGATTTTCGCGCCCACGAGTGTCCGCGCCACACGGGACACGGCCAAACACTACCGGTTTTCCGGGCTGTATCTGTGCGCCGGTGAAAAAGAATTCCGCTTTGAGTCCGGCGAGCGCCTGCTCCACCAGATCATACTTACCCATCGAAACGCCGCCGGTGATAAGGAGTAAATCGGCGTCTAGTCCCTCAATCAGTAATTCACGCAGCCGCGTCGGCTCATCAGGCGCAATGGGAAGAAGCACAGCGTCACCGCCAGCAGCTTGAATCTGCGCAGCTAGCGAATAGCTATTCGAGTTGCGAATCTGGTGGGGCCCGGGTGGCACATCAATATCGACTACTTCGTCGCCGGTTGAAAGCACCGCCACACGGGGCTTGGTATGCACTAACACTCGCGAGCGTCCCGCCGACGCCGTGACCGCGACTTCCGCGTAGCCGATTCTCACGCCTGGCGCCAGCAGCTTATCGCCCCGTTTGGCTTCGGCTCCGACGGCGACGACATTTTCATCCGCGGCAACCCGCCTGCTGACGTGCACTCGATCCGCCGACCGTGAAGTGTGCTCGATCATCACCACGGAATCGGCGCCATCCGGAATCGGCGCCCCTGTCATAATCGACGCGGCCTGTCCGGATTCAACCGACAAGCCCAATGCTGTTGCCCCGGCTTTGATCTCCCCGATAACCTGCAAGTCGGCAGGCAATTTCTCTAGATCGGCCGCGCGGATCGCGTAACCATCGCGCGTTGCCCTGGGGAATGGCGGAAAATCTCGATCGGCATGGATGGGCTCAGCCAACACCCGCCCTTGTGCGTCCAGAATTCCCAGGAGTTCCCTACCTTCAGGCCGAAGGCGTGAGGAATGGTCTTCAACCAGCCCACGAGCTTGCTCGAAGCTCAGGATGCTTGCTTGCTCGGGCTGCGCCGCCATGCCGAAATGATAAGAGGGACGCGGCGGAAAAGCGAGGCTACAACTCAAACGCAGTAACCGCTACCGGTCTCAAGGTTCAGGAACGCCCAACTTCTTGGCAAGAGCGCGGGGATCCATGGCGTGGGTAACGGCGATGTCCGGGTCCACAATGCCGGTGCGGACCAGATCCTCGATTTGCGAATCGATGCTGCAGTCGGTGGTGTGTTGCGAGGTCTGCCTTGGAGGATCGTCAGAACGACGACGAGATCCGTTTCTCAGCAATTGCTCCAGCGATTCTGACCCCGACTTCCACACCTCGAAAACCGCCATTCGGTGTTCATCCTGCTTCCTGGGAACCAGCCGTTGTGAAATCACATAGCGAAGCATTCTGGCCAGACGGTCGCGCGCGGGGCGCTGCTCCCCCGAAGGCAGTGCGCTCGCAAATCTTTCCACCGCCTGTTGCGCGTTGATGGTGTTCATGGTCGACAGCACCAGGTGCCCGGTCTCAGCGGCTTCGACGGCCATTTCCATAATCTCGGCGGTTTTAAGTTCTCCAACTGCAATCACATTCGGCGCCTGACGCAGCGCCGCACTTAAAGCCTGTAGGACGCTCGGAGTATCGCTGTGCAGCTCGCGCTGGTGCACGGTCGAACGCTTGTGGTTGTGCAGAAACTCGATCGGATCCTCAATGGTGATGATATGGCTGGTTTCGCTTTCATTGATGTGATCGAGCAGCGCCGCCAGAGTCGACGACTTGCCCGAACCCCGGGGGCCCGTGATCAACACCAGTCCGTCATGCAGCTCCGTGATATCGCGCAGTTGCTCCGGCAAGCCAAGGCTGGCGAAGTCGGGAACCGTGGTGGGAATGACGCGCATCACCACTGCGCAGCTGCCTCTTTGAATGAAAATATTTACTCGGAAACGCGCCACTCCCGGCAGCGCGTAGGAGACATCGCAGTAGCCATGTTCGCGCAACATGCTGAGGGCTGATTTGTTGCTCCCAATCAGGTCGGATGCGACACGACGGGTATCATCGGCGGTAAGGGGCGGCACTCCCGGCATCTCCAACTCGACAAATTCACCATTGACCTGGATCTGGAATTTCTTGCCAGGAGAAAAAATCAGATCGCTGACGCGCGAATTTGCCCGCAGGATTGCCGCCAGCAACTCATCAGTTGCAGCCCCCGCGGATATCGGGTCTAGAGAAACTTGTATGCGGGCCGTGCCAGTTGCGGCCATCTTCAGCCTTATTGCCTTTCAAAACGCAGATATTCAGGTTCAACTCTAGCGAAGTTAAATGCGGGCCGGCCACAAAGAAGAGCCTATTCATAGACCTTGGTAACGGCACTTTTGGGAATAAAAAAAAGGCGGCCGATGCCGCCCTTAGCTACCTTCCAACAGTTGCAGCGCTACTTTGTTTTCTTGGTACCTTTTTTGCCGTAATTCGTTTCCACTGTGGCGTTTAGGGCTGCGAGCATTTGCTTGGCTTCTTCGGCGTGTGCACCGCTCGGCTGCAGCTCAAGATACTTCTGGTAAGCCTCGGTAGTTCCATCGGGGGCGACGATTTTGCCGCTGGGATCGGTGGTCGCCATTCCTACCAGGTTCTGCCCCTTCCAGAAATAAGCATCGGCACGATTGGGATCGGCGGCTATGGCTTTATCGAATGCCTCAACTGCCTGCTTGCGGACCTTGGCGTCGTTGGTGGCATTTGAATTGGTCAGCACGGCGCCCAGGTTGAAATAGTACTGACCCGCATGGGAAGGGTCGAGAGTAGCCGCCTGCTGATATGCATTCACAGCTTCATCGGATTTCCCGGTTCGCGCCGCGGCTGCGGCAAAGTTATCGTAGTAAGCTGCCAATCGCTGATTGTCCAATGCGGATTGCCCCGCCGTTTTTGCGGGTTGAGGGGGTGCCGCATTGCCTTGCGGAGCGTTTCCTTGGGCGGGCGGCTGACCATTTGCTTGCGCAGGTTGTCCGTTCGCCGCTGGCGCACCGGGTGCTCCTCCTTCAGTCGCCTTACCTGTTTTCAAGTTGATCGCTTTTTGCAAATCGTTGTAGGCTTCCGTGTAGCGTTTGGTCTTCTCTGCAGGATCGGTTTGGGTTTTAGCCGAATCCAGATACGCCCCGCCCAGCCGGAACCACACCAGGTCTTCATTCGGGACCATTTGCGAGGCCTCGGTCAGCGAAGCAATGGCAGCGTCGTAATTTGGCGGTGTCGCCTGTTCAGCCGCAGTTGCCGCCTTAAGCTTTTCGTTTACCGTGCCAATGCTCTTGTTGTATTGCTCGACTTTGGCCTGCTGTTCCTGGATTGCCTTGACCTGTTCAGGCGTCATGCCTTTGGCCTTCGCAGTCTCCTGCACTGCCTGCTCCTGCGATGCCTTCAGGTCGAAATCCAAAGTCAGTTCGTCAGTGGTGACCTTGTAGTTGTTGGCTTTATCGAGTTCCTTGCCATCCTTGCTTAGGGTCACGGTATAAGTGCCAACGTCAATTCCGAGGGAAAAGTACTCGCCTTTTTTGTTGGTTTTGAGTTTGAAAGTGCGGCCGTTGTCGTTGTTGTGCCATGTCACTTCTGCGCCGACGATGGGGGTGCCCTGAGCGTCCTTGCAAGTGCCTTTAACCGTGGCAGTTTGCGAAAGCGCAGGTACAGCAAAGAGCACGCTGAGAACTGAAATCATCAGTACATAAAAAACATTTCGTTTCATCGAAGCCTCCAGGGCTGGTCCGCACAAAGCTCATCCTCATAGGACAAACGCGGACAAAATTTTAAACGCTCTGCACAACAGGCACATATGGAAGCGGATCAACGGCTCCCGCCTCGTGAAAAGCTCTAAGCCGCAAAACGCAGCTATCACAAACTCCGCAGGCGCGGTCTTCACGGCTATAACAAGACCACGTTAAATCGAATGGCGCATTCAGTTCAAGGCCGAGGCGCACGATCTCAGACTTCCGCATAGCTATCAGCGGCGTCACCACTTCGATGCGTCCTTCCTTCGTTCCGGCGCGAATTACTTGATTAAACGCCTCATAATATGCCGGACGGCAATCAGGGTAGCCGGAACTATCCTGCTCGACTGCCCCGATATAAATTTTGGAAGCATCCAGCACCTCTGCCCAGCTCACAGCCACCGACAGAAAATGGGCGTTGCGAAATGGCACATAGGTTACGGGGATGTCTTGCCCGATGGAATGCGACTCGGGAACCGGAATGCTGTCCTCTGTCAGTGCCGACCCGCCAATCAATCTAAAGGCCTCGTTACGGACGACCATCCGTTCGTCGATTCCCAGCCGATCACATATGCGCTCAAACGAGTCGCGCTCACGCTGTTCGGTGCGCTGGCCATAACTTATGTGCAGGGCGGCCGCATCGTGATCGCGAGCCGCCAACGCGGCGCACACCGACGAGTCCATGCCTCCGCTGAGGAGAACAATGGCGCGAGGTTTGTGTAATTGAATCATTGAGCGATTGAATCATTCAATCATTAGAAATCCTGGGGGTCGCAATGATTCAATCCCCCGATGATTCAATGATCAAATTCCTATACTCCTTTTAGCGCTGGGTCCCAAATCAGCTTGTGAATCTGCAGCCCCAGCCGCGCTGGAACATTATCTTCCAGCATCCATTCCGCCAATTGCTGAGGATCGAGCAAGCAGTTGGATGCGTCCCGCGCGCCGGAGGCATTCTTGCTGAAGGCCGGTGAAAACAGAACTGCATTGACGCGGTGCGCTAAATCATGACGGTTCGTAAATTCACGGGCAAACTCATAATCGGCGCGGCCGCTGATCACAAACTTCACTTCATCATGCGGTTGCAGAGCTTCCAGATTTTCGATGTGGAAGGTGTCGCCTTCCCCTGAATCCGGACACTTTACATCAACGATCTTGACCACATCTGCCGGAACCCGATCCAGTGGCCGTTCTCCACTGGTTTCGATAAGCACCTTGTAACCAGACTCGATCATTCGCTGCATGAACGGAACCAGTTCGCGCTCCTGCAGCATGGGCTCGCCGCCGGTGATCTCAACTAATCCGGGCGTCGGGCTCAGTTTCTCAACTTCATCGAAGACCTGTTCCGCCGTCATCTTTTTGCCGCCATAGAAACTGTACTCGCTGTCGCACCACAAGCAGCGCAGATTGCAACCAGTCAGCCTCACGAACACGCAAGGCATCCCGGCATACGTCGATTCTCCCTGCAGCGACTTGTATATTTCGGTGATCTGCATAAAGCAGCCGTTAGCACTTAGCTTCAGCTCTTAGCTAAAACCCTTAATTCAAGCTAGTCATCGAGTTTCTTATTCGGAATATTTCGCGGTCGTATTATCGGTCTCGAAAACCGTCACATCTTTCACGCGGACGCGATCATCCGTGACTTTTCTCAGTCGCCCATTGGTCTCGTCGTAAAAATATTTGGCCAGATTCTCTGCCGAAGGGTTCAGCTCGATGAATGGCTCAAGTTCATTGATCATCTGGTGATCGAGCCGGTCAATCACATGCCGCATCACTTCCCGCAAATCTTTGAAGTCCAGCAACAGGCCGGCTTTGTCGAGCTCTTTGCCTGCCAGGGTCACTCGAATTTTGTAGTTATGGCCGTGCGGCTTCTCGCATTTGCCCTTGTAGTTGCGCAAATAATGGCCGGCGGCAAAAGAATCTTCAACTGTGACTTCGAACATGGAACCTCGGGGAGCGAAGTAGTGACAAACCTTTATTTTACAGCTTTAAAGACAAGTCGAGTTTCGCGCCCGCCCAATACGAGAATGATCAAGCCCGCATGGAACGGTAGGTTTTCAGACAGCGTGAGGCGGTCTCCAGTTCGCTGAAGCGGCTGCCTTCCTGCTCGATCAAGTAATACTGAACCCCGCCCACGCTTTCAGCGGCGGCAAAAATATCTGCCCATTTCGCGTCGCCTTCTCCGAAGAGTACCTCGTAGCCTTTGGCCGGATCTGAAGACCAGTCTTTCAAATGCAGCGAATGAATTCGTCCGGGGTTTGCGCGAATCCATGCCGCGGGGTCCGAGCCGCCTTCAATGCAGGTGCCCACATCGAGCTGCAACATGACACTGGGCTTCGTATTCTTGGCGATGATTTCCATCGGACGAACGCCATTGATCGGCTTCCACTCCGCATCGTGATTGTGGTAACCGGGCTTCAGGCCAGACGGCTCCAGGGTCTCGGCCACTGTGTTGAGATTGTCCGCAACCGCTTTCCATGCGTCCACGGTCGGCCTTGGATCCGAGTACGCCTGCACCATGTACTTCGTTCCCAGCACCAAGTTCAAGTCGCGGGCGCGCGAGATGTTTTCCGGGCTGAAAAATTTCTCATCATTGTGTGTCGAGTAACAACGAATTCCAAGGTCGTCGAGCAGCTTGCGCATCTGCTTGGCCTGTGCGTCAGTCCACTCAAAATACGGCGCGTAAAACTCAACGCACTGATACCCCATTTTCGCAACCGCACGAATCGTGGCCTCCGGATCCTTTTTAAGTTCCTCGCGGACCGAGTAGAGTTCGAGCCCCACCGGCGGACCGGACGGAGCTGCGGAAGCCTTAAGTGCCCAGGGAAGTGTTGCCGAAAGTGCAAGAAAGGAGCGGCGGGTCAATGACATGGCAGACCATACTACTATCGCTAACTCATTTCACCGAAAGTTTTTGTTCCGCGATGGGAAGGACCTTATAAAGGCACAGAGATATTGCTGCTGATTGCTTGCAACGTCTAAGAAGCGAGCTAAGAGGTAGCCGGGCTCTATAGAATTGTAGCGGTGTTACAAATGAAATCGGTTCCGGCCTGGCAATTCAAAACGAAGTGCATGTCAATTGTGGACCAAGTTCAGACGACTGGGAGTCTGTGCTGATTACGAAACGCGGTAAACCGGTGGCGCAATTATCCCCCGCACCTGTGAGCCCTGAAGACGTCTTGGGCTATATGGCGGGCAAGGTAAAAATTATTGGCGACATTGTGAGTCCTGTCACGCCGCTTTGCGACTGGGCGACTAAATAACGTCGTAATCGCCCTGAATTAATATCCCTGCGGCTGCGGCGGATATGGCTGGGCGTTATTGCGCGCCCTAGGCAATGAAACTCCACCCTGGATCGGCGGAATCCCGAAATGTCCGCCGAGACGCGCCAGGTCAATCGGACTAATCGCGCACGATACCGAGACGAAATTCACCTGACTCGGTCCGGCAAACAGAACGGCTACGTTCCTGATTGTCATATTATCCAGGCGCACCCAAATGTCGGTCGCGCCGGGACCGCCATCGCGCGAACGCGATCCTGAAATATGCTGCCACCCGGCCGCGCGGTACTGCTGACGCACATCGGCCAAAGCTCTAGGATCGTACATTCCATATCCCGGGAACCGGAAGTGGTGAACTGAAACACCATCAACGCCAGCGATCACGCGGCGAAAATCCGGATCGTTCTCGTCCACTTTTGAAGCCAACACCACCATCGAGTGGTCGAGGTCGAACTCGGTCTTTGACGAGGCATTATGGCGTAAGTACGCGATGGCAGCTGGCATCCAATTTTGCGGGGGCTCACGCCGCACGGGCGGAGGCGGGGCGACTTCGGCCTGAGGCTGCGTTTGGTAGTCGGGCTGCACTGGCTGGTTTCGATTGTCCGGCGGATTTTGCTGGTTCGGCTCGGTGCGATAGTCAGGTGGATCCTGCTGCTGCTCCTGGTTGCTGTAGTCCGGCGGATTCTGCTGGTCCTGCTGGGGGTGAGGCGCCGGGTAGATCCGTGGGTCAGGCTTATCCTGGGCCAATACTGAGACGGCCATCACGCTGATAATAAGGAAGATTAGTGCCAAGAATCGGGAGAGTCTCACGGTACGCCTCGAGAGAAAAGAATGAACTAAAAGGCTTCTACGCAGAGCCAATAATTTCAACCCGGCCTCGAGAAATTAGTTTTGCATAAATGCTATTCACAAGGAAGCGACGCGCGAAGCAGAGATATGCGGCGGACACTTGTGGAGTACGATTATCTTATGTCGTCCGCCAAACTCAGTTCGAAAGGCCGGATTACCATTCCAGCTCGAATTCGCGAGAGGCTCGGCCTTCGAACGGGTGATTTCCTCGAGTTCGTTGAGATGGAAAACGGGGTCTTTGCTGTGGTTGCAGCAAGCCTCTCCGTCCAGAAATTGAAAGGAATCATACGGAGGCCGCTCAGACCCGTATCCATTGACGACATGAACACAGCGATTGCGGCGCGGGCCTACCGCCTTAGCTCCTGATCTTCTTCGCTCCCGCGTCCCAGACCGCCGGCGTGTTCTTGAAATACGAATAGTTCGCCAAGTGGCAGCCCAGGGCAGCATTGTTGCCGAACTCTTCATTCTCAACCACCTTCTTGCGCGAGCGCACCGCATTGAAGAAGTTCGTCTGATGGTCAACTAGATCACTGTAACCTTCAGGAGCGGCAAAAACTTCGGCCGCCTCTTCAACTTTCACTTTGTAGTAAGGATGTTCTCTTTCGAAATTGGCGAGGTATTCGTTGCGCAATTTTTCCGGCCAGCCATAAATCGAATAGCCTTCCGGTTGCGGACGCGTGTCCTGCGGGGTATACGTCAGGTTCTGGCCGCGAATGATTGCGGTTCCCTTGGTGCCATAGAACGCGATGAAGTCGCCCTGGTCGTTCATTAAGTTGCAGCGCAGGTAGACCCGGAAGTTCGGGTATTCGTAAAAGGTCTCAATCAGATCGGGATAATCGCGACCGTCTTTGAAGTGGAATAGTCCGCCAGTGGACTGAGCTCGCTTGGCTATGGTGTTGATACCGGCGATGAAACTGATGCCGGAAATCAGGTGGACAAATAAATCTCCCGCCAGGCCCTCGCCATAGTCGGCGAAACAGCGCCAGCGGAAAAACCGCACCGGATCGAATGGCCGCTTTGGAGCATTACCCAGGAATGCATTCCAATCAATTGTTTGTTCGCTGGCATCCGGCGGGATCGGATAAACCCAGGCGCCGCTGGGCGAATTGCGGTCCCAGTAAGCCTCGATGTGATAAACATCGCCAAGCTTTCCCGTGTCATAAAGTTCTTTGGCCTGCGAATAAACGATCGACGATACCCGCTGGCTACCGATCTGCACGATCCTATTTGCTTTTTGCGCGGCGTCGATCATAGAGAAGCCGTCTTCAACCGTGTGCGACATCGGCTTCTCGCAGTAAACATCTTTGCCGGCGGCGCAGGCGTCTTCGAAAATTCGCCGGTGATTATGATCAGGCACCGCGATAATGACCGCGTCCACATCTTTGCGATCGAGAATTTCTTTGTAATTCCGCGTGGCAGGAACACTCGGATTCCGTACTGCCTCTTGCGCGGCAGTATGGCGCGAATCATAAAGATCACAAACCGCGACGCATTGAATGCCGGAGACATGTGTAGTGGCGCTCAGCAACTCGCACCCGCGTACCCCGGTGCCAATAGAGGCGAATCGCACTGTATCGCTGGGTCCAACCGGCTTCGGCGATGCCCAAACATTTTTGGGCTGCAGCAAAGTGAATTTTGCCGCGGCTCCCGTAGCCGCTGAAGCGGTTCCAACCCGAATGAAGTCACGGCGAGTCCAGTTACTCTTATTCATTGCGAATAATCCTCCTGCGAGCGTTATGAATTCCTCAGTAGAAAAACGTTAAAGCTGAATTGCGGAGAATTATCGCACACGAGGATAGGCTTAGCTGACAGAAAATTGACATCGGCAACAAGCGGACTAAGAAGATTCGACCATCGCCCCAACATTGCGTCTTTTTCTCAGCCCCGCCTGCAAAACTTTTTTTCTTAGTCGGAGTGCCTTAGGCGTGACCTCGACGAATTCGTCATCCGCGATGAATTCAATGGCCTGTTCGAGGTTCAACTGGCGGAAGGGAACCAGGCGAATAGCCTCATCGGCTGTCGAAGAGCGCATGTTCGTCAGCTTCTTCTCGCGAACCACGTTCACGTCGAGATCGGTGTCTTTGGCGTTTTCGCCAATGATCATGCCTTCATAAACATCGATCGTCGGCCCGACGAACAATTCTCCACGCTCTTGCAAGTTCCATAGTGCATAGGACGTGGTCACGCCGTTCCTGTCTGAAACCAGCGCCCCTGTGGGCCGATGCGGAATCTCGCCCTGCCATTCGATGTATCCATCGAACAGCGAATTCATCACGATGGTGCCACGCGTATCGGTCAGCAACTGACTGCGTAATCCGATCAGGCCGCGACTGGGCACACGAAATTCCACGCGCACGCGGCCATAGCCATGGTTGTGCATGTTGACGACTTCGCCTTTGCGTTCGCCCAGTTGCTGCATTACCACGCCCACAAAAGTTTCCGGGACATCGATGGTCAGGTGCTCCACCGGTTCCATGAGCTTGCCGTCGACACGCTTGGTGACAATCTCCGGCTTGCCAACCATCAGTTCATAGCCTTCGCGCCGCATCATCTCGATCAGGATAGAAAGCTGAAGTTCGCCGCGGCCCATCACTTTGAATGAGTCGGTGCTCTCCGTTTCTTCTACGCGAATTGAAACATTCGTGAGCAACTCTTTTTGCAGCCGCTCGCGCAGATTGCGCGAGGTCACGTAAGTGCCATCGCGCCCGGCGAAGGGCGAGGTGTTCACGGTGAACTGCATCGCAATCGTCGGCTCATCGATGGCGATGTGCTCAAGCGGCGCAGGATTTTCGACGTTGGTAATGGTCTCACCGATGGTGATTCCTTCAACTCCTGCCACCGCGATAATGTCGCCCAACTCGGTCTGCGTGATATCGGTGCGCTTCAATCCTGAGAAAGAAAACAGCTTTGTGATTTTCGTCTTCTCAATCGCACCGCCAAGTTTGGCGATAGCGACTTCTTCTCCCGTTCGCATCGTTCCATTAAAGACCCGTGCAATCGCCAGTCGTCCGAGGTAATCGCTGTAATCGAGGTTTGCTACCAGGATCTGCAACGGCCCAGCGGCATCGCCTTTGGGAGCGGGAATGCGTTTCACAATTGCTTCGAATAGCGGCTGCAGGTCTTCGCCTCCACCTCTGATATCAGTAGAAGCCGTACCCGCCTTGGCATTGGTGTACAACACGGGAAAATCCAGTTGCTCTTCAACCGCGTCAAGATCGATGAACAGATCATAAATTTCGTTCAGCACTTCCTGCGGACGCGCGTCCGGGCGGTCGATTTTGTTAATCACCACGATCGGCGGCAGCCTCGACTCGAGTGCTTTGCTCAAAACATAACGAGTCTGAGGCAACGGGCCTTCGCTCGCGTCTACCAGCAGCATGGCGCCATCGACCATTTTGAGCGCGCGCTCCACTTCGCCGCCGAAGTCACTGTGGCCGGGCGTATCCACAATGTTGATCTTCACGTCGTGATAAAAAATTGCGGTGTTTTTGGCGAGAATCGTGATGCCACGCTCGCGCTCCAACTCGTTCGAATCCATCACGCGTTCAACGACTGCCTCGTTGGCGCGGAACGTGCCGCTCTGCCGCAGCATGGCGTCCACCAGCGTGGTCTTGCCGTGATCAACGTGCGCGATGATTGCTATGTTTCGAATGCCTGAACTCAATGAACTTCCTTCCGTGGGAGCAAAGCCGCTGTATCTACTTTATCTTATGAATGGGCAGGAACTTCGTGGGGCGCATTCCGGATGATGGAACAAAAGACGTGGTTAACGAAAAAAGCCTCCCTTGCGGGAGGCTTTTTGCTGAGACCTGCTAACTGCTTACTGCTGGGGAGCGGGGGTTGCGCCGCCGGCCAGTTGTTCGAGGTCGTTCTTGAGCAAGCTGATTTCGACCCGTCCGCCGCTCATGCGCTTCGGCTTTTCGCCGTTGTCGGCTGAAGCTGTCTGGGCGGGGGCGTTGCCCATGCCGAGCACGTAAATCCGGTAGACCGGAATTTCGTGGTTCTCGACCAGGTAGCGCACTACGGCGTCGGCCATCTTGCGCGAAGTCGCGATCGCAGCCTGTCCCTTGCCTGACGAGAAGCCCTGAACTTCGATGATGTATCCGCGCTGGCTCTTCACCGGCGTAGCCATCTGGTCAATGGCTTGTTTCGCCGCCTCGCTCAGGACGGTCTGTCCGGCGCGGAAGCGAATCTCAGTCTGGTTGGTGGACTTGTATTGGTCGATGTTGCTGACGACGGTTTCAACCGTGGTCAGGCGGGTGTTGGCCTGGGTCGCGGTGGTCTGCGCCTGGGTGGCCTTGTTGCCGGCATCAACCGCGTGCTGGTCGGCTTCGTTGGCCTTGGTTGAGGCCATCTGAATGCCTTGCGTGGCGCGCGAATCGACGTCCTTGATCATCTTCGAGTTCGCCGAGGTCAGCTGGTCAAGCTCGTTTACGCGATCGCGGATTGGCTGGGTCTGGCGTTGTACATATTTTTTGCGGGCAAACGGATTCACCTTGCCCCAGAAGCCCTGGCGGCTTTCATACTGCAAAGGCGCTTTGCCGGTGGCGCTGTCGCCGGAATTAGTGGACGGAGTCGACGCCGCCTGCGACTGATCGCTGGGGGTCGAGCTGGCCGGCTGCTGCTGGGCAAGCGCCGGAAGAGAGAGTAAACATGCGACGAATAAGGCTACCACTGGGCGGTTTATCATTTTCAACATCCTCCGTATTCACGTACTCTGGGGGAGCCGCCGGCCTGGCCGAAGTGGCTGCGCTCAGCTCAACTCCTCGCTGCACGCCATTCGCGGGCGTGATCGCGATATT
>Ga0157372_10002712_pt1 | contig 19156 bp, 7 predicted proteins | sample C55metaG_FD_115307 | JGI IMG/M metagenome (GOLD analysis project Ga0157372, IMG submission 115307) | Corn rhizosphere microbial communities from Kellogg Biological Station, Michigan, USA - C5-5 metaG | ecosystem: Host-associated > Plants > Roots > Rhizosphere > Soil | place: USA: Michigan... | reverse complement strand
TTGGTGAATTTAAAATCGCCGTTTACATCCTGCAGTTTAAAATCACCGGGTTTAGCGCCGTATTTAGCTGCTTCAGTAGCATCTGCGGTTTTCCAAACACCCAGGATCCTGTAATCCCAAACAGCGTTGATATCGTGACCAATGAACCAGCCGTTGCCGATATCGTCTTTTTCAACATTGGTGGTAACGCCGTTGGCATCAGTAATCGGGAATGCACCGTACAGGTGAACAATTTTGTTGCGGTTTAAGAAAAACGTTCCGCTGGCATTCCAGTTAAAGTTTTCGCTTTTGATGATCTTACCATCCAATGAAATTTCAAACCCCTTGTTATTAACCTGGCCGATGTTGGTGTATGGGTTGGAATTGTTAGCCCCACCAACTAAATCGCCCGATGAGTTGTAGCCCTGAACATCAAGAATACTACGTTTAACCAGCAGGTCGGTAGTTTTACGGTCGTAAACATCTATCGAGCCGCTTAACCTGTTGTGTAATATGGTGAAATCCAGACCGATGTTAGGCCCTACGGTACGTTCCCATTTTAAAGCCGCATTTTGTAAAGTACTTACATAAATACCGCTGTTATTGGTAACTGTACCAGAGTTGTTTGCTGTTGGGTATTTGATACCGCCCAATACAGCTAATGAGATGGATGGATCGGCAGTGGTTGTATTGGTACGGTTACCGTTGGCGCCGTAGCTGAAACGTAATTTACCATAGTCAAGCCATTTAAAAGCGTCGCCTTTCATGAAGCTTTCATCGCTGAATACCCAGGCAATTGCTCCAGAAGGGTATACCTCGCGTGGGTGCTGCAAGCCAAATGCAGAGAAACCGTCGCGGCGTACAGTGGCGGTAACAATGTACCTGCCCAACAAGGTGTAGTTGATCCTGCCCATGATGGCATCGGCGTTATAAATCCGGTCATCGCTGCTTTCAACAGGTAAATTACCGGCGCCTATGTTGTGGTAACCCAAAATATCGGTTGGGGTTAACTGTGTGTTTGAAGCATTGGTATACCACGTTTGATACTTTTCTTTGTTAAGCAGGAAGGTTGCATCAAAGCTATGGATGCCAAAAGTTTTGTTCCAGCTTAAAATGTTATCAAGGTTGTACCTGTAACGGTTTTCCTGTGTACGGATAGCGGTACCACCCGAAAGTTCGTTAGGGTTAGCTACGGGGCGGAAGAAAAAGTTCCGGTACGATTCGATGGTTGGCGCATAATTCACCGTATACTTAATACCGAAAGGAAGATCCAAACGGGCAAAAAGTACCGAGAACAGCGTGTTTTGAACCGCTACGTTTTGATTATAGCGGTTCCCGAGGAATGGGTTACGCTGGTTCAAACCGCTGTCATCGGTATCGATACGGCGTAATGAACCATCGGCATTATACATATCACCGTAAGGAGATGAGTTGATGATCTGCGTCCAGTCGGCTTCGGTAGCGTCAATACCCTGGCCGCTCAGCGGGGTGCTGGCTGCACCTTCATCGCGGCTTGCAAATTGCGCATTTACACCAAGGGTTAAAAATTTAGCAGCTTTACCTTCCAGGTTTACACGGAAACGGCCATCGGTATACTGACCGCCTTGAATCAGGTTCTGGTTTTTGGTATAGTTGCCTGATACATAATATTTAACGGTTTCTGAACTTCCCGAAAAGCTGCCGGTATAATCCTGGCGGAAGCCATTGCGGAAAATCAGTTTTGACCAGTCGGTCATTTTACCGGCCTGGTAGTTGGCAATCTCGTTAGGGAATAAACCTAAACGCTGCAGCCAGATGGTAGTCGGATCACCTTTGGCACCGTTAAGGAACTGGTCAAGCGTTACACCATCAGGCAGTTTGTTGGGGTTGCTGTAATAATAATAAGGATTTGAAGTATTGGAACTGCGGGCTCCGTCGGCACGCCAGTTAAGAAAGCCGTCGCCGGTGTAATATTTTTGATTTTGCAATAATTGGGCTATACCAAAGTTGGCATTTAAGGTGATTTGAGTACCTCCTTTTTTACCTTTTTTGGTAGTTATAGCTACAACGCCGCCAGCTGATTGTGCACCGTATACGGCAAGGGCGCTTGGGTCGCGCAGCACATCAACACGGTCGATATCGTTAGGGTTGATATCAGCCAGCTGGCCGGGATAAATAACACCATCCAATACGATAACCGGCTGAACGTTGCCCGAAAGGGAGGCTTTACCCCTGATCTGCAAATCGCCGGTACCGCCGCCTTTGGCCGAGGTGTTCAAGGCAACCGAAATACCCGGGATATTACCCCTGATAATGTCTGTAGCACTGGCCGGGTGTTCATTTTCTAATTTCTCGGCCTTAACACTGCTGATGGCACCGGTAACATCTTTAACAGCACGTGTGCCGTAACCTATTACCACAACCTCTTCCAGTTGTTTGTTGGCATCGGCCAGTGTTACATCAATTGTTGTGCGGCCATTAACCGGCTGCTCTTGTGTGGCCGAACCCACAAAGCTGAAAACAAGTATAGCGTTGCTGTTAGCCGTGATAGAATAGCTGCCTTTTAAATCCGTAATGGTTACCGCACCTGTTGACTTGTTTTTTACAGTAGCGCCAGGTATTGGCAGACCCTGGCTGTCTTTAACAATACCTTTCACGGTAACTTCCTGTGCGAAGGACCGTGTTAGCATGGTAATAAGTAAAACAAAAATTAGCGTAATTTTTTTCTTCATAATTAATTGCTGTTTAGTTGGTTAAGCAGCCCATGGCTGCCGGAATGGGCTATAGGCAAACCTGGTTTACACCATAGCGATGCAGGTAATAACTGCTGTGCAATCTTTACTTCATATAAGCGATTTGTTGGTTAAGCGTATTACTAATTGGTATTTGGTGGGGGTAAATTTAACGTGGAATAAACCAATAATACAATAGGTGAATTGTATGTAAGTTATTGATTTTAAGATATTTAAATCAATTTTGATACGTTTTGATAACGAGGAACTCAAACGTTGAAGTGGCGTATTTACAGCAGGTTACACCCGGTTTATTTTTGCAGCTGATACGCTTTGTGAACAAGAAAAAAAAGTGAAAATAATTTAAAAAATGACAAAAGAGGAGATTGGGGAGATGGTTAAACCTGTTTTATGATGATAAAAATGAGGTTTTCACGCTATGAGGATCCTCTGCGAGCTTGGGTTAACGCACAAAACTAATAGCAAATGGCTATTGCCAATTGATTGATCAGCGTAGGTTGAATCCCCTCCAGGTTTCGTACAAGGGGGGAAGGATATTTCTACAAACCTTTTCCCTCTCTTTGGGAACTAATAAACAAACATTAATTGAAATGTAATGATAGGTGGTGCACCAGAGGTGCAAAAGGTTTGTAGCTTATAGTTCCAGCGGTATTCCTTTGCCCCAGAGGGGCAAAACAAGGAGCTTTGCTGAATAAATCATTGTCGGCCACAACGGGCGTCGTGTTTATAGCAAATAATGGAGTATGTTTAGCGCGTAGGTGCCTCTTATCAATATTCAGAAAGTTTATCTCACATTACCAACACCGTCCAGCCTTGCTGATCATTCTTCTTTCGTGATTTTTTCTTTTCATGCAACACTTTTTTTATGCGGATGGCATAGGTCCAGCAGGTGCTTTGACGGATATCGAGCTTTTCGGAAAGTTGATGTGATGATATGGTACCGTTGGTGCTGTAAATAAGATAGGTGAGATAAAAAGCCTTATTGATAGGAATGCGGCTGTTTTGAAATATGGTATTATGCAGGGCCGATTCTTCATAACTGCATTTGGTACACCGGCGGCTGTGCGGCAGCCTGCCGGCACAATACGTTGTATTCGAGCAGCGGGTGCAAATAAAGCCATCTTTCCATTTTAAAGCCGACAGGAATTTAAAACAGGTTTCCTGATCGGGATACTTAGCGCTGAATTCTTCATAGCCCAGCTCGGTAGATAGCGCCCTTGATTCGGTGACCTTTTCAATATTCGTTTTTAGTTGAACATTATCTTTTTCAAGTAAAACATTCATTCTTAATATTTCCCCAGCCTGCTTTTCCAACTGCTCGTTGGCCCGTAACAATTCTTTGTTTTGGTTTTCGATGATCTGGCTTTGTTGCCTCACCTCGTTTGATTTTTCAACCAGTTCGTGCGTACGGATTTCAACCTGGCGCTCCAATTCCTCATTTATCGAATCCTTCAACTGGCTGTTCAATTGCATTTGCCGTATGGTTTCTTCATGGGCTGCATCCTTCTCTTTCCGCAGGATCCTTACCTGGTCGCCAATGGCAAATGACAACAGTACCATCTCAATAATAAAACAAAAGCTGAGGCTATAGTAGCTTATAGGGGCCGGTAAAAAGTAAGTATAACCAAGGGCGGTAAGAGCTTTCACTATAAAGCCCACAAACAAAATCGAGTAGGCCAGCACAAAAAAGCGGGCCGGCTTGTAGCCGTTTTTATAGATATAAACACCGGTAGCAAAAGCCAGCGATAGCGGGATTACTTCAACAAACTTATATACAAACAGCGAATTGTTGAAGATAAGACAGTAAAGAAAATAGATAGTGCGCAGCAATAACACATAATTTATTAACCTGTTAAACTGCGGAGCTTTTGTTTTAACCTGCAATAACTCCTTGCTGAATATTAGGGCACAAATACTGGTAAAATATAGGGCAGCGCCGTTCCCGTAATTATTCAAAGCTGGTGCTCCCGGCCATAAATATTGGAACGCGATGCCATCGGCACTCATTTCGTAAAGGCCTACGCTTAAAATGTAAAATACGTAGTACAGGTATTGTTTCTTTTTAACCGCAAGGAACATAAGCAGGTTATGGAAACAAAAAATAAGGATCATGCCATAAAACAGGCCGTAGGTTAAGTATTCGTTAAGGGCATAATGAATAAAGTAATTAATGGTACGGTAAACTATAATAACATTTACCGCATTGTGCGATTTGATTCTGAAATAATAAGTATGATAACCAGGTTTGGTATCCCCGATCAGAAACTCAAAGTTTTTATGATGAAAAAGCCTGCTGTTGAAATTAAGGTTAGCGCCCGATTCACTTTTGATATAGTTACCTGTCGCATCAGGCATATAAGCCGTTACCTCATCAGTTGTTTGATCAAACAGCTCAATAATGCTGTTGTTGTTTACAGGTTCGCTAAAGTACATCCGCACGCGGAACCAATAGGTGGAGTTTTTATGGTGATTGCTGGGGTAGTATGAGCTGTTTTCGGTAAAAGAGGAGCTCATTTCCTGTATCTCCCGGAAAGTTAGCTTGCCGGTGCTATCCTGCAGGTATTTTACCTCGTTAAGGGTAAACTTATGTTGCTGAACACTTTTATCAACCCGGAGTATATTTTGAGCACGGGAAGTAAGTGCCCACAGGCATACATAAAAAATAAATAAATACTTAGTCAATGCAGGTAAATGTTTAATCAAAAGTTTTTAATAAGTAGTATGGCCTGCAATCATTTTAAATGCACAATTACTGCATTCTCCCATTTTTGGGATAACGGTCATACATAATAATGTTTATTAAGAACAGGTTTATAATCTCCCAAATATAATTAATTGTTAATTATTTTGTCTTTGGTATGTGAGCAATTTTCCCTGTATATTTTGATAAGCTTTTGTTGTGTTGGTATTCCTGCCGTATTTAAACAGGATAAAATCTGCGAATGAAAGGCTGTTACATTTTAATATCTTTGGAGATAACCAGTTATTGTTTGCCCGGCTAATGTTTCAGCGATTAAAGGTTTTTTTGCTTATTTCTTTTTTATGTTATTCATTAACAGCGTCGGCAAAAGGCCCGGGTTTTCCGGTTAGATATTTAGGCATTGAAGATGGCCTTTCAAACAATGCGGTAACCTGTATTACGCAGGATAAATATGGCTTTATGTGGATGGGAACTTATGACGGCCTTAACCGTTATGATGGCTATACCTTTAAGGTTTTCCGGAATATTTGGGACGATAAAAATTCACTTGTCAATAACCACATCAAATCCATCAAGGCCTGCGGCGGGCGAATATATGCAGGAACTGAAAAAGGGCTCATGTATTTTGATTATGCCGATTCCCGCTTTCATGCACTTTACTGTTATAATGAAAAACATCAGCCTGTTAAGATCGGGTTTAACATTAATGAAATTGTCGTCGACCGATCGGGGAATGTTTTCGCTACCAATGGCACATACGGCTTCCTGAAATTTGGGAAGACAGATACCATTGGCAAAGAGATCCTGTATGATGTCAAAAAGCAACAGTTTAATACCATTGCCGCCCAAATGGATAAGCAGGGCACTATCTGGATCCTGGTAAACGGGGTTGGGCTTGGCAGGTATGATGCAGCGGCTGAAAAGATAAAAATTGTATCACCACAACTGGCATATGCAGGTTGTATGACTATTGATGGAAAAGGTAAAATTATTGCAGGCGCAGGTAATGAATTATTGATGTATGATCCCGTCACCCTGAAAACTACCAGGCTTGAGAACGGGCTTAACAAAGTGACCAATAACAATATTTTTAGCCTCACCACAACAAGAAACGGCGATATATGGATTGCAACAAATGGGGGAGGTATCAAAGTTTGGAATCCGGCGACCAATACGCTCACCTATATCAATGCAGGCGAAACACCTAATAGCTTACGCAGCGATGCTGTTGATGCTGTTTATGAGGATGATGAATCCCGGATCTGGATAGCAACCTTACGGGGTGGCGTGAACATTATTGACCGTAAGCCGGCTTCATTTCATGTATTCGCGCATGATGCTTTTAATAAAAATAGCGTTATCAATAATTTTATCCTGTCGTTTTGCGAAGATAGACAGCATAATATATGGATAGGCACTGACGGCGGCGGGTTAAATTACTGGAACACTAAAACAAATACGTTTGCTGCCTATGTACACCAAAATATCCCGGGATCTATAAGCAGTAATTTTGTTGTAAGTATTTTAAACGACTATACCAATAAGATTTGGGTGGCAACCTTTAACGGTGGCATTGATGCGTTTGATAATACCACCGGCCGGTTCAAACATTATAACTGCTATAACCCCGTAGAAAAAAAAGAGGAACGGAATTTTTGGAAGCTTTATGAAGATTCGCAGCACCGCTTGTGGGCGGGCAGTACCTGGGGAGGAGCATTGTTTTTATACAACCGCGCAAAAGATCGGTTTGAACTTTTTGATAACAGCCTGGTAAATCTCCACGCGCTTTTTGAAGATCATGCAGGTAATTTGTGGGCGGGAAATTATAGCCGTCTTATCAAAATTGATGTTCAGCATAAAAAACACCAGGTTTATTTTATAGGCCAGGCTATTAGGGCTATTACCGAAGATAATAAACGCAATTTATGGATTGGTACGGAAGGTGGAGGGCTGCTTCAATATAATACCAACACCCATCAGTATAAAAGATACACCGAATCGGCGGGGTTACCAAGCAATACCGTACTGAATATATTGGTAGATAATAACGGCAATTTATGGTGCAGTACTTACAATGGCCTTTCCAACTTTAATGTAACAACAAAAAAGATCACCAATTATAATGCATCCGATGGTTTGCAAAGTAACCAGTTTAATTATAACGCGGCGCTAAAGCTGACATCGGGTAAGATGCTTTTTGGCGGGATAAAAGGGTTCAATCTTTTCTCGCCTGATAGTATTGCCCCTTACGCGCATCAGCCCCGGCTTATGCTTTCTGATTTTAAAATAAACAATGAATCAATTGAACTGGACAGTACATATGCGCAAAAGCTGCCATTAAATGAATTGAAAGAAGTCACCATCCCGTTTAGCCAGGCTACCCTGAACATCAGTTACACCGCGCTTGAATATTCATTTCCCGAAAAGATCTCCTATGCCTATTACCTTGAGGGCTGGGACCATGGCTGGAACTATGTAGGCAAGCTAAAGTCGGCCTACTTTTCGCGTCTCAATGAAGGCTCCTATACACTGAAAATCAGGGCTACCAATACGGAAGGACAGTGGACAGCGCCACCCATTACTATTAAAATTATTGTTTTGCCACCCTGGTATCGTACCTGGTGGGCCTATATAGTTTACCTGTCATTAATAGTTGCTATAGGCTACGCGTTTTACAGGTACAGATTAAACCAGGCCAGGCTCAAGTTTAAGGTCAAGCTGGCCAATCTGCAGGTGGAGAAAGAAAAGGAGCTTAACGAAAAGAAGCTGACTTTCTTTACCAATGTATCGCATGAGTTCAGGACCCCGTTAACGCTTATTATTAACCCCATCAAGGATCTCCTTAATCAAAGTAAAGGCAATACCGAAGAGTTGAGCACGATATACCGCAATGCGCGCCGACTGCTTGGTTTGGTTGATCATTTGCTCCTCTTCAGAAAAACCGAAAGCGAAAATGCTTCGCTGAAAGTAAGCAGGTTAAATTTTGTTACTTTATGTAACGAAGTATACTCATGCTTTATTCAACAGGCTAAAATTAAACATCTTCGTTATACCCTCGAGGGCGGAGCAGATACCATTGAGGTGTACTGCGACCTGGAAAAGATAGAAATAGCGCTGTTTAACCTCATCTCAAACGCCATAAAATTTACTCCGGATAGGGGTACTATCCATGTTGTAATTGAACAGGACGATATTTATGTATATTTTAAAGTAATTGATAATGGTATAGGCATAAATACCGAAGCGGGCGACAGGCTGTTTGATAAATTTTACCAGGCAAAGGATAAAAACTATTTCCGCAAGGGTTTTGGCATAGGCTTATACCTGGTTAAGGTTTTTATAGAAAGTCATAAAGGTAATATCAGCTACTCTAATAATCCCGATGGGGGGACAACTTTCGTGCTTGCGTTGCCAAAGGGCAAATCACATTTTTCGGGGGACGTTATTGCTGACGATGTTGTGCCAGATTATACTTACGTAAATGAGCTTATTAGCGAAGATAACAAGGATGTTATGCCGGAAGATGAAGATCTGGCGGCATTGAAGCTCTTCAGTTCGGCGCGGCATACGCTTATCGTGATTGATGATAATGATCAGATCCGTTCATACATCAAAAAAATTTTTACGCCGGGCTATAACGTAATCGAGGCACAGGACGGTACTACTGGCCTCGAACTTATCAAGAAGCATATTCCCGACGTAATTATAAGCGATATTGTAATGGACGGCATTAGCGGACTTGACCTGTGCCGGATTGTTAAGGAAGATCAGGCTATAAACCATATCCCTGTTATCCTATTAACCGGGGACACTACACCGGATATTATGCTAAAAAGTATAGAGGAGGGCGCTATTGATTTTTTACGAAAACCATTTGATAAAGAATTGCTTATAGCACGGGTTAAAAGTGTATTGCGTAATAAAACAGAGCTCCAAAACTATTTTTATAAGGAGGTTACCAAGAAAAGTACAGGTCGAAGTATCTCACAGGAAAATAAAGACTTTCTGAATAACTGTATTTCGGTAATTGAGCATTACTTTACCGACGATCAGTTTGATGTATATGTGTTGGCCAAAGAGATTGGTATCAGCTATGCAACGTTATTTAAACGTCTTAAAAACATCACGGGGCAATCGGTCAATAACTTTATCCGGTTTGTGCGCCTGCGCAAAGCTGCCGAATTATTGATCCAAACCAATTGTAATGTCAACGAAGCCGCTTTCCAGGTTGGCTTTAGTGATGTGAAATATTTTCGCGAACAATTCTTCAAACAGTACGGCATCAACCCGTCTGATTTTATCAAAAAACACCGTGCCAACTTTCAAATTTCGTATCGCATGAACGAGTTTGAAAAAAGCTCTTCCAAATAGGCCGCCTTTGTTAGGATGATATTCCATCACTCCGAAAAGCTTCCTGAAAAAAAATAAAAGTGAATTTGACACTTATTTTCTCGTGTATTCTGCAGAAACCATCAAAAAGGCGTGTTTTTGTATGTTTTGACCCCGGTAATTTATAGTTTTACCCCTCTCTCGTAATGCCAAATTACGCTTATTTCGTTTCAATCGACAGGCAATAATCAGCACCAATATTTTATTGCCGGCAATTCATAAACTAAAAATTAATGCAATGAAAGTTTCAAAAAAGCACAATTGGATCACATCCGTGGTGGTGTTAAATCGCCCCGGATAAGTTCAGGCTACCATCCGAAATTCCAAATTAAATGAACCCGATAAACCAAATTAAATTATGAAATATAGATTTACTCTCTTAAAAAGTTTTTCCGTATTGCTTATAATGATGATGCTTACAGGCATTACTCAGTTGGCAAATGCGCAAACAAAAATTAATGTAAAAGGCGTTGTAAAAGATGCCACCGGCAATGTGCTGCCGGGTGCAACTGTAAATATCCAGGGTACAACGCAATCAACCACAACCGATGTTAATGGTGCTTTTAAAATAGAAGTTGCCGAAGGCTCAACATTGAAAATCTCTTTTGTGAGCATGGTAGCCAAATTCATTGCGGTTACAAAAAATACAACTACATTAAACATAGTGCTTGAAGATAGCAACAAACAGCTTAATGAAGTTGTAGTAGTTGGTTACGGTACGCAAAAACGTTCGGATGTTACCGGGTCGGTTGTATCTGTACCCAAGGCGCGCTTATCGCAATTGCCGGTAACTAACGTATTGCAGGCACTTGAAGGTGCTGTAGCAGGCGTAAATATCACAAGCTCATCTTCTGTGCCGGGTGCTCAGCCTTTAGCTGGCATAAGAGGTCAAAATTCAATTAACGCCGGTACCGGCCCGTATGTGGTTGTTGACGGGATCCCGCTTAGCAAAAGCGGCGGATCATTAAATGATATCAACCCCAACGATATCGCCTCGATGGAAGTACTTAAAGATGCTTCTGCGGTTGCAATTTACGGTACCAACGGTTCAAACGGTGTAATCCTGATCACCACAAAAAGAGGTAATACGGGCAAACCTGTGATCCGTTATAATGCTTATGCCGGTGTTGAAAATATTGCTCATATGCTCGAACCCCGTGATCCGGCTTCGTATATCCAAAAATATGCCGACTATATGTCTCAAACCGGGCAAAAACAAACAAGTCCTGTACCTAATTACACTGAATTGCCAAATTATAATGCCGGTAAAACCATCGACTGGATAAAAGAAGTTACGCAAACAGGCGTGATGCAGGATCATAACCTAAGCATCTCTGGCGGTAGCCCTGATACAAAATACTATGTATCCGGCGATTACCTGAAACAAAAAGGCGTATTAAAAGGCTATCAGTATAACAGGGTAAGCATCCGTTCAAATTTGGATATTAATGTAACCGACTTCTTAACAGTTGGCATGTCATCATACTTCGCCAATAACAATTATGATGGTGGCCGTGCAAACCTGTTAAACGCTACCGCTATGAGCCCATACGGTAATAAATATAATGCCGATGGCACCTATACTATTTATCCGATGGCGCCAGAGCAATTGTATGTTAATCCTTTATTGGGCCTGACTACCGATCAGGTGAACCGTAGTGTAAACCTTAACGGTAATGGCTATGCCGAAGTGAAATTCGGCGGTGTTTTAAAAGGGTTGAAATATCGTTTAAACGCAGGTTATACTTATCTGCCAACAAGGGTTGACAGCTACAGTGGCCGTTTGGCAAATACCCCATTGGGTAGTGCGAGTGCGGCAAGTTCTGAAACTAATACCTACACTATCGAAAACCTGTTGTATTATAACAGGGACTTTGGTAAGCACCATATTGATTTTACCGGCTTATACAGTGCGCAACGCAGAAGGTATTTTACATCAACTGCTGCCGCAACAGGTTTTGTTAATGATGAGCTTTCATTCAATAATTTAGGTGCCGGAGCTACACAAACCTCATCATCATACTCAGACAGGTATGCGCTAAACTCGCAAATGGCCCGTATCAACTATACCTATGCAGGTAAATATCTGGTTACTGTTACTGCCCGCCGCGATGGTTCGTCGGTATTTGGCGCTAATACAACTAAATATGGTGTGTTCCCTTCAGCAGCTTTAGGTTGGAATATCGACCAGGAAGACTTCCTTAAAAACTCGAAGATAATTAATAGTTTAAAGCTCCGCGGATCATATGGTAAAACGGGTAATGAGGCTATCAACGTTTATCAAACCATTACTACCGATGGTACTGTACGTTCTCCTTTCAATGGTGTGAGTACCATAGGCGTGCAGGCCAGTAACCTGGGTAACGCAAACCTGCACTGGGAAACTACTACAGGCGCAAATGTTGGAGTTGATTTTGCTTTGTTGGGCAGCCGTATCAATGGATCAGTTGATGCATACAGCACACGTACTTCGGGCCTGTTACTAAAAAGGAGCCTTCCACTTATAACTGGTTATTCCAATGTTTGGGATAATATAGGCAAGGTAGCTAATAAAGGTTTAGAAGTTAACGTGAACACAAAAAATATTGCCGGTAAAGATTTCCGTTGGGAATCAAATATCGTTTATGCACTTAACCGCAATAAAATTGTTAGCCTTTACGGCGATGGTAAGGACGATCTGGGTAATCGCTGGTTCATTGGTAAGCCAATCGGCGTAATTTATGATTACAAAATGACCGGAGTTTGGCAAACAGGCGAGGATGCGTCTAAACAGGACCCCGGAGCAAAACCAGGCGACCTTAAATTTGCCGACACAAATGGCGATGGTAAAATCACTGCCGACGACCGCGTGATACAAGGCCAAACTGCACCTAAATGGACAGGCGGTATTACCAACACATTCCATTACAAACAATTTAACCTGAGCGTATTTATCCAAACAGCACAGGGAATGCTGCGTAATAATACAGATTTGAACTATGCTGATGAATCGGGCAGAAGGAATACCCCTGCCGAGATCGGTTACTGGACACCAACCAACAACAATAATTCATTCCAGTCATTAGCATATACCAACACCCGTGGTTACGGTTATCCGCGCGATGCGAGCTATACCCGTATCAAAGATGTAACCCTAAGCTACGTTGTAGGCCAGAATATACTTGATAAGTTGCATTTAAATGGTTTAACATTTTATGCAAGCGGCCGTAACCTGCACACCTTCACCAAATGGATAGGATGGGATCCCGAGCAAACTTCTTATACAAGGGGTACCTCAAATTCGGGGCTTAATCAATCAGCATTTGCGTCCGATTGGACCAATAACTATCCTGTAACGCGCACTTTTGTTTTTGGCGCTAATATCTCATTAAAATAAACTGATAAAACATAAACACATGAAAAAGTATTCGATCATATTGGTTTCAATATCAGTGCTTATTACCGCATTTGCATCCTGCAAAAAATCATACCTCAATGAAAAGCCATATTCATCATATACTCCGTTAACCCTTAATGATTCATTGGGTTTTGAGGCGGCAGCAGTAGGTCTTTATAACTATGAAAGCACCATTTTAACATATTCAGGCGCGCAGGGTTGGCCCAGTGTTTGGCAGGTAGGTACCGATGTGGCAAACGCTACCGCGAACCAGCAAGGCATTGAAGTGCCTTATTATAACTATGCGCAGCTTACCTCAACAGATGGCGCGGCATCATACATCTGGGGTAAATATTACTCGCTTATTAACAACGCTAATATCATTATAGCTTCGGTTGAAGATCCTGCAAATACCAAGCTTGGTGCAAAGGGTAAAAGCGCTATTGACGCCGAAGCTAAATTTTTCAGGGCTTATGCTTACAATAACCTGGCAACGTTATTTGGGAAGGTGCCGCTGGTTACTGCACCGCTTACAGCTCCAAAAACTAATTTTACACGCGCTTCGCTTGATGAGGTAAATAACCTGATTGTTAGTGACCTTACTTATGCAAGTGCCAATCTTTCTGATTTGAATGCCGGTACCTCAAAATTGAATGCTCAGGGTAAACCGGTTGGCCGCGCAAATAAATACATGGCTATGCAGCTTTTGGCCGAAGTTTATCTGCGCATGGGTAAAAATGATTTGGCCGAGCAGCAGGCACAGGCTATTATCACCAGCGGTAAATTCAGTCTTATCAACGCGCGTTACGGTGTAAGGGCAGGCGGCGCAGGTGATTATTATTCAGATATGTTTGTGTATGGCAACGAAAGACGTGCACAAGGTAACTCTGAAGCTATCTGGGTGTTGGAGCAGGAGAATCCAAGTTCGGTAGTTGGTGGTAATACAGATAATGCCCAGCAACGAAGAGTTTGGGGAGCTGCATATTACAACATAGCAGGTTTGTTGCCATGTGATTCATTAGGAGGACGAAGCATCGGAAGGCTTAGGTTAAGTAATTGGGTATTGTATGGCCTTTACCCAGACGGCGACATTCGTAATTCACAATATAGTATCAAGAGACGATACTACATCAACGACCCCAAGAATGCTAATTATGGAAAAATTGTACCGTTTACAGGTCCGGATACTTTGTATAAGATTTGCCCGAGCACAACCAAATGGGGCGCATTTGACCCTAACGATACATTCGGCTATGCCATGATCAAAGATTTTATTATGATGCGTTTAGGTGAGACCTATCTGCTGCTTGCCGAAGCCCAGGTTAAACAGGGGAAGACATCTGAAGCCGCAACTTCTATCAATACCTTAAGAACAAGGGCTAAGGCACCGCAAGTAACTGCTGATCAAATGACACTTAATTTCGTGTTGGATGAACGTGCAAGAGAGCTTATTGGTGAGGAAAACCGCCGGCAAACCCTGATGCGCACCGGCACATTGGTTGAGCGGTCATTGCGCCTTAACTCCGGCGATGTTCAGCACCCAACGACCGGGCTCGCAGCTAAGAATCTGCTGCTACCTATCCCACTGTCTGAAATTCAGTTGAATAAAGATGCGGTACTGGAGCAAAACCCGGGTTATTAATTAAAACACAAATAAAAAGTAAGGGCGATATTAATTGCCCTTACTTTTACTTTTTATGAAGCTATACTGTTTAAAATACCAACTTTTACTATGTATCCTGCTTTACGGCGCTGTGTGTGCAGTGGCCCAAACTGGTAAGGTAACTACCAGTATCATAGGCCTGGGATGGGCAAATAACTCGGTTAATACGGTTATATTCCGTAAAAATTCGCTCGTTACCTTTAAGGGCGAACAGTATGCTGCTTATTATAACAACGACCAGATACTGGTGTTGGCTAAAAGAAAAAGCAATTCAACCAATTGGCAGGTTGCCACAACGCAATACAAAGCCGACGCTGCTGATGCCCATAAGGATATCAGTATTATGGTTGATGGTGCCGGTTATTTGCATGTTGCCTGGGGGCACCATAATCAGGCTTTAAACTATGCTAAAAGCATTAAGCCCGGCAGCCTTATTTTATCAGATCCGCAAAGCATGACGGGGGGTGGCGAAAACAAGGTCAGCTATCCCGAATTTTATCGTTTACGGGGCGGCGATCTGTTATTTGTTTATCGGGACGGTGGTTCGGGTAACGGAAACCTGGTCATGAACAGGTATAGCATAGCTACTCAAAAATGGGTCAACATACAGCAAAATCTTATTGACGGTGAGGGCAAACGCAATGCCTACTGGCAAATGTGCATCGATAAAAAAGGGACAATCCATATTTCATGGGTTTGGCGCGAAAGTCCTGATGTAGCAAGTAACCACGATATGGGTTATGCCCGCTCAAATGATAGTGGCCTGAGCTGGGAAAAATCAACAGGCGAAAAATATACGCTGCCAATTAATGCGGCAAATGCCGAATATGCCTGCAAAATACCGCAGCACAGCGCACTCATCAATCAAACATCCATGTTTGCCGATGATAAGGGTAATCCATTTATCGCCACTTATTGGCGCGATAGCAGTACAACCATCCCACAATATCATATTGTTTATAAAACCGGAAATAATTGGAGTTCGGTTGATCTTGGTTTCAGGAAAACAGCATTTAGTCTTGGCGGGACAGGAACCAAACGGATTCCGATTTCGCGCCCGCAGATCATTGCCTGGAGTAATGGCGGGAAACAATCAGCAGCACTAATTTTCAGGGATGCCGAACGCGGTGATAAAGTTTCGGTAGCGATGAATGCCGACCTGAAAACTTCAAACTGGCAGGTTAGCGATTTAGCAACCGCACCTGTAGGGGAATGGGAACCGACTTATGATACCGAGCTATGGAAAGATAAAAAGATCCTTAACCTGTTTATACAACAGGTAACGCAGGTTGATGGTGAAGGTAAGGCCAGTATACCGCCTACAAAAGTACAGGTATTGGAATGGAAGCCTTGAAGTTGTAAGTCTTAAGTTTTAAGTCAGAAGTCTCAAGTCGAAAGTTCTAAGTCTTAAGGAAAATACGACTCAAGACTTAGAACTTTCGACTTAAGACTTTCAACTCAGAACTTAAATAAGAGCATAATAAAACAAAATAAATAGCCCGGATGAAAAAACTCATATTTTACTTCATATTGATAAGTGCCCCGTTTTTGGTATCCGCCCAAAACAAAAAGAATATCGCCCAGGTGTCCGACAGGAAATTGTGGTTAAGCTACATGGATAAGGTAGCCCGGCCTGTGATCAGCAACCTTGCAACCGATCAGCTTAAAGAAAAAATGCCGATGGAATTGTCTGACAGGGTAGATAATAAGGAAAGCCGTGCCAAAGTGGGCTATCTGGAAGCATTTGGCCGCACGCTGTGCGGCATAGCGCCATGGTTACAACTGGAGGGTGGTGATCCTGCCGAAGTAAAACTTCGTGAACAATACCGGGCATGGTCTTTAAAGGCTATCGCAAACGCGGTTAATCCGCAGGCTAAAGACTACCTGCAATGGAACGGCGGCCAGCCACTGGTTGATGCCTCGTTTGTTGCTTTTGCACTGGTACGGAGCCCATGGTTATGGGAGCATCTTGATGAAAACACTAAAAAGCAAGTAGTTGAAGTGATGAAAACTACCCGCGCAACGGTTCCGGTTTACTCCAATTGGATTTTGTTTTCGGGGATGATAGAGGCATTTTTTTGCAAATATGATTTGGGCTATGATCCGGTAAGGGTTGAATTTGGCATCCGCGAATTTACCGAACACTGGTACGTTGGCGATGGTATGTATTCGGACGGAATGAGTTTTCATCTCGATTATTATAATAGCATCGTGATCCATCCCAATCTGAGCACCATATTGGAAGAGATTAATGCTAAAAAGAAAACTTATGCCCGTGAGGAGCAGCGCGAACTGGCCGTAGGTCAGCGTTATGCTGAAGTGCTCGAGCGCATGATCAATGCTGATGGAAGCTTTCCGGCTATCGGACGGTCGATAGTTTATCGCGGCGGCGCATTTCATCATTTAGCAAATATCGCCTACAAAAAACAACTGCCTGCAAACCTGAAACCGGCACAGGTAAGATGCGCGCTAACAGCTATGATTAAAAAAACGCTTGGCGCACCGCAAACTTTTACTGCCGATGGCTGGCTTAATATGGGTTTATATGGCAAGCAGCCCGGCCTGGCCGATTTTTATATTACAACAGGCAGCCTGTATTTCTGCGCTACCGTTTTTGTACCCTTAGGCTTACCCGAAACCGATCCGTTTTGGGCCGATGCGGACGAACCATGGACGGCTGTTAAAATCTGGAGCGGCCAGGATGCACCGGCCGACCATGCACTTGATATCAGAAAATAATACAACATCTTTATATGAAATACTATCGCTTTCTATTGCCGGCCTTTTTGCTGTTAAGTATCATTGGCCGTGCGCAAATTAAATTAACCAGTTTTAATCCGGGCGCTGTCTGGCCCGATGATAAAGGGGTGCACATTAATGCCCACGGGGGAGGCATTCTGTATAATAATGGGGTTTATTATTGGTTTGGCGAACACAAAATTGCCGGCGATGCAGGCAACCGGGCAATGGTTGGGGTTCATTGCTATTCGTCAAAAGATTTATACAACTGGAAGGATGAGGGGATCTCGCTGAGTGTTTCGCCCGATACTACAAATGATATAGCAAAAGGCTGCATCCTGGAAAGGCCCAAAGTTGTTTATAACAAAAAGACAAAGAAATATGTAATGTGGTTTCACCTGGAACTATTAGGCAAAGGCTACAGCGCTGCCCGCGCCGGCGTTGCTGTAAGCGATAAGGTGACCGGCCCCTACAAGTTTATTAAAAGCTATCGCCCCAACCCGGGGCAGATGCCGTTTTATCCGGCACTTACACCCGAAGGTGATAAAATAAACTGTATTAATCCGGCTCACGAAACCGATAAGTTTTTTTGCCGCGATTTGCCCGGTGGCCAGATGGCCCGCGACATGACCGTTTTTGTTGATGACGACGGCAAGGCTTACCACGTTTTTTCATCCGAAGAAAACTACACCCTTGACCTGGCCGAACTAACTCCCGATTATACAGGGCATACAGGTAAGTTTATCCGTATCTATATAGGCCACCAAACTGAAGCGCCTGCATTATTTAAACGTAACGGAATTTATTACATGATAGGCTCGGGCTGTACAGGTTGGGCACCCAACGCCGCCCGTTGGTTCAGTGCAAAATCAATCTGGGGGCCGTGGACCTACCACGGCAACCTCTGCCAGGGACCGGATAGTCAAATTACTTATGGTGGCCAAAGTACTCATGTGCTGCCGGTAGCCGGTAAAAGGGATGCCTTCATATTTATAGCCGATAAATGGGCTCCAAAAGACGCCATTGATGGCCGTTACCTCTGGCTGCCCATCAGCTTTAAAGGTGATGATATCGAAATAAACTGGGTAGATAACTGGAACCTTGACGTATTTAAGAAATAACATGCGAAACTTCATAAGCTTATGCTGCCTGCTGTTCGTTACCTGTACGGCGACCGCTCAAGACAGTCTCATTACCAATATTCAAAGCCGTAAAGCACTTGATCTGAACGGCAAATGGCAATACATTGTTGATCCGTACGAAACCGGGTTTTATGATTATCGGTATAAGGAGCTCAACGAAAAAAATGGCGATGCCTATTGGAACAGCGGCATTCCGGCTAATAAAACTGAGAAAAAGGAGCACGGCTATATCGATAAATATAGCATTGATGTACCCGGCGACTGGAACCATCAAAAGCCGGAGTTTACTTATTACGAAGGAACTATCTGGTATAAAAAATCGTTCGACTACGTTAAACCGGCCAATGGCGGCAGGCAGTACCTTTATTTTGGTGCGGTAAATTATAGGGCCGATGTATACCTGAACGGTAAAAAGCTGGGCATGCACAAAGGTGG
>Ga0157372_10002711_pt1 | contig 19159 bp, 22 predicted proteins | sample C55metaG_FD_115307 | JGI IMG/M metagenome (GOLD analysis project Ga0157372, IMG submission 115307) | Corn rhizosphere microbial communities from Kellogg Biological Station, Michigan, USA - C5-5 metaG | ecosystem: Host-associated > Plants > Roots > Rhizosphere > Soil | place: USA: Michigan... | reverse complement strand
TTACAAATTTGGCCAGCAGCTCTGATCCGAACTTAGGATCTGGCAGAATTTTACGCTGACCAATGACGCGACGACGTGGCATGGAAATACTCCGTTGTTAATTCAGGATTGTCCAAAACTCTACGAGTTTATTATGACATTTAAGATAAAACGTTTGGCCTTACTTAACGGAGAACCATTAAGCCTTTGGCTTCTTCACGCCGTACTTGGAGCGAGCCTGCTTACGGTCTTTAACACCTGAGCAGTCCAGCGCGCCACGAACGGTGTGGTAACGCACACCTGGCAAGTCTTTAACACGACCGCCACGGATCAGGATCACGGAGTGTTCCTGCAGGTTATGACCTTCACCGCCGATATAGGAGGTAACTTCAAAACCGTTGGTCAAACGCACACGGCAAACTTTACGCAGTGCGGAGTTTGGTTTTTTAGGGGTAGTGGTGTACACACGAGTACATACGCCACGTTTCTGCGGGCAAGCTTCCAGCGCAGGCACGTTGCTCTTTGCAACTTTGCGTGCGCGTGGTTTGCGAACCAGCTGGTTAACTGTTGCCATTAAATAGCTCCTGGAATTTGCTTTTGCTTCGTAAACACGTAATAAATCGCCTCGTCAGATAACGAGGACGCGGAATTTTAGGGCTGAGCAGAAAAGGTGTCAAGAAATAACCAGGATATCGTACTCACCAGGTCATTTGTTGAGTCTGTTTTACCGTCAGCGCGACGAACTCAGTATAGCTTACTGCGGCCGCGCTGGATGAAATTTGAGCAGAAAGCCCGCGAGCGATAACATCGTCCTGCAGCACGTAAAGAGAAATGGGGGCGGCACGCAGCGATTCAAGGGCCTGGCTACCTTCCAGCGCCGCCAGCACGCCGTCCTGAAGCAGCAGCACCTCGTCCCCTTCCGCCAGCAGCCGCAGCATGGCGTTGAAATCGCACTTAAAAGGCGAATTGATCAGCGTATGCAGCATACTTCCTCAGAAAGAAATTATTTGATCGTATTTTTCCAGCTCCGCACGCAATGCGTGAGGCGACAGCACCGCTACCGGCAGTGCCTTTAACGCGGCGGCGTCAATGCCTCGCTCGGCCAGCGAAGCTGAACAGGCATAAAAATTTTCCAGATCGTAGAGCGGCAGCACGCCAAAGGTGGCGACGTAGTTGCGCGCCAGCACTTTTTCCGGCTGCTGGTCGCCCAACAGCTGCATCACGCCGTCGCTGATAAAAAACAGCGCCACGTCCTCGCTAAGCGCGGAAACGGCCAGCACCGCATCCAGCCCCTCTCTTCCGGCGCTGGAGCCGTGCGGCGCCTGGCTGAATACAAAGGCGATTCGCTTCATCAAAACTGCACCATTCGTTCACTGCTTAATGCGGCTTCCGCCAGCGCGCCCAGGCCGGCAAGCTGAAAGCCTTCAGCCAGATTGGCGGCGGGCAGGCCCTGGTTTTTCGCTTCCTGCTCGTCCGTGATACCGCGGCGCAGCGCGGCGGCCACACAGATATTGAGCGCAACGTGATGGTCACGATGCAGCTGCTGCCAGGCCTGGGTCAGATTGAACTCGTCGCTGGCGGGCGAGGTCAGCGCGCTGGCGTTAAGTACGCCCTCGCGATAAAAAAAGACGCTTTCCAGCTCGTGACCTTCCGCCAGCAGCGCCTGCGCGAACAGCCAGGCCGAGCTGGCCTGCTGGGTGCCATAGGCCGGGCCGGTAACTAACAGCGTGTAACGCATCAGCGCTCGCTTCCCTGGAAGTCGCCGTTTTTAAACTGGCGGATATAGAGATAAACGGTGTGCTTGGAAATATTCAGTCGATCCGCCACCTGATTTATCGCGTCTTTGATGTCGAAGATGCCTTTCTCATAGAGGTTCAGCACAATCTGGCGGTTCTTGGCATTGTTGGAGATATTACGGTCGTTGCTGACCTCTTCAATCGTAAACTCCAGCGTCTGCATCACCAGATCCTCTACCGAGGAGGCGAAGTTGACGGAAGAGTCCATCTCCGGCGTTTCCGGCGGGATAAAAGTCGCCATAATCTGCGAGAAAGGCACGTCCAGGTTCATATTGATACACAGCAAACCGATAACGCGCTGTTTGCCGTTACGGATAGCGATGGTCACGGATTTCATCAGCACGCCGCTTTTGGCGCGGGTGAAATAGGCTCTGGAAACATTACTTTCCGCATCGGTCATATCATGCAGCATTCGCAACGCCAGATCGGTTATCGGTGAACCGATTTTGCGGCCGGTATGTTCGCCATTAGCGATCCTGACCGCCGAGCATTTCAAATCTTCCAGCGAATGCAGGACGATTTCGCAGTGCGAGCCGATCAGCATCGCCAGCCCGTCGACCACGGCTTCGTAAGATTTAAGAATATCAAAATCGGTTTGTTCGAAGGGATGCTGCTCCAGTAATTCCAGATCGTTCACATCACCGGTAAAAATTGAACCAGACATTAAGACACCACCCTTAAAAGAGCCCGCGGTATGCGGCTCGCGCAGGTTAGTTTCGAAGAGCGTCAGTCTAGCAAATATCGGAAATGCCTGTCCTGACCTTTGTCATGTATTTCTTGTGGACATAGCGCGGGGGAGGAAAAAGCGGGGAAAATGCCGCCACGAGCGTGGCGGCACGGGCATTATTTGGTCTGGGCAGCGGCTGGCGCTTCGGTCGGTGCCTGCGCGCTAGCGTCCGCTTTAGCGGCCGGTTTGATGTCCAGCAGTTCTACATCGAACACCAGCGTAGAGTTAGCCGGGATACCCGGTACGCCGTTTTTACCGTAGGCAAGCTGCGGTGGGATCACCAGCTTGATCTTGCCGCCTTTTTTCACGTGCTTCAGGCCTTCGGTCCAGCCAGGGATCACGCCGTCAAGACGGAAAGAGAGCGGCTCGCCGCGCGTGTAGGAGTTGTCGAACTCGGAGCCGTCGATCAGCGTCCCTTTGTAGTTAACCACTACGGTATCGCTGTCTTTCGGCGCGTCGCCGGTGCCTTCTTTCTCTACCTGATACAGCAGGCCGGATTCGGTTTTCTTCACGCCTTTTTCTTTGGCGAATTTAGTCGCGAAAGCGTTGCCTTTCTCGGTGTTTTCTTTCGCATCTTTTTCCATCTTCGCCTGAGCGGCGGTTTTCACGCGGCCTTCAAACGCCTGCAGGGTCTGCTCGATCTCCTGATCGGAAAGCTTGCTCTTGCCGGCGAAAGCGTCCTGGACGCCGGAGATCAGCTGCTGCTTATCCAGCGTGATGCCCAGTTTCTCCTGCTCTTTCAGCGAGTTTTCCATGTAGCGGCCAAGCGATGCGCCCAGTGCATAGGCAGACTGCTGGTCTTCGTTTGTAAACGCGGCATTCTTCGGTGCCTGCTGTGCGGCTGGAGCTGATGGCGCCGCGGCGGTTTCGGCTGCTGAGGCCAGCGGTGCGTTCAGCGCAACGCCCAGGGTGGTGGCTAACAGTGTGACTTTAAATAGTGATTTCATCCATTTCTCCAAAACCGAAGCCTCTCACCTCGGAAATCGTTTTACAGACAGAGCCTGTACTCTAACAACCGTGCGCGAGCAAACTGCATACTCTCGCAATGAAAACTAACTACTTCCGACCGCTTGTCTGTCCGAAAGTTTCACTATGAAGATGCAGGCAACCAGGGCTTTTTTCAACGGTAAGGGCGAAATTAAACCGGCTATGCCTGTGCTGGCCCGGTTTTTGTCGTTAGAATCGGAACAATCCAGCCCTGGCGGCAGCAAGAGGAAAGAATATGCAACAATCCGTGTTTGAGCAGCGCTTAGAGCTGTTGGAAAGCCGTTTGGCCTTTCAGGAGCACACTATCGAAGAGCTGAACCAGACGGTGGTTCATCACGAGCTGGAAATGGCCCGCCTGCGCGAACAGATGCGCCTGCTGACCGACAAACTGAAGGCGGCAGCGCCGTCAATGGTCGCCTCGCAGTCGGAAGAGACGCCGCCGCCGCACTATTGATTTCGCGCCAAAAAAAAGGCCACCTTATCGGTGGCCTTTTTTCATTTAAGCTTAGTGGCTGCAGCCACAGCCGCCGGTGCCACAACCGCCTTTGCCGTGGTCATGATCGTGGTCGTGATCGTGATGATGGTCGTGCTCGCCGTGAACATGGCCATGAGCCAGCTCTTCTTCGGTAGCTTCACGGATCGCCACCACTTCCACGTTGAAGTTCAGGTTCTGGCCAGCCAGCATATGGTTACCGTCAACCACCACGTGGTCATCTTCCACTTCGGTGATTTCAACCGGTACCGGGCCCTGATCGGTTTCCGCCAGGAAACGCATGCCAACCTGCAGTTCATCAACGCCCATAAAGACGTCTTTCGGCACGCGCTGCACCAGGTTGTCGTCGTACTGGCCGTAGGCTTCGTCAGCTGCGATGTGCACTTCAAACTTGTCGCCGGCTTCGTGATTTTCCAGCGCCTTTTCCAGACCAGAAATCAGGGAACCATGACCGTGCAGATAGTCCAGCGGTGCGGTCACCGGAGACTCATCAACCAACACACCGTCTTCCGTACGTACCTGATATGCCAGGCTGACTACCAGGTCTTTTGCTACTTTCATGATTACTCCTAACCGTTGAGAGCTTGAAACATCGGCGGATTTGCCGGCAAGCTCTGAGTTTGCGCTGATTGTAATGAATTTCAACGCCGCTGTAAGATACAGCTTAAAAAAAGCTGAGCCATAACGCTACTCAGGATGAAAAATTCCGATCACTTGCTCATTAGTGCGAACTTCGTCACGAACATGCTTGTCTGCTTCGCGCATCTGATGACCGCACTTAACGCATTCAACCACATCGACATTATTTTCAACCCACAGAGCAAGGGTATCTTTAGCCTGGCACTTTGGACAAGTCGCCCCGGCAATAAATCTTTTACGCATAGGTTTTCCGATTAAATAAAAGGCAACGCAAAGCGATGCCGACTCAGTAAGAGGCTTTCGCCCCGCCCTATTCCGATTCGTCCCAGCCGTCAAACTGGCGCTTTTCGTGCCGCATTTCGGCCTGGAAGATATCTTCCAGCTCGCGCCGGGCTTCTTTCACGCGGGAAATCTGCTGGCTGTCGCCGTGGTTCGGCATCAGCTCGCGCAGCATGCGCATATCCAGACGGCGGAAGTGCTGCTGCGCGCGAAAGGCCTGATGCGGATGCATCCCCAGCGACATCAGCGTTTTACGGCCAAGCTCCAGCGCGCTGGAGAAGGTTTCACGCGAGAACTGGGTGACGCCGGCCTGCAACAGTTCGTGCGCCTCCACGCGGCCGCGCGCCCGCGCCAGGATTTGCAGATGCGGGAAATGATGCTGGCAGAGCCGCACGATTTCCATCGCGTCTTCCGGGCCGTTGCAGGTAATGACGATAGACTGCGCCGTTTCTGCGCCTGCGGCGCGTAACAGCTCCAGCTCGGTGGCATCGCCATAGTATACTTTATAGCCATAGGTTCGCATCAGGCTGACCGCGCTGATATCGCGCTCCAGCACCGTGATCCGCTTTTCGTTGGCCATCAGCAAACGCGCCACCACCTGACCAAAACGTCCGAAGCCGACCACGATAACCTGCGGCTTGTCGTCTTCGACAAAGTGCTTCTCTTCGCTGTCGTCGCCGTCGTTAAACCGCTTCGCCAGGATTTTATCCACGCTCTGCATCAGCAGCGGCGTGGTCATCATCGACAGCGTTACCGTCACCAGCAGCAGCGGCATCTGGTCGCCGCTGAACAGTTTTGCCGACGAGGCGGCGGAAAAAAGCACGAACGCGAACTCGCCGCCCTGGCTCAACACCGCCGAAAACTGTAGCCGCTCAGAACTGCGCAGGCCAAAGATACGCGACAGCAGATAAAGCACGCCCGCTTTGATCGCGACCAGCAGCACCACGCCCACTAAAATCTCGACGATATGGGTATAAAGCACGCCCAGATTCAGCGCCATGCCTACCGAGATAAAGAACAGCCCCCGCAGCACGCCTTTAAAAGGATCGATAGCGACTTCCAGCTCGTGTCGGTATTCGCTTTCCGCCAGCAGAATACCGGCGATAAAGGTCCCCAGCGCCATCGACAGCCCCAGCGCGTCCATAAACAGCGCCGATCCCAGTACCAGCAGCAGGGCTGCGGCGGTAAAAACTTCCCGCACGCCGGAAGCGGCGATAAACCGGAAAATAGGCCGCAGCAGAAAACGGCCGCCGACCAGCATCCCGGCAAACGCCAGCACCTTCATGCCCACTTTCATCCAGTCGGTGTGGCCGCTGTCGCCGCCCGCCAGCAGCGGCACCAGCGCCAGCGCCGGGATCACCGCCAGATCCTGGAACAGCAGCACCGAAAAACCCAGCTGGCCGGATTCATTGCGCTTCATGCCCTTGTCGCTCATCAGCTGCAGCGCCATCGCCGTAGAGGACATCGCCAGGCCAAGACCGCCGATCGCCGCCGCCTGCCAGGAGAAGTCGGTCAGCCAGAGCAGGCCGCCCAGTATCGCCGCGCTGAAAATAACCTGCGCCGCGCCAACGCCGAAAATCGAGCGCCGCAGCTCCCAGAGTTTGGAAGGATTCAGCTCCAGACCGATGATAAACATCAGGAAGACCACGCCCAGCTCGGAGAAATGCAGAATTTCCTCTACGTCGCTGATAAAGCCCAGTCCCCATGGCCCGATAGCGATACCGGCCAGCAGATAGCCCAGCACCGCGCCAATGCCGAGCCGGGCCGCGATCGGAACGGCAATAACCGCCGCAAAAAGATAGACCACGCCAGCCGTGAGCAGGGTTTGTCCTTCCATTCAGGTGCCTCCATAGGGCAAAGGTGACGACAGCCAGTCGCCGTAGGCGCGCGCATAATTTTTCATGACTTCCGGGGTCTGCCGTCGCGCCCAGTAGATAATCATCGGCGTCAGCCAGTGCATACGGCACATTTGCGCCGTCAGCTCGAACGGCCGCATGATGGCCGACAGCGGATAACGGTTAAGCCCTTCCTGGTGGTAGGCCGTTTCCGGTTCGCCGGTGGTCACCACGCTGCGCCAGTATTTTCCTTCCAGCACGTTGCCGCCAGGGCCGCTGGCGAAGCCGCGCGACAGCACGCGATCCAGCCACTCCTTCAGCAGCGCGGGACAGCTGTAGGTATAAAGCGGATGTTGAAAAACAATGATGTCATGCTCGCGCAGCAGCTGCTGTTCGTAGTGGATATCAATAAAAAAGTCTGGATAGTGCGCGTACAGGTCGTGAACGGTCACGTTAGGTAACGCTTTAGCCGGCTCCAGCAAAACCCGATTGGCAATCGAGTCCTGGGATTCCGGATGCGCGTAAAGCAGCAAAACTTTGGGCGGCTGCGACATCAATCCCCTCCAAATCGTCGTCACGGCGGGGAAATTCCGCTACCATGCTCGACACCGCGGAATCGTGCATTCCGCAAAGCATTTATGATGTTTCAATTTAACATATTCTGGTTATTACGGCGCTTATGATTCTCTTCTCATCGTTACAAATCCGACGCGGCGTGCGCGTCCTGCTGGATAACGCCTCCGCCACCATCAATCCCGGTCAGAAAGTGGGGCTGGTAGGCAAAAACGGCTGCGGTAAATCCACGCTGCTGTCGCTGCTTAAGAACGAGATAAGCGCCGATGCGGGCAGCTTTACCTATCCGGGCAACTGGTCGCTGGCCTGGGTTAACCAGGAGACGCCCGCGCTGAATACGCCCGCTATCGAATATGTCATTGATGGCGATCGCGAGTACCGCCAGCTGCAGGCGGAGCTGGCGAAGGCCAACGAGAACGACGACGGGCACGCTATCGCCACGCTGCACGGCAAGCTGGACGCCGTCCAGGCATGGACAATACAGTCGCGCGCCGCCAGCCTGCTTAACGGTTTGGGCTTTTCTCAGGAACAGCTTCAGCGCCCCGTCAGCGACTTCTCCGGCGGCTGGCGGATGCGCCTGAACCTGGCGCAGGCGCTGATTTGCCGCTCCGACCTGCTGCTGCTTGACGAACCAACCAACCACCTCGATCTGGACGCGGTGATCTGGCTGGAGCGCTGGCTGAAAAGCTATCAGGGTACGCTGATCCTGATTTCCCACGACCGCGACTTTCTCGATCCCGTGGTGGATAAAATCCTGCATATCGAACAGCAGTCGATCTTTGAATACACCGGCAACTACAGCTCGTTTGAGATCCAGCGCGCCACCAAACTGGCGCAGCAGCAGTCGATGTTTGAAAACCAGCAGCAGAAGGTGGCGCATCTGCAAAGCTTTATCGACCGCTTTAAGGCCAAGGCCAGCAAGGCGAAGCAGGCGCAAAGCCGCATCAAAATGCTGGAGCGCATGGAGCTTATCGCGCCCGCCCACGTCGATAATCCTTTTACTTTCAGCTTCCGCGCGCCGGAAAGCCTGCCTAATCCGCTGTTGAAGATGGAAAAAGTCAGCGCGGGCTATGCCGATCGCATCATTCTGGATTCTATCAAGCTGAACCTGGTTCCCGGCTCGCGCATCGGTCTGCTGGGCCGCAACGGCGCGGGCAAATCCACGCTGATTAAGCTGCTGGCCGGCGAGCTGGCCCCGCTGAAAGGCGATATCGGCCTGGCGAAAGGCATCAAGCTCGGCTACTTCGCCCAGCATCAGCTGGAATTCTTACGGGCGGATGAATCACCGTTGCAGCATCTGGTGCGGCTGGCGCCAAAAGTGCTGGAACAGCAGCTGCGCGACTACCTGGGCGGCTTTGGTTTTCAGGGCGATAAGGTCACCGAGCAGACCGAACGCTTCTCCGGCGGCGAAAAAGCGCGGCTGGTGCTGGCGCTGATTGTCTGGCAGCGCCCTAACCTGCTGCTGCTGGATGAACCGACCAACCACCTCGATCTGGATATGCGCCAGGCGCTGACCGAAGCGCTGATCGATTTTGAAGGGGCGCTGGTGGTGGTTTCGCACGACCGCCATCTGCTGCGCTCCACCACTGACGATCTCTACCTGGTCCACGACGGTAAAGTAGAAGCCTTTGACGGCGATCTGGAAGACTACCAGCAGTGGCTGAGCGATCTGCAAAAGCAGACCAGCGCCGCCGCTGAACCTAAACAGGAGAGCGGCAACAGCGCGCAGGCCAGAAAGGATCAGAAGCGCCGCGAGGCGGAACTGCGCACGCAAACGCAGCCGCTGCGCAAGCAGATCGAAAAGCTGGAAAAGCAGATGGAAAAACTCAACGCCACGCTGGCCGATGCGGAAACAAAGCTGGCGGATACCGCGCTGTACGATCAGAGCCGCAAGGCCGATCTTACGGCGGCGCTGCAGCAGCAGGCTGAAGCGAAATCCGCGCTGGAAGCGTGCGAGATGGACTGGCTGGATGCGCAGGAGCAGCTCGAAACGATGCTGGCTTCATAAACAGAGCCGGGAGAAAGGTTTCTTTCTCCCGACCTGATTACCGCTCCGCCAGGCGTCGACGCAGCGTGGACAGATCCTCAGCGTTAAGCAGTTTGCCGTTTAAAAAACGGGTTTTCAGTTCGCCGCCCTGCTCCTGCTCCCGGCTCTGCCGATCCAACAGGTAGTAGTCGCCTGCGCTATCCCGCTCTACCCGTAGCAGTCCTCTGGCGGATTTTTTCAGGCCGCCGTCGGTTTTTGGCTGCTTGAAAATCTCACGCTCAACGCCCTGCACCTCGCCCCATGTCGCCTTCATCGCAAAGCCGAATGTATCGCGCGTACTGTATTGATAAGTATAAGATCCGACGCCGAAGACCACGTTGCTGCTGGCGAAACCTTTAGCCTCCAGACGGGCAAGGATCTGGTTAGCCCGCTCCAGCGTAATCGAGTCGCCATAGATCAGCCCAACGTGCTCATCCAACACCCGGTAGCCTTTCGCATTAACGGTGCCGCCAAAAATGTCCCACAGCACCTCTACCGATCCTTTTTGCTGTGGCGTCCGCGCCGGATCGCTGTCGCTATCGTCGCCGGTTCCGCAAAGGATCTCCACCGGGTCGCCGCTGTCCGGGCGGAAAACCAGACGCCCCTGCCGCGCCATGATGTCTGCTTTCAGCTCGCGGCTGTATTCCGTAAGCACCTTCCAGTAATCCCAGGTATCCGAGACGATGGAAACGAAGCCGTGGGGATAGAGCTCGGTGATCAGACGACGAAAGGTGGCGATCTCTCCCTGCTCTTCGCCCATGCACATAACGCTGTGCTCCGTCGCCGGAATGCTGCCCGCAATAAAATAGTCTTTGGGCGGCGTGTAGTACTGACGAAGATAAAGAATCGAAGGAATGCTGTCGGTGCCGGTAAAGCTCAGCAGATGGCCGGCGCCCGCCTGGGCGGCATCGTGCAGCCCGGACATGCCCCGCAGCGAAAAATCATGGCACTGAAAATCCAGATGGCTCTGGTCATCACAGGTCAGGGCCGCCCAACGCTCGCAGACCAGCCGGTAATGGTAAGCGATAGTAGCGTTAGTAGAGGCTTTCCATAATTCTGCTGACATCACGCTTTCCAGGTAATTAACCAGCCAGAAAAAATCATCAACGGTGTTGGTAATGGTCAGAACCGGCACCTGCATCGGCACCTTGCTGCCTTCATCCAGGCTTTTGATTTCCAGCGGCAGATAGCCCAGGCGATGCAGCGCCCGGATGTGTTCCACATCAATACGCGCTTTGCCAAGATAGCTGTCCATCAGCTGTTGGTATTCCGTGACGACTTCCTCTTCGGGTCGGGCAAAAAACGCCTCGTTAAACAGATCGACCATAAACCACTGCAGAAAGCCCTGTAGCCCAAAGAATACCAGCCGGTTATCCGACAGCGGCGAGGTAAAAAAGCGGTTACCGCGCGGCGTAAAATTTGAGTAAATGCGGCTGGTTCCCTGCGGGTACTGTTCGCGATGGGAGGTTTTATAGCCGTCGATAGCCAGAATGGGATTAATGCGCATGGGCCGCTCCTTGGTTGTTATAAATAGTTTCAATATCAATCAGTTCAACCCGCTCCCCGGCTATCGCCGGATCGGCTACTGAAGTCGTCGTCCAGATATGGTCGATGCCCTGCTGCAACAGCGCGGCGACGCCCCGGCTAAACAAGCCGTGGGTAACGTACAGGCTGACCGAACGCGCACCCGCCGCACGCAGCACCGCGGCCGAGCCGATAAAGGTGCCGCCCGCATCGCACAAATCATCGGCTATCAGCACATCTTTGCCGGCTACGTCGCCCTGCAGCAGTGAAAAACCACTCAGCGCACCGCTGCTCAGGTCGCGGTGTTTCCCCAGGATGCCGTACTCGCGGGCCGCCACCTGCTGCGCAACAGCGTGGATTTTTTTTAGCGCGCCCGCGTCCGGCGCCATCAGCATCATGCCGCTTTGCAGTTTTTCCATCAGGTTCGCGCTGTGTCGCAGGCAAAGGTGCTGCGGAATAGCCACCATGTTATTGACCACGGCACCCGCCACGTCGCTATGGGGATCCAGCACCCGTATCCGGTCAAAGCCCAGCTGATTCAAAAAACCGGCAAAGATCTTCAGGGCGAAACTGTCGCCTTCCTGCATACTGCGGTCCTGACGGGCATAGGGAAGCCAGGGCAGCTCCAGCGTTGTCCAGTGCAAATCGTATTGGCTGCGGGCGGCGTCCATAACCTGCGCCAGCAGCATCAAATCGTCCATATTGCGCATGGCCGTGGCGCGGATTTTCAATTTTTCCGCCCGGGGAAGCCGTGGCGGCAGCAGCCTTACGCGGACTGCGCCATCGGGAAAGCGGCCTGTTTCCAGCGCGACTTTGTTTCCATCAAGAAAGAGTTCCAGCAGCATTGTTTTCCTCCGGGGCTAATAATGTCTTTGTGACATTTATATAATTGTCCTTGTGACATTATTTAGCAAGCGGAATTTACCATCCTGTAGAAAAAATCAATTAACAAGCTGATTAATAATGATTAAAAAAATGAAAAGGCGGTCGTACATTGCAGGATATCCGTCCGCAATGCTAATGTGTCTGAGCGACAATTATTTACGGAAAAGCTTATGCTTTCAGAATCAGAGTATCTGGCCAGCTACGACGCCTCGCGCTACCCCTCTCCAATTGTGACCGTCGACAGCGTACTTTTTACGCTGCACGAGCAACAGCTCTGCGTACTGCTGGTACAGCGGGCCAATCATCCGCAAAAAGGCTGGTGGGGATTGCCGGGAGGGTTTATCGATATGCAGCATGATGCCTCAACGCGCGCCACCGCGTTAAGGAAGCTGCAGGAGAAAACCGGTGTGGTTCCGCCGTGGCTGGAACAGCTCGAAACTTTTTCCGGCCCCGATCGCGACCCGCGCGGCTGGAGCCTGACCACCGCCTGGTATGCGCTGATTGCGCAGGAGAGCTGTCGATCGTACAGCGGCGATGTCAGCGACGCCGCGTGGCTGCCGGTCAACACCGTGATGCAGCGCAAGGATATCGCCTTCGATCACCAGACTATTATTACCAGCGCCTTAAAAAGGCTGCGGCAAAAAACGCTGTATACGCTGCTGCCGGTGTTTTGCCTGCCGGAACGCTTTACGCTGACTCAGCTACAGGAAGCCACCGAAGCCATCCTTGGCCGCCCGGTGCAGCGGAAAAGCCTGATCCGCCGCTTTGATTCCTCAGAGATGTTTGAGGAAACGGGCGAGAGCGTAGCTACCGGCGCGCGCAAAGCCAAACTGTACCGCCGCAGGAAAGAGGCCGACGTGCACAACTTTACGCGTAATCTTATGCCTGCCGATTAGGCCGTGGCGTTTATGCCCGGCCAGGCTGATAGAAAGGCTTGTCGCCCAGAATAGTGGCGCGATGCATAATCCGCCGTGCAGGCAGGTAGTCTGCATTGGCGTAGTGCTGGGTCACGCGGTTATCCCAAATCGCCACATCGTCCTGCTGCCATCGCCAGCGCACCTGGAACTCCGGTTTGGTGATATGCGCAAACAGGAAATTCAGCAGCGCGTCGCTCTCTTTCGGGCTGAGATCGACAATGCGCGTGGTGAATCCCTCATTAACAAACAGCGCCGACTTGCCGCTAACCGGATGCGTGCGCACGACCGGATGCAGCAGCGGCGGATTCTTCGCCACGGCCTGCCGCCAGCGCGCATGCTCCTCCTCGCTGCTGCGATACTTAAATTCCTGAAACGATTTGGTGAAGTCGTGCTCCGCCCGCAGGCCGGCAAGCAGGGCCTTAAAAGGCTCTGAAAGCGCGTTGTAAGCAGCAATGCCGCTGGCCCAGAGCGTATCGCCACCAGTTTCCGGCAGCTGCTTTGCCGCCAGGATCGCCCCGGCCGGCGGCGTCTCGATAAAGGTCACGTCGGTGTGCCAGTTATCGTTGTCCGGCGGGTTATCATCATGCGTATCCAGCACGATAATCTCTTCCACATCCGGCGCGTGCGGATAGACGGGATGGATGTGCAGATCGCCAAAACGGGCCGCCAGCGCTCGCTGTTGGGCAGGCGTAACGGGCTGATTGCGGAAGAACAGCACCTGATGACGGATCAGCGCATGGTAAAGCTGCTCAAACTGCGCGTCGCTCAGCGGGCGGCTGAGATCCACGTCAGCGACCAGCGCACCGATATAGGGGCCAAGCGCGGTAACAGACAGACGTTCATTCATGATGTGACTCCATGCCAGGGGGTTAAACGGCGCTGTAAGGCTCGCAGCCCCAGCTCAAGCGAAAAAGCAATCAGCGCGATAACGGCGATGCCTGCCAGTACCACATCGGTTGCCAGAAATTCACCGGCGGACTGCACCATAAAGCCCAGCCCGCGCGTGGCGGCGATAAGTTCGGCGGCCACCAGCGTTGACCAGCCGACGCCAAGACCGATCCGCAGCCCGGTTAAAATTTCCGGCAGCGCGCCGGGCAGCACCACGAACCACAGCGTTTGCCAGCGGCTGGCGCCCAGCGACTGCGCGGCGCGCAGACGAACCTGCTGCGCGCTTTTGACGCCCGCCAGCGTGGACATCACCACGGGCGCGAAGATGGCCAGATAGATCAGCAGGATTTTGGACGTTTCGCCGATACCGAACCAGATCACCATCAGCGGCAGATAGGCCAGCGGCGGCACCGGTCGATACAGCTCAATCAGCGGGTCAAGGATGCCGCGCGCGGTGGCGTTCAGCCCCATCAGGATACCAACCGGCACGCCGATCAGCGTGGCCGCCAGCAGCGCTATCGCTATCCTTGTCAGGCTGGCGGCAAGATGCTGCCAGAGCGTCGCATCCATAAAACCCTGCGGGCCGGCAACCACCAGCAGCTGATGGAAAACCTGCTGCGGCGCGGGCAGAAAGAGCGGCGCGATCAGGCCAAAAGCGGTTACTGCCCACCAGATGCCCAGCAGCACCAGCAGGGTCGCCACGCTCAGGGTAAGCTGACGGCCAAACGGCCAGCGCAGCCTCAATCGGCGCACCGCGACTTTCTCCGTGGATAACAGGCTCATGAAAACACCTCGCGCTGTTGGAACACCCGGCTTAATACATATTCCCGCGTGGCGATAAAAGCGGGATCGGATTTAATGCTGCGGCAGGCTTCGCCGGCGGCATAGCGGCGGCCAAACGCCAGCGGCAGACGCTCGGTAATTTTGCCGGGGCCGGGCGACAGCAGGATCAGCTCGCTGGCCAGAAAAACCGCCTCCTCGATATCGTGCGTAATCAGCAGCACCTGCTTGCCGCTGTCCCGCCACAGGTTCAGCAGCAGCTCCTGCATTTGCTCGCGGGTAAAGGCATCCAGCGCGCCGAAGGGCTCATCCAGCAACAGCAGCTGCGGATCGGCGGCTAAGGCTCTGGCGATACCTACGCGCTGGCGCATCCCGCCGGAAAGCTGCCAGATAAATTTCTTTTCCGCGCCGCCCAGCCCGACGCTTTTCAGCATCTGACGGGCCGTTTGATGGCGCGTCGCTTTATCCATCCCGGCCAGCTGCAGGCCAAAGGCGACGTTATCCAGCACGTTGCGCCACGGCAGCAGCCCTTCATGCTGAAACACCACGCCGCGCTCGGCTCCCGGCCCGGTTACGCGCTGGCCGTCCAGCGTAATGCTGCCCGACTCCGGCGTCAGAAAACCGGCAATCAGATTCAGCAGCGTGGTTTTGCCACAGCCTGAAGGCCCCAGCACCACCACCAGCTCTTCCCCGGCAATCGTCAGGTTAATATCTTCAAGCGCGAGGTGGCCGTCGTAACGGGCCGTCAGATGCGAGACTGAAAGCATGGCGGCTCCTTACTGGGTAAGATTTTTAACAAAGCGGTTGGTGACAAAGCCACTGTAATCGCTGGCAACCTGCGGCACTTTGCCCTGCTCTTTTAAAAACTGTGCGGTATCGCCGATAGCCTTATCGACCGGCTGGCCCAGCTGTTCAACCTGCTGCTGCGCCGTCAGGTAAGTGTTGCCTTTTACCAGCCCCGGCACCTGCTGTGTCGGCACGCCGCTCAGACGCGACAGCTTGTTGAGGTGATTGTCATCTTTCAGCCACTGCTCAGGGCTGTCCAGGTAGGCTTTTTGCGCCTCCAGCGCGCTACGGGCGAAAGCGGTGACCACTTCAGGATGCTGCTGCGCGAAATCTTTACGCACAACCCAGACGTCCAGCGTTGGCGCGCCCCACTTGCCGACCTGCGCGGAGTCGGTCAGTACCTTTCCTTCCTTCTCCAGCTCGTTCACCGCCGGCGCCCAGACGTAGGCGCCGTCAATATCGCCACGTTGCCAGGCAGCGATAATCGCGGGCGGCTGAAGATTGACGATTTGCACCTGGCCCGGCTTGATGCCCCAGTGCTTAAGCGCGGCCAGCAGGCTGTAGTGAGTGGTGGAGATAAAAGGCACGGCGATACGTTTGCCGATCAAATCTTTGGGATCCTTGATGCTTTTCTTCACCACCAGCGCTTCGGAACTGCCGAGCTGCGACGCCAGCAGAAACACCTCAATCGGCACCTGCTGGCTGGCCGCTACGGCAAGCGGGCTGGAGCCGATATTGCCGATTTGCACATCGCCCGAAGCCAGCGCTCTGACCACGCTGGAGCCGCTGTCAAACTTGCGCCAGTCCACTTTTGCGCCGCTGGCTTTGGCAAAAGCGTCATCGGCCTGGGCCACTTTGGCCGGTTCTGCCGAGGTCTGATACGCCACGGTAACGTCCAAAGCCTGTGCGCTCAGCGCCGAAAAAGAAAGGCTGAAGGCCAGCAGTGAAAGAGTAAATTTATGCGCCATGCTTTGCTCCGGTCGTTATTGTTATAAAAGTGAACAACGCCTTTGTAACCGAGAGCGCTTGCCGCGATAAAGTAATAAAAAATTATCGGTTATAACGATAAGTCCTTAGAAGAAAAACAGGATTTTAATGCCGGAGAGTGGGATTGCCTTTAAGACGTCAGAGGCTGGCAGCAGCGTAAGTAGCGGGTTCAAAAACCCGCCGTAACGGCGCCCGCTGCTTACGAATTGAGAATGGGGAAAGCACTTTGCCCGAAGCGACGTTCGCCAGGCACTCTGCTTAGCGCCAGATAAGCAGCACGCAGGCCGCTGTCAGCACGCCCATCGCCATATTGAACAGCGTCCAGGCGCGACGGCTGCGCAGCAGGCGGCCAATCAGCGTGCCAAAGCCAAGCCAGATCAGGCCGGAAACCAGGTTGACCAGCGCCATCGCAAAGCTGATAGCCATTACCGATCCCCGATAGGCCTCACCGCCCAGGCTGAAGCTGGCGACCGCGCCCAGCGCCATCAGCCAGGCTTTGGGATTGATCAGCTGTAGCAGGCCGCCCTGCCAGAACGGCATTGGCGCTGTGGGGAGAGTGCCGGTATCCAGCCGCTCATATTTCGCCGTGGCGATTTTCCACGCCAGCCACAGCAGATAGACGCTCCCGGCGATTTTCAACACCAGATGCAAAGCAGGATAAAGCAGGATCAGGCCGCCAATACCGAACGCGACCAGCAGCAGCATGACCTGCATCCCGATCATGATGCCGATCAGCAGCCACAGCGAACGCAGAAAACCAAAGTTGGCGCCCGAGGCGGTGAGTAACATATTATTAGGGCCTGGCGTGATCGCAGCGACCCACAAAAAACCCAGCATCGACAAAAACAGTTTCAGTTCCATATGAAACGGGCGCTCCTCACCCCACTTAACAACAAACTTATCGAAGCTAACAGTATGACAAGGATCCGGGAAGCCTTTTGAAGATGAATTTTGACGGGTCGCTGGAAAATACTTTTCGTCCGCTGGCGGGCATGAGCAACGCGCATTTGCAAACCATCCTGCCGCGCCTGGTCCGTCGCCGTATCGCTTTGCAGCCGCACTGGCAGCGCCTGACGCTGCCGGACAGTGATTTTGTCGATCTTGCCTGGAGCGAAGATCCGGCGCAGGCGAGCCACAAGCCGCGCGTGGTGCTTTTTCATGGCCTTGAGGGCAGCTTTCACAGCCCTTACGCGCACGGGCTTTTGCAGGCCTGTCGACAGCGCGGCTGGCTGGGCGTGGTGATGCATTTTCGCGGCTGCGGCGGCGAACCGAACCGTCTCGAGCGCATTTATCATTCGGGCGAAACCGAAGACGCCAGCTATTTTTTACGCTGGCTACGGGAAACCTGGGGAACGGTGGCGACCGCTGCCGTGGGCTTTTCGCTTGGCGGTAATATGCTGGGCTGCCTGATGGGCCAACAGGGCGACAGCTGTTTGCTGGATGCCGGCGTTATCGTTTCCGCGCCGCTGATGCTGGAACCCTGCAGCCAGCGGCTGGAGCAGGGATTCTCGCGTGTCTATCAGCGCTACCTGCTAAACTTGCTGAAGCAGAACGCCACCCGCAAACTGCACGCCTGGCCCGGCACGCTGCCTGTCGATCTGACGCAGCTTAAGGCGCTTAAGAGACTCAGGGAGTTTGACGACGCCATTACCGCCAGAGCGCACGGTTTTATGGACGCAACGGATTACTATCGCCGCTGTAGCGCGCTGCCGCTGCTTTCCGGCGTGCGTAAACCTCTGCTGATTATTCATGCTAAAGACGATCCCTTTATGACCGACGAGGTCATTCCTGCAACCGAGAGGCTGCCCGATTGCGTAACGTATCAGCTGACGCAGCACGGCGGACATGTTGGATTCGTGGGGGGAACGCTGCGCAGGCCGCAAATGTGGCTGGAGCAGCGTATACCGCAATGGCTTTCAACCTGGCTGGACAACGATGATTATTCCCTGGAAAGAACTGGACCCGGACACGCTCGCTAACCTGATTGAAGCCTTCGTGCTGCGGGAAGGCACCGACTATGGCGAGCAGGAGCGCTCGCTGGAGCAAAAAGTCAATGACGTTCGTCGTCAGCTGACAAACGGCGAGGCGGTGCTGGTCTGGTCAGAGCTGCACGAGACGGTCAATATCATGCCTAAAGGCCAGATCCGTTAACGCCTCCCGCTGAGGGGGCAAAAGCCTATCGGCGACGCCGTGTTTTTCTTACCGCTTGGCTAGTCGGAAGACGGCGATCTCGTTTTCCTGACGGCTAAACCGCTGTTCGCGCTTGGCTTTATTGCATAACCTCTGCCGCGCGCTCACCCCTGGGCAGAAGATGACAGGCTATAGCAAAACGTGATAACAATGGCGGAATAACGTTCACAGGAAACTCGTTTATGTCCGCCATACATCCAGTGATTGCCGTGACCGGTTCCAGCGGCGCGGGCACCACCACCACCAGCCTGGCCTTCCGCAAAATTTTTCAGCAGCTGAACCTGCACGCGGCGGAAGTGGAAGGCGACAGCTTCCATCGCTATACCCGTCCCGAAATGGATATGGCAATCCGCAAAGCGCGCGATATGGGCCGCCATATCAGCTATTTCGGCCCGGAGGCCAACGATTTTTCGCTGCTGGAGCAAACCTTCGCGGAATATGGCCGCAGCGGCAGCGGCCAGTCCAGAAAATATCTGCACACCTATGACGAAGCGGTGCCCTGGAACCAGGTGCCCGGCACTTTTACGCCGTGGCAGCCGCTGCCGGAACCCACCGACGTGCTGTTTTACGAAGGGCTGCACGGCGGCGTGGTGACGCCGCAGAACAATGTCTCGCAGCATGTCGATCTGCTGGTGGGCGTGGTGCCTATCGTCAACCTGGAGTGGATCCAAAAAATGATCCGCGATACCAGCGAACGCGGTCATTCACGCGAGGCGGTGATGGATTCCGTGGTGCGCTCAATGGACGATTATATTAACTTCATTACGCCACAATTTTCCCGCACCCATATTAACTTTCAGCGTGTCCCTACCGTGGATACGTCCAACCCTTTTGCCGCGCGCGGCATTCCTTCGCTCGACGAGAGCTT
>Ga0157372_10002710_pt1 | contig 19159 bp, 20 predicted proteins | sample C55metaG_FD_115307 | JGI IMG/M metagenome (GOLD analysis project Ga0157372, IMG submission 115307) | Corn rhizosphere microbial communities from Kellogg Biological Station, Michigan, USA - C5-5 metaG | ecosystem: Host-associated > Plants > Roots > Rhizosphere > Soil | place: USA: Michigan... | reverse complement strand
GTTGTTGTCGATGACTCCGCAGCAGGCGATCGATCCTTCGCGATTGATCGGAATCGCAAGTCCGTCCGGGAAAGTCCGCTCGATCAGATAACGTGGCATTGATTTTCTCCTGTTGCCCCTGGCTGCGCCCGGCGAGCGCTGCTTCCAGATGAACCCGATTTAGGATAGTCGTTACTCACGGAGAATGACCGCGGCGACGGTTGTTTTGACCGGGACACCGCCTTTGCCGGGAGCGGCGTGAGATGCAGACTGCCGGCGCCATCCTATCGGCGATGCGCCTCGCTGGCGGAGTTATCCTCGACGCGGAATTTCGCGGCCGATGGTCCATTCTGTCGTCCTTCCCGGCGGGCTTCTGCTCCCAATTCTTCCCCGTCCGCGGATCGCTGATCAGCTATCATTTCGTCCGCGAGGGCAGATTATCCGCTTTCGCGGGCGGCGTCGAAGCGGAAGAGGTCGGACCGGGCTCGATCCTCCTTTTCCCGCGCAACGAGGATCATCGCCTGTTCAATTCGGACGTGCCGCCCGTGAACGCGAGCGATTACGTCGCGCCGCCCGACGAAGACGGCCCTGCAACGCTCCGCCTCGGCGATGGCGACCCCATCGTCCGCATCTATTGCGGCTTCCTCAGCGCCACTTCGCTCCACAATCCGCTTCTCGACCGACTACCCTCGATGTTGGTCGTGCGCCCGGACGGCTCGCGCGCGGCCTGGGTCGATGCTTCGATGCGCTTCGCCGCCGAGGCCGCAAAGGAAGACCCGTCGCTCGTCGGCAAGATCGCCGAGCTGATGTTCGCCGAAGCGGTGCAACTCTATCTCGACGATCATGACGACGAGCGGCGTCTCGCGGACGCGCTCGCCGACCCAAGCCTCGCCCGGGCGCTCGATTACATCCATGCGCATTACGCCGAGGACCTCGAAGTCGACGAGATTGCGCGCGAGGCCGGCCTCTCGAAAACGGTCCTCGGCGAGCGGTTCGTCGAGTTCCTTGGCGAACCCCCGATCCGCTACTCCGCCCGTTATCGGATGCGAAAAGCCGCCGACCTGCTCGAGACCGGCGCCACGGCCGACGAAGCCGCTTACGCCGTCGGTTTCTCGAGCGCCGCCTCGTTCACTCGCGCGTTCAAGCGCGAATATGGCGAGCCCCCCGCGACCTGGGCTAGGAATGTCCGGTCATGACTCCATCTCGTCATTCCCGCGAAAGCGGGAACCGAAGACGACCGCAGGTCAATCCCGCTTGCCCTTGAACCCAGCGGGACCCCCGCTTCCGCGGGGGTGACGGGTTTGGGGCTGGAGGCTACACGCCGCTCCATGACCAAGCGCACCGGCGGCCGCATCCTCGTCGATCAGCTCAAGATCCAGGGCTGCGACCGCATCTTCACCGTTCCCGGCGAGAGCTTTCTCGCGGTGCTCGATGCGCTTCACGATACGCCCGAGATCGAGACGATCGTCTGCCGCCAGGAAGGCGGCGTCGCCTATATGGCCGACGCCGACGGCAAGATGACTGGCCGCCCCGGCATTGCCTTTGTCACCCGCGGCCCGGGAGCCACCAACGCCAGCGCCGGAGTTCATGTCGCTTTCCAGGATTCGACCCCGATGATCCTCTTTATCGGCGACGTCGCGCGCGGCGACCGCGACCGCGAGGGATTCCAGGAGGTCGACTTCCCGGCTTTCTTCGGGCCGATCGCGAAATGGGCGGCACGGATCGAGGATGCGCGGCGAATCCCCGAATATATCTACCGCGCCTGGCGGGTTGCGACCGCCGGCCGCCCCGGTCCCGTTGTCCTTGCGCTCCCGGAGGACATGCTTCGCGACGAGGTCGACGTGCCCGACCGCCCGTGTGTGCCGCCTCTCGCCGAAGAGCCGGACCCCGGTGCCGTGCAGGCCTTGTTCGAGCTTCTGAAGGGAGCAGCCTCCCCTGTCGCGATCGTCGGCGGGGCTGACTGGAGTCCGCGCGCGGCGCATCATTTCGCGAATTTCGCCTTCCGTTATGGCATTCCCGTCGCCGCAGCCTTCCGCCGCCAGGATGCGATCGACAACAAGTGCGGGGTCTACGCCGGACAGCTCGGCTACGGCCCGAACCCGAAGCTTCAGCAGCGAATCCGCGACGCGGATCTGATCCTCGCCGTGGGCCCTCGCCTCGGTGAAGCCACCACCGACGGCTACACGCTTATCACGCCCGATCACCCGGACCAGACGCTCGTCCACGTCCACCCCGACCCGAACGAACTCGGACGCGTCTATCACGCCGACTTGCCCGTTTGCGCCGACATGGGCGAGTTCGCCGAGATGGTAGACGAATGGATCGACCCCGACCTCGTCCGCTTCTCGTGCGGCGACGATGCGCACAAGGAATGGCTCGAATGGTCCGAGCCGAAGCCTCGCGACGGCGTGAAGCTCGATCTCGGCCCATGCGTCGGGCTGATGCGGGAGAAGCTCCCCGCCAACACGATCATCTGCAACGGCGCGGGGAATTTCTCCGGATGGTGGCATCGCTACTGGCGCTACGGGCCGATGCCGACGCAGCTTGCCCCGACCAGCGGAACGATGGGTTACGGAATGCCGGCGGCAGTCGCCGCGGCGCTTCGCTTCAGGGATCGCCCGATCGTCTGCGTCGCCGGTGACGGCGATTTCCTGATGAACGGCCAGGAGCTGGCGACCGCTGCTCAATATGGCGCGGACTTGCTGGTGATCCTCGTCGACAACGGCAGCTACGGCACCATCCGCATGCACCAGGAACGCGAATATCCCGAGCGGATCAGCGCCACCGAACTGAAGAACCCCGACTTCGCCGCGCTGGCGCGGGGCTATGGCGGCTGGGCGGAGACAATCGAGACAACCAAGGATTTCACTGCGGCGCTTGACGAGGCGATGAAGCGCAAGGGCATCCGCCTGCTTCACTGCCGAACCGACGTCGAGCAGATCAGCAACGCGACGACGATTTCGACTTTGAGGGCGAAGGCCAAACGCTAGCCGGCTCGCGGGCGCTCTTCGCGAGAACGTCGCCACGCGCTTTCGAACAGGCGATCGTGGACGTCATGATCCTTTTCGTCCGAATCCTCTTTATCGTCCGTCTTGGACGGCGCTTCGTGGGGAAAGTGCTTGACGAGCTCGTCGAAATGGCCGCCGAAGCTGCCTTTCTCAGGTTTCCGTCTGTGCGGCATGGAACTTCTCCGCAGCAAATTTGACCGAGCTCGCAAGACGATACGCTCGAAAGCGGTGATTCGCTCCCGGAATGTTCGTCCAATATGAAGAAAATGCGGGACTAGCTCACCAGATTGGCGTCGCGGAACAGGCGCCAGCGGCCATCGTCGCCCTTACGGAGAATCGTCAGCGTATAACCAGACCGATGCAGCGGCTCGCCTTCGGGTGGAGTCAGGACCAGATCGATGCGATTGCGGATCCACGCGCGATCGCCAAGCAGCTCCATCTCAAGAATCTCCGCGCGGCCGTCCATCTTGAGATCGCGCATCGATTCCGAATTCGCCCGGAACTCCTCTTTCCCGAATGGCTCGCGGCCGCACACCATGAACAGCACGTCGTCGGTCATCATCTCGAGGACCGCAGCGGTGTCGCCGGCCTTGCTCGCCGCCATCCACGTATCGACCAGCTCGCGGATCGCGCGTTCGTCGTCGCTCATGTGACCCCCTTTATAATCCGAACGGATAAGTTTCTTCGGTTTCCACATGCTCGCCGGGCCGAGATTCGCCCGGGAGCGGCGTAACCGCGCTCGTCTCGTCGAACCACACCCAGGCGTCGAACTGCTTCGACAATAAAGCCTCGCTGTAATGGCTCCAGCGCTCGGTGTCGGGCCGGTAGATGACCCCGATGAACCGCTCGAGCCGCGGCACCTTCAGGCTCTCGCCCAGATCGCGTCCGATCTCTCCGTCGCGAAGGTCGAGCAGGAACCGCTCGACTCCGCTGTCGTGCGCCATCCGCTCGTGGCTTTCGGCAAGTGACGGGCGAACCCGCTTGACCTTCATCGGCTCGTCCCAGTCGTCCGCGGCGGCGACCGTCCCCGTGTGCGTTCCAAACCCGATTAGCCGCGCCTGCGCATCCCATTTCTCCTTCACGAGCTGGCCAATGTTCAGCTCGCGGCGGTTGATGCCCATGTCGGTATAGGCGGCGTTGCCGATATGGCTGTTGTGCGCCCAGACGATCGCCTTGGAGTTCGGGCCCTTGGCATCGAGCACCATCTTGAGTGCGTCGAACATGTGGCTGTCACGCAAATTCCAGCTCTCGGCGGAGCCCTGGTACATGATGCGATAATAGGCTTCGGCATCCTTCACGAGGCGGGCATTGGCCGCGGCGTCCAGCCACTCGTCGCACTCGGGGCCGAAGCAGTCGATCTGCTTCTTCAGCAAGTCCTGGAGCATCTGAATGACTCCGACCTCACAGCGCGCATAACCTTCGAGCAGGGAGTGGCGGCCGTAGAGCGCCGGGTCCTCGGCCCACGGGTCGAGGCAGCCGTAGCGTCGGTGCGCGAGCCGCCCGAGCTCGGGATCCTTCTTGTCGAGGAAGTCGATGACCGCGCGCATCGACCCGGCGAGATTGTAGAGGTCGAGCCCATAGAAGCCGCACATCCGCTCGTATGCGCGGTCCCGGTTGTGGCCATGCAGCCAGCGGACGAACGCGTCGAACTCCTCGTTGCGCCACATCCAGAAGGGGAAGCGCTCGAACGCCTTCAATTCACCCGAGCGCCATTCGCGATGGCGGACGGTGCGGTCGATTGTCGACGCGTCGGGCCAGTCCGCCTCGACCGCGACGATGTTGAAGCCTTGCCGTTCGATCAGCCGGCGCGAGATCGCGGCCCGGGCGCGGTAGAATTCGCTTGTTCCGTGGCTTGCCTCGCCGAGGCACACGACGCGCGCGTCGCCAAACCTGTCGAAAAAAGCACCGAATTCCGGATCGTCGATATCGGGCAGCGGCTCGGCGGCGTCGGCGATCAGCCTCGGCAGGCTTTCCAGTTCGGTATCAAGCATCCTTCCAGCCTTCTTCCCCGATCAGGGGAACGAAGCGCACGCCGCCAAGGTCCGATTGCTCGATCGTCCCATCCGCGCGCCTGGTCGCCTTGACGAGGTTCTGCGCCCAGCCGGGGCTTCCGACCGGCATGACGATGCTTCCGCCGACCTTCAGCTGCTCAACAAGCGGCACAGGAATGTGGCTCCCGCTCGCAGCCGCGAGGATCGCGTCATACGGCGCTTCGTCAGGCCAACCCCTGGTGCCGTCTCCTTCGATAATCTCGACATTGTCATAGCCGAGCCGCCGCATCCGTTCGCGAGCAACATCGACCAGCTCATGCTGCCGCTCGATGCCGACAACCTTGGCGGCAATCCTGCTCATCACGGCCGCCGCGTAGCCCGAGCCTGAACCAACCTCGAGCACGACGTCACCGGGCTTGATGTCGGCCGCCTGGATCATCAGCGCAACAATGTACGGCTGAGAAATCGTCTGCCCCGCCTCGATCGGCAGCGGGTGATCGCCATAGGCCGAATGGGCATGCCTGGCGCTGACGAACGCCTCGCGCGGAACCTCGCGAAACGCATCGAGAATGTGCGGATCGTCGATCCCGCGACGCCGCAGCTGCCGCTCGACCATCGCCTCGCGCTCGGCGGCGAAGTCCGTCGTCAAAGTGCCCACGCCCTGCAAACGCACAGGTGCGGGATCGCGTTGCTAGATTAGTCCCGCCAGCGGGCTCGACGGATCCGCGTAACGCCGCTTCTGCATTCGCCCGGCGAGATAGGCGAGCCGGCCCGCTTCGACCGCGCCCTTCATCGCGCGCGCCATCAGCACCGGCTCCTTCGCCTCGGCAATCGCGGTGTTCATCAGCACGCCGTCGCAGCCCAGCTCCATCGCCACCGCGGCGTCGCTGGCTGTCCCCACACCGGCGTCGACCAGCACCGGCACGCTCGCGCCTTCGACGATCAGGCGGATGGTCACGAGATTCTGGATTCCCAGCCCCGACCCGATCGGCGCACCCAGCGGCATGATCGCGACCGCGCCGGCCTCCTCGAGCTGCTTCGCGGCGATGGGGTCATCGACGCAATAGACCATCGGCTCGAAGCCTTCCTTGACCAGGGTCTCGGTCGCCCGAAGCGTCTCGCGCATGTCGGGGTAGAGCGTCTTCGCCTCGCCGAGCACCTCGAGCTTCACGAGGTTCCACCCGCCGGCCTCCCGCGCCAGCCGAAGCGTCCGGATCGCATCCTCCGCAGTGAAGCATCCGGCGGTGTTCGGAAGGTAGGTGATCTTGTTCGGATCGATGAAATCGGTGAGCTTGGGCTGGCCCGGGTCGGAGATGTTCACCCGCCGGACCGCGACCGTGACGATCTCCGCGCCCGAAGCCTCGACCGCCGCGGCATTCTCTTCGAAGCTCTTGTATTTGCCCGTCCCGACGATCAGCCGCGAGGTGAACGTCCGCCCCGCGACGGTCCAGGTGTCCGAATTGAATGACTGCGGCGCGTTCACTCAGCCGCCTCCAACGAAATGCACGATCTCGTAGGCGTCGCCGTCCTCGACCGAGACCGTCGTCAGCAGCGATCGCGGGATCACCTCGAGGTTGCGTTCGACCGCCACCCGCTTGGGGTCGAGGCCGAGCAGGCTGACCATCGCGGCCACGCTGCTCCCGCCAGGCACCTGCCGGTCTTCACCGTTGACCCGCACAGAGAGGTTGTCGTCGAGACTCATTGACAAATGGCAGATAGGAAGGTCCACGCGGCTGCGCAAATGAGGATGGCGCGCTCATCGCTCGCACTGGACGCCGGGCCAAGCCTCTGCAAGGGAAGCGCCCGAACCGGGCGAAGAGCCGGAATCGAATAGGGGACGGATGTTATGGCCCAATCGCCGAAGGGCGCGAAGGACGGCGATATGCGTATCGACCCGAAGCTGGTGCGTGATCTTGCCAAGCTTCTTACCGACAATGAGCTGACCGAGATCGAGGTCCAGGATGGCGACCGCCGGATCAAGGTCGCGCGCGAGGCTGCGCCGGTGTTCGGCGCCGCGCCCGCCTCCGTGGCTGCGCCGGTCGCCGCGCCAGCACTGACCGCGCCGCCGGTCCGCGCCAAGGAAGACCTCGGAGCGGCGGAAGAGGACGTCTCCGGAAATACGGTCAAATCGCCCATGGTCGGCACGGCGTTTCTTTCTCCCGAACCCGGCGGGAAGCCCTTCGTGGAGGCTGGCGACACGGTGAAGGCCGGGGACACTTTGCTGATCGTCGAGGCGATGAAGGTGATGAACCCGATCACCGCGCCCGAGGGCGGCGTGATAAGAAAGCTCCTCGTCGCCGACGGGCAGCCGGTCGAGTTCGATCAGCCGCTCGTGGTGATTGGCTGATGGGTAGCCGCTCCCCGACATCCTCCCCACGATTTCGTGGGGAGGGGGACCAGCATAGCTGGTGGAGGGGTCTTGAAGGTTTCAAGGGGACCCCTCCACCGCCTCCGGCGGTCCCCCTCCCCTGCAAATGCAGGGGAGGATGAAGTGGCGAAAATCGAAAAGCTGCTGATCGCCAACCGCGGCGAGATCGCGCTGAGGATCCATCGCGCCTGCCATGAAATGGGAATCCGCACGGTCGCGGTCCATTCCACCGCCGACGCCGATGCGATGCACGTCCGCCTCGCCGACGAGACCGTCTGCATCGGTCCTCCGGCGGCGACCGAATCCTATCTCAACATCCCCAACATCATCTCGGCTGCCGAAATCGTCCACGCCGACGCGATCCATCCCGGCTACGGCTTCCTCTCCGAGAACGCCCAGTTCGCCGAGATTGTCGAGAGCCACGAGATCATCTGGGTCGGCCCGAAGCCCGAACACATCCGGACGATGGGCGACAAGATCGAGGCGAAACGCACTGCCGCGAAGCTCGGCCTCCCGCTGGTTCCGGGTTCGCCAGGCCCGCTGACCAGCGTCGCCCAGGCCAAGAAGCTCGCCGGCGAGATCGGCTATCCCGTTCTGATCAAGGCGGCCTCGGGCGGCGGCGGGCGCGGTATGAAGGTCGTCCCCTCCGAAGACCAGCTCGAAAGCCTGATGAGCCAGGCGGCGTCCGAGGCGCGCTCCGCGTTCGGTGACGACACCGTCTACATGGAGAAATATCTCGGCGACCCGAGGCACATCGAGTTCCAGGTCTTCGGCGACGGCAACGGCCGCGCGATCCATCTCGGCGAGCGCGACTGCTCGCTCCAGCGCCGCCACCAGAAGGTGCTCGAGGAAGCGCCCTCTCCTGTCATCACGCCCGAGCAACGCTTCGCCATGGGCACGACGGTCGCCAATGCCATGTCGGCGATGGGTTATCGCGGCGCCGGCACCATCGAATTCCTCTACGAGGACGGCGAATTCTACTTCATCGAGATGAACACGCGGCTTCAGGTCGAGCACCCGGTGACCGAGATGATCACCGGCATCGACCTCGTCCGCGAGCAGATCCGCGTCGCTTCAGGCGAAGGACTCAGCTGCACGCAGGAGCAGGTCAACCTCCACGGCCACGCGATCGAGTGCCGCATAAACGCCGAGGATCCCGAGACATTCGCGCCCTCGCCGGGCCTCGTGAAGAATTACGTCGCGCCCGGCGGAATGCACGTCCGCGTCGATAGCGGCCTCTACACGGGCTATAAGGTCCCACCCTACTACGACAGCATGATCGGCAAGCTGATCGTCTACGGCTCCAACCGCCAGAGCTGCATCCGCCGCCTCCGCCGGGCGCTTGAGGAATTCGTGGTCGAGGGGATGAAAACCACCATCCCCCTCCACCAGAAACTGGTCCGTGACGAGGAGTTCCTGGCCGGCGACTACACCATCAAATGGCTCGAGCAGTGGCTAACCCGCCAGCAGGACGCGAGCAGCTAAGCGCCTGGGCCGCGCGTCCCAAAGCGCGACACTTTTCACTCCTCACTCGACATTCGGGCTTGGTTAACCGAAATTAAGGGTCATCTGCGTGTGAGTCGCAGGCACAGGCGCGTCGGCCCTCCATGAGGGAGGGCACCGCGCCTGTAGCGAGTGAACCCGCTCGATCAGGCCAGGGGGTCGTTTGTCCGGAACTGACATCTTCATTTCCTACGCTCGCCAGGACAGGCCGGCTGCGCGAATTTTCGCGGAACGGTTCACCGCGGAAGGATTCAGTGTCTGGTGGGACGCGTCGCTTCATTCGGGAGAGACGTTCGACGAGGTGATCGAGCAGCGCCTTCGCGACGCGAGGGCCGTCGTCGTCCTGTGGTCGCCGCGGTCCGTGGCGTCGCGCTGGGTCCGCGCGGAGGCTACCCTTGCCGACCGCCGCAACAAGCTTGTGCCGGCCATCATCGAGCCGTGCGACCGTCCGATCGTATTCGAGCTCACCCACACCGCCGAACTTTCCGACTGGCATGGCGACACCGAAGATCCCCGCTGGCAGGCCTATGTCGAAGACCTTCACCGGATGCTCGATCGCGCCCGCGAGCGGGAAGCCGCCGCAGGTCACGAGCCGGCGAAAACGAGCGCGCCCGCCCCTGCGCCGAGCCGCCCGCAACCGGTAAACCGGCAACCGCTTCGGCCGGGCAACGACGAGGTGATTGCCGCCGGCCACTTCCGGCAGGCGCATGCACCCGAGGCTCAGCCCGCCGCCCACGATTCATCCGCGCCCGCGGACGTTCACTGCCTCGAAATCGAGGGCGACGAGCTCCCGAAAGAGCATTTCATGATCGATCCGTCGGGCGCGAAGATCGGGCGGACAGCGCCGGCGGCCATCGTCATTCCGCACAAGAGCGTGTCGCGCGAACATTGCATCGTCGGGCTCGCCAACGACGAGCTTCTTGTGACCGATCTCAACTCGACCAACGGGACGTTCGTCGATGACGTGCGGATCACGCGCGCGACGATCCTTCCCGCGGGCTCGGTGCTGAAGCTCGGCCAGGTCTCGCTCAAGCATTCGGTCCACAGCCGCGCCGAGGCGGAAGCGCTCTGCGGCGTATCGGGAAGCCAGGACGGAAACCTGCGCGGTCAGCGCCTCGCAGCGTCTTCCTAGAAGGCCGCGGGCCTTGCCCGAGCCCGAATCTCCTAGGCCCATCGTCCTCAATGTCGGGATCACTGGCCACCGCGCGGGTGTGCTGACGGCACCCTATGTTCGTTCGCTGCGTCCGGTCGTTTCCGAGATATTCAAGCAGCTGCGTGAGGCGGCGCTGAACCTGCAACTGTCGGAAGACATGTTCTGCAGCCTGACCGAGGCGCGGATGCTTCTTCACACCGGCCTCGCGTCCGGCGCCGACCAGATTGCGGCGAAATACGCTCGCTCGAGCGGCTATCGGGTTCACGCCGTGCTGCCCTTCGAGCCCGACGAATATCGCAAGGATTTCGCCGAGGGGCGCGAATTGCACCGCTTCGAGCGCGCACTCGCCGCCGCCGACGACATAATTGCTCTTCCCGGCCAGCGCTCGGACCTCGAAGCGGCCTATGTGCTCGTGGGCGAATCGTTGGTCCAACAAGCCGACGTGATCGTCGCTATCTGGGACGGCCAGGCCGCAAGGGGACCCGGCGGAACAGCGGAAGTCGTCGGGCTCGCGCTCCGCAATTCCGTGCCGGTGATCCATGTCGACATCAGCGGCGGCTCGGACAGGATCCTCACGCGCGCGCTCACGGAAGAAGGCGAGACTTCGATCGACGACCCCGAACTTTACCAGCGCGTGCTGCGCGGGGCGTTCAAGCTGGGGCCGGTCCTCGCCTAGCTAGTGCGTCTGCCGCTGCAGGAAGACGACATAGGCACGCGTCTGGTTGGCCTGCTTCAGCAGCTTCTGCGCTTCCCGCTCCGACTGAACGCCGCGCATCGAATCTTTCAGCGTCTTCAGATACTGGTCGTAGTTCTTGGCGAGCTGGATGTTTTGCGGGGTGCCGCTCCGCATGACTCCCTTGGCCATCGACCGTGCATCGTCGATCGTCGAGTTGAACTGCGCGAGAGTCGACGACGAAACTCCGGTATCCGGCGTCGAGGTGATTTCCGAACTCTTCGAACTCGATTTCCGCGACGTGGCGGTCGGACCGACGACACCCGAAGCTGCAGCCGCAGCCTTGGCCTGCGCCTTCTTTAGCGCCTGGAGCTGTGCCTGCGCCGCGGCAGTCTTGGCCTTCTCTGCCTGGAGCTCCTGGGTCGAATTGGCCTGGTCGCTTGCCGACGCGGCAGGCGCGGTGCCATTGTCCGTGGCGTTCTCGGCGCCGGTCTGATCGGTCGCCGCCGCCTCATTGACGGCCGCCGTCGCGGCCGGAGGTCCGTAATTGTCGATGCCGTTGGCCGCCTGGATGTTCTGCTGAGGCTGCGAACTCCCGCCCCGCAGTGTCAGCGCGCCAACGCCCAGCACAGCAAGGACCGCGACGCCCACACCGGCAATGATCGCGGTGTTCGGCTTCTTCGCGGCATCCTTTGAACCTGGCGGCGTCTTGCTTGCGGCCTTGGCCGGCGGCTTTGAAGCCGCGAGCGCCGCGGCGGCTTCGGCTCCACGGTCGGGAATTTCATCCGTTGGCTCGGTCGCCTTGGGCTCGGTCGGTTTCTTCTTCTTCGCGCCGGTTTCCTCTCCGACGCGCTTGAACTTCGCGTCCTTGGGGTCGGCCGGAACTCCGGTTTCGACCGGCGCCTTGGGATCCAGATTCGGAGTCGGCGGGACCGGAACGATCTCTTCGCTCTCGACCTGCGTCGTATAGAATCGGGTCGCCTCGTCATCGGCGACGTCGGTCGACTGCCCCGCCCTCCCGAACATCGCGAGCCACTCGCTCAGCGACTGGGGGCGCTCTTCGGGCTTGACCACCATCGCCGCGTCGACCGCGGCCAGGAACTTCTTGGTGTAGCCCGCCCATTTCCCTTCGGCGAGCGGCTTGCCGAGCCCGGCGTGAAGCCGCTCCAGGACCTCCGCCGGCTTCTCGCCCGTGATGCACTCGTACATCACCACGCCGAGCGCATAGATGTCGGTCCACGGGCCCTGCGGGTAGGTTTTCACATATTGCTCGATCGCCGCGTAGGGCGGCGTGTGGAACGTCACCTTGGTGCTCGTCGCCTCGGCCGTGTCGAAGCGCGCCGAGCCGAAGTCGATCAGAACCGGCCGGTTGTCCTCGTTGATGAGGATGTTCGGCGGCTTGATGTCGCGGTGGAGGACGCCGACGCGGTGCGCCCGCTCGAGCCCTTCCGAGATCGGCTGGAGGATGTTCCACAGGCTGCGCTCATTGAAGCGGCGCCCCTGCTTCAGCATCTTCGAGAGGGAGATCCCGTCCTCGAAGTCCATGACCATGTACGCGGTGCCGTGGATCTCGAAGAGGCTCCGCACGCTGACGATGTTCGGGTGGCGGCTCGGCGTGGACAGGTTCCACAGGAGCTTCGCCTCCTCGACGAATTTCTTGAGGCCCAGCGCGTGGACTTCCTCCGCCTCGGAATCGATCGGAACGACCGTGTCTTCGGAATCCCGCTCGCTGATCGAGCTCGGGAAATATTCTTTGATCGCAACGAGCTCGTTGAAATAGATGCCCTGCGCCTTGTACACGATTCCGAAGCCGCCGACGCCGAGCACTTCATCGATGCGCCACTCGCGCAGCACCGTGCCCATCGGCAGCGCCTTGTTACTGTAAGCTTTGTTCATCGGCCGCGCGCCCCACCACCCTATCAAAAAGTAAATCGCATGATAGGCGAGCGAATGCTAGTCATTGCCGTAACGACCGCGCGGGGGGACTGAATGCGCTTCGAATGTGCCAGCCGGACCAATGTTGGCTTGAAGCGCAAGATTAATGAGGATTCCCTCTTCGTGGATAGCGAGCGCGGGCTTTGGGCCGTCGCTGACGGGATGGGCGGCCATGACGCCGGTGAAGTCGCAAGCGCAACCGTCGTCGAAGCGCTGCGCAACCTGCCGCGAGTCGAAAATCTCGATGAATTGGCGAGCGCCGCGAAGGATGCGCTCGCCGGGGCCAACCGCCAGCTGATCGATCTCGCGCGGTCAAGCGGCAGCCAGCAGAGCATCGGCACGACGGTTGTGGGCATCGCGATCGCCGACGGCGACTTCCGTTGCTTCTGGATGGGCGACAGCCGCGCCTACCGCTTTCGCGACGGCTATCTCTCCCGGATCAGCCGCGATCACAGCCTGGTCCAGAAGCTCATCGACGCCGGCATGCTCAGCCCCGAAGATGCCGAGCACCACGAGAATGCGAACGTCGTCACCCGCGCGGTAGGCGTCTCCGAGCAGGTCGAGGTCGACGTAGTCAGCGGCGATGCCGTTCCAGGCGACCAATTCCTGCTCGCCAGCGACGGCCTCACCCGCGTCGTCGAAGATGACGAAATCGCCTCCGAGTTGCAGAGCTCGCCCCCCGACCAAGCCGCCGACAAGCTCATCGAACTGGTGCTGTCCCGCGGCGCCCCGGACAATGTCACGATCGTCATCGTCAAGCTGCTCTAGCCAGGCGCGACCTTGAACCATCGCTAACCCACACCAATGTAAGCGTAACGCCGGTCTCCCCCCTGTGGCCGGCCAGTCAGGAATCTGACGGGCTCATCCTCGGCGGAAACGCCAGGGTGAGCCTTTCTTGTATGCGGTCCAAAGGTCCGGCTAGGGTTCCTTCCAAAGGGGAGCCGCCGAATGAGCCTGATCGCCGACCTCAAGTCGCTCGAGCCGTCGCAGCGCAGCGCGATCTGGGCGAGCTATCTCGGCTGGACGCTCGACGCGTTCGACTATTTCCTCCTGGTCTTCATGTTCACGGCGATCGCGAAGGAATTCGGGACGGACGTGAAGGCGGTCTCCTATGCGGTCTTCCTGACCCTCGCGGCGCGGCCCATCGGCGCATTCGTCTTCGGCTGGCTCGCCGAGCGCTTCGGCCGCCGCCCCGTGCTGATGGCCGACATCATCCTCTTTTCGATCTTCGAGTTCGCCTCGGGCTTCGCGCCTTCGCTCACCAGCCTGCTCGTCCTTCGTTTCCTGTTCGGAATCGCGATGGGCGGCGAATGGGGCCTCGGAGCGAGCCTGGTGATGGAGAGCATCCCGGCGCGGCTTCGCGGCCCCGTGTCAGGCCTGCTCCAGAGCGGCTACCCCTCGGGCTATTTCGTCGCCAGCCTCGTCTATTTCCTTTTGTTCGACACGATCGGCTGGCGCGGCATGTTCATGGTCGGGGTCGCCCCCGCGCTCCTCGTCCTGCTCATCCGGATCCACGTCAAGGAGAGCCCGGTGTTCGAGGCGACCCGCGACAGGCCGCGCACCAACCCCATCGTGGAGCTCCTGCGCTACTGGAAGATCGCGCTCTACATGATCGTGCTGATGGCGCTGTTCAACGCGTTCAGCCACGGCACGCAGGACCTCTATCCGACCTTCCTCCAGCAGCAGCACCATTTCGACACGCACCTCACCGGAACGCTGACCGCGATCATGAACGTCGGCGCGATCGTCGGCGGAATCGGCTTCGGGATCTGGTCGGAGAAGATCGGACGCAGGCGCACGATCATCATCGCCAGCATCCTGGCGCTGCCGGTCATCCCGCTCTGGGCCTTCGCCGCGACGCCGCTGCTGCTGGGAATTGGCGCCTTTCTGATGCAGGTCGCGGTCCAGGGCGCATGGGGCATCGTCCCCGTCCACTTGAACGAGCTGTCGCCTCCCGCCGCGCGCGCCCTTTTCCCCGGTTTCGCTTACCAGCTCGGCAATCTCATCATGTCGAAGAATGCCGTCTTCCAGGCTCAGATCGCCGAGAGCCACGCCAACAATTACGGTCTCGCGCTTGCGATTTTCGGAGGCGTGATGGCGGTCGCCATCGCCATCTGGACATTCCTCGGACCGGAGCGAAGCCATGCCGACTTCATGGCCGACGCAAAGGCGGCGCCAGCCTAGAACAAGCGCAAACTTCCGTCGCTACGCGCGTTTGTCGGATCGAGGACAGACGTGTCGAGCTACCTTGGAACCGCTGACCGGCCCGACCGGGCGAAGGCGATCGCCGCCGTCGTCGCGGTTCACGTCGCGCTCGCCTTCGTAATTGTCACCGGCCTCAATGTTCGCATGGTGGCGCAGGCCGTCGAGCAGTTGAAAACGTTCAACCTCCAGACCCCGCCGCCTCCCCCGCCCGTTCCACCGCCGCCCAAGCCACAACCAAAGCCGAAGATGAAGCAGCCCGAGGGCGCGCCGGCGAAGAAGGCCGAGCCGACGCCGGTCGTCGCCCCGCCGCCGCGCATCCCCGCGCCATCGCCAATCCCCGCGGCAAGGGTCGCTGGTACGGGAAGCGCCTCAACCTCGGGCGCGGCGGCATCCGGGAACGGAACCGGCGCGGGCGGTAATGGCTACGGTACCGGTGGCGGCGGCACCGGCTCGTTCACCCCCGCGCGCAAGCTGACGAAAATTCCCAATCGCGAATACCGCCGCTTCGCCTCGACGGGCATTCCGACGGGAAGCGTCGCCATATCGATCCGGGTCAATCCCGACGGCAGCGTGTCCAACTGCCGCATCGTCCGGACCAGCGGCAGTCCCTATGCGGATTCGCTCATGTGCGAACTCACTCAAGAATATGTCCGCTTCAGCCCGGCGCGCGATCCCTCGGGCCGCGCCATCGCTGAGGACGTGACCTGGGTCCCGAACTGGTCGCCGCGCTAGTCAGCGGCCGCCGACGGCGCTCGTCTGGCTGTCGTTGCTCTTGCTGTCCGCGAGCTTGGCTTTGTCGCGGCCGTAGGCGTCGTCGTAGTAAGCGATCGTCTGCCCGTCCGGGACGGCGGTCATGTAAGTGATGTAGACCGGCACCGGCTGCGGAAGCATCACGGGCTGTTCGGTGCCCGCTCCCTCCCACGTCAGCTCGCGGTGGAACAGCCAGCGGCTCAGCCGCCACGCATCCTCCAGCCTGACGCAGCCGCCACTGAAATAGCGGACCGATTCCTTGAACAGGTTCCGGCGCGGGTTGTCGTGGAGGTAAACCCCGAACTGGTTGGGGAACATGAACTTGATTCGGCCCATGAAATTCTCTGGGCCGGGCTTCTGGCGGAGAAGCACTTCCTGCTTGCCATCACGAACCGCCTGCCAGTCGATCTTGTGCCCGTCGAGGATTTGCGGGTCCTTCGACCAGTCGGAAACCTGCTCATAGCCCATCCGGTCGAAATAGCTCGGGTCCTTGACGGTGAACTGGCCGACATCGTCCCACGCCAGGTCCGACGGCACGTACCAATAAGGATTGAGCGCGGCGTAGCGGATGTAGGCCGCGAGCATCGGCGTCGGATATTTCGTCTTGCCGACGACGACGACCATCGAATCGACCGGCTTGCCGTCCTCGTACATGAACAGCCGCTGCTGGGCGGCATTGACGAGGACATAGCGCTGCTTGCCCGCCGGCAGGATCCGCGCCCGCTTCAGGTTCAGCTCGAGAATCTCGCGCTGCTGGTCGTCGCTATATTGATGCTCCGCGATCGCATGGCGGAGCTCACCGTAGAACGGGTGCATCCACCCCATCGTCGTCACATAGGCCGGCAGCGACGGCGCGGCCGACGCTTCGAGCAGCGCCGCGAGCGGCGACGGCGGCTTGGGCCTCAGGGCCGCATCGACCCAGGTGATCCCGACGCCAGGGTCCTGCCGAAGGTCCTCGACATAGGCGACGAACGCCTCGGATAGCTCCTCATCGGCGCGCTCGATATCCTTGCGCTTGTTCTTGGCTTGCGCGCGCTCGACGGCGGCCTGAAGCTGAGCGCTATAATATTTCTGGGGATTGAGCCCGTCGACGCTGGCGCTGCTCAAAAGCGAGATCAGCTGCTGCGCGGCGTCGCCCGCCTGCGGCGTCAGCCACAGCGGCGCTCCCTTCCGCGCCTTGTAGAAGTCGGCGACTCCCTGTCCGGCCTGCGGCTGGCCAGCGGCCGCAACCGCCGCAACCGGTGCGGATTGCGCAAACGCCGGTCCCGGCGCGAGCAATGCCGCCGCGCCGATCGTCAGCGCAGCCGCAATTCCGCCTTTCTCTCGAAAAGAGTGCACCGGCCGTCGGCCGGTGCACTTGTTACGCAAACTTTCCACCTTTTCTCCGTACTTGGCTTCGCGTTTAGCCGCGTTCGCCACTCCGGGTCGGCGCCGTGTAGACAGGAGCCGGGGCGGGGGCCGGAGCGGCAGCCGGGCCACCGTTGTAATACTGCCCGTTATAGACGTATCCGTCCACCACGCCGTCATTGTTACGATCGGCCCAGATCGCGCCGGCGAGACCGCCGACCGCAGCGCCGATCACCGCGCCCGCGGGAACGCTGACGCCCGGCAGGACCGCGCCGGCCACTGCGCCGAGCGCCGCGCCGCCGAGGGCGCCGGTCACGACCGCATGGGTCGTCGGGTCATAACCAGCCGGCGGGCCGGAATAATATTGGCCGTTGTAGACGTAGCCGTCGACATAGCCATCGTTGTTGTTGTCAGCCCAGACCGCTCCGGCAAGACCGCCGATGGCCGCGCCGACCGCGGCGCCAGTGATGGTGCTGATGCCTGGGGCAACCGCGCCGACGACCGCGCCGCCAGCAGCGCCGACAGCCGCGCCCGTCGCGATGTCCGCGTTGGTGTGCGGATTCGACGTGCACGCGGCAACCGCGGCGGTACTTGCAAGCGTAAGGACTAGAAAGGATTTACGCATCGCTCTTTCTCCCGTTTGTTGAGCTGCTTGAACATGCGCCGTACGCCGCGGGACCGCCGACGGGCGGTGCATGTCACAAGCGCAGGAACGACGATTGGCGCTCATCGTTCCGCAGCCGCGACAAAAGGCCGCTAGACGGTCGTTTAGGGGAGTGCAAATTGCTTGCGTAAGGCGTTGATTAATGAAGAGAAAGTTGAACAGCAATGAAGGCAACAATTTATCACAATCCAATGTGCGGAACGTCGCGCAAAACGCTCGAGATTCTGCGCGATTCCGGATGCGACGTGTGGGTCCATGAATATCTCAAGGACCCTCCTTCGAAGGACGAGCTGAAGCGCCTCTACGCCCGTGCGGGAATCAGCCCGGGCGATGGTCTGCGCGCCAAGGAGCCGCTCGTCGACGAGCTCGGACTGAAGGGGCCGGGCGTCACCGACGACCAGATTCTCGACGCCATGGTCGAGCACCCGATCCTGATCGAGCGCCCCATCGTCGAAACTACCAACGGAGTCCGTCTCTGCCGCCCGCAGGACAAGGTGAGGGAAATCCTCTGATCATCCTTCCCCGGATTTCCGGGGGAGGAGGCAGCGCGCAGCGCTGGCGGAGGGGGCCCCTCCACCGCCTTCGGCGGTCCCTCTCCCCTGCAAATGCAGGGGAGGATATCTTTAACTCATGACTCGGCTCGACCCTCGCCTGCTCCTTCAGGGCTATGCGACCGGCATCTTCCCGATGGCCGACAGCCGCGGCGCCGACGAGCTGTTCTGGGTCGAGCCCAAAAACCGAGCGATCATTCCGATCGACGGCTTCCACCTCTCGCGGTCGCTTCGCAAGACACTTCGCTCAGGCAAGTTCACCGTCACCCACGACCGCGATTTCCCGGGCGTGATCGTTGCCTGCGCCGACCGCGAGGAGACCTGGATCAATGCCGAGCTGGAGCGGGCAATGCTTGCGCTCCACGGATCGCGTCACGCTCACTCCGTTGAGGTATGGCTCGATGAAAAGCTCGTCGGCGGCCTTTACGGAGTGAAGCTCGGCCGCGCTTTTTTCGGCGAAAGCATGTTCAGCCGAACCACGGACGCGTCAAAGGTCGCGCTTGCGTGGCTCGTCGCTCGGCTCAAGGTCGGCAATTTCACGCTTCTCGACTGCCAGTTCCTGACCGACCATCTCGCCTCGCTCGGCGCGATCACGGTGTCGCGCGAGACCTACGTCGCGTTGTTGGCGACGGCGCTCGGCGGCGGAGCTGCGGCGGGCGCCGCCTCCGTCGCGTTGCCGGGTGCGGCGGCAGTCACTCCGGATGCCCCGCCCGATTTCGTGGCGCTGGACAGGTTGCTCGAGTTGGCCGGAGCCTTGGGCGCGGGCGGTCCCGCCGGGTACGTCATCGCGCAGCTCTTGGGCCACACGTCGTAGATCGGGTGCTCGACCACGTTGAGCGACGGCGATTCCTTGTAGAGCCAGCCCGAGAAGATCCGCCCCCAGCTCTTGTCCGGCCGACGAACGTCGACCTGGACGAAGGCGCCCGTCAATTTCTCTTCCTCCCAGGGCGCGGTCGCCTCGCACGCGCGAAGCCGCACGATGACGTCCTTCCATCGAACCGACTGCCCCGGGCGCAGCGTGACGTTCTGGAC
>Ga0157372_10002708_pt1 | contig 19163 bp, 12 predicted proteins | sample C55metaG_FD_115307 | JGI IMG/M metagenome (GOLD analysis project Ga0157372, IMG submission 115307) | Corn rhizosphere microbial communities from Kellogg Biological Station, Michigan, USA - C5-5 metaG | ecosystem: Host-associated > Plants > Roots > Rhizosphere > Soil | place: USA: Michigan... | reverse complement strand
CGCGGTGTCGCGCCAGCTCAAGTGCGCCGGCGCGGGATCGGCGACGAACGCCAGCACGACGAGGCAGATCGCCGCGTGCGCGGCGAACACCGTCAGCGACACCCGGCCCATCCGCGCGACCATCGACGACTCGGCGATGCGCGCAATGGCGGGCCGCACGGCGAGCACCAGCGTCACCAGCGCGGCGAAGTCCACAATGCGCAGCGCGCCGAGGTGCCACTTGTCGAGCAGCAGGTCGACGATCGGCGGCGACGACGGCACCTGCCCCGCGAGATGGCGCCACGCGAAGAACGCGAGCGCGACCACTGCGGCAATGCCGATCGTGCGCCGCGACGCGAGCCCGGGCAGCGGATTGCCGTCGAGGCTGCGCGAGCCGGCCCAGATGCCCGCGGTCCACACCGCCTGCCATGCGAAGTACGAGAACGCGCCGGTCTCGCGGTAGGGCACGACCTCCGGCCAATGCGTCGTCACCATCGCGTAGACGTCGCGGCCGAGGCCAACCTGCGCGCCGAGCCACAGCAGCGCGCTCGCCACGCCGATCGCGCGCCAGCCATGCCGCTCGCCGGACTCGATCATGAAAGGCGCGGCGAGCATGAACACGACATACATCGGCAGGATGTCGAGCAGCGGCGGGTTGTAGACCAGCGCGAGGCCGGCGAGCAGCGCGAACACGGGATGCGCGAGGTCGAACGAGGCGAGGTCGGTGATCGGGTGCGCGCCGCGCGCGACGGCGATGGGCAGCACGACGAACAACAGGAACAGCAGCACTGCGGCATGCGCCGCGTAGATGACGCCGGCGCGCCGCCAGACACGGCGGCGCATCGTCGCGAACCCTTCCTCGCGTGCGACGCGCGTGTACACGGCGCCGACGAGGAAGCCCGACAGGAAGACGAAGCCTTCGGCGGCGGAGACGTAGCCGAACGGCTGTCCCATTGCCGCGCTGTACCACGTGGGCAGATGGGTCATGGTCATCAGGACCAGCATCAGGCCTCGCAACCAGTCGAGCTCGGCTTGTCGGTGCGCGATCGGCACGATGGATCCTTCGTGACAGCGGCGAGCCGGGCGCGCTGCGCTCGCCATGGCCGCGTGTGACACGCGGAGGTCCCGAATCGTTCCATCGTAGACCACAAATCCGCCCGCCGCTAAGGTAGGTCGGCGAAGGTCTTGTATCCTTGGGGTTTTCGGATGCGCGGCCGGCGTCGCCGAGGCATCCTCGCCATGCGTTCCAGGACCTTCGCAATCCCGATGACAACCCTCGCGTCCCGCGCGCGGTGGTCGCGCGCGGCACCGCAGCGATGAGCCGCAACGATCTGTGCGCCTGCGGCAGCGGCAAGCGCTTCAAGCATTGCCATGGACGGGTCGACGCCGGCGGCAACGGCGGTGGTGTGTCGCCGCCGCGGCTCGAGGCGCTCAACGCGCATCGCGCCGGCTCGCTCGGCCGCGCCGAGGCCCTTTATCGCGAGGCGCTGGCCGCCAATCCCGCCGACACCGACACGCTGCACATGCTCGGCGTCGTGCAGTTCGAGCGGATGCGCTATCGCGAGGCGCTCGAGCTTCTGTGGGACGCGGCCGAGCGCACCGGCTGGTCGATCGACGACGTCCGCCACAACGTCGGCCTCGCCGTCGCCAAGCTGATGTCGACGCGCGCCAACGCGCGGCAGGAAGCGCTGCTCGCGGCGTTCGTCGCGTGGCAGCGCGCGCGCGAGTCGACACCGCCGACGACGCCGCGCGTCAGCGTGGTGCTGCCCTTGTTCAACCATGCGCGCGTCGTCGCCGAGGCGATCGCCTCGGTCGGGGAGCAGACATATCGCGATCTCGAGCTCGTCGTCGTCGACGACGGGTCCACCGACGACAGTGCCGGCGTGGCGGCCGCGGCGCTGGCGACCCTCGCGATCCCGACGCAGCTCCTGCGGCGTGGCCACGAAGGCGCGGCCGCCGCCGCAAATGCCGGCGCCGCCGCGGCGAGCGGCGAGTACCTCGCCTTCCTCGGCGCCGACGACCGGTTCGTCGCGGCGCGCATCGAGCGACTTGTCGCGGAGATCGCGCGCGGCGACCCGCGATGGGGCTTCTCACGCGTTGTGGAGTTCGGCGACGACGGCCGCGACATCGACGCGGGCGCCGCGGCGATGCGGCCGCCCAATTTCCTCGGCATCGAGCCCGCGAGCTTCTCGCTGCTCGGCGCGGACGTCACGCGCTCGTCGGGCAATCTGTTCGTCCAGCGCGCGCTGTTCCTGCGGCTCGGCGGCTTTCGCGAGGACGCGGGCCATCGCGGCTGGGATTTCGCCTGGCGTGCCGCCGAGGCAGTCGAGCCCGTGGTCGTCGAGGCGCCGCTGTACCGGCACCGGCTGCACGCGGGCAATCGCTCGCGCATCGGCGCGACGCCGGCGACAGGCGCGCTCGATCGCACCGCCAAGGCGCGCCTCGAGGACGCCTTCACGCACGAGCGCACGGTGGCGAACGAGCTCTCACCGCAGTTCCCCGGCAATCGCGAGCTGCTGCTGCGCGCGGAGCTGCGTGCCGGGCATGGCGACCGGGTCCCGGTGCCGGTGCTGCGCGCGGCCGCGGCGCGCTGGCGTGCCGAAGGGGCGCGGGCGCCGGCCGGCGCCGCTGCCGGCAAGCAGGGCGGCGCGGGTCGTAAGACCGCGCTTGTCGTGCTCGGCGTGCATCGCAGCGGCACGTCGGCGCTCGCGCGCGTGCTCAACCTCTGCGGCGCGTACCTGCCCGAGCGCGTGATGCCGGCAAAGCTCGACATCAACCCGAAAGGCTTCTGGGAGACCGAATCCGTCAACGACCTCGATGCGCGCCTCCTGCATCATCTCGGCGGCGAGTGGAATCGCGTCGATTTCGAGTTGCCGCGCGAAGGCCCGCTCGTCGACGAGTTCCTCGACGACGCCGAGGCGCTCCTGCGCAGCGAATACGGCGACGAGCCGTTCATCCTGATCAAGGACCCCCGGGTGTGCGTGCTGGCGCCGCTGTGGCAGCGCGCGCTGGTGCGCGCCGGCTACCGGCCCGCGTACGTCGTGCCGCTGCGCAATCCGCTCGAGGTCGCGCAATCGCTCGAATCGCGCGGCGACATGCCGGTCGCGCAGGGATTGCTGCTGTGGCTCGCGTACATGGTGCGCGTCGAGGCGTTCGTCGTTGCCGGTGGCGCCGACTTCGTCCACGTGCGCTACACCGACCTCCTGCGCGACTGGCGCGGCGTGGTCGGCACCGTGGCACGCGCGCTCGACGTGCCGCTCGACGTCGCGCGCGATCCGGCGGGGGTCGACGCGTTTCTCGAGGACAGCCTGCGCAACCACGCGGCCGACGACGCCGCGCTCGACGCGCACCTCGCCGGCGAGAGCGGCGCAGCGATTCGCGGGGTCTACACGCGCTTCCTCGCGCGTGGCGACGGCGATGACGTGGCGGTGGCGGCGATGCCGGACATCCGCATCGTCGACGACACGCCCGCGCGCGCGGCGACGGCAAGCTTCGTGCTTTGCATCGAGCAGAATCCCATCCGCGAGCAGGCGCTGCTCCTGTGCGAGAGCATTCGCCGCTTCGGCGGGCGTCATCGCGACGCCGAGATCATCGCGTACGCGCCGCGCCCGGGTCTCGGCGTCGACGTGGAAACGCAGCGTGCGCTCGCCGGCATGGGGGTGGCCTACGTCGACGCGCCGCTCAACGTCGAGTGCCGCGCGTACGGCTCCGCCAACCGGGTCGCCGCGGCCGCGCACGCCGAGCGTCATGCGCGCGGCGAGTTCATCGTCGTGCTCGACAGCGATACGGTGATCCTCGAAGAGCCGGCGATGCCGGTCGATGCCGACGTCGCGGCGCGTCCCGTCGACGACAAGGGCAGCGCCACGCGCGGCGAGGGCGATCCATTCGATGCGTACTGGCGCGCGCTCGCCGCGCGCGGCGGCGTTCCGCTCGAGCGCCTGCCGTGGATCCGCACGACGCTCGGCCACGAGCGCGTGCGGGCGTCGTACAACGGCGGCCTCGTCGTCGCGCGCCGCGCATCAGGCGTGCTCGGGCGCTGGTCCGACTTCTTCTTCCGCTCGGCGCGGGCCGGTTTGAAGCCGTACCAGGGCACCGGCGTCGAGATCGTCGCGTCGGTGGGCGCGGTGGGTCGCGAAGCGAGCGAGTTCTGGGGCTCGAACCAGGCGGCGCTCGCGCTCGCGATGTGGCGGGGCGATGCGCGCGTCGCGCACTATCCGGACCGCTACAACGTGCCGCTGCACCTCATCGCGCGCGACGGCGAGATCGATCCTCGCTGGTCGGCGGCGGCGCCGGTGCACGTGCACTACCACGGTCTCTTCGCCGGCCGTCATCACGAGATCGCGCTCGATCTCCTCGCGCGCCTCGGCGTTCCCGTCGACCGCCTCGATTGGCTGCGGTCGCGCCTGCCGCTCGTGCCGCGTGCGCTCGCCGGCGCCGGCGCGCGCGCGATCGCCTGACGGTGCGCTGAAATCATGGTCGTCTCCGAGCGTTTGCGATGCATCTTCGTCCATGTGCAGAAGACCGGCGGCTCGTCGATCGAGGTGGCGTTGCGCCAGCACGATCCGTCGATTCCCGAGAAGCCGCACAACGCCCGCCGGCACCTGGGCGCGCGCGACGTGCGCGAGCTCGTCGGCCACGCGGCGTGGGACGCGAGCTTCAAGTTCGGCTTCGTGCGCAACCCGTGGGACCGGCTCGTGTCGTGGCACAGCATGTGCGTGCAGGCGCCCACGCCCAACGCGTTCGGACGCCACGTCAAGGACCATTTCGCGTCGTTCGAGGATTTCGTGATGAAGCCCGACGCGATGCTCGCGCGCACTACGGTGCCACAGGTCGACTATCTCGCCGGACCGGACGGCGTGCCGATCGTCGACTTCATCGGACGCTACGAGGCGCTGCATCAGGATTACGCGGAGGTCGGCCGGCGGCTCGGCATCGACGGCGCGTTGCCGCACGCCAATCGCTCCGCGCATCGCGGCTACCGCGACTATTTCAGCGACGCGATGCGCGACACCGTCGCCGCGCGCTTCGCGCGCGACATCGAGCGCTTCGGCTACACGTTCTGACGCGCTTAGGTCGTCAGGAACCCCCGCCGCCGCAGCTCGTCGACGATGCGCTCGGCGGCCGCTTCCGGGCTCTCCGTCGTGCTGTCGATCCGGAGCTCGGGCGAGAGCGGCGGCTCGTACGGCGAATCGATGCCGGTGAAGTTGGCGAGCTCGCCGCGACGCGCCTTGCGATAGAGGCCCTTGACGTCGCGCGCTTCGGCGAGCGCGAGCGGCGTGTCGACGAACACCTCGACGAACTCGCCTTCGGCAAGCCGGGCGCGCGCCATCGCGCGCTCGTCTCGGAACGGCGAGATGAACGCGGTCAGCACGATGAGGCCGGCGTCGGCCATCAGGGCCGCGACCTCGGCGATGCGCCGGATGTTCTCGACGCGATCGGCAGCCGTGAAGCCCAGGTCCTTGTTGAGTCCCTTGCGCACGTTGTCGCCGTCGAGCACGTAGGTGTGGCGGCCCTCGGCGTTGAGCTTGCGGTCGACGAGGTTGGCGATCGTCGACTTGCCGGCGCCGGACAGGCCGGTGAACCACAACACGCAGGGCCGCTGCGCCTTCTGTGACGCACGCAAGCGCCGGTCGACGTCGAACGCCTGCCAGTGGAGGTTGGAGGCACGGCGCAGCACGAAGCGGATGAGGCCGATGCCCACGGTCTCGCTCGTCATCCGGTCGATCAGCGCGAAGCGGCCGAGGTCGTGGTTCTCCGCGTACGGCGCGAAGGGCACCGGCCGATCGAGCTCGATGTCGCAGACGCCGATGTCGTCGCGGTCGAGCTTGCCTGCGGCGACGTGCTCGAGCGTGTTGACGTTGACCCGGTACTTGATCGGCGCAACCGTCGCGTTCGCGGTGTGCGCGCCGATCTTCATCCGGTAGCTGCGACCGCGCAGCAGCGGCGCCGCGTCCACCCAGACGATCGTCGCTTCGAACTGATCCGCGCTGGCCGACGGTGCCGCGGTTTTGGCAGCCTCCGCGCCCGCACGATCGGCGTTCGCCGACTCGAGGCATTCGATCAGCGAGGGACCGGTGTACCACGCCATGCGCCCGCTTCGCGTGGCGATGTTGTCGCCGCGCGTGGAGGAAACCGGGATCTCGACGATGTCGGCGATGCCGAGGTCGATCGCGAACGCGCGAAAATCGTCGACGATTGCATCGAACGGCGCTTCGGCACCGTCGACGAGATCCATGCCGTCGACGGCGAGGACGACGTGCCGGATGCCGAGCAGCGACAGGAGATGCGCATCGCGGCGGGTGGACTCGATGACGCCCTTGCGCGCGTCGACGCGCAGGATCGCGAGGTCGGCGCCCGCGGCGCCGTCGATCATGGGGGCGGTCACGTGCGCGGCCGACGCATCGACGACGGTGATACGCCGCGCCGTGGAAATCGAGCGGCCGCCGCCATCGTCCGTGCCACCGCCGTGGCCGGCGGCGACAGCCTCCGGCATGAGCGGGCCCAGCAGCGGGCCCGCGTCATCGCCGCCTCCGCAGACGACGACTCGCAACGGCGGTCGAGCCTGGTCTGCGATGTCGGACGACGGCATGGCGACGATGCGGCAGCGAAGCGCGCTACTCGATCGACACGGCGATCGTGTTGTCGCGCGGTGTGCGGTCGATCAGCTCGTTCATCGGGTCGATGCCGGCGCGCGCGGGCCTCGCGGCGACGTCGATGGTGAACGTCGCGTCCGTGGCGTCGAAGGACCTCTTCTCGAGGTAGAGCGGCTTGCCGTCGGCATCGAGCACGCCGACGTCGATCCAGTCGTGCAGCGGCGCGTCCTTCTCGTTGCCGAGGCCGTCCGCCTTGCGCTTGTGCGCGGCGACCTTCAGCGTGACGGCGTAGTGACCGTTCGCCAGCGCCCTGGCAGTCGCCGAGACCGCGCGGTTGTCGTAGAGCGTGATCGTCTCGAACATGTCCTCGATCAGGTACTGGTACTTGCCCGGCGTCACCTCGCGCAGGTCGCGCAGGAACTCGGTCGTGTTGGGGTAGGGCGGGCCCTTGAACGCGTGGTCGTCGCGGAATTTGCGCAGTGCGCGGTCGACGTTGTCCTCGCCGATGTAGTCGGCCAGCGCGTACATGACGAGGCTGCCCTTGCGGTAGTGAATGTAGTCCTGGTTCTCGACGCGCGCGAGCGGCTGCTCCTTCTTCTGCTCGGTGGCGCGACCCAGCAGGTAGCGGTCGAGCTCGTACGCGAGGAAGCGCTGCATCTTCGCGGCACCATACTTTTTCTTCATCACCATCAGCGCCGAGTACTGCGAGAAGGTCTCCGACAGCATCGCCACGCCCTGCACGTCGCCGCCGATCACCTGGTGCGCCCACCATTGGTGCGCGACCTCGTGCGCGGTCACGTAGTACGGGTAATCGATGTCGTCCTTCGCGTCCTCGCGCACGCGGGCGATGAAGCCGATGCCCTCCGAGTAGGGCACGGTGTTGGGGAACGACTGCGCGAACGTCGCGTAGCGCGGGAACTCGATGATCCGGAACTGGCGATACTGGTACGGCCCGAAGTTCGTCGAGTAGTAGTCCAGCGACGCCTTGGTCGCGTCGAGCATCCGCGCTATGTTGTACTCGTGGCCGGGCTGGTACCAGACCTCGAGCGGGACGTCGTGCCAGCGGTCCTTGCGCACCGCGTAGCGTCCCGACTGCACGGCGAAGAAGTCGAGGATCGGCACGTCCATCCTGTACAGGAAGTGGCGGCGGCCACCGTCCTCCCATTCGCGGTCCAGGTAGCCCGGCGCGATCGCAAGCTGGTCGGGATCGGTGCTGACCTCGGCCTCGAAGCTCACCCAGTCGGCGTAGGGCGTGAGGCCGTTCGCCGCGAGCCCGGCCGGATCGTCGCGATCGCGCATCCGCTCCTTGGGCGCGAGCCCGAACTTCTTGCGATCGCGGTCGCTCAGCAGCTCGACGCGCTCGTCGTAGCCGATCACGGGCAGCGCGAAGAGGCCGTTGACGAAGCTGCCGTTGTAGACGACCGCGGTGTTGCTGCCTCGATTCTTGAACCCGTGCGTCGCCACTTCGATGTCGAACGTCATCGTCAGCGCCGCGCCCGGCGCGAGCGGCGTCGCCAGCCGGTAGCTGCGCACGCCGGTCAGCTTGTCGTCGTCGGCGAGCGTCGCCGGCACGCCGAAGTCGATCGTGCGGATGTCGACGTCGTCGCCTTGCAGCCAGCCGAGGTGGATCGTGTCGACCGCGGCGGCGTTGCGATTGACGAGACCGAGCGTGCCGTGCATCCGCACGCGCTGCTCGCGCGGAAAGAGGTCGATCGCGACCTTGACCGCGGAGACCTTGGGCTGCGGGTCGGCGGCCGTGCGACGGTACTTCTTCTCGTAGTCGGCCTGCCGCGCCTGCATGTCGTGGCCGGTGACGTAACGGTTGAGGATGTTGGTGTTGTAGAAGATGAAACCGCCGAGCGCGGCGGTGGCGAGCGCGCCGATGCCGGCAAATGCTGCAACACGCGGCGTCAGGCGCGCGCGCGCCTGCACGAGACGGCCGCGCCAGCCGGTCGGCGTGCCACGCGCCCATGCGAGGTAGGCGGTGATGGCGAGCAGCAGCGCCCAGCCCGCGTAATAGGCGTTGAACGCGCGAAGGCGCGGCAGGAAGTGACCGTAGCCGTTCATGTCCGAGTACGTGTACTCGGCCTCGTTGCCATAGAGGTAGAGGTTGTGCTCGAAGCCCAGCGGCACGGCGAAGGTCACCAGCAGGAAGTACACGATCATCAGGAAATGACCGAGGTACTTGTGGCCGACGAGCGATTGCAGCGTGATCGCGAGCACGCAGACGAGCCAGTACTGGACGAGGCCGATGCCGAAGAGCTCGTGCAGGTAGAGGAGCGGCTCGTAGTGGTGGTAGCCCTTGACGGTCTGGATCGCCATGCCGCACAGCATCAGCACCGCCTGCAGCACGACGGGCACGAGCATCAGCGCGAAGAGCTTGGCGAGGAACGGCAGCCACGTCGGGATCGGCAGCGCGTCGTGGATCTGGTCGAGGCGGTTGTCGCGCTCGCGCCATACGAGCTCGCCCGCGTAGAACGTGATGATGACGAGCATGAACACGCCGAACGAGCCCGCGACCAGCCCGGTCATCTGGTAGGTCACCGGCCACGTCGACGTGCCGAAGATGCTGCCGAGCGTGGTGCTGGCGAACACGATGAAGGCGATGCCGGCGAGCGCGAACACGGCGAAGTAGATGTTCTTCACGGTCTCGCGGAAATAGAGCCACGTCATCCGCGGCAGCAAACCGAGCGCGCCGAAGCGCCCCGGCGCGGGCGCGGTCGCGCGGAACGGCACCACCGGCGGCTCGGCGACGGCGCCGTCGACGCGCGGCGCGCGCGTGCCGCTGGCCGGCCACGCGAAGCGAAAGCGCCAGTAGCAGAACGCCATGATCGCGGCGCCGATGCCGATCCACAGAGCGCGGTTGGCGGCGAGCACGCCGTCGAGCGGCACCAGCGCCGCGTTGCGGTCGGCGATCGTCCAGTAGCGCGTCAGCACGGCGGCGGCGGTGACGCCGAAGGGATCGATCAGCGCCGCGATCGTCTTGTTATCGACGTCGCGCAACAGCGAGCGCGCGATCAGGTAGCCGATCAGCGCGAGCACGCTGCCGAGGTAGACCGGCAACATCCGCCGCGACAGCGCGGCGACGCAGAAGAACACGCCGCCCAGCCAGATCAGGTTGGGCAGCAGCATCGTCGCGTACGGCAGCACGTAGGGCAGCAGTCGCCGCGGGCCGAGCCGGTCGGGATCGATGCCGGGGAGGAACGTGCCGAGGAACGCGCCGATCGAGAGGCTCGACAACACGACCAGCATCACGACGAGCGCCCCGGCGAAACGGCCGCCGAGGTAATGCCATTTGGCGATCGGCGCGGTGAAGAAGAAATTCTCGGTGCGGTTCTCGAAATCCTGCTGGACCGCGCGGCCGGCGATCGCCGCGATCACGGTCAGCGCGGCGAGGCCGAGGAATGCGATCGTCTGCTGGATCGCGTAGGGCGAGTTGATCCAGACCTTGCTGCTGTCGAACACCACCGCCGCATCGGCGAACACGCCGCCGGCCGCCGCGGTCCACAGCAACGCCAGCGCGCCGAACACGATGAAGTACACCCACGTCGACAGCCGCCGCAGCCTCGTGGAGACCTCGAAGCCCGCGATCGCGAGAAGATTGCCCATGCGGGGGTCCTAGGCGGCTTGCGCGACCGGCTCGAGCCGCCCGCCGATCGCTGCGAAGTAGACGTCCTCGAGTGTCGCCTCGACCGGCACGAAGCCGACGCCCGGCGAGGCGTCGGCGACGACGTTGACGAGCGTCCGCCCGGCGACGAGGCGCGTCGAGATCACCGGCAGCGCGGCGCGCGTCGCCTCGAGGTCGGTGCGCGCGATCGCGCGCTGCCACACGCGGCCGACGAGACCGCGGGTCAGCGTCTCGGGTTGCCCGGTGAGCCGCACGCGTCCCCGGTCGATGATCGCCATGTTCGCGCAGAGGTCCGAGACGTCGGAGACGATGTGCGTCGACAGGATGACGATGACGTTCTCGCCGATTTCGGCAAGCAGGTTGTGGAAGCGCACGCGCTCCTCGGGATCGAGCCCCGCGGTCGGCTCGTCGACGATGACGAGCCGCGGGTTGCCAAGCAGCGCCTGCGCGATGCCGAAGCGCTGGCGCATGCCGCCCGAGTAGCCGCCGAGCGCCTTCTTGCGCACGTCCCACAGGTTCACCTGGCGCAGCAGCGAATCGACGACGTCGCGCCGCGTGCCGCGCACGGCGATGCCCTTGAGCCGCGCGAGATGGTCGAGCATGTCTTCGGCGGATACCTTCGGGTAGACGCCGAAATCCTGCGGCAGGTAGCCGAGGATGCGGCGCACCGCGTCCTTGTCGCGCAGCACGTCGATGTCGCCGAGTCGCGCCGATCCCGCGTCGGCGTCCTGCAGCGTCGCGAGCGTGCGCATCAGCGTCGACTTGCCGGCGCCGTTCGGCCCGAGCAGGCCGAACATGCCATTCGGCACGTCGAGCGAGACGTCGTCGAGCGCGCGCACGCCGTTGGGATAGGTCTTGCAGAGTCCGGAGATGGACAGGATCGAGGAGGTCACGGCGGCCCTTGGGCGTCGACGATGCCGCGGATTATGAGGGTGCGCGGGGACGCCGGACAACGACGCGGTACGGGCGGCGTCGGCGGGCGACGAACAGGCGCCGGCGGCGACGAAGCCCCGGCGCCGACGCGCTAGGCCCGCCATTGCCGATGCACGGCACGGGAACCGTTTCCCCCGGCGGTGTTCAGAGGTGCAATGGCCCCGCGGCCGGCAATCGCGCCACCGGACGCGGGCGCTGGACGACCTGCGCGGGACATGCGAACGTTGCAAGGTTCTGCGCCGATCCGCGACCCATTGTCACGCGCGCCCTTCGGCGCGACGCATCGAGGAGCTCACCATGTTCGATCGATTTCACCAGCGCGCCGTCGCCTTGGCGGGCGCGGGCCTCGTCTTCGTGTTGCAGGGCTGCGGGGCGACGCAGGCCGCCGTGACGCTGCCGCCCCCCGCGCAGGATGTCGCCGCCTCCAGCAAGGCGCCGCAGACCGCCGTGTTCGCCGGCGGCTGCTTCTGGGGCGTCGAGGCGGTCTTTCGCCACGTCAAGGGCGTGAAGAGCGCGGTCTCCGGCTACGCCGGCGGCACGGTCAAGGCGCCGAGCTACGAGCTCGTCAGCACCGGCCGGACCGGCCACGCCGAATCGGTGGAGGTCGTCTTCGATCCGGCGCAGGTGTCCTACGGCCAGCTGCTGCGCGTGTTCTTCTCGGTGGCGCACGATCCGACCGAGCTCAACCGGCAGGGGCCGGACCACGGCACGCAGTACCGCTCGGCGATCTTCACGACGAACGACGAGCAGGCCAAGGTGGCGCGCGCGTACATCGCGCAGCTCGACGCGGCGAAGGCGTTCCCGGGCCCGATCGTGACGCAGGTGACGCCGCTGCCGGCGTTCTACGAAGCGGAGGCGTACCACCAGAATTACGCGGCGCTGCACCCGACGCAGCCGTACATCGCGTTCAACGACCTGCCGAAGGTCGACCACCTGCGCGAGCAGTTTCCCTCGCTCTACCGCAACCCCTAGCAGGCGGTACACGGCCATCGCGCGCCCGGCGGGGCGAACCGCGCCGCGGGCGGCGCCGGCCGAACCTCAGCCTGCGCTCGCGCGCTCGGGCGCGATGAGCGCCGGCGCGAGCGCCGTGCGGATCGCGTCGTCGACCGCCTCGAGGAACACGAACGAAAGCTGTGCGCGCGCATCGGCCGGGATGTCGTCGAGATCGCGGCGGTTGCGCTCCGGCAGCATCACGGTGCGGATGCCGGCGCGCTGCGCGGCGAGCACCTTTTCCTTGACGCCGCCGATCGGCAACACGAGCCCGCGCAGGCTGATCTCGCCGGTCATCGCCACGTCCTTCTTCACCGGCCTGTCGGTCAGGAGCGATGTCAGCGCGACGAACATCGCCACGCCGGCGCTGGGTCCGTCCTTGGGCGTCGCGCCGGCCGGCACGTGCACGTGGATGTCCGACTTCTCGAATGCATCGGCGGCGATGCCGAGCGTACCCGCGCGCGCCTTGACGAGCGACAGCGCGGCCTGCGCGCTTTCCTTCATCACGTCGCCGAGCTGCCCGGTGAGGATGAGCTTGCCGTTGCCGGGCATCCGCGCCGCCTCGATGAACAGGATGTCGCCGCCCACTGGCGTCCACGCGAGGCCGGTCGCCACGCCGGGCACTTCGCTCGCCATCATCGTCTCGGCCTCGAACTTCACCGCGCCGAGGATCGCGGCAAGCTCGCCCGCGTCGACCGCGATCGGCGTCGCAGCGCCCTCGGCGATGCGCACCGCGGCATTGCGCAGCACGCTGCCGATCTCGCGCTCGAGGTTGCGCACGCCGGACTCGCGCGTGTAGCCATCGACGATCGCCGCGAGCGCGGCGTCGCTGACGCTCACCTGCCCGGCGGTGAGGCCGGTGGCCTCGAGCTGGCGCGGCAGCAGGTAGCGGCGCGCGATCTCCTGCTTCTCCCGCGCCGTGTAGCCGGGCAGCGCGATCACCTCCATCCGGTCGCGCAGCGGCCCGGGGATCGTGTCGAGCACGTTCGCCGTGCAAACGAAGATCACCTGCGACAGGTCGAACGGCACCGCGAGGTACGTGTCGCGGAACGTCGAGTTCTGCGCGGGATCGAGGACCTCGAGCAGCGCCGACGCGGGATCGCCATGGAAGCCGCCGGCGCCGAGCTTGTCGACCTCGTCGAGCATCATCACGCAATTGCGCGTGCCGACCTTGCGGATGCTCTGGATGATGTTGCCCGGCAGCGCGCCGATGTAGGTGCGGCGGTGGCCGCGGATCTCCGCCTCGTCGTGCACGCCTCCCAGGCTCACGCGCACGAACTTGCGCCCGGTGGCGCGCGCGATGCTCTGGCCGAGCGAGGTCTTGCCCACGCCGGGCGGGCCGACGAAGCACAGGATCGGGCTGTGGCCCGCCGGGTTGAGCTTGTGCACGGCGAGATATTCGAGGATGCGCTTCTTGATCTTGGCGAGGCCGAAGTGGTCCTCGTCGAGGATGCGGCGCGCCTCGGCGATGTCGATCGGCGGCTCCGGCTCGACGGTCCACGGCAGCTCGGTCAGCCACTCGAGGTAGGTACGCACCATCGAGTACTCGCCGGCGGCCTCGGGCATTCGCTCGAGGCGCTTCAATTCCTTGCGCGCGACCTTGTCGACCTCCTCGGGCATCTTCGCGTCGGTGATCGCCTTCTCGAGCTCGGCGATCTCGGCAGTGCCTTCCTCGTCGTCGCCAAGCTCCTTCTGGATCATCCGCATCTGCTCGCGCAGGAGGTGCTTGCGATTGACGTCGGTGATCGACTCGCGGGTGCGCTCGTCGATCTCGCGCGACACCTTGAGCACCTCGATGCGCCGGTCGAGCACACCGACGAGCTTGTCGAGCCGCGTCTTCAAGTCGAACGTCTCGAGTAGGCCCTGCTTTTCGTCGGCCGGGATGTCGACGACGCCGGCGATGAAGTCGGCGAGCCGCCCCGGCTCCTCGACGCCCTGCAACGCGACCATCATTTCCTCGGGCACCTGCGGCAAAAGCTGCAGCACCTCGAGCGCGCGCTGCTTGAGCGCGCGTGCACGGCCCTCGATCTCGGTGTCGACCGTGTCCGACTCGTCGATGTACTGGACGCGGGCGACCGGGAACGGCCAGCCGTCGAGGAACTGCAGCACGCGAAAGCGCTTCAAGCCTCGCGCGATCGCGTGATGGATGCCCTCGGGCGTGGTGATGTAGCGCAGGATCGCCGCGCTGGTGCCGACCCAGTGCAGGTCGTCCGGCTGCGGGTCCTCGATGTCGGGCTTCGACTGCAGCAGCACGCCGATCGCGCGCTCGGCGCGCACGGCGTCCTGAACCGCGGCGCGCGAGCGCTCGCGGCCGATCGTCAGCGGGAACACCGCGCCGGGGAACAGCACGACATTGCGCACCGGCAGGATCGCCAGCGCGTCGTCCGGAATCGGCCGCAGCGCCGACGGGCCGCTGCCCGCGGCCGCGGTGGCGGCGACGTTGCCGGCGGCGCCGGCCGATTCGGCCGACACCGGCAGGGTCGGGAACGACGAAGGTGTCTCGCTCATCGCGGCATTCCATTCTTGGCGAGGCGCAGCACGAGGCAGCCCTGCACGAGCTCGGGTTTGCCGACCTCGAACCGACCGGGGGGCAGGGCGATGCGACGTTCGAACGCGCCGTAGGGAATCTCGAGCTGGCGCACCGCGTGGCGTGAGCCGGCCAGGGGCAACGGCCGCGTGCCGCGCACGATCAGTGCTGCGGGCTCCTGCACGACCTCGACGGCGTCGGCCGGCACGCCGGGCATCGCGACGACGATCACCACCTCGCGTTCATCCTCGAACACGTCGAGCGGCGGCTGCCACGTCATTCGCGCGCGCGACGATGTCGTCAGCCGGAAGAACTGGCGATGCATGCGCTCGGCCTCGTCCATGAGGTCGAGGGCCTGCGACCACATCCAGGCGGTGGGATGGTGGCGGCTGGTCATGGCTTACCGGGAGAGGCGCGGAAAGGTCGGCACCGAATCATTGTGAGGGCGCGCGACCGCACTTCAATCGCACCGGTTGCAGGTGTCGAATTTATTGACGGTTGCGCAGGTGAAGCCGCAGCTGGATCGCGCAACCCGTTGTTATTGAACAATTGTGTGAAATGGAATGCTTCGTGCATGTGTGCTACACGTGGAAGTTCACACGATCTTTTCCGAGCCCTCGACGCTGGTCCTCGCGGTCACCGCGCTCGTCGTCTGCGTGGTGATGCGCGTCGTCGCCCGTCGTCGACGCAAGTAGCCGCGGCGTCTCGCCGTGTGATGCGACCTGCCGGCGCCGTTACGCGACGCGCCGGTAGCCGGTGACGACGAACGACGCGCGAGGCTCGAAGCCCAGCGATCCGTAGAACGCGATTACCGGCGCCTTGGTCGCTTCGACGTGCAGGAACGGCACCTGGCCGGCATCGAGCATCCGGTCGATGACCTCGGCCATCAGCGCGCGCGCAATCCCCCGACCCTGCGCATCCGGGTGCGTGCAGACACCGCTGACCTCGCGGTGGTCGTCGATCCACAGCCGCTCGCCGGCCATCGCCATGACGCGGCCGGCCTCGCGCACCCCGACAAAGCGGCCGAGGTCGATCGTGCGACGGCAGAACGGCCCGGGCCGCGTGAGCTCGACGAGCGCGAGCATTGCATCGACATCGTCATCCCCGAGCTCGTCGAATGCGATCGCCGGCGGCGGCAGCGGCGCGCGATCGCGACGGATCATCTGCAGGATGCCCATCTGGCGGAAAATCTCGAAGCCCGCGGGCGTGGCCGGCATCTGCGGCCCGAACACGGCGATCTCGTCGCCGACGCCGGTCATCGCCACCATCGCGTCGGCGCAGGCCTGCGTCGGCGCGGCGAGCGCGCACAGCGGCGAGACGTCGCGCGGATAACGGCGGGCGAGGTCGCCGCCTTCGGCGATCGGCGCGTGGCGCGAATTGAGCGACGCCCAGACCGGATTGTCGAGCGCGCGCTCGGCGATCATCCGCCCGACGTCGCCGTGGCCGGCGTGGCGCCCGCCTGCGCGCGCGCGACGAACGCCTTCGCGCGCTCGCCGACCCGCGCGAGCGCGGCGCGGTGCGGCGCGATCGCGGCTTCGCGGCGACGCCATTTCTCCGGAGCGGGTGGCGTCAGCGTATGGCGCGACAGCGGCAGCGTCGCCGGCAGCGCCCGGTCCCAGTCGAGCGCGGCGAAGCGACAGATCGCGCGCACGCAATCCGTCGGGCTCGCCAGGAACTCGCGATAGGTGAGCGCGTGGACGCGCTCGCGCGGCAGCTTGTCGAGGTCGTCGAGCAGCACCGATTGCGTGCGCAGCCATTGCGTCGCCGCGATCGTCGCCACGTCGGCGCCGATCAGGTCCTGCCATCCGGGCACCAGCAGGAACGACCAGGGCAGCCCTTTCCAGCCCGGCAGGTTCGCGTACATCACGAAGCGTCCGGATTCCCAGCCGTCCATCATGCTGGCGACGTTTTCGTCGAAGTCGCGATACAGGTAGACGAAGCGCGCATCCGGGAACGCGGCGTCGAGGAACGGCACGCGCAGCGCGTTCTTCGGCGTCTTCTCGAGGAGCCGCGGCGCGCCGTCACCGGGCGCGCGACCGTCGCGATCCCGCAGCGCCTTGCGGAAGCGCTCGTGAAGCTCGGCGACGACCGCCGGTGTCGCAGCCGTCGCATCGGCGCGGTTGGATTGCGGGCCGTTGATCGACGGCCGCAGCGCGGCGATCGATTCGAGCTGGTCGTGGCTCTCGCCGCCGACCGTGTAGAGGCCCGGCGCGTCGGCCAGCGTCTCGAACAGCAGCGTGCTGCCGGAGCGCGGCGCCGCGACGATGATCAGCGGTCGCGTGAGGCGCGCTTGCGGTGGCGATGCTTCCTTGCGGACGAAATTCGGCAGGCCCCATTGCACGGTGAGCTTCGGCATGATGGAGAGGGGCGAGGTCGCTGCAGTGGCGGCAGCGTCATCGGCACCCGCGGCAGTGACCGCTGAAGGCGGCGCCGGCGGCGTCACGGTGCGAAGGCCCGGCCTCGCCGCGACCGGCTGCGCAGCCTGGCCGAGCTCGGGCACCTGCGTCGCGGTGGCCGGCATCGCGACAGGTGCCGCACGCGCGGTCGATGCGGCGGCGGCAAGCTCGGGGCTCATCAGCGCCGGCGCGAGCGACACCTTGAGCAACGCGGCGAGGTCCATCCTGTTGGGCAGCACGATGCGGCCGGCATGCGCGTCACCGAGCGCGGCGATGCGGTCGCGCAACGCCGCGAAATGCGCGAAGCCTTCGGCGCGATCGCCGAACTCGGCCCACGCCGCTCGCCAATCGCCGAACACCGCTTCGACGGCCGCCTCGAGGGGCGCGAGCGACGCTGCCGCCGTGCCGCCGGCACGCGCGTCGGCGACCCAGCGGCTCCACAGGCTCGCCATTTCGGCGGGCGCCATCACGATCGGATAGTTGTTCGACTCGAAGCGCAGCGACGGCGCTGCACCCGGCCGATACGGCACGTCGACGGCCGCGCCGCCCGCTTCGACGCGCTGCCAGAAGCTCGCGCTGCCGACGGTGTCGATGACGAGGTGAATCCGCTGCGCGTTCGCCGGGTTGAGCACGTTGTGCACGCGCCAGGTGTCGAAGATCCAGAAGTCGACGGCGGCCATGTGCGTCGACGCGTCGCCGCACAGGAACGTGACGTCGGGAAAGGTAATCACCGGGATGTGCACCCGCACGCGCTGCTGCCAGTAGTAGCTCAGGTCGACGTGCGGCGTCGCCTCGGCGCGCGCGTCGAGGCGCATCAGACGGCTGCGGCCGAGCGTGACGTCGAGCGCGCCCATTGCCTGCATCAGGTACGGACACCGGGCGAGATGCGGCGTGGGGCGCATCGGGCCGGCGACACCATCGTCGAGCGGGTTGCCGTGGCGGGCGATGTACGGCAGCGCCGAATTGCCGGGATGGCCCTGCGGATGCGGGCGCCATTCGGCCTCGGTGAATTGCGCGACCTCCGCCGCGAGGCGTGCCGCATCGAAGCGCAGCGGAAGCTTGAAAAAGGGCGCGGAAAGTTGCATGCGAAGCGAAAAAAAGGAGGCCGGTCAGCGCCGTCAGCGCCATTCTAGCGCCGGGCGTCGCGCCGGCCGCCATATCGGGGCGATCAGCCGAGGAGCCGCACCCGCACGCCGTAACGCTCGTAGATCGGCAGCGCACGCCGGTCGCACGTGCAGAGCTCGGCACCCGTTCCGGCCGCGGTTGCGGCAACCAGCGCGTCGTAGGCAGCGCCACCGGCAATGCCGTGCTCGGCAAGACCCAGCATGAATGCGCGATAGCGGCGCGCCGTGAGGCGCAGGTACGGCTGCGTGAAACGGGTCGCCAGGAAATCGCGCACGACGGCTTCGGCGCTACGGTGTGGCGGAGGCAGCCGCGTGAGCACCGAATAGGTCTCGAGCGCGCAATGCTCGATCAGCCGCAGGCCCGCGTCGAGTGCGCGGCGCGCGTCGTCGTGGCGGTCGTGCCAGGACGCGAACGCCGCCACCACCACGCTGGTGTCGGCGGCGATCAACGCCGCGTGCGCTCCAGCGTCTCGCGGACGATGTCGGAGGTCAGGGCTGGCAGCGTCGCTTCAGGAACGGCAACGACGCCCTTGCCGCGCTTCCTGAGCTGCATCGGCGTCGGCGCGACGCTGATCTCGATCACGCCCTCGGAGGCGCGAATCTCGAGCGGTTGTCCCGGCTGCAATCCGAGCGCCTGACGAAGCGCTTTCGGAACGACGATGCGCCCTGCGGCGTCGATGGTGGTTTCCATGGCATCCAGAATACCAGGAAAGTGGCAGAAATGCCACCAGATCAATGGCGGGGTCGACACGGTCCACGCCATTCGAGGAAACCGTCGTGCGGTCAGGCGACGTCGTCGCCGATGGCGGAGGCGGACAGCGTGAACGCCTGCCAGTCGCCGTCGCGGACGCAGGCATCGTCCGCATCCGCGTCGGCGACCAGATCGCGCGCGATGGCGTCCAGCGCGTCGCGCGCGTAACCGCATACGATCATCACGCGGTCCGCTGGGCGGTCGGTGCCGCCGCGGATCGCCTGCTCGGTCGTCTGCGCGAT
>Ga0157372_10002706_pt1 | contig 19168 bp, 15 predicted proteins | sample C55metaG_FD_115307 | JGI IMG/M metagenome (GOLD analysis project Ga0157372, IMG submission 115307) | Corn rhizosphere microbial communities from Kellogg Biological Station, Michigan, USA - C5-5 metaG | ecosystem: Host-associated > Plants > Roots > Rhizosphere > Soil | place: USA: Michigan... | reverse complement strand
GGCCCTGCGAGAAGAACAAAGCCCCGAGGTTGGTATAGGCGCGATAGTTCGGTTCAATGCTCAGCGATTTTTGCAGGACTTCCTCTGCCTGCTGGGCTTTCCCCTGCAATATGTAAATCCCACCTAAATTTGTGTAACCCCGCACATTTTCCGGTGCCAAATCAATCACTCGCCGAAATTGCGCGGCGGCGTCTTCGTATCGCGCCCGCTTTGCATAAAAGGCGCCGAGGGCAGAGTACTCGCCCCAATAATCTTTGCGGCTTTCTATGGCCTGTTTGTATGCGGCCTCGGCGTCAGCATCTTTTCCCATTGCCTCGTATGAAATCGCTAAGCCACGGTAAGCGGCGTCACTCGTCGAGTCCAGAGCCAGCGCTCTTTGGAATTGGTTCACAGCTTCCTGGTTCTTGCTTTGGCCCTGAGCAATCAAACCGAGAGTCGTATGCGCTGAAGCAAGTTTGTCGTCTAGAGCTTCGGCACGATGGCAGGCCTCGATCGCCTTTGGTATCCAGCTCTCATCTTTTGTTTCCTCAAACAGGTGCCAGTAAGCTTCAGCAATTCCCGCCAAGGCTGGAGCAAATGACGGATCGAGATCGAGAGCGGAATGGAACAGCGCTACGGCAGCCTCCAGGCTGTTGACGTTCTGATACTCCTGCACATAACCGATGCCGCGGACGTAGTACTGATACGCATCAGGGTGAGAGGTGGAATTCGTGGCCTTACTGCTTTCATCTTTAGGCCGCAACTCGCCGGACACCATGTTCAAAAGATTGTCGGCGACGGTGTGTTCGACCGACAATAGATCATCCATGTTGGCTTTAACGAACTCGGCGCTCATGTTGTGACGGCTTTGCGCATCGACCAGGCTATACATAACTTGGTTGCCGACGAAATCCCAGCTCCCTTCTACAACCAGTGTCACACCCAGCTTCTGACGTGCTGAGGTGATGGAGTTTACCCCTTGCGTCCGCACCTCGCTGGCAGGTACCACTTCGACCCTGTATTGTTTGCTGATCTGGGTCAGCCGCGTGGTAAGCAAATCAGTAAGCCCGCGACAGAGAATCTGGTTGTCCCCCGCGCCGCCAACCGCTTCGAATGGCAACACCGCCACCACCCTCGCAGGATTCGGCAGTGGGTGTAATGACCGATAGCTTCGGCGAAGCATGCCACCAAGAACCGCTACCATCGCAAGAAGCAACACGGCTGCAAGCCAATACCTTTGCCGGGACGGAGGCTTCGGCATCGGCGCACGATCGATTTTTCTCGCTGACACCAGGCGCTGTAGATCAACTCTCAGCTCGCGCGCACTTTGATAACGCAGCGCCGGATTTTTGTCCATTGCCTTGCGAATGATCGCGTCCAGCTCAGGCGAGATTGCAGGATTCGCAGATCGCAGCGGGACAGGCTCCGTCTCAAGAATGGCGCGAAGTAGTGAGGCGACTGAATCCCCGGTGTAAGGACGAAGGGCTGTTGCCATCTCATACATCACCACGCCGCATGAATACAAGTCAGAACGGGCATCAACAGTGTGCGCTCCGGATAAATCTTCAGGAGCAACGTAAGGCAGCGTTCCGGATATTCCCGTGCGGTCACTGGCGGTCGTACTCTGCCAGTCGCTAGTCAGCAGGCGGGCCAGACCAAAATCGAGCATCTTCAATTGGCCGCCGGGAGTGATCAGGATGTTGGAAGGCTTCAGGTCTCGGTGAATCACTCCTTCTTTGTGGGCTGCTTCTAACGCCGACGCAAGCTGAATCGCATATTCGATAAGCTCGGGCTCACCTAATGGTCCTGCGGCTAATTTGCTGGCGAGCGTGACCCCGCGAATGTACTCCATCACCAGGAAATCTTTGTCGCCATCACTTTCAAAGCTGTAAAGGGTCTCGATATTGGAATGGTTCAGGCGGGCAAGTGTCAGCGCTTCTTGTCGAAAATGCCGGCGCGCAGATTCGTCATGCGTGACACCGTCGGGTAATACCTTGAGCGCAACTTCGCGCTGCAGGTGCTCGTCATGTGCACGGAACACCACTCCCATGCCGCCCTGGCCGGCTCGCTCGAGAATGCGGTAATGGCCAAGGATTTCGACGAATGCTGGCTTCGCAGGCATTTTTCCCGCCTCGGGGGAATGGCATGCTGGAACAGGGCGCGGGCAACAGAAACTGCTGGGGGAATTGTTATCCCCGGATGAGGTAAAAGCAAGTCGAAATATGACTAGTCTTCAGGAAAGAATGAAAGAAAGTGACTTTACCACCCCATTCCGATAAGGCTTCGAGCCGGCTTGAGTCCGCATTTCTGACTTGTCGTACGCCCTTGCGGCACGCTCGCTCGCGTTGTCAGCCAAAGCTACACACGCGTGAATCGTGGGTTGAAATGCTTGCCCTGACAACAACGAACTCATCAAGGCCAATGTGGCCAGTAGTTTTTAACAACTGAGCAACTTCACGTAAATGGAATACAACTGAAAGCTCTCGTTGTCACATCTTTCCGTGGAAGACATACACCAGCTCAATCAGCAGAATCAGCACCACCATCGACTCCAGCCAGAAGGTGCGTGATTGATGGAATTCGTCAATCAGGAATCGATACAAGTCTTCCGCGGTGCGCAGCTTTTCCTTGGCCAGGCTTTTGTAATCGGGCACGCCCACTTTGTTGGCCGCCAGCCGGTAAAGCCGCGCGGAAAACATGTCACTCAGGAACTTGATCGCATTGTCGGCGCGCTCTGTCAATTCGGTGACATCGAGCAAAACCGTCTGCAGGCGCGAGGCTTCGCGCGGCAACCGCCAGCGTCCGATGAAGTTTGAATTCCTTTCCAACGAATCGTATACCGCCGCCAGTTCCCGCGTGAGCAAGTCATCGTAATGGCGAAATTCCAGCAGCTGCGAATTTGCATATTCGAGCAGTTGCATGGTGGTTTCCGAGCCGGCCGCAGAATCGTAAACGAAAGCTGCATTCCATCCCAGCACGGCAAGGTCGTTGGGATAGTAAGACATTGCCGACTGAATGACCTCGCGACGCTCGTCGTCGGAAAGTACTAGGTTCTCACCGCGCACCACCTGCGAGATCTGTTGGCCGCAGGAACTCAGCAGTTGCGACGCAGATGGGTTTCCGTCTATTTCACGCAAAAAGAAGATGAAGTAATCCTCATTCAGCCATGTTGTGTACGGTTTTACAAGGGCCGGACGCGTCCTCTCGATTCGTTCTTTAGCGATCTGCTCAGCCCGGTTTGGCAAGTCAGTCCCCGAAATCCAACGCGACGAAAGGGCAATGAGGTCGGGCCAGTCACCGGCAAACGGAAATTCAAATAGAACGCTCACCACTCCATAGTCGTAATATTTCACCCGCACCTGGGCTTCGGAGTCCCCTGAACTCTGGACACTTTCAACCACCGGCGGTCGCTCAAAGAAGAGCTGCTCCGCGGCGGCGTGTTTCAATCCTTCGCCTAAGCGCCGGGCGCCAAGAATGGTGCGAAGTTCATCCAGCTTGACCTCTTCACAGACGTCGAAAAGGAACAGACCCACCGCCGAGCCGCGAAGAGCAGGATTTGGGGTTGAACCCATAGGTCAACAAGTCTATCGCGCTGAGTACGCATTGAGCGACCTCATGGTGTTGCGCTTTCGGCCATTAGAATCAAATGGTGCGGCTAACCATCGACAAAATGGTGTATGGCGGAGAAGGGTTGGCGCGTCTTCCGTCAGATGAACGCGGTCCGGGTAAAGCTGTCTTTGTGCCATTTACGATCGATGGCGAACAAGTGGAAGCGGAAACCGTCGAGCACAAGCCGGGTTTTGCAAGAGCGCGATTGCAAAGGGTTGACAGTCCGTCAGCCGATCGGGTCGCACCGGGCTGCAAATATTTCGGTGAATGCGGCGGCTGCCACTATCAACATGCGAGCTATTCGCGACAACTCAAAATTAAGTCCGCAATTCTGGTAGAGACGCTTAAGCGGACCGGCAAGATTGAATTGCCGTGCGAACTTCGAGCTCATTCTTCTGATGATTGGAATTACCGCAATCGCACACGGCTGAGGGTGCAAGCTACGCCCAAGTTTGCGCTTGGGTACTACAAGCTTCATTCGCACGAGCTATTGCCCATCGAGCAATGCCCGATCAGTTCGCCGCTCATCAATCGAGCCATCTCTGAACTGTATCGCGCAGGCAGCACGGCGGGCATTTCAGCAGAAATCAGAGAAGTTGAGTTGTTTAGCGACCATGCAGACGAGCGACTGCTGGTCGAAATCTACTGCGCTCCAGGAACCTCAAAAATCATCGGCCAAACAATTGCCGACACAATAGGACAGATTTTGGCGAGTGCAATCGGTGTCGTAGTTTTCGAACAGCCTCCGGCAAACCAATTGATCGAGCCGAAACGTCTGGCGGGTTTTGGGGAATCTTCGCTGATTTACGAAACAAAGTCAGCACGCTACCGGGTCAGCGCCGGGGCATTCTTCCAGGTGAACCGTTTCTTAATTGACGAACTGATCACGATCGTGACCAACGGGGCATCGGGCAAACTGGCGCTCGATCTTTATGCTGGAGTCGGGCTTTTCTCGACGCTACTGGCCAGAAGTTTTGCACAGGTAATCGCTGTGGAGTCGTCACAGACTTCACTCGCCGACCTGCGGCAGAATGCGCCCCCGGAGGTAAAGGCAGTTTTGGCGACCACGGAACAATATCTGGGACAAGCTTCTGGCCTGCGCCCGGATCTGATCGTAGTTGACCCGCCGCGAGGCGGATTGGGTGAAGGCGTGGTTCGCAGCCTGGCGAAGCTCGAAGCGCCGAAGATCACGTATGTTTCGTGCGATCCCTCTACCCTCGCTCGCGATCTGCGACTAATGACCAGCTTGGGATACCGGATCACAGACGCCCACTTGATTGATCTCTTCCCCCAGACTTTCCACATCGAGAGCGTGTTCCTTCTGGACCGATAAAACTGTTGCTTAAGCTTGGCATCCGCAAATGTCGCACCTCCGTTTGGCCCGGCAAGGATTCATACCCCTGTGCGTCCGATCCCGACTGGGATCCTGAGGTCGCGAAGTAAGAAGCAATTCTCCGCACGGCAGCCGCTGTTCTGGGCCGCGTTGTTTTTTTCCGTCGGCATTGTTCTCGGAAACTACGCATGGCGTCCAGCGAGTTGGTGGGTGACTGCCGGAATTGTTTTTGTTGCTTCGGCGATTTGCGTAGTCAGAAAAAGAACCCTGTCGCCGAAGATCTTGGCTTTTGCAGCACTGATTGCGGTTGGTGCGCTATCCATCCAAATGCGTAGAGACTCTGAGTCAGAGCATTCACTTTGGTTCGGGGACGGCGAAGTGCAGATCACAGCCCGCGTTATCACCGAAGGTGAAATTCAATCCGAAGGCGATGGTTCTTTCCGGCAACGCGTTGACATAGAAACTGAAGCGATTGATTCCGACTCTCAAACTAAGAAAATTGCGGAAGGAATCAGACTCAGCATTTACCAGAATGATCGAGAAAGTTCTCGTGATCGCATGCGCTTGTTTTCATACGGCCAACGCATTCGATTTCAGGCCACGCTGGTTCCACCACGCAACTACCGTAACCCCGGCGCCTTCGACTACGCTGGATACCTTCGTGAAAACGGCATCGTAGCGACAGCGTCGGTGAAATATTCCGCAGTTGAAATTTTCCCAGGGATAACTGGCAGCCGAATCGAGCGGTGGCGCGCTCGAATACACCGCTGCATCATCGGAAAAATTCACGCTCTCTGGCCTGAGGGGACCGCCGGTCTCATGGATGCGATCGTTCTCGGCGAAGGAACATTCGTCGAACGCCCCGCCCGCGTGGATTTTCAGCGCTCGGGTACCTACCACGTGCTGGTTGTATCCGGAATGAACGTTAGCATTCTAGCGATGTTCGCGTTGTGGAGCCTGCGACGGCTTGGACTGGGGCAGATCATGGCCAGTGTTGTCGCGATCGCCTTGATCCTTGCTTATGCCGTTCTGACGAAAGAGGGCTCCCCGGTGTGGCGGGCGGCATTGATGTTCGCAGCTTATTTGTGTGCGCGTTTGCTCTATCGCGATCGCGCCATGCTGAATGCGCTGGGCGCGGCAGCACTCATTTTGTTGATTGCAGACCCGCGTGTGCTGCTGGGCGCAAGCTTTCAGATGACATTCTTGTGTGTAGCGCTGGTCGCGGGTATCGGCGTTCCGGTGCTGGAACGCACCATTCAGCCTTACTCTCACGGGTTACGAAACCTGAACGCGATTGCCTGGGACCGCGCTTTGCCGCCTGAGATCGCGCAGTTTCGGCTCGATGTTCGATTGTTATTAAACCGGATTGGGCTGATTGTCCCCGGTCGTTTTCCTCGGATCGCCGTCCTAGGCGCGTTTCGATTCATCTGCGGGTTCCTCGAATTGACAGCGATGTCGGCTATTCTGCAACTCGGGCTTGCATTGCCGATGGCGTACTACTTTCATCGCGCGACTTCCGTCGCAATGCCGGCCAATTTGTTCGTCATTCCATTTTTACAGTTGTTGATGCCTGCAGCGGTGTGCGCAATCTGCACGAGCTACGTTTCGTTGACCATCGCAAAAGTTCCAGCGATCGTCGCCGGATTCGCCTTGCAAGGAATTGCGGGAACGGTGAAATGGCTGGGCGGAATGCGGCTCGCAGACATCCGCGTTTCCACTCCAAGTTTCAGCGCAATTTTCTTTGCCGGCTTGGCCATTTTTACTTGCGCCATATTGGTTCGCAAAAAAACTGCGCTCGCTCTATCTGGGATAACGGTGCTCGCTGCCAGCGCTTTCTGGATTTGGCTAATCCCGCCGCACCAGGACATTCGCAGCAAAGTCTTGGAGATGACCGCAATCGATGTCGGCCAGGGCGATTCAATATTGCTGATCACACCTGATGGCCGCAAGTTGCTGGTTGATGCCGGTGGCCTGCCGTTCTGGACGCATTCGCAACTCGACATCGGAGAAGACGTGGTTTCTCCATATTTATGGTCGCGAGGAATTTCCCGCATCGACGCCGTCGTACTCACCCATGCCCACGCCGATCACATGGGCGGAATGTTTGCGGTCATGGAGAATTTCCGCCCGCGGGAGTTGTGGCTGCCTCAAGGCATTCCAGAATCAGAAATCAAAAAGCTGCTTGATGAAGCACACTCGTACCGCGTCACAATTGTTTACCGTAAAGCCGGCGATATTTTTTCTTATGGCGGAACCACTTTTCGCGTACTCGCGCCAGCAGCAGAAGGTGAAACGTATAACTCCGGCAGCGATTCCCACCGCAATGACGAATCTCTGGTGATGAAAGTGGCCTACGGAAGAACCTCGGCGCTGCTTGAGGCCGATGCGGAAAAGACCACTGAGAAATTTATTAACACGGAAGATCCATCAGCCGATGTGCTGAAAGTCGCCCATCATGGCAGCGCCAGTTCAAGCGCCGAGGCGTTGCTTGCCGCAATACACCCGCGCTTCGCCGTTATCTCGGTGGGTACGCGAAATGTTTATCACCATCCGCGGCCCGAAGTTTTGCAGCGTTTGCAAAACGCTCACGTGGTCACCTATCGCACTGACACAGACGGCGCCACCAGTTTCTTCCTCGATGGAACGTCGGTGACCTCTCAAGTCGCGACTATTCGCTGAGTTCCCCTTCACTTCCCTCGGCGGAGGCGCTCGCGTCTTCCTCCACCTGCTCGGCCGGAGTGCGCCGGTACGAATTAATGACATCCCGCGCCCGCTGAGCATCTTCTTCGCGCACCAGAATCACGGTTCCGCCAATTGGCAACACGTCTTGCGGCGCATCGAGTGCCGTGACTTCGCAATCGATACCTTGCGATTCCAGCAGGCCGCTCACCACCAAGGCTTCGGACTCCTGTTCCGCATCGAACACGCGCACTAGCTTTTCATTAGGATCGGGCAAAGGATTCGGATCAGCCGCCATGCGTATTCCTCCTGAAGGATTATAGATGCGGAATCCAGGGTCGCCATCTTATTCGCGCAGGCGAAGGCATGAACCTTAATAGTGACCGAAGTGTGTTGATTCGTGACATGGTTCCTGAGCACAATAGCGCAACGTCGGTTTCGGGCGGCACATCTAATTGGTAAGCGGGTGGGCATATCCCGCGCGGGACAACGGAAAGAGGGGCTGTTTGGAAGAAGCGCACGCCAACGAAGTGCAGCAGGAAGCGCAGAAGATTCGCCGCCTTCAAATCATGATCAGCATGGTGATGTCAGTCATAAGCCAGGACCCGAATCTGACCATCGAAGAAGCCTCAGAGTTGGCCGCCGGAGCTAAACGCGCCGCGCTTGCGATGTTTCCCGACAAAGAATTCGCCTACGACATTCTTTATAAACCGCGGCTGCAAAGGCTCATGCGGGAGCGGTTTCACCTGCAATAAGTCTCGTAGTTGCGGGATTCCATCTAGAAAAATAGCCGTAGTCCAGCGTCGATCCGCCTTGCGGGCAAGAGATAAAACTGACTGTCTCCAAGTTCGCTTTCGGCCACGAGATTGCGACGGTCAGTCAAATTGCTCCATCCACGCGGAACTCCCAATGACGTGTGCGGTAACCGGCATTGAGGCCGAAGCTTGCGAAGCCGCCAGACAGCGCGGTATTCAGCATGTCCAAGTATTGGTTGCCGGTATAACTTATCTGGATGCCGCCAAGAAACCCCCGTGATGGGCTGTGCTGCACGCCAACCGCGGCCAGATTTCTTGCCGAAATTTGCAGCCGCCTTCCTGCCAGTTGCACCGGACCCCAGTTGCACAAAATCAGTGAAGGTCGCGCAATCCAGAAGAAGATTGACGCAAGATCGAGTTCTATTTACCTTGGCCACTGGTTTGTCGTATAGGGGAGCGCCGGGAGTAGCTGTGAAATTTCATCGTGTCCTTTTTTCTGTGTCACTCATCGCAGTCGTTCTTTTCGCGACCGGTTGCGGTTCGAGCTCACCATCTATTTCCAACACCGGCAATCCATTCTCCTCCCACTCGCCAGCGACGGTCCCGCTCACGCAGTTGAGTACTGACACTTTTACTAACGCCAGCAGTCAACACGCCACTGAAGTTGAGCCTGGGAGCTTCTCATTTGGTCCCACCATTATCGCCAGTTTTCAGGTTGCGCGAATTTCCGGCGGCGGCGGAGCTGACATTGGATACGCGATCTCCAATGACAGCGGTATGAGCTGGCAGAATGGCCTCTTGCCCGGAATTACAACAGTTGAAGGCGCGGGCACGAACTCGGCGGTCAGCGACACGACGGTGATTTACGACGCTAAGCACGGCGTTTGGATGATCTCTTCGCTGCCTATCTCGGCAACGAGAATTCAAGTCGCGGTAAGCCGCTCGAGCGATGGCGGCGCCAGTTGGGGCAATCCGGTGATCGTGGCGCAGGGAGCGGACCTCGATAAAGACTGGATCACTTGCGACAACACGCCGACGAGCGCGCACTATGGCAACTGTTACGCCGAATGGGATGACAATGGCAACTCAAATCTCATCTTTATGAGCACGTCATCGGACGGTGGCCTCACTTGGTCAGCCGGTTTCGCGGTATCTGCAGCGCACGGGCTCGGCGGACAGCCTCTCGTGCAACCCGGCGGCGCGGTGATTGTTCCCTTTCTCGCGGACGCCGGCGTAATCCAATCTTTTTCTTCGACTGATGGTGGCGCGAGTTGGGGAAACGTCGTGCAGGTCGCTGCGGTCACCGATCACACCGTTGCAGGCGGCTTGCGCAGTGACGCATTGCCCTCAGCGCAGGAAGACGCGGCAGGAAATATTTATGTGATCTGGCAGGACTGCCGCTTTCGAGCGAGTTGCGCATCGAACGATCTGGTGATGAGCACCTCTGCGAACGGCGCAAATTGGACGCAGCCAGTCCGCATACCGATCGATGCCCTCACCAGCACTGTTGATCATTTCATTCCGGGTCTTGGCATCGACCCCGCAACTGCTGGGAGCACGGCCCACCTTGGCCTGACTTATTACTATTACCCGCAGACGAATTGCTCGGCTGCGAACTGCGCACTTTATGCAGGATTCATTTCATCAGCCGATGGCGGCAGCACCTGGAGCGCGGCCACTCCGGTTGCCGGCCCGATGGCGCTTAGCTGGCTTCCATCAACCGATTCCGGGCAGATGGTCGCCGACTACATTGCAACCTCTTTCGCTGGAGGGAACGCGTACGGTTTTTTCGCTGTCGCCAAAGCGAAGTCCGGCTCGACGTTCAATGAAGCGATCTACACCACGCAGATGGGATTTAATGTGGCCGCAGCCGAAGCCAAGAACAAATCGAAAGAGGATAGACCTGTGGAGAGCGCAGTCAGCCAGGCTTCAAAGCGAAGGAATATTTCAAAGATAACCCTGCGTCGGTGAGAATCAAACCGTCGCGAGGCGTTGTATCTCAGGCAGAGCAACCAATCTTCTGAACGAAGTAGCGAGCGATTTCGCCATCGCCATGCATTCAACTTTTTCGGGAACAATAGGCTGCAACCGGATTGGATATTCGTCATAGGTGCGACCATCGAGCTCGCGCCCGTAACGAGCCTTTCGCTTTCCACCCCACTGTTTGAAAAAGAAAGGAACCCGCGCGGCCTGACACTGTTCGCGAATAGCGATCACCCATTCCTTCTGAATCGGTCGGGCTCCGGGACCGCTCTCACCACCGACGATCACCCAGTTGATGCCGCTCAGATTCAATTCGCCAAGATCCTCTAACAGCGGTTCCACGGACAGGAAACGCACGCCAGCAGGCGAGTTTCGCAGGTCTTCGATTCGCGGCAGGCCATATTTTCGATCCTCAACGCTTACGCCCCACCAGATATGCTTTCGCTGCGCAGCAAAACGAAGCCGGTCGTTCAGGAGCTCATTCAACCTGTCAGATCGTTTGGTGAGTACCTGGTAAGTGTGCCAGTCAGCCTTGACCATCACGCTCGAAACGGCCTCGGCATATTCGTCAGGAACACCGGGCTGGAACAAATCGCTCATGGAGTTAACGAACACGAGTTTCGGCGACCGCCAACTAAAGGGCTCCGTCAGCTTCTGCGGAACCAGACGCAAGTCAAAGCCCTGCTCGTAGGGATGGCCTTTCACCCCGCGGAAGCGCTCGGCAAAGGTTTCGGCGTAGCAATGCTTGCAGCCCGGACTGATCTTCGTGCAGCCACGCACGGGGTTCCAGGTAGCGTCGGTCCATTCAATATCCGAGTGAAAGCTCATGCCAAATCTGTACTGACTTCTCAAATTATAGTTCGGTTTCGCTGTCTATTCGCCGCACGACCGATTCCGAAAGAGTATCTTAGTGGGTGCTACACAGCAAGATGAATTAACTGGAGCTTGCTTTGACATACCAACAAGCTTTCGGCGGCGCGTGGACTCGGCAGAAGCTCGATGTCTTGGACAAATACCTCCACGCGTATACGAAGATCTTCAATAAAAACCCGCGAGCCAAATTTTATTCCACGAGCTATGTGGACGCGTTTGCCGGGACAGGAACACTGAGAATTCGGGAGCTCGGCGGACTTGCAGAGCTTATTCCAGAACTGCGAAACGCCGAAATGGAATTTCGCAAGGGGAGCGCAAGACGTGCATTAGAAATCGAACCTCCCTTTGACGAATATGTTTTTATCGAAAAAAACCGCAGGAAGTGCGAGGAGCTGGTGGGAATTTCGGCCGATTTACCTCCTCGGAATATAAGAATTGTGAACGAAGATGCGAATAGCGCATTACTGAAATGGTGTAGAGGGCTTGATACTAGGAGACAACGCGCAGTGGTTTTTCTCGATCCTTTCGGCACATCTGTGACATGGGAGGTGATTGCGGCATTGGGCAGAACTCGTGCCGTCGATCTGTGGGTTCTTTTTCCATACTCGGCAATAAATAGAATGCTCGTGCGCGACCGTAAGCCGCCCAAACCTTGGGCGGATCGCCTCACTTATGTGCTGGGTACAAAGGATTGGGAAAGTGCCTTCTATTCCTCTACGGCATCCAGATCACTTCTTGATCCAACGCAGCTGGTGGAAGCAGTGCACAAAGCCGTCGACTACCGCGAAATTACCGATTTCTTTGTGCGTCGCCTGAAAACCGAATTCGTAGCAGTGAGCAATCCTCTTCCACTTCTGAGTTCAAAGTCGTTGCTGTTTGTATTATTTTTTGCCGCAGGGAATGAGCGCAGTGCAAAAACCGGCTTGAAAGTCGCGAACAGCATAATTGGACGATAGATGAAAGCCTACAACGGCATGTTCCCATGCTTCTTCGCCGGGTTCTTGTCGCGCTTGGTTTCGAGCATTTCGAGTGAGTGGATCAGCTTCTTTCGGGTGTCGCGCGGCTGGATGACTGCGTCCACGTAGCCGCGCTCGGCGGCGATGTAGGGATTGGCGAAACGCTCGCTGAACTCTTCGATTTTTTGTTTGCGCAATTCGTCGCGATTAGCGGCCGCTTCCAGTTCGCGGCGATAGACAATGTCCACCGCGCCTTCTGAACCCATGACGGCGATCTCTGCCGTCGGCCAGGCATAATTCACATCGGTGCGAATGTGCTTGGACGCCATAACGCAGTAGGCGCCTCCGTAAGCCTTGCGGGTAATGACGGTGAGCTTGGGCACGGTGGCTTCAGCGAAGGCGAACAGCAACTTGGCGCCATGACGGATGATGCCGCCATATTCCTGGGTTGTGCCAGGGAGAAATCCGGGAACGTCTTCGAAGGTAATCAGCGGGATGTTGAAACAGTCGCAGAAGCGTACGAAGCGCGCGCCTTTCACTGAGGCATTGATGTCCAGCGTTCCGGCAAGAAACGCCGGTTGGTTGGCGACGATTCCCACCGAGCGGCCATTCATGCGGGCGAATCCCACCACGATATTTTTCGCGTAGTGCTCGTGCACTTCGAAGAAATATCCGTCATCGATCACGGCGCGAATTACATCTTTCGCGTCGTAGGGAAGATTCGATTGAGCGGGAACAATGGTGTCGAGTGCGGCGTCGGCGCGGTCGATGGGATCGGTGCATGGCTTGCGCGGCGGGTCGTCGAGATTATTGGATGGAATAAAGCTCAACAGCTCGCGCAGCATGGAGAGGCATTCGGCGTCATCATGCGCGAGGAAATGCGCCACTCCGGAAGTTTCGTTGTGCGTCTGCGCGCCGCCGAGCTGCTCTTTGGTCACGTCCTCATGCATCACGGTTTTAATCACGTCTGGACCGGTGATGAACATGTAAGAAGTGTGATTCACCATGGCGATGAAATCAGTAATGGCAGGTGAATAAACTGCACCGCCGGCGCACGGGCCCATGATCGCGGAAAGTTGCGGCACCACCCCGCTGTAAAGCGTGTTGCGAAGAAAAATATCAGCATAGCCGGCGAGTGAAACCACGCCTTCCTGAATACGCGCGCCGCCGGAATCGTTGAGGCCAATCACCGGTGCGCCTACGCGGGCAGCGGTGTCCATGATTTTGACAATCTTGGCGGCGTTGGTTTCGGAGAGCGATCCGCCGAAGACAGTGAAGTCCTGCGCGAAAACAAAAACTAGCCGCCCATCGATGCGCCCGTATCCGGTGACGAAGCCGTCACCGTAGTATTTCTGTTCAGCCAATCCAAATTCGTTGGCGCGATGGGTGACCAGGCGGTCGGTCTCCTCGAAGGTGCCTTCGTCGAGAAGGAAATCGATGCGTTCACGCGCCGACATCTTGCCTTCTTTATGCTGGCGAGCTCGACGCTCGCGTCCGCCGCCCAGCTCCGCCAGCTGATCGCGGCGCTTCATCTCCTGCAACTTCTGCTCAAGGTTCATGGGAGGGGATTATAAAGCGTCGTGGCCCGACGTCGTGCGTCATGCGTCGTGGTTCGTGCGTCGTGCGCCGAGGCGGCGCCATCGCATCGAAAGATAACTGGCCGAGGAACTAGATCGTGGCTTCTTTGCCTCGCATGCGCACGTACACGAGCGCAAAATTCGAACCCTTGCCATCGGGATTAATCGCCACGATGTGTTGATTGTTTTTTGTGCCGGCCTTCAGTTCGATCGTCTTGCCGTCGCTGCCTTCACACTTCAACTCGTCGGAATGGTCCTTGTCGGCGTCTGAGTGGGCCTCGTAATTGTAGTGCTTGTCATTGGTATGACATTCCAGAACATTGCCATACTGCTTCAGCTTGTCTTTATAAAAGGCGATTACTTTATCGGTGGTTGCATCAGTTTGGTATTCCAATGCCACCACCTTCAATCCGAATGCCGAGGTTGAGATGTCGACGTTGGCCGATTTTTCGTCGTCATCCGAATCGCCCTTCGTCTTCGGTGTTGCGCCCGGATAAACCGGAAGCCCGGTGTCATGCACATCGGCCCCTTTGCTTACGTGGATCCCGCCAAAGGGAGTATCGATATCGACGTTCTTGTCCTCGTTTTTGTCGTTGCTGTCTTTTTTTACATTAATGCTACACCCAGAAAACAATAGAAAGGCCGCGGCGAGAATGAAGACGGTAGCCAATTGAGAATGATTTCTCACAGTTCCTCCAAGCAAGTGTTATCTTCGGGCGATTTTCTTTGCCAACTCTGTGGTCCCCGTTCCCCGAGCCGCGATTCCCGGAATTGTAACCGGTAAGCGGCCATGAATTTCCATTTCGCCAAACAGCGCTTTCGCCGCACTGACCTCGGATACCGGCGCGGCAGAAAAAGTGCATAGGTAATTCTGCACTTCGGGAAAATCTCGCGCCAGGTACGGATTGCCAACCGCGAGAACGACCGCCTTTTGTCCCTTGGCGCTCAAAATCCGGTGCAACAGGTCCGAACTGGCCTCCGGCAATGCCACCGAATTTCTCGCACCGCCATTCGTCTGCACAACCTTGCCGGCTGTGGGCGCGGCATAAACGGCAACCACAACTTTCTCGGCCTGCTGCACCGAGCTGATTATGTTCGGCGCCATCGCGGCGGCGAGGTCCGGGTCTGTATAAATCACATTTGCATCCGGAGCCCGAGATTTGATCTGACGTTCCAGCACGCGTCCAGCTTCCAGACGGACGTCATCTGAAAAAATCACCACGACCAGGCGATTGCGAACCTCTACACCTGCTTGATACGGGAGCCCAGCGGCATTTGTTCCGCTCTTTTTTAGCGGGAGCACGCCGTGGTTTTGCCGCACCAGTGTTACGCCCGCATCGGCGATTTGCTGCCCGTCGGCAATGTGCTCTGGAGTTCCTACGGCTCTATCCAAGGCCGAAATATCAACCAACTTAGCTTTGTGCAATCCGAGAGAAGCTTTCGTCTTAAGAATTTTGAGAACGGACTCATCCAGGCGCGCCTGGGAAATTTCTCCGCTCTGCACGGCGGCGAGCACGCCTCTATAAGCGACATCGAGATCGGGAGGAATCAGCAACACGTCGTTGCCGGCCTTGAAGGCGTCGACCGCTTCCTGTCCGAGATTGGCGGAATAAAGACGAGTGAGCGCGCCCATATCGAGCGCATCGGTTATCACGAGACCTTGAAAATGAAGTTGCTGTTTGAGCAGGCCGGTCACGATTGTCTTCGAAACACTCGCCACAGCGTTGGGGTTGGGATCGAGGGCGGGAACAGTGACGTGCGCGATCATGATGGAATCAACGCCGGATGCGATGGCTTTTTCGAACGGCGGCAATTCCACCGCGTCGAGGCGCGCTCGATTGCCGGTCACTTGCGCGGTGCCGAGGTGCGAGTCGGTTGCGGTATCGCCGTGCCCTGGAAAATGTTTCGCGGTCACCAGCATGCCGGCCGAGTGCGCGCCGCGAATGTAGGCGGAGACGAAGTCGCTGACCTGTTGCGGATCTTCTCCGAAAGAACGCGTGTTGATGATGGGATTGTCGGGATTGGAATTTACGTCGGCGACCGGAAAGAAGTTCCAATGCACTCCGATAGCACGGGCTTCTTCAGCAGTGATACGGCCGAAATCTTCGGCATATTTCGTTTGACCACTGGCGCCAATCGCCATCGCATTGGGAAAGCCGGTTGTTCCCCGCAGACGATTACTCACGCCCAACTCGAAATCGGCGGCAATCAGAAGTGGAAGTTTCGAGTCGCTCTGCAAACGGTTCAGAAGTTCGGCGGCTTCGTATGGTCCGCTCTTGTAAAGGAACGGGGGTTCGTAGGGCACGGTCATGGCAAATGAGCCGACGTGATACTTGCTCATGCTGTCGCGAAGTTGCTGATAGGTGGAGCTGTCGGCGTTGAGAAATTCGGCGCGCGTCCAAATCATGAACAGCTGTCCGACCTTCTCTTCGGTCGACATTTTATGAAGGGTCTTCTCGGCCCACTTTTCGCCGTCATGATCGAGGTGGACTGGCAGCGGTTGATATTTGGTTTTAGCGAAGGTGGAAACTGCGACGAGGAAGGTTAGCAGTAGAAAAAATATGCGCCGGGCAATTGAATGCTTCATCGAAAGGAAGATATCACGGCGAAGGCTGAAGTTTGTTTTGCACTGCGGCAACCGCTTGCGCGGTAACCTCGGCCTGATCGCCGAAACCCTGAATCCAGGTGAGATCCGGTTCGCGACGGAACCATGTCATCTGCCGCTTGGCGTAATTGCGATGGGCCTGCTGAACAGCGTCCACAGCAGCCTCCCGGTCGATTTCTCCTTTCAGCAATTGCACCACCTGTTTGTATCCAATTGAATTCAGCGGACCGGCGGCCTCGCCATATTTCTTCAGCAGTTGCTTCGTCTCGTCGACCAATCCGGCGTCGAACATGGCCAGCACCCGCTCGTGAATGCGCCGATAGAGTTCAGCGCGATTGGGGTCGAGGCCGATCCGCAAAATCTCGAAGCCGCTGAGCGGATCTCTGCCGGACTTCCATTGCTCGCTCATCGGCTGCCGGGCGCTGAGGCATACTTCGATGGCGCGAATCATCTTGGGAACATCGTTGGCATGAATTCGCGAAGCCGCCGCAGGATCCATTCGCTGCAGCACGCGGTGCAAATAGTGAGCGCCCTTTTCGTGAGCGCGCTGGCGAAGTCGTTCGCGCAATTCTTCTGAGCGCTCCGGGCCGGCAAACAAGCCGTCGAGCAAAGCGCGCAGGTAAAGGCCAGTGCCGCCCACCACGATAGGCAGGGTACCCCGCCGTTGAATCTCTTCTAGAACTTCTCGTGCCTTGCGAGCATATTCACCGGCGGTAGTGAAACCCGTAGGATCGATCACATCGAACAGGTGATGTGGAGCGCGGCTCTGTTCTTCGATCGTGGGTTTAGCCGTGCCTATCTGGAATTCGCGATACATGGCAACCGAATCGCAATTCACAATTTCGCCGCGAAAACTGGTTGCGAGTTCCAGCGATAGCGCAGTCTTGCCGCTGCCAGTAGGACCCAGAATTACAACCAGCAGGGGATCGCGAGCCAATCAGCGGGCGCTCCAATGGATGTTGTGCCAATAGCGAGTAAGGGTAATCGCAAGAACGAGAATGACGATCACGATGAGGCCGACATTCTCCAGCCACTTGTGTGGCGCAGGCGGAACGCCCGCACTTCGACGCTTGCCGTGGTTAAAAGCTTTGACCACGGCGCTATTGTAGTCGAGCCGATGCGACTAGGTGGCTGGCTTGCGGGGAACGACTATATCTACTCGGCGATTATTAGCCCGGCCTTCCGGCGTGTCGTTACTGCCAATGGGGTGAAATTCCGCGTAACCCGCTGCGGCCATGAGCTCCGGCTTGAGTTGGTAGCGGATCAGCAGACGTATGGTTGCCGTGGCCCTGGCCGTCGACAAGTCCCAGTTAGATGAAAAGTGAGAATTGTGAATGGGGACGTTATCGGTGTGACCTTCGATCCGAATATTTGACCCATTTTCCCGCAAGATGCCTGCCAGTTGGGCGAAAGCAGCCGCCGAGCTGGCTTTGATCTCGGCTGATCCACTATCAAAGAATCCAACCTCGCGCAGGCTGATAACCAACCCTTCTCGGGAACTGCGGACAGCCACATCACCGTTGGCAATCTCAGCTGCAAGCTTCTGCTCAATCTGATTTTTGAGCGCGTCTTGTTGCTCATCTGAGGTCGCTGGAGCATTGGGCAATTGGGGGCTTCCACCATTAACCGCCGGGGGCGGCAGGGATCCAGTCTGATGAAATGCAGATTGAATGGCAGAGGCGACCTGCGCGGTGCGGCGTTTGTCGACTTGTGCGGCTGAATACAGAACCACAAAAAAAGCGAACAGCAAGGTGATGAAGTCAGCGTAGGACACCAGCCAGCGGTCACGCTGGTGATGCGCCTCCTGGCGGTGGTGGCGTCTCATGCCCCCGCACCCGCAGCCCTGGCGATAGTGATCTCCTCGGGCTCACCTACCGGTTCGCCCACGAAGCTGAGCAGTGAATTGCGCAGCATGCGAGGATTCATTCCGCCCAGAATTGCGATCACTCCTTCCAATACCATCTCTTTGCGCGCCTGCTCTTCACGCAAACGAATGCGCAATTTGCCGGCGACCGGCAGTAAGAGCAAATTCGCGGCCCCGACGCCATAAATTGTGGCCACGAAGGCCACTGCGATCCCGCGCCCCACTTCGTCAAGCTTGTCAAGATGTTGCATGACTTGAATCAGCCCAAGCACCGCGCCGATTATTCCTACGGTGGGAGAGAATCCCCCGGCAGATTCAAATACCTGGGGAAATCGTTCCTCGCGTTCGAGTTCGTTATCGAGCTCAAGTTCGGCGATCTTGCGCAGCTCCTGCGGTTCTGTGCCATCGACGGCCAAAGTAAGGACCTTTTTCATGAAAGGGTCTTTCACATTGGGCAGTTCGTCATCGAGCGAGGCGATTCCCCGGCGGCGGGCCAGGTTCGCATAAGTAACCAGCTGTTCGATTACGGACTCAAGGCTGGCCGGTGGCTGAAAAAAAATTCCTGCCAGGCGGCCAACTGCGGTCAACACCACTGAAAGCGGAAACTGCACCAATATCGCGCCTGCGGTACCACCAAAAACGATCATCGCGGCGGTAGGTTGCACAATCTGGGAGACGGTGCCGCCCTCGAGCAGGAGGCCTCCGACGATGCCCACCAATCCCAACAACACCCCGCCCACACTTGCTTTATCCACCCTCACTATCCTTCACTTTCATTGTGGCCTTCGGGGGACGAATACATGATCGGGAGCGCTCCGGCACGCATCCCCGTCCAGCTCACCACGGTAGAGAGCAGTTGGCGCCGGAACTCGATTACCCGATCGACCACCTGCTCCACAGTCTCCTGCACCAAAAGTTTTTCGCCGTTTAAAAGGGTGATGACGGTGTCGGGGTT